>Ga0247727_10010998_pt1 | contig 15897 bp, 15 predicted proteins | sample WisWelCaveWW1625_FD_202498 | JGI IMG/M metagenome (GOLD analysis project Ga0247727, IMG submission 202498) | Biofilm microbial communities from Wishing Well Cave, Virginia, United States - WW16-25 | ecosystem: Environmental > Aquatic > Deep subsurface > Groundwater > Cave microbial mat | place...
GCGGACGGCCTGTTCGTGGTGGCCGACCGCACCAGCGCCGGCACCACGCTGGTGAGCGACGCGGACCTGCTGCTCGACTTCGACTTCCAGAACGGGCCCGATGCGGTGGTGCTGCGCGACGCGGGGGGCGTGCTGGATGCCCTCGGCTACGGCGTCTTCGCGCCGGGTGACGTGAACGCGGGCGAAGGAGCGCCGGCGGTCGATCCGCCGGCCGGCCAGAGCGTGGCGCGCACCTTCGCGAACGTGGACACGGACGACAACGCGGCCGACTTCGTGGCCGGCGCGCCGACGCCCGGAATGGCGAGCCTGCCGGAGCCCGGCAGCGCCGTGCTGCTCGGTCTGGGGCTGCTCGGCCTCGCGTGGATCGGCAGGTCTTCTTCCTACGAGAGCGAAGCTCGCTGCGCGCCCGCGAGGACACGGGCTTGCGGCGCGGCCGGGTGACGAGCTGACGGCGCCGGTTCGGGCTGGGCCCGGACCGGCGCCGGCTTCAGCAGGGGTCGCGTCCGGTCGATCTGCCGAGGAATTCTTCGAGGCGCCGCCGGTCGTTGAAAAGGCCAGCTGCGTTCCGCACACTGGCCGGCCGTTGCCCGTCCTCGGGAGTCGCGGGGGATGCTTCCGGGATTCAATACGAACGTGCGCCACCGCGGTGTGCTGTTCCACGTGCAGAGCGAGGACAGCGGCCGCGCGCACCCCCACGTGATCACGCACCTCTACCACGGGGGCACGATCCTCCTCTCGGAGAAGTCGAGCTACGCCGAGCTCGTGGACGCGGCCGACCTGCCCGCACGCGTGCGCGAGCTGATGGAGGTCCAGCACCGCGCGGTGCTGTCGCGGCTGCGCAAGGGCAGCCTCGACGAGAACATCCGCGAGCGGCTCGGCGCCGTGCTCGACGCCGACGCCGACACGCGCGCCTCCACCCGGCCCACCGCCACCGCACCGATCGAAGAGCAGACCGCGCCGCCCGCGGCCGTGGCCGTGGCCGCAGACGTCGCGGCGGCGGCCGTGAGCGCACCGAGCCAGCCCGCGCGGCCCTTCGGCGAGAGCGTGGTCTCGGCCAAGCCGCTCGACGAGGTGATCCTCGACTACCTGGTCGAGAATGCGCGCAAACGCCGGCAGAAGCCGGCTTCGTGAGAGGCTTCGGCGCGGAGCCGGCGCCCCCCGGAGCCGGCGGTCTGGTGCGCCTCTATCACGTCTCGAAGGCCTACCAGGCCGGCAGCTGGGCGCTGCGCGACGTGAGCCTCGAGCTTTCGAAGGGCGATCTGGCCTTCGTCACCGGGCCCTCGGGCGCGGGCAAGAGCACGCTGATGCGCCTCGTGTTCGCGGCCGAGCGCCCGAGCGAGGGGCAGATCCTGGTGCTGGGAAGCAACCTCGGGCGGCTCGGCGTCTCCGGCATCGCGCGCCTGCGCCGCCGCATCGGCGTGGTGTTCCAGGACTTCAAGCTGCTGCATGGCCGCACGGTCGAGGACAACGTGGGCGTTGCGCTCGAGGTGATGGGCGTGCCCGGGCGCGAACGCAACGCGCGCGTGTTCGCGATGTTGAAGCGCGTGGGTCTCTCGCACCGCCGCCATCAGCATCCGCTCTCGCTCTCGGGCGGCGAGCAACAGCGGCTCGCGCTGGCGCGCGCGCTCGTGAACGACCCGGAGGTGCTGCTCGCCGACGAGCCCACCGGCAATCTCGATCCGGATCTCACCCTCGAGATCATGGATCTGATCGCCTCGGCGGCCACGCGCGGCACCGCGGTGTTCGTGGCCACGCACGACCACGCCTTGGTCGAGCACTACGGCAGGCGCCGGCTGCGGCTCGAGGGTGGGCGCCTGATCGAGGATCTGCGCGTGGGGGGGCGGTGAGCGCGCGCGCGCACGTGGCTCGCGCCGCCGGGCGCGCGCTCTCGGGCCTGGCCGCGAGCCCCGTCACCACCGGGGTCGCGACCTTTACTCTCGCTCTTTGCCTGCTGCTGGGCGGCGCCTTCGCGCTGCTGCTCGTGAACATGGAGCGCGTGCTCGCGCACTTCGGCCAGGAGGTGCGCGTCTCCGCCTACCTGTCCGACGCGCTGACTCCCGAGGCGCACGAGCAGCTGGCCGCCGCCGCGCGGCAGCTGCCCGGTGTCGAGAGCGTCGCCCTGGTCTCGAAGCAGGCCGCGCTCGAACGCTTTCGCGCGAGCCCCTTCGGGCGCGCCTCGCTGCTCGATGGTCTCGACGACAACCCGCTGCCCGCCTCGCTCGAGATCGTGCTCGCGCCCGCACAGCGCAGCCGCGCCGGCGTCGACGCGCTGGTGCAGCGCCTCGGCAAGCGGGTCGGCATCGACGAGCTCGGCTACGGCCACGAGTGGGTGGAGGGCTACGCGCGCGCCGTCGCGGGAGTGCGCGGCATCGCGCTCGCGCTCGGCGCCGTGCTCGCGCTGGCCACGCTGCTGATCGTCTCGAACACGATTCGCCTTTCGGTGTACGCGCGCCGCGACGAGATCGAGATCCTCGCGCTGGTCGGCGCCGGCCGCGCCTTCGTGGCGACGCCATTCCTGCTCGAGGGTCTGCTCCAGGGCGCGGCCGGCGGCGCGCTCGCGCTGGCAGCGCTCGCGCTCGGCTTCCACGCCGCGACGGCCAGCTACGCCAGCGGACTCGCGCTGTTGCTCGGCAGTGCGCAGCCGGTCTTCTTCGACGTGACCCAGGCACTCGGACTGGTGGCGCTCGGCGCCGCGCTCGGCGGCCTCGGCTCCGCCTTCGCCGTGCTGCGCGCTCGCACATGAGAGGCGCGGCGCTCGTGCTCGCGCTGCTCCTGGCCGGGCCCGGCTTCGCTGCCGACGATGCCGAGCTGGCGCGGCTGCGGCGTGTGATCACCGAGCGGCGCGAGCGCGTGGCACAGTTCGAGCGCCAGGAGCGCGGGCTGTTCGAGGCGATCGAGGCCGCGGACGCCGCGGCCCGCGAGGTCGCCCTGGCCCTGGCCCGCGCCGAGCGCGATGCCGGCGGTGCCGAGCGCGAGGCGAATGCCCGCGAGTCCGAGCTGCTCGAGGTGAAGGCGCGGCTGGCGCGCACACGCGAGGGGATCGCGCGGCGCGCGGTCGCGCTCTACAAGGCGGGCGAGCTGGGTCCGGTGGCCGTGGTGTTCTCGGCCGGGAGTCTCGGCGATCGTATTGCCCGCATCCAGGCGCTGCAGCTGCTGCTCGATCACGATCAGAAGCTGCTCGCGCGCTTCACGGACGAGCGCAACGAGCTGGCGCGTGCGCGCATCGCAGCCGATCGCGCGGGCGTCCGCCGCAGCGAGACGCAAGCTGCCCTGCTGGCGCGGCGCGCGGAGCTGGCGGAGGAGCGCCGCGCGCGCCGCACGCTGCTCGCGGACGTGCGCCGCGACCGCGCGCGCGAGCGCGCGCTCTTGAACGAGCTCGAGGCCGCCGCGCGCGAGCTGTCGGCGAAGCTCGAGGGCCTGGCTCGAACGCCCGCCGGCCCGCGCCCCGGCGCCACGCCCTTCGCGAGCCTCGCCGGTCGGCTCGCGCCGCCAGTGGCCGGGAGCGTGCTGCGCGGCTTCGGCCGCGTGGTCGACGCCGAGTACCGCACCGAGACCTTCCGCAAGGGCGTGGACTTCGCAGTCGAGCGCGGCGAGCCGGTCTACGCGGTGGCCGCCGGCGAGGTGCGCTTCGCCGGCTGGTTCGCCGGCTACGGGCGCATGCTGATCCTCGATCACGGCGAGGGCTACTTCAGCGTGTCGGGGCATCTCGACGAGATCGTGGTCGCCGTCGGCGACGTGCTCGCGGCGGGCGACGCGATCGGCAGTGCGGGCGAGACCGGCTCGCTCAGCGGACCGCGCCTCTACTTCGAGATTCGCAAGGGCGCCGAAGCGCTCGATCCGGCTGACTGGCTCCGCCTCGCACCGGAGCTATAGACTGCTCGATTCGGCCGCGTCCCCCCGCCCGGATCGGCTCTCTCGGAGGATCTCCTCGATGCCGCGTTTCCGCTTCGTGCTCGGCTTCGCCTTCGGGCTGGCGGCCGCGGGTGTCGCGCTCGCCGCGTTCTCCGGTGGGCGCAGCTCGGCCGCCACGCGCTACGAAGACCTGTCCCTGTTCAGCAGTGTGCTGCGCATCGTGCGCGACAACTACGTGGACGAAGTGGACGAGAGCCGGCTGATCCGCGGTGCGGTGCGCGGCATGCTGGCCGAGCTGGATCCGCACTCCTCCTACCTCGACCCCGAGGCGCACCAGGACATGCAGATCGACACGCGCGGCGAGTTTCACGGGCTCGGCATCGAGATCAGCAAGCGCCGCGACGGCACGATCGAGGTGGTGTCCCCGATCGAGGGCACGCCGGCGTGGAAGGCCGGCATCCGGCCGCAGGACCAGATCGTCGCGATCTGCCCGACCGAGCGGCCCGCCGACTGGAAGGAGCCGTGCCGCGCCACCAAGAACATGGACCTGCACGAGGCGGTGACCCTGATGCGCGGCAAGAAGGGCACCTCGATCACGATCGAGATTTTCCGCGAGGGCTTCGAGAAGCCGCGGGCCTTCGAGATCCGGCGCGATGTGGTGAAGGTCGCCTCCGTGGACGGTCGCCTGCTCGAGCCCGGCTACGGCTACGTGCGCCTGCGCTCGTTCCAGGAGCGCACGGCCGAGGACCTCACGGAGCAGCTGGCCGTGCTCGCGAACCAGAACGGCAAGCCGCTCGAGGGCCTCGTGCTCGACCTGCGCGACAACCCGGGCGGGCTGCTCGACCAGGCGGTGCGCGTCGCCGATGCGTGGCTCTCGGACGGGCTGATCGTCTACACGAAGGGACGCGTGGCGGCACAGCGCCAGGAGTTCCGCGCCGCGCCCGACGCCAGCGAGGGCAGCTATCCGATCGTCGCGCTCGTGAACGCCGGCAGCGCCTCGGCCTCCGAGATCGTGGCCGGCGCTCTGCAGGACCAGCACCGCGCGCTCGTGCTCGGCACCACGACCTTCGGCAAGGGCTCGGTGCAGACCGTGTATCCGCTCCAGGAGGGCTCGGGGCTGCGTCTCACCACGGCGCTCTACTACACGCCCTCGGGTCGCTCGATCCAGGAGGTCGGCATCGCGCCCGACATCGAGTTCGCGCCGCCGCCCGAGGCGGCCGCCGAGCTGGACGCCGAGGCCGAGCGGCGGGTTCGCGAGCAGGATCTCGAGGGCCACTTCACGCAGAAGGACGTCGGCGGCAAGAAGGCGCCGGCGGCGGGGAAGCCCGCAGACCTGCAGGATCCCCAGCTCGCGCGCGCGCGCGAGGTGCTGAAGAGCTGGACCTACTTCGACCGCTTCCGCGCTCCGGCGGGCGCCTCGCCGCAGACGGCCGAGGCCGCCGCGCCGGCGGCTCCCTGAGCCGGTGACCGAGACCCAGCTCGGCGGCGCCGGGCAGCGCCGACCCTTCCGTGTGTCGGAGCTGGCCGGCGGCCTGCGCGAGCTGCTCGAAGAAGAAGTAGGCCGCGTGTTCGTGGTGGGCGAGATCAGCAATCTGCGGCGCGCGCCGTCCGGGCACTGCTACTTCACGCTGAAGGACGACCAGGCGCAGCTGCGCGCGGCGCTGTTCCGCACCGCGGCCGTGCGCTTGCCCTTCGATCCCGAGGATGGCCTCGAGGTGGTGGTCGAGGCCGAGGTCACGCTCTACGCGGCGCGCGGCGACCTGCAGCTGATCGTGCGCCAGATGGAGCCGCTCGGGCAGGGCGCATTCCAGCTCGCCTTCGAGCAGCTGCGCGCGCGGCTCGAGGCCGAGGGCCTGTTCGACCCGGCTCGCAAGCGCGCGCTGCCGGCCTGGCCGCGTCGGGTCGGCGTGGTCACGTCGCCGTCCGGCGCGGCCGTGCGCGACGTGATCCAGGTGAGCGGCCGCCGCATGCCCGGCATCCCGCTGCTGATCGCGCCCACGCGTGTGCAGGGCGACGGCGCGGAGGAGGAGATCGCCGAGGCGCTCGCCGCGCTCGGTCGCGTGGCCGACGTGGACGTGATCCTGCTCGTGCGCGGCGGCGGCTCGCTCGAGGACCTGCGGCCCTTCAACACCGAGCGCGTGGCGCGCGCGATCCGGGCGACGCGCGTGCCGGTGGTGGCGGGTGTCGGGCACGAGGTGGACGTCTCGATCGCCGACCTCGCCGCCGACGCGCGAGCGCCGACGCCCTCGGCCGCCGCGGCCCTCGCGCTGCCGGATCGCGGCGCGTTCCAGGATCGGCTGCGCTCGCTCCAGCGACACCTTGCCGCCGCCGCCGGGGCACAGCTCGCGCGCGCGGGCCGGCGCCTCGAGCAGCTCGCGGCCGCGTTGCGCGCGCACGCGCCCGCTGCGCGGCTCGCCGCCTGGCGCGCCCGCCTCGATACGTTCGCGCGCGCACTCGAACGCGAGGGGACGCGCGCGCTCGCGCTGCGCCGCGAACGCCTGGCCGCGCTCGCGGCCCAGCTCGACGCGCTCTCCCCCCTCGCCGTGCTCGGCCGCGGCTATGCGATCGCGCGCCGCCCGGGCGGCGCCGTGCTGCGCCGTGCCGCCGACGTCGCGCCGGGTGACGCCTTCACGCTGCGCCTCGGCGAGGGCGAGCTCGAGGCGACCGCGACGAAGCTCCGCTGACACGGAAGACCGGCCAGAGTTCGACGCGCAGCGAGCGACTCCCGGCCAGTCAGCAAGCCGGCGCTCGGGCCGGCGCGCAGCGAGCGGAGCGAGCGAAGGAAGAAGTCGGGGGTTACTGTCGGCGCGATGGCACGCTCCGCAGCGCCGGCTGCCCAGCCCGAGCCCTCCTTCGAGGGTGCGCTCGAACGTCTCGAAGCGATCGTCGATCGGCTCGAGTCCGGTGAGCTGCCGCTCGAGCAGGCGCTCGCCGCCTTCGAAGAGGGCGTGGCGCTGTCGCGCCGCTGCGCGGGCGAGCTCGAGGCTGCCGAGCGGCGCATCGAGCTGCTCGTGGGCGGAGAGGACGGCAACGCGACGGAGCCCTTCGAGCCCGAGGACGGCGGAGAAGCGGGCAGCTGATGGATGCGCTCGGCTACCTCGCGGAGCGCGGTGCGCAGCTCGAGCCGTACCTCGAGGCGGCGCTGCCGCCCGCCGGCGAGGAGCCCAGTGCGCTGCACTCCGCCATGCGGCACCTGCTGTTCCCCGGCGGCAAGCGCCTGCGCCCGGGCCTCTGCTTCGCCGCCTGCGAGGCAGTGGGCGCCGCGCCCGCCGCGGCGCTGCCGGCGGCGGCGGCGGTCGAGCTGCTCCACACCTACTCGCTGGTGCACGACGATCTGCCCTGCATGGACGACGACGACGAGCGGCGCGGAAGACCGACGGTGCACGTCGCGTACGGCGAGGCGGTCGCGGTGCTGGCGGGTGATGCGCTCCAGGCGCTGGCCTTCGCGGTGTTGGCCCGCGCGGGCGACGCGGCAGCCGTCGCCGAGCTGGCAGGGGCCGCGGGCTCGCGTGAGCTGGTGGGCGGACAAACGCTCGACCTGGCGTTCGCAGCCGCGCCCAGCAGCGACGCGAGCGCCATCGAAGGCATCCACCGCATGAAGTCCGCTGCCCTGATCGCCGCTTCGATCGGGCTCGGTGCGCGGCTCGGGGGCGCGGGCGCGGCGCTGCACGGGCGCCTCGTCGCCTGTGGGCTCGAGCTCGGCGTCGCCTTCCAGATCGCCGACGACCTGCTCGACGCGCACGCCGACGGCGCCTGCTCCCTGGTGCGCGCACTCGGGGAGCCGGCGGCGCGGGCCCGCGCCGAGGCGCTGCTGGCCGGCGTGCTGGCACGCCTCGCCGATCTCGGAGCGCGCGCCGAGCCCCTGCGCGAGCTGGCTCGCTACGCCGTGCGGAGGGATCGATGACGCCCACAGCCGACCGCTCGATCCTCGATGCCATCTCGAGCCCGGCGGATCTGCGCCGCCTGCCGCGCGAGCAGATCGAGCGGGTCACAGAGGCGCTGCGCGCCGAGATCGTGGACAAGGTCTCGAAGACCGGCGGCCACCTGGCCTCGAGCCTCGGCGCGGTGGAGCTGATCACCACGATCCACGCCGTCTTCGATACGCCGAACGACCGGCTCGTGCTCGACGTCGGCCACCAGGGCTACGCGCACAAGCTGCTGACCGGACGGCGCGGCGGCTTCGAGCGCATCGGCAAGCTGGGTGGCATCGGCAAGTTCCTGCGCCGCGAGGAGTCGAGCTGGGATCACTTCGGCGCCGGCCACGCCGGCACCTCGATCTCCGCGGCGCTCGGCATGGCGCGCGCATTCCAGCACCAGGGCTCGCCGCACTGCGCGATCGCGCTGATCGGCGACGGCGGCATGACCGCGGGCATGGCCTTCGAGGCGCTGAACCACGCCGGGCACCTCAAGCAGAAGAATCTCGTGGTCGTGCTGAACGACAACGAGATGTCGATCTCGCCCAACGTCGGCGCGCTCTCCTCGTACCTCTCGCGCAAGCTCTCGGCGCCGATGGTGCGGCGCATGAAGGGCTGGGCGAAGGAGTTCCTCACCTCGCTGCCCGGCGACATGCTGCACTGGGCGCAGAAGGCCGAGGAGTCGCTCAAGGTGTTCTTCTCGCCGGGCCTCTTGTTCGAGGCGCTCGGCTTCAAGTACGTGGGTCCGATCCAGGGCCACCGCGTGGACGTGCTGCTCGAGACCTTCGACAACGTGCGAGCCATGCTGCGCGCGGGCGACGGACCGATCCTGGTGCACGCGCTCACCGCGAAGGGCTACGGCTACGAGCCCGCCCAGCAGGATCCCTTCAAGTACCACGGCGTCGGGAAGTTCGACGTCGAGTCGGGGAAGTTCGCGCCGAGCAAGCCGGGCAATCCCAAGTACCAGGTGGTGTTCGCGGATGCGCTGATCGGGCTGGCTCAGGAAGACCCGCGCATCGTCGCGATCACGGCCGCGATGGCCGACGGCACCAGCCTGGATCGCTTCCAGAAGGTGTTCCCCGAGCGCTTCTACGACGTGGGCATCGCCGAGCAGCACGCCGTCACCTTCGCCGCGGGCCTCGCCTCGGAGGGCATGAAGCCCGTGGCCGCGATCTACTCGACCTTCCTGCAGCGCGCCTACGACCAGGTGGTGCACGACGTGTGCGTGCAAAATCTCGACGTGACCTTCGCCATGGATCGCGCGGGCCTGGTCGGCGCGGACGGCGCCACACACCAGGGCCTCTACGACATCGCGTACCTGCGCACGCTGCCCAACATCGTGCTGATGGCGCCGAAGGACGAGAACGAGCTGCGCCACATGCTGCGCACCGCGGTCGAGTACCCGGGCCCGGCCGCGCTGCGTTACCCGCGCGGCGAGGGCTTCGGCGTGCCGCTCGATCCCGAGGTGAAGAGCATCCCGATCGGCGAGGCCGAGCTGCTGCGCGACGGCGACGCTCTCGCCGTGGTGGCGTATGGCACGCTCGTGCACCCCGCGCTCGAAGCGGCGGCGGACCTCTCCGCCGACGGCCTCTCGGTGGCGGTGCTGAACGCGCGCTTCGCGCGGCCGCTCGACGCGACGCGCATCGTCGCTCTCGCCCGCAAGGTGCGCGCGCTGGTGACGGTGGAGGAGGCGGGCGCACGCGGTGGCTTCGGCAGCGCCGTGCTCGAGGCGCTCGCCGCGGCGGGCGTGACGCTCCCGGTGCGCTGCCTCACGCTGCCCGCGGGCCCGATCGACCACGGTGACCCCGACCAGCAGCGCGCCGAGTGCGGGCTCGACGTGGCAGGCATCGCGAAGGCGCTGCGGGAGATCTCCGAGATCCGCCGCTGACGAAGCAACGCACGCCCGAACGCCTCGACGAACGCGTCGTGCGCGACGGCCTCGCGGCGAATCGCTCCAAGGCGCAGGCGCTGATCCTCGCCGGACGCGTGTTCGTGAACGGCACGCGCATCGACAAGGCGGGGCAGGCGGTGGCGAAGGACGCGGCGCTGCGCGTCACCGAGCCCGCGCAGCGCTACGTCTCGCGCGGTGGCGACAAGCTCGCCGGCGCGCTCGAGGACCTCGGCCTCGACCCGGCCGGCAAGACCTGTCTCGATCTCGGCGCCTCGACCGGCGGCTTCACCGACTGCCTGCTCCAGCGCGGCTCGAGCAACGTGGTGGCGGTGGATGTCGGCTACGGGCAGCTCGACGCCAAGCTGCGCGCGGACCCGCGTGTGCGCGTGGTGGAGCGCACCAACGCGCGCCTGCTCAGGCCGGCCGACGTGCCGGAGCCGATCGATCTGGTCACGATCGACGTGTCGTTCATCTCGGCGACGCTGCTGCTGCCGCGCGTCGCCGAGATCGCGCCGCGCGCCGCGCTGCTGGTGCTGGTGAAGCCGCAGTTCGAGGTCGGCCGCGAGCGCATCGGCAAGGGCGGGGTGGTGCGCGACGACGCCGACCGCGCCGCCGCGGTTCAGCGCGTCCGCGCCGCAGCCGAAACGCTGGGCTACGTCGCGAGGGGCCAGGCCGAGAGCCGCCTCGCCGGGCCCAAGGGGAACCGCGAGGTATTCCTACGGCTGGAGCCCCGCGGGGGCTGAATCAGACCGGTCTGGTCCGCAATGGCTCGGACGCTATGCTCGGCCCGTTCGCCCGACCGCGGAGGTACCGATGTCGCTCGTGACCGTGACCGAGGCTGCCGCCAGCCACATCAAGCGCCTGCTCGACCAGGACGGCAAGGCCGAGACGCACGCCCTGCGCATGAAGGTCGTAGGCGGCGGCTGCTCCGGTCTCCAGTACCAGCTGATGTTCGACGACCAGCGCAAGGACACCGACCACGCGGGGGAGGCGAGCGGCGTGCGCGTCGTGGTGGACGAGAAGAGCGCGCTCTATCTGGTGGGCACCGTGCTCGACTACGTGGACTCGCTGAGTGAGTCGGGCTTCAAGATCCAGAACCCGAACGCCAAGACCTCGTGCGGCTGCGGAGAGTCGTTCTCTGCCTGAGACGGCGCCCCGCGAGCCGATCTACCTCGACCATCACGCCACCACCCCCGTCGATCCGCGCGTCGTCGCAGCGATGGCGCCGTACTGGAGCCGGGACTTCGGCAACGCTGCGAGCCGCACGCACCGCTACGGCTGGCGCGCCGAAGCGGCCGTCGAGCTGGCGCGCGAGCGCATCGCGGCCGCGCTCGGCGCCGCCGACCCGCGCGAGATCGTCTTCACCAGCGGCGCCACCGAGAGCGACAACCTGGCGCTCCAGGGCGTGCTCGGGCCGGGCGACCACCTCGTCACGGTTGCGACCGAGCACGCCGCCGTGCTCGACACGGCGCGTGCGCTCACGAAGCGCGGCGTGTGCCTCAGCGTGCTGCCCGTGGACGGTGACGGCCGCGTCGATCCGGCCGACGTCGCGAAGGCGATCGAGCCACGCACGCGGCTCGTCTCGGTGGGCGCCGCGAACGGCGAGATCGGCACGCTCCAGCCGCTGGGCGAGATCGCGCGCGTCTGCGCCGAGCGCGACGTGCTCTTTCACAGCGACGCGGCGCAGGCGGTCGGAAAGATCCCGCTCGACGTCGAGGCGCTCGGCATCGACCTGCTCTCGTGCTCGGCGCACAAGCTCTACGGTCCGAAGGGTGTGGGCGCGCTGTACGTGCGGCGCCGGCGGCGCAGCGGCGCGCGGCTCTCGCTCGAGCCGATGCTCCACGGCGGCGGTCAGGAGCGCGGGCTGCGCTCGGGCACGCCGCCCGTTCCCCTGATCGTGGGCTTCGCCGAGGCGCTGGCGCTCGCGCTGGCCGAGCGCGAGGCGGAGGCGAGCCGGCTCGCAGCGCTGCGCGATCGCTTCTTCGCGCTGCTGACGAGTGCGCTGCCAGGCGTGCAGCGCAACGGACCCGCCGAGGGCCGGCTGCCGGGCAACCTGAACGTCTCCTTCGCGGGTGTCGAGGCGGACGCGCTGCTCAGCCAGCTGGAGGACGTCGCGCTCTCGACCGGCTCGGCCTGCAGCTCGGCCCGTCCCGAGCCCTCGCACGTGCTCGCAGCGCTCGGCCTCGCGCCCGAGCGCGCGCGCAGCGCGCTGCGCATCGGCCTCGGCCGAGGTACCGCTGCGGCCGACGTCGAGCGCGCAGCCGCGCGCATCACAGCCGAGGTGCTGCGCAGCCGCGCCGAGAAGGCGGCGCTCGGGCTCTAGCGGCGTTCGCAGTGGGGCGCTCGTGCAGGGTCCGGGCTAGGCTCGCCGGCTTTGCGGAGGGCGCATGGCGGAGCAGAAGGCGACGAACATCACCTGGCACGGCGGTCAGATCGGCCGCCCCGAACGCGAGGCGGTGCTCGGGCAGCGCGGCGCCACCATCTGGCTCACCGGCCTCTCGGGCTCGGGCAAGTCCACGATCGCGGTCGCGGTCGAGGCAGAGCTCGTGAACCGCGGCAAGCTCGCCTACGTGCTCGACGGCGACAACGTGCGCCACGGCCTCAACAAGAACCTCGGCTTCTCGCCCGCGGACCGCACCGAGAACATCCGCCGCATCGCCGAGGTGGCGAAGCTGTTCACCGACTGCGGCGTGCTGGCCTTCACCTCCTTCATCTCGCCCTATCGCGCCGATCGCGCGACCGCGCGCGCGCTGTTCGCGGACGGCGACTTCATCGAGGTCTACGTGGCGGCCGACGTGGCCACCTGTGAGGGCCGCGACCCGAAGGGTCTCTACAAGCAGGCGCGCGCCGGGAAGATCCCCGAGTTCACCGGCATCTCGGCACCCTACGAGACGCCGGAGAAGCCGGAGCTGGTGCTCGACACCTCGCAGCAGAGCATCGAGCAGAGCGTCGCGGAGCTGGTCGGCTATCTCGAAGGAAAGGGCTATATCGGCGTCGAGGCGCGCCGATAGAGCGATGGGAGCGCGCCGGAGGGGAGGGCCATTGAAGCGGAGAGCCGTCACGCTGCTCGCCGCTCTTGCGCTCTCGGCTGGCTGCGCCGGCCTCGGGCCCAGCGAGACGCCCAGGGTCCCGCCGGCGGATGCGCCGGCCGAGCTCGACTTCCTGATCGGTCAGGAGCTCGAGATGGACGGGCGCCTTCCCGAGGCGCGCGAGGCCTACGAGCGCGCCCTGCGCAAGGATCCGGAGGCCGTCTTCCTGCTCAAGCGCCTGGCCGAGCTGTCGGCGCGCGAAGAGCGCCTCACCGACGCGTTGGTCTACGCCGAGCGCGCGCACGAGCTGGAGCCTTCTGACGAGGGCCTGCGCCTCTTCCTCGGCAGCCTGTATCGCATCCGCCGCGAGCCGGCCGCGGCGGCCCGCGTGCTGCAGAACGCGGCGGGCGAGCCGATCTCCGCCGACGCCGCCGTGCTGCTCTTCGGCATCCAGCTCGAGGGCGAGCGCAGCGCCGAGGCGAAGGCGATCGCGGAGTGGCTGATCCAGCGCGAGCCGGAATCGGTGCGCGGCTACATCGCGCTGGCCGAAGCGACCGAGCGCATGGGCGATGCCCACGCTGCCGAGGCGGTGCTGCGGCGCGGGCTCGCGGCCCTGCCCGCTGATCTCGCGCTGTTCGGCGCATTGGCGCGCAGCCGCCGCGACCGCGACGACCGCGTGGGCGAGATCGGCGTCTATCGCGAGATCCTCGCGCTGCATCCCGATCACCACGCCACCTTGCTGGCGATGGCGGACGCGCAGACCGCGCTCGGTCAGGAGGAGGAGGCCACGCGGACGCTCGAGCGGATCGAGGCCGCCTACCCGGACGACCTGCGTACGCAGCTCCAGCTCGGCTTCCGCAGCTACGAGGCCGGTCAGCACGAGGCGGCGGAGCGCCGCTTCGTGCGCGCGCTCGAGCGGCAGCCCGGGCAGCACGAGATCGCGTACTTCCTCGGTGTGGTGCAGCGCAAGATGGGCAAGGACGCCGAGGCCATCGTCGCCTTCGATCGCATCCCCGTGGACCACGAACGCTTCGCCGACTCGCGCGTGCAGGTGGCCGGGATCCACGAGCAGAAAGGCGACCTCGTGGCTGCGCGCCTCGAAGTGGAGCGAGCGCGCGAGGCCGAGGCCAGCCGGCCGCTCGATCTCTACGCCGCGAGCCTGCAGGCCAAGAGCGGCGACGTGCCCGGTGCGATCGCGTTCCTCGAGCGGCTGCTCGAGGAGGCGCCGGCGGATGCCGAGGTCCTCTACAACATCGGCGTCATCCACGGCGAGGCGAAGAACGTCGAGCAGGCGATCCACTACATGCGGATCGTGCTGGGCCTCGATCCCGATCACGCCGGAGCGCTCAACTATGTCGGCTACACCTATGCAGAGCGCGGCGAGAACCTCGACGAGGCCGAGACGATGATCGCGCGCGCGCTCGAGCTGCGGCCCGACGACGGCTACATCACCGACAGCCTCGGCTGGGTCTACTACATGCGCGCGCAGCCGCTGCTCGCGACGGGCAGGCTGCAGGAGGCGCGGGCCTGGCTCACGCGCGCCGTGGATCAGCTCGAACGGGCGGACCAGCTCACCGGCGGAGACCCGGTCATCTCCGAGCACCTGGGGGATGTGCACCTCGCGCTCGGCCAGCAGAAGCTCGCCCTCGACGCCTACGAAGAGGCGGTGCGGCAGTCGCCGCGGCCCGCCGAGCAGCCCGAGCTCGAACGGAAGCTCGAGCAGCTGCGCCAGGAGCTCTCGCAGCAGTGAGGCGCAGCGTCGCCGCGCTCGCCTGCTGCGCGTGGCTGGGCGGGTTCGGCTGTCGCACGCTGCCGCCGGCTGCGGGCTGGCGGCCGCTCGCGCCGGACGATCCGCGAGCGGCACACTGCGTGGCCGCGCTCGACGCGCGGGCGGATGCGCGGCGCGCGTTGCGCGCCACGGCGCGCGTGCGCAGCGAAGGACCCGAAGGCGGGGCCTTCTTCGATCAGGTGCTGCTGGCGGAGCGACCCGCGCGCCTGCGCGTCGAGGTCCTCGGGGCGATGCTCCATCAGCGCGTGCTGGTGCTCGCCACCGATGGTGAGCGCTACGAGCTGTACCGCGCCGAGGACCAGAGCCGCGAGCAGGGCGCGGTCCACCCGGGCGTGCTCGAAGAGGTGGCCGGACTGCCGCTCACGCCCGATGCCGCCGTGAGCCTACTGCTGGCGGCGCCCCGCGCTCCGGACACGCCCGCCGAGAGCGCCGCCGAGGACGCGGCCGGCGCGCTGCGCCTCGCCTGGCCGGACCAGACGCTCGAGTGCGACAGCGCGAGCCGTCTCCAGGCGTTGTCCTTCCATCCGGGCGAGCGCGAGGTGCTGCATGCGCGCTGGAGCGACTGGCGGGGCCTGCCCGGCGTCGAGTTTCCGCATCGGCTCGAGCTCGAGCTGCCCGAGAGCGCGTCGCGCCTCTCGCTCGAGTTCCGGCAGGTCGAGCTGGATCCGGCGCTCGACCCGGCACTCTTTCGGCTGGGCCTCGGCACTCGTTAAGCTCCCGCGCCGGGGGGAGGGGCTGCGGTGAGAGCATTCCGCGCCGCGCAGGCGGCGTGAGCACGAAGCGCTGGCTGATCGTCGTCCCGCTCGCCGTGGTCGCGCTGCTGCTGCAGTCGGCGTTCTGGGTGCCGCGCTACGAGACGCAGTCTGCCGGGAATCCGAAGCGCCTCACGACCTACATCGAGGCGAACATCGGCGATGCGGAGATCCTCAATCCCATCCTGTCGGCCGACGAGTCGAGCACCGACGTGGAGTCGCTCGTCTTCGAGGGGCTGATCGACGTCGACGAGCGCATGCAGTGGACGGGCCGCCTCGCCGAGAGCTGGGAGACGACGGAGGAGGCGTACGTGGCCGTGCTGCCAGGCCGCACCCTGCCGGACGGCACGGCCGCCACGGCAGAGCGCGTGGCGGAGCGCGTGCGCGAGGCACTCTTGCGGGGCGAGCTGACCTCCGATCTGCGCGGGGTCGAGCTGCTGCCGGCCGAGAGGCGCAGGGCCGAGCTGACGCTGATCGAGACGAACGCCGAGGGCCAACCGAGCGAGCGGCGGATCCGCGTGCGCGTGGAGGTGCCGGAGCGCGTGAAGCTCACGCTCGCCCGCGTCGTGCCCGAGCTGTTCGAGCGCCTCGCACCGGTGCTGGGCAAGGCGCTGCTCGACCCGGCTGGGCTCGAGGCCCGCGTCGAGCCGGAGGAAGCGATCGCGCCGGA
>Ga0247727_10010999_pt1 | contig 15897 bp, 13 predicted proteins | sample WisWelCaveWW1625_FD_202498 | JGI IMG/M metagenome (GOLD analysis project Ga0247727, IMG submission 202498) | Biofilm microbial communities from Wishing Well Cave, Virginia, United States - WW16-25 | ecosystem: Environmental > Aquatic > Deep subsurface > Groundwater > Cave microbial mat | place...
ACGCCCGAACCGACATCGAGCGCGGCGTCCACAAAGCGCCGGCGAATGAGGTCGTTCGCAACATTCTTGGGCTCGAGCTGACTATCAACAAAGCCGAACAAGATATTCTGAATCCCTCGCCAGTCAATATCAATGTGGTTCGCGACTTTCGCGCGAGCGGCCGCGGCTACCGGGTGTGGGGCGCGCGCTGCATCACCAGCGATACGATTTGGAAATACGTCCCGGTGCGGCGACTCTTCATCTTCCTCGAAGAATCGCTGGATGAAGGCACGCAGTGGGTGGTCTTCGAGCCGAACGACGAGCCGCTGTGGGCGAGAGTGCGGCAGAGCGTCACTAATTTTTTGACGCGCGTCTGGCGGGATGGCGCGCTGATGGGAACCAAACTGGAAGAGGCCTTCTTCGTCAAGTGTGATCGCACGACCATGACCCAGGATGATATTGATAACGGACGCTTGATCATGATTATCGGCGTGGCGCCGGTTAAGCCGGCGGAATTCGTCATCATTCGCATCGGCCAAAAAACCGGCGGAGCAGAGATTGAAGAACTCTAAAAATTGCGGAGAAATAAATCATGGCGACAGGAGAACGAAAAGATCCTTTTCGTGGCTATAATTTCTTGGTGCAGATCGACAATACCAACCCCAAAGAAGTTGCCGGTTTCAGAGAAGTCAGCGGCCTGAGCTTCAACCGGGATCCGGTGGAATATCGCGAGGGCAACGACAGGCCGCTGCACGTGCGCAAGCTGGAGGGGCTGTGCAAATTTGCCAACCTCGTTCTGAAGCGCGGCTTCACGGACAATAAAGAATTGTGGAACTGGTACAAGAATATTCTCAACGGTGTCGAAGACCGGCGTGACGGCGCGGTCATCTTGCGCGACGAGGAGCACAACGATGTGCTGCGCTGGAACTTCGAGAACGGTTGGATCAGCAAATGGGAAGGTCCCAGCTTTAACGCCACGAGCAACGATGTGGTGATCGAGAGCATTGAAATTAGTGTCGAGCGCGTCGAGCTCGAGTAATTGGTGAATCGTATGCCCGAGTATCTTACACCAGGCGTCTACTTCGAGACCGTTGACACGAGCCGCAGGGCCATCGCCGGCATTCGCACCGATATTGCCGCTTTTATCGGCATTGCCGAGCGTGGGCCGCGGCATGCGCCAACGCCGATCAACTCTTGGGAACAATTTCAAGCGGCCTTTGGCGGCTTCATCCCGCAAGGCTATCTCGCTTACGCGGCCAAAGCTTTCTTCGAGAATGGCGGACGAAGTTGTTATATCGTTCGCGTCGCTGCCGAAGCCGCGGAAACGGAAACCGCTAGCGCGGCGGCGCAACCCGCTGATCGTTCGGCGTCAATCGTGCTTTCGACAACAGGATTTGCCGCAGGCGCCGTCGTGACCGTGCGGCAGACGTTGGCGACACAAACTTCGGGCGCGGCGCAACCGGCGGATAGAGCTTCATCTTTCGTTCTCGAGGTCGTGGGCTTTCCCGAAGACGCTTTGGCTAAAATTTCTCAGGCGGGCGTGACGACGTTTCGCCATATCAAAGCGGTGGAGATATCGCTCAATCAATTCATTTGGGAGGCGCCTCTCGATCCGGCTTATGATCTGACGCAGCCTATCTTTTTCGAGACGCTGCATCAAACCGATCATCTGTTGAAAGAAGCCGGTGCGGCCAATCTCATTTGGGAAAATTCATTGGAGGAATTTTACCATCCCGGCCAAGCGATTCATTTCGAGACCGGGGCCTCGGCGGCGCAAGCTGATTTCTTGGATGAAAGCGGCCATCCCACGCTGCGCCTCGAAGCCGCCAGCCCCGGCGCCTGGGGCAACCAGCTGTCGGTGCGAGTGGCGCGCGCTAGTTCCGCGGCGACTCGCACCGCCGGCGTCACCCAGCCCGGCGACCGCGCGAGTTCTATCGTCGAAAGTATCACCGGTTTTTCGGTGGGGACGTTGGTCAAAATTTTTCAAGACGGAAAACCGCTGACGCATCGAATCGTCAACGGCGTGGATCCGTCACGCCGGCGACTAGCTTGGGATGCCGCGATTGAGGCGGCTTATGATCTTAACGCCGCGGCAGATTTGACGCATCCGATTTCCTTTGAAACGGTCGAATTTACCTTGAGCGTTTATTTTGCCGGCCAAGTGCGCGAGATCTTCTCCAACTTGTCGCTGGTAGTCGAGAACAAATCACGCTACGTGGCGACGGTCATCAACCCGGCTTCGCATTTCATTCGCGTGACGGACTTGTCTTCGCCGGCGCCATTTCCGGCGCGTTTGCCCGATCCACTAGCGGCAAACTTGAAGCGCGGCCGGCTGCGACTCCGAGCCGGACGAGACGGCATCGCCGCACTGCAGCCGCAGGATTTTACCGGCAGTTTTTCCAGCGAGCGCAAGTGGGGCTTGCGGCTTTTTGAAGATGTTGACGAAGCGGCGATCGTGGCCATTCCGGATATTCTCATCAAGCCCGCGCCATTGCTGGCAAAACAGATACAACCCAAGCTCGAGCCCGATCCGTGCTTGCCCGGTGAAGCGCCGTTGCCGGAAGCGGAGCCTCCGGCGCCTTCGTTGCCGGAGCGCGCCCCGAGCTTCTCGCTCGATCAAGTTTTTGGCGTGCAGCAAGAGCTGATCGCGCATTGTGAAACCCAGCGCGACCGCATCGCGCTGCTCGATCCGCCGTTATTTTCGCAGCCTTCGGAGATTTTGGAGCTCGGAGAAATTCAGAGTTGGCGCCGGCGCTTCGATTCCAAATATGCGGCGCTGTACTCGCCGTGGGTGCTCGTCTACGACCCGTTACAGCTCGCCGGGCAGGTCGTGCGCGCCGTTCCGCCAAGCGGGCACGTGGCCGGCATCTTCGCGCGCAGCGATTTCGCGTTCGGTGTGCACAAGGCGCCGGCGAATGAAGAGCTGCGTTGGGCGCAAGGCGCGCTCGAAGACATTAACGCGGAAGCGCAAGGTCTCTTGAATCCAATGGGCATCAATTGCATTCGCACGCTGCCGGGGCGAGGCCTCAGGCTTTACGGCGCCCGCACGGTCAGCAGCGACGCCGATTGGCGCTACGTCAACGTGCGCCGGTTGATGATGATGATCGAGGAAGCCGTGGAAGAGTCGGTGCAATGGTCGGTTTTTGAACCCAATGATTTTTACTTGCGCCAGACGTTGGTGATGGCGATTTCCAATTTTCTGCAAGCATTATGGGAACGCGGCATGCTGGCCGGCGCGACGGCGGACGAGGCGTTTTTCGTCAAATGCGACGAAGAGAACAATCCTTCGTTTATTGCCGATCTCGGGCAGCTCATTGTTGAAGTCGGCGTGGCGCCGGTGATTCCGGCCGAGTTCGTCATCTTTCGGATCGGCAGAACGCAGGACACTCTTGAGATCGATGAAGCAACCCGGGCGTAGCCCGGTCGGCTCGACGGGTATGACTCATAATTTTAAAAAAATAAAAAATGAGTGAAGTCAAAATGATTGAAGAAATCACTGGCAGCCTTGGAGAGCGATCATGGCGATAGGAAACCGTGAGGATCCGGTGCGGGGATATAACTTCGTGATCACGCTGTTGGATTCCACCAGCGCGCTCGCGAGCGTGGTCGTCTCCCTGGGCATTCAGAAACCGCCCGATGCCGGATTCAGCGAGTGCAGCGGCTTGGAAATGACGATGAAAGCCGAAGAGTTTCGCGAAGGCGGAAATAACGGCACCGTGCTCAAATTTCCCAATCGCGTGGAATGGACCAACCTCCGCCTCCGGCGCGGCGTAACGCGATCGACCGCGCTGTGGGATTGGCACTACGGCTTCGTCGAAGGCAAAGGCAAGCGCCGGGATGGCATGATCGTGCTGCAAAATGATTTGCAAAAGCCGGTGCGGGCGTGGCGCTTCAGCCGCGGCCTGCCGGTGAAGTGGACCGGCCCGAGCCTGAATGCGGCGCAGAATCAAGTGGCCATTGAGGAGTTGGAGATCGCGCACGAAGGCCTGAAGGTGGTTTCAGCAAGTGGACTCGGTGTGCTTGGCGAAGCCGTCGAAAGCGTGGCCGGCGCCGTAGAGTCCCTTTTCTAATCTAAACTGAACACTGAATACTTCTAACAGACCATGGATGTGCATATCGGCGAAATGAACAGCACGATGCGGATGACGGAAGCGCAATCGTTTCTAAGTCCGCCGATTCTCGAGCAGATCGTGCGCGCCGTGTTGGCAAGGTTGCGCGAGGAACAAGCGCACGAAACGCGCGTCGAGGCCGAGCGCCGGCTGCGGCCCGCGGTGTCGGCGCGGGAAACCAATGCTTGGGAGTAAGTGATGAGTCTACCGCTCAAAGCCAAGTTTCAAAAAATTGAAATATTTTTTGGCATTCCCTTCCCGATCGGAGAGCCGGTCGAAGTCAGTTATAATCCGACGGAGTTTACGCTCAACAAGGCGGTGCAGATTGCCGATATTAATATTCCCGGGCTTGATATGCCCATCTTGCAGTTCGTGCGCGGCCAAACCGAGACGCTGACGCTGGACTTGTTTTTCGATTCGACCGAAGAGGGGATGGGAGAAGAGGCGAAGGCGGTCACGGAGAAGACGGACCAATTTTATCAGCTCATCAAAATCGATCGGAAGACGCACGCGCCGCCGGTTTGCCACTTCACTTGGGGAGAGAAGGGTTTTCCCGGCTCAAAGCTGACCGACCAATGGGAGAGTCAAAATGCGAGCCGGACCAACGGCTTTCAGTGTATTGTCGAGAGCGTGCGCCAACGCTTCACCTTGTTCAGTCCGAAAGGCACGCCGCTGCGCGCGACGCTGACCGTCACGCTGCGCGAGTACAAAACGCTCGAACAGCAAATCGACCAAATTCGTTTCGCCTCGCCGGACCACACGCACGCGCACCTCGTACGGCAAGGCGACACCTTGAGCCGAATTTCCGGACGGGTTTACAAGGATCCGCGCGAGTGGCGGCACATTGCCGAGCACAACAAAATTGCAGATCCACTTGATTTGCCGCCGGGCGCGATTTTGGAATTGCCGCCGTTGCGTTGAAATTTGATGAGCCACTATGACAGCCATCCCGATTTATCGTGAAACCACCCGCGCCGGTGAGCGAGAAAACTTTTACGTTCCACACTTCAAAGTCAAGCTCGCTGACAGGCCGTTGCCGGAGAACATCGTCCGGGATGTTCTGCAGGTGACTTACACAGACAGTGTGGACGAAATCGATTCTTTTGAGCTGACGATCAACAATTGGGATGCGGAATTAGGCCGGTTCAAGTACGAGCCGCCCTCGCAGCCGGAGCATGCCAATCTCTTCGAACCGGGCAAAGAGCTAAAGCTACGCATGGGCTATGTAAAAAATCTGCGCTTGATGCTGCAGGGAGAAATTACGACGCTCGAGCCAAACTTCCCGGAATCGGGCGGCTCGACGCTTTCCATCCGCGGGTTGAACGTGTTGCACCGTTTTCGCAAGAAACAGCATACCTGGGCCTGGTATGACAAACGGGACAGTGACATTGCGAAAGAGATTGGGCAACAGAGAGAATCTGAAAATCGGCCCGGTCTGCATATCGAGGTTCGGGTCGGTGATCAATACACTAGCTTAGAAGAGGCCGAGCCGTTTGTGTTCATGAACAATCAATACGATATTCTTTTCCTGCTGGAACGCGCCCGGCGCCACAATTACGCACTCTATCTGGATGTCGATGGCGTTACCGGCGATCAATTCCTCCACTTCGGCCCCTCGGAGCGTTTGCGCGAGGTGACGTATGAGCTGGAATGGGGAAAGACGCTGGTGCAATTTCGCCCCACGCTGACGACGGCCAACCAAATCTCGCAGGTTACCGTGCGAGGCTGGAATCGTCGCACCCGCAGACCCATCACAGCAACAGCCAGTTTGGGTAGCGCGGGAATTGAGATCAACCGGGATCAGGATGCCGTGGCGCAAGCGGTGCAGGGCCGGCACGAAGTCATCACCGATCGGCCGATCCACACCCAACGCGAAGCCGATGCACTAGCGAGAAATATTCTGCGCCAGCAGCTTCAGGAAATGATCAAAGCCTCCGGCGCAACGGTTGGTCTGCCGGATTTGCGCTCGGGACGCCGGCTCCACATCAAGAATTTGGGGCCGCGTTTTGACGGCGTGTATTTCATCACAAAAACCACGCACACGATCGGCGACGGTTATCGCACGACCTTCGATGCCCGGCGGGAGGGACCGCTGCCGTAAGCTGGCCAGTGGTCAGTGATCAGTAAACAGTGATCAGTTTGGTTGCGGCTCGGCCGCATTGGGCAAGACAACAAGGAAAACTATGGCCTTACAACCAGGCGCGCTTGATGGCGCGGATAATTTTATCAACCCGGATTGCATGGCGAAGTACATGGAAGACGCCATGCCGGAGCCGGCGGATCCGGAGGATTCCGGCAAGCGCGGCCGGCGCGAGTTTTTGATCGCCATCAGCACCGGCGTCATCAACTATCTCAAGGATCACGATGAGGACTCGTTCGTGATTCGTCAGGCCGGCGCTGACATTAATGCGACATTGGAGATTCTTTAATGAGCCGGCAATACGGAGTCGTGGTTGGAACAGTTCGGGACGTCAACGACCCGCAGGGCGAGGGCCGCGTGCAGGTGGAGTTCCCGTGGATGGAAGGCAACAATCGAAGCTATTGGGCGCCGGTCGCCGCCGCCATGGCCGGCGGGGCAGGCAAATCCTATGGCGCATGGTTCATGCCCGAAAAGGATGATGAGGTTCTCGTTGCCTTCGACCATGGCGATGTGAATCATCCCTACATCATCGGCTTTCTTTGGAATGGGCAGGACAAGCCGCCCTCGGAAAGCGTGCGCGAGCGCATGTTCAAATCCGTCAACGGCCACGCAATTCGTTTTCTCGATTCGACGCCGGACGGCGGCAGCTTGGGCGCGTTAGTGATTGAGGATGCGCATGGAAACAGGATCACACTCTCCAACGGCAAGATTGCCATCAAAAGTGTGGCGATTCTGGAAATAGATGCGCCCGCCATCATTTTGCAAGGACCGGGTTACCGGCGCGTGGTGACGCCCAACAGCAATCCAATATAAAAGGATATAGAGCACATGCCGAATATCGACATTCCGGTTTCCGTGGATTTGCAGAAGATGTTTGATCTGCCCGCGTGTACGGATATAAAACTTCCTAAGCCTTCACCGCTTAGTGTGACGCTTCCGACGGGCGGCTCGCTGAAGGCTTTTGCCGATATTTCCAAAGGCATCCCCACCGATTGCTCGATGACGTTCAGCCTCCTGGTGCAGATCGCGCCGCTGCTGGCGAGTATGGATTGCTTGCTGAAAATCCTGGGCTTGCTCCAGCCGCTCATTGACGTTATCAAGGGGCTGCCGTTTCCGCCGGTAAAAGCGATTTCTGATTTCATAAAAGCGGCGGTTAAATTGGCGCCATGTTTGGCGATGCCTACGGGCGCGCCGCTTGTGCCGTTTGTCAAAGACATTCTCTGTTTGATTCTCAAAGTTTTAAAATGTTTCGTCGGCCAGTTGAAGACCATTGCCGGCGTCATGGGTGGCTTGTCGATTCAAATCCAGGCGGCGCAGGGTTCGGGCAATGCCGAGCTTCTAAATGCGCTCCAGTGCGCACAGGACAATGCCACAACTTCCGCGCAGCATGTGACGCAGGCCATCGAACCGATTGGCGCGCTTCTGGGATTGCTGGGGCCGATTCTGAGCCTGACTGGACAAAAGCCTATCGCTCTTCCTGCCATGGGCGGCGCGACCGATGCCGAGGCGCTCAATCAAGTGGTGAAAATTTTGGAAGGCGTGACTGAGGCCATCCAGATCGTCACCGATGCCATGGGAGGCTGTTGATTATGAGCGAGCGCACATTTCTCGGCAAGGGCTGGCGATTTCCCATTCGTGTCAACCCACGCGGCGGCTTGTCCTACTCTTCCGGCGAGCAGGACATTCAGGAAGCCATCTGGATTATCTTGAGCACGGCGCCGGAGGAGCGGCAGATGCTGCCGGGTTTTGGCTGCGGCATTCACAGCTATGTTTTCGCGCCCAACAGTCCGGCGACGCGCGGCCATATTGCCCACGAGGTGCGGCAAGCGCTGACCAAGTGGGAGCCGCGCCTCGATGTGAGCGACGTGCGCGTCGAATCCGGCGCCGGCGAGCCCAACAAGCTGCTGATTCGAGTCGATTACAAAGTGCGTTCGACCAATGCGTTTCATAATTTGGTTTATCCGTTTTACATCAATGAAGGACGAGGAGCCTGACCATGCCGCTGCAAGCGCCCAATCTCGATGATCGCCGTTTTGCCGACATCGTCGCCGAAGCCAGGACGCTCATCCCGCGTTACGCGCCGGAGTGGACCGACCATAACGAGAGCGATCCGGGCATCACGCTGATGCAGCTTTTTGCGTGGATGACGGACATGCTGCTCTTTCGGCTGAATCAGGTGCCGGAGCGCAATTACATCAAGTTTCTGCAACTGCTCGGCATCGAGCTCAAACCGGCGCAGCCGGCGCGCGCGGAGCTGACTTTTACTTTGGCGCGCAACGACGTCGAGACCGTCATCGTGCCCAAAGGCACGCAGGTCGCTGCAGCGGAGGGCGGCGACGGCAAGCCGTTGATCTTCGAGATCGACGAAGCGCTCATTGCGCTCGGCGCCAAGCTGAAAGCGGTGCAAAGCTTCGATGGTTTCAGCTATTCGATCGAGACCACCAAAAATAATGCGGTCGGACAATGGTTTCATCCATTCGGCGTTCACGCCCGCGAAGGCAGCGCGTTGCTGCTCGGCTTTGATTCGCCGCTGGCTTTTACCAAGCAGCAAGTCAATCTCGCAGTTTACATTTTTACCGAAGGCCGCAAGCCGCCGGACCAGCATTGCGATCTCGATTTGAGCCAAATGCCGGTTCCGGCCACGCTGGTTTGGGAATATTGGGACAAGCAATATTGGCAGCCGATTAGTTTGGATAAGGATGGAACGCGCGCCTTGACACGCAGCGGCCACATTTATTTTCGCGGCCCCGGCGATAAAGTGAAAAAAGATCGGATTGGCGCCGTAACGGAAAATCTCTACTGGCTTCGCTGCCGTCTGGCGCGCAGCACTTACGAAATGGCGCCGCGCTTGGATATGATTTTGACCAACACGGTCAGCGCCACGCAAGCGTTGACCGTGCGCGACGAGGTGGTTGGCGGCAGCAATGGGCAACCTCTGCAAGTTTTTCGTCTCGCCAATACGCCGGTGGTCGGGCGCGAGCGTCCGGAAGAAGTGATTGGCGCGGACGGCATTAAAATGAAAATAACGAGCCTGCGGTTGGAGATCGATGAAGGGCAGGGTTTCAAAGTGTGGCAAGAGGTGGATGACTTTTTCGCTTCGCAGCTGGACGATCCTCATTATGTTTTGAACCGAACGACCGGCGAGATTCGCTTTGGCGACGGGCAACACGGTCGTATTCCAGTGGCGAATGTGGCCAATCCCAACGCCAACCTCGTGGCGCGCGAATATCGTCATGGCGGCGGCAAACGCGGTAATGCCGGCGCGGAGGCGATCAAGGAACTCCAAAGTTTTGTTGCCGGCATCGACACCGTCACCAATAAACGCCCGGCGTTGGGCGGTTCCGATGAAGAAACGGTGGAAGAAGCCAAACTGCGCGCGCCGCGCGAGATCAAGAGCAAAAACCGCGCGGTGACCGCCGAGGATTTCGAGACGCTCGCGTTAGCCACGCCCGGCGTTCGCGTGCGCCGCGCCAAAGCCCTGCCTTTGGTTCACCCCAAATTTCGCGGCGCGCCGATTCCCGGCGTGGTCACGGTGATCATCGTTCCGGACAGCGAGGCGCCGAATCCGTTGCCGGGCGAGGCCACGGTGAGTATTGTCTGCGCGCATTTGAATCTACATCGGCTCTTGACTTCGGAAGTTTACGTCGTGGCGCCAACTTATCATCAAGTGAAAATCGAAGCCGAGATTGTGGCGCGTCCGGAGGCCGATCTTGCCGAAGTCAAGGCCGCGGTGGAAGAGCGGCTGACGGCATATTTTCATCCGCTGCGGGGCGGCGAGCTCGGCGCCGGCTGGGAATTTGGCGGCAACATCTTTTACTCCGATGTCTATCGCGTGGTGTTGCAAACGCCGGGGGTAGATCGCATCAACAATAATCAATTGGTCATTTGGCTCGATAATGAGCGCCATGATTTTTGCCGCGACGTCCCGATTGAAGACGGCGCGCTGCTTTACTCGACGGAACATGACATTCGCGTTTCTTATCACGCAAGAGAATAAACATGCCGAATAGCGGAAAGAATCATTTCTTGCTCGACGCGCGCGCCGGCTGGCGCGAAGCTCGCCTGGATCGTGTCATCTTCGCAGAAGATCAAGCGGAGTTGCGCCTCCGCGCGCTGCCGGGAACGGCTCGTCCACTCATAGACGCCGCCGGCAGTTTTGGCGGCCTCGCGCTGCCCACCGGTTTGGCCGTCGATGCGGAGAATCAAATTTACATTCTCGACTGCCGGCTGCACGTCGTCAAACGTTACAATCCCTGCACGGAAAGTTTTGAGACTTTGCCCTGCCTCGGCGGACCGGGAAGCGCGCCGCGGCAATTGCGCGATCCGCAAGGCTTGGCGATCTCGTGCCGCGGCGATCTTTATATCGCCGATACCGGCAATCGTCGCGTGCAAATTTTCGCATTGAAAGGATTGCCTTTGCGCCAGATTTGGGGACCGCGGCAAATTATCCGCGCCGAGGCCGATTGGTCTGTTAAAGAAGTGGTTGCAGCCTGGCGTGTCGACAGTTTAGAGTGCGAGGCGGAGCCGATTTGGCCGGCCGGCGTATGGCGGCCCTGGGATATCGTGGTGTCGGGTGATCGCTATGCCTTCGTTTCTGATTATGACAACGGGTTCATTCATGTCTTTGATCCGCGCGGTTGTTGGCTCAGAGCCTTCACCGGCGAATCCGCTGACTCGCCGCCGTTGGAAAAACCAACGCACCTCGCCTTGGACAAAGAATGCCGATTGTATGTCGTGCAAGAGGGCAAAGACTTCATCACGGTGTTGGATGCCGGCGGAAAATTTCTGAAAAAAGTTGAGCGTCCCGAAGAAGTGAAAGGCGATTTCCGTCCTCTCGCCATTGCTGTGGATGAGCAGGGTAATATCTACCTCAGCGACCGCGTGACGCGGCGAGTGTATTTCTATTGTCAGGATGAAAAGGAATGTCACACCTGCGCCGGTGCGCTGCCGGGTTTCCCACAAGAGTGTACAACCCTCGCCTTCGATCTTTTCGGCAATCCCTTGTTGGGCGATGCCAAGAACAAATGTGTGGTGTTGGCGCAGCCGAAAGCCGCGTTTGAAACCGCGGGGCTTTTTTATTCCGAACCGCTCGACAGCCGCATCTACCAATGTCTTTGGCATCGCCTCGTGATGCGCGCCGCGATTCCATTCGGCACGCAAGTGCGCGTCGACACCTTCAGCGCCGAATCGCCCAAAACCGCGGAAGAGATTCAAAGCCTGCCCGAGGCGAGATGGGCGACCGGGCAAATGAATGCGCAGGTTGGCGAAGGCGAGTGGGATTGCCTGATTCTGAGCGCGCCCGGACGGTATTTATGGCTGCGTCTGACTTTGATCGGCGAAGGAACGGCGACGCCCGTCGTGCAATCGCTCAAAGTTTATTATCCGCGCGCTTCGGCGCTGCAATATCTGCCGGCCACCTACAGCGAAGACGCGGTGAGCCGGGATTTTCTCGGCCGCTTTCTTTCGATCTTCGATACGATTCGAGGCGGCGTTGCGGACTTGCTGACGAACATCGCGCTTTATTTCGACCCGGGCGCGACGCCGGCAAATGGCCGCGCGGATTTCCTCAGTTGGCTGGCTTCGTGGTTGGATTTGACCATTGATCGGCATTGGCCGGAAAAGAAGCGGCGCGAGCTTTTGCGGCAGGCGCATCGCCTGTATGCTCTGCGCGGCACACCGGAGGGACTGCGTTTGCACATTCAACTTTATACCGGTGGCGAGCCGCAGATTTTAGAGCACTTCAAATTGCGGCGCTGGCTGTTTCTCGATCATGCGCGCTTGGGCGAGCAATCGGCGTTGTACGGAAAAGCGATCGTCAGCCGGCTGCAATTGGACGAATATTCCAACCTCGGCTCGTTTCAACTGCTTGACAGCGGCGATCCGTGGCGCGATCCGTTTCATCATTACGCGCACCAGTTCACGGTGTTCGTGCCGGTAGCGGGCGAGGTGAGCGAAGTGCAGCAGCGGACTTTGGAGCGAATTGTGGAGATGGCGAAACCGGCCCATACGCAAGCGTATCTTCGCGTTGCCGCGCCAAAATTTCGCGTGGGCGTGGAAGCTTTCATCGGCGTGGATACGGTCATCAGCCGATATCCCAACCAAGTGATCGCCGGGAAAGCGAAACTTGGTTATGACACGGTGTTGGGTCCATCGGAAGACGAGGCGAAGCCGCCCACGATGAGAATCGGTGTGCGTTCCCGCATCGGCTCGAGTACTTTGATTGATTGAGAAAGAAAGGGCAAGAACATGTCAAACTGCAAAGGGCATGAATTAAAAGAAACCTGCATCGAATGCGACGTGCGGCAGTTGGCGCGCAATCACTACTTTTATGGCAAGCTGATGACGGCGCGCGATTTCACCGACGAGCAAGATTACCATCGCGGCAAAGCGCTGCGGCACAATCGCTATCTTCACGGTTGGGGCACGGTCTGCGGCCTCAAGGTGAAGCAGCATCCTAATCCGGCCTGCCAAAGCCAATATGTGGTGATCGAGCCGGGCACGGCCATCGATTGCTGTGGCCGCGAGATTCTCGTCACCCGCGAAGAATATTTCGATTTCCGGGCGCGGCTGATTGAACTCTGGAAAGAGCAGCATGGGGAAAACGCCGAGCTTGACGACAAGCCGCACACGCTGCAAATTTGCATTCGCTACAACGAGTGTGAGACCGAAGAAGTGCCGGCGGTCCTCGGCGAGTGCGGCTGTGACGAGACGGCCTGCCAACCCAATCGCATTACGGAAGGATACGCCTTCGAGGTGATTCTCGATCCTGTGATTGAAGCCGATGACCCGATCGGCGTGCGGTTCGAGTTGCAAAACACGGTGAATGTGGCGCACGCTAGGCGAGTCGCAGTGCATGACGACACCGAGCGTTTATACATTTTGAAGGGTGCGAATCCTGCCACACTCTTCGTCGCCAACACCGTCAATCATAGCATCATTGCCTCGCAAGCTTTTGCGGACAGCGATGGCTTGGAGGTGGCCGTGTCGCCGGATGGCGATTGGATTTTTGTGGCGCTGAAAAAAACCGGCGAGGCGAATCCGAAAATCCTCGTGCTCGATGCCAACAATCTCGCGGCTCCGCCATTCAATACGCTGACCGTGACAGGCGGCGCCACTGGAAACATTCGGCTTGTTGTGGCGCCGGATGGCCGGCTTTACGTGATGAGCTCATCTCTCAATCAAGTTTGGGTTTGGGGCGCCGACGTTACCACGACCACTCCTCCGGTGGCGCCGATAGTGGTTGCGGTCGGCACCGCTCCGGTGGATATCGAGATCGGGCGAGACGGCGCGTATGTCTACACTGCCAATCATGACACCGCCAATGTCAGCGCGATCAAGACCGCTGATTTGACGGTCACGAATATTGCGGTGGGCACGGGCGCCACAGCCAAACCGGCAGCGCTGGGCGTGGCAGCCACCGCAGTGGGCGATAACCTCGCTGTGGTCGATCGCGATACTCAAACGCTCTATCTCATTGGCTGGCGTCCCGAAGCCGCCACGCCGGCAGAACGAGTTGTTCCTCTCGGCGCTCCAGTGACTGGTTTTGCCCATCACCCCATCGAAGTGTTGACCTCACCGGCCGGCGCGTGGATTTATGTTTTGGAGCAAGACGACACCGACGATAAAGCTTATGTGCAAGCCGTGGATGCGCATCGCGTCGAGCTCGGCGAACCGAATGTTCTCAGCGCTGCCGAGCCGGTTGGCGTGAATCCGCAAGACCTCGCGTTGACCTCCGACGGTCGCCGTCTCTACGTTGCTTATGATGGCACCGACGCACCCGATGATGTTGACGAAGGCGGCGTCGCGATCATCGACGTTATCGAAGAACCCTGCGCCGATTTATTCAAACGCGCATTGGATGGTTGCCCGAGTTGTGACGACGGCAATTGTCTCGTGCTGGCGACGATTAAAGATTATGTCGCCAACCAACGGGTTACGGATGATCGCCTGGATAACCTCACCGATCGCAAACTGCTGCCGAGCACGGAGCTGATCACCGAAGTGGTGAAGTGTATTTTGGAAAGAGGCGGCGGAGAAGGCGAGCGCGGGGAACAAGGGCCGCCGGGTTTGCCAGGCCAGAATGGCTTGGGCATTGATGCGGTTTCAGCGACCTTTGTCGATTGTGACGAACCTGGCTCGGCAACGATCACCGGCGCTCCTCCCAATCGCACATTGGTCTTGAAAATCCCAAGAGGCTGCGATGGCGATGATGGACAACCTGGCTTGGGCATTGACGACGTTAAGGTAACATTCGTTGGTTGTGATCAGCCAGGCTCGGCGACAATTCAGGTGATCAACGGCAAACGCACGCTGGTGTTAACAATTCCAGGCGCCTGCGACAAAGACCTTACCCATATTTGCGCCATTAATTGGGATCACGGTAAACAAACAAGTATTGCGAAAATCCGCGCCCAAGGATTTTTGATCGCCTTTGATCGTCCGGTGCTCAATAGTGACCTGCACCGCCACAGTTTTATCGTGTTGGCTAATTCTACGCCGACTCAAAGCGTTTTTGTTTGTTGGTGTGAGCTGCTGGGAGAGGTTCAAGGTGGGAATTTTACTCCTCCGTGCAACATCGGCAGCGAATTCAAACGAGAAGGCAACCCGAATGCCTTGGTCAATGGCGCACGGTTCTTTAGTCCTAGTTTACCCAATTTGCCAAGCGGAGACTACCGTATCGTGGTGAAGGGTGATTTTATTCGAGACCTAAATGGAAAGGGCGTCGATGCCAATCATCTTCCCAAATGGTTGCCGGTAGAACCAACCGGTGACGGCGTGGAAGGTGGCACGTTTGAGAGTTGGGTCACGGTCGTTCAGGGATAAAACACTTTTCCCAAAATCATATTTTGCCGTTCTAATCGGAGAAAAATTATGCCAGCCGTTTTAACCCATACAGAGACTCGCAAAGAAGCCGTCTGCTGCCCGTGTCCGGCTTGTCAGGGCTTGCAGTGCTTGGATCGTCCGCGCTTTTTTCCCGGCATGATGCTGACCGCTGCCGACCTCAACAACGAGCAAGCTTATGGGCTCGCCAAAAACCGCTTGCACAATCGTTATCTGCACGGTTACGGCGTCGTCTGCGGCTTGGAAGTCGTCTGCCACGAATGTGACGGCTGGGTCACGGTCAAGCCCGGCTACGCCATCGATCATTGCGGCAATGACCTCATCGTCTGCGCAGAGCACGACTTCAATCTGCTCAAACGCATTCAGGAATGTTGCGAGCAACAACGCCGCCGGCGCCGCGCGGATTGCGATCCGGTCCGACCGGTCACGGATGAAAATTGCCGCGCCGTCGAGCAAACCTGGTGTATCTCACTTGCTTACGAGGAAAAAGAAGCCAACCCCATCACGCCGCTGCGCCGCGACAACGGCAAGGCTTGTGGTTGTTGCCATGGCAATGGCAAACCTTGTGGCTGCGGCTGCCACAACGGCAAAAGCGCGCATGCGTCCTGCGGTTGCAGCTCAACGCCAGCGAGAAATGGCAAGACCGGAACCGCCATCGCCTGCGAGCCAACGCGCATTTTTGAAGGCTATAAATTAGACGTCTGCCGGATCGGGGAAGAGAGCTGCCGGGATTATACCGCGGATTTCAACAACACCATGTTCGGCAGAATCTCCAACTGTTTTAGAACCGTCATAGGTTTTATTCAAAAGCGCGTTCCGGGCAACACC
>Ga0247727_10011000_pt1 | contig 15896 bp, 11 predicted proteins | sample WisWelCaveWW1625_FD_202498 | JGI IMG/M metagenome (GOLD analysis project Ga0247727, IMG submission 202498) | Biofilm microbial communities from Wishing Well Cave, Virginia, United States - WW16-25 | ecosystem: Environmental > Aquatic > Deep subsurface > Groundwater > Cave microbial mat | place...
CAGGCTAAACATGACTGACTGCAGGACGAAGATGGAAAGCGCAAAAAAATTGCAGCGCACAGCCCGGCAGAGCCTTGTGTAGTTAGCCGCCCAAATAATCTTTCTTAATCTTTAAAATCTTACGCGTGCTGAAGCCTATCCTGTGAAGTCAATGCTTAATGAATCCTTATTTTCACGCCTCATTTTGAAGCGAGCAGATGACAGAAGACACGAAGCAACGGGTTGCGGACAGGATAGAACGGATTGAAGAACCGGCAACGCTGAAAATGGCTCAACTGAGTCGCGAATTGAGAGCCAAAGGAATTGATGTGGTTGACCTGAGCCTTGGCGAACCGGATTTTGATACCCCGCAACATATCAAGGACGCAGCAAAAAAAGCGATTGACGAAAACTGGACACATTATACGCCTGTGCCGGGGTTGCTGACCTTGCGTGAAGCGATTTGCAGAAAATTCAAACGCGATAATAACCTTGATTATACGCCTGACCAGATTGTAGTGAGCACAGGTGCGAAACAATCTATCGCCAATGCGGTTTTGAGTTTAGTGAATGAAGGCGATGAGGTGATCATTCCCGCTCCTTATTGGGTTTCTTATACTTCCATGGTTCAGATGGCGAGGGGTGAAAAAATCATGATCCCTTCGGGCATCGAAACGAATTTTAAAATCACTCCTGCACAATTAGAAGAAAAGATCACGGAGAAAACGCGGCTGTTTATTTTCTCCTCGCCCTGCAATCCTACGGGAACATTTTACACCAAAGATGAATTGGAAGGATTTGCCAAAGTTTTTCAACGGCATCCGCAGGTGATTGTGATCAGCGATGAAATTTATGAATATATCAATTATGAAGACAAACATGCCAGCATTGCAGGTTTTGAAGGGATGAAAGAAAGAACGGTGACCGTGAACGGCATGTCGAAAGGATATGCGATGACAGGATGGAGAATAGGATATATAGGTGCGCCTGCGTGGATTGCGAAAGCATGCACCAAATTGCAGGGACAATGGACGAGCGGCACGAGTTCCGTTTCACAAAAAGCGGCAGAGGCTGCATTGGATGGGGATATGAAACCAACTCACGCGATGCAAAAGTCATTTGAACAGCGCAGAGAATTTATGAAACGCGAACTATCGGCCATGGAAGGAATAAAAGTGAATAACCCGGGCGGTGCGTTTTATTTTTTTCCTGACGTGAGCGCTTACTTCGGAAAAAGTTTTGGAGAGATAAAAATTAATACTGCCAATGATCTTTCGATGTACCTGCTGAACACGGCTCATGTGGCAGTGGTTGACGGAGCGGCTTTTGGGGGCGAAAAAAATCTTCGCATCTCTTACGCAAACTCAGAAAAGAATTTAGCGGAAGGATTGAAGAGGTTCAGAGAGGCTTTAGGGAAATTGAACTGATTTGTTGATTTGATGATTTGTTGATGAATAGAAAAAAATAAGGTTTGTCCTCAATAAAAAATATCTTAAAGAATTTTTCGAAGATCAATGTGCTGGTCATTGGTGATGTGATGATTGATCGTTATTGGTGGGGTAAGGTGGAGCGCATTTCGCCTGAGGCTCCTGTGCCGATTGTGGAGGTTGAAAGAACAGAAGATCGCCCGGGTGGTGCTGCAAATGTTGCGCTAAATCTGAAAGTGCTGGGTGCCAATGTTTTTCTTTCTTCGGTAATTGGTGATGACGCTGATGGAAATAATTTACTCGCACTGTTGAAGAAAAATTCGATTGATACCCATTCATGTTTGAAGAGTAAAAAAAGAATCACGACTGTAAAAACAAGAATACTCTCGCAGAACCATCAATTGATGCGCAGTGATTTTGAAATGACGGATGATATATCACAAAATGAAGAAAATGAATTGGTCACTCGTATTTCATCACTTATCAAATCGAAAAAAATTGATCTTGTCATTTTTGAAGATTACAACAAAGGGGTGTTGACAGAGAATCTGATTCAATCTGTCATTGCGCTCTGCAACAAGAAAAAAATTCTTACGTCTGTAGATCCGAAGAAGAAAAATTTCTTCGCTTATAAAAATGTAACGCTCTTCAAACCAAATCTCCGCGAATTGCAGGAAGGATTGAATCAGGAAGTTCATGCTGATCTGCAATCGTTGAAAAAAGCTGACAAAAAACTTCGGGAAAAGCTGAATCATCAGATCACGCTCATCACCTTGTCCGATAAAGGCATATTTATTTCAGATGGAAAAACAGGTGAAATTGTAGCCGCAAAAAAAAGAAATGTGGCGGATGTTTCAGGCGCAGGTGACACGGTGATTGCGGTTGCTTCACTTTGTCTGGCAGCAAAAACTGATCTGCTCGCAATTGCTCAACTTTCCAATCTCGCAGGAGGAATTGTTTGCGAAACTGCAGGCGTTGTTCCAGTAAATCCGGATGACCTTATTCGTGGGTCAGCCAACTGAATTCAATAACGCATTGCATCCACCGGTTTCATTTGAGAAGCAATAAAAGCGGGAATAATTCCGGCAATAATTCCTATGAAAATAGAAATGCTGCTGCCGAGAATGATGTTCTTCAACGTAAGGGTAAAATTAAAATCCACCAACTGTTCAACCACCAGAATCAGTAAAAAGGTGAAACTCATTCCAAGAAAACCACCGAGTAAACAAAGCATGATGGATTCAATGAGAAATTCAGATAAAATGAAATAGCTTTTTGCTCCAAGCGCTTTTTTTATCCCGATCAGACCTGTGCGCTCACGAACAGAGACGAACATAATATTGGCAATTCCGAAGCAACCGACAAGAAGCGAGAAAAATCCGATCACCCAACCGCCAATCTTTATGACTTTAAAAATCGCATCAAGCCCTTCGGAAAGCAAACTCACTTGATTAATGGCGAAATTGTCTTTTTCTGATGGCGGAATTTTTCTGGACGCACGCAACAATCCGGTCAATTCGAATTTCAACTCATCGAGTGTCACACCCTGTTTGGCTTCCACCACAATCAGAGGATCAACATATTGACCATCTACATCAATGACCGTTTTTGCGAAATTGTATGGGATTATCAAACTGTTATCACTGTTCCAGCCAAGTAAATCATCACCTTCTTTTTTCAAAACACCAATTACCTTCATTTTTTTGTTATATGCTTTTACAGACTTGCCGATTGCCATTTCAGGATTAATGAAAAGAGAAACCGCCACGTTATTTCCCAGCATACAAACCGGTGCGCCACCATGAGATTCAAGCAAAGTAAAAAAGCGACCATAGTCAAATTCAAAATCATGAATTTTTTCGTAGCCATGAGAAATAGCATCAATCGTAACATTGTATGCGGTAAAAGATTGATAACTCACCTCCTTGTCATCCAAATAAAATTCGATAGCACATGCTTCAGCAAGTTCAGAATGCTCTTCAAGAAAACGCATCTCCTTATAGTCAGAAACCGGTCGCTTGATATATTCCCACCATGCATATTCTTCATCGCTGAATGACCAGGGCCAGCGTTGCACATACACCACATTGTCGCCTAATTTATTCACGCTGGTGCGAACATTATTTTCCAACGAGTCCACTGCGGTGAGAACAGTGATGATGCAAAAAATTCCGATCGTGATGCCAAGTAAAGAAAGAACCGCTCGAAGTTTGTTATTGCTCAATTCATGAAATGCAAGAATGAAACTTTCATAAAAAATCCGGAATAACACGCGCATGAGTGGCGACAAATTTAGCAGAGAAAACCATAAGGTCTGATTGATTATTTTTGGCGCTCCGCAAAATACCCGTAAGTATGAAGCTCACACAATTTCGTTTTGATTTACCCAAAAATTTAATAGCACAATATCCCGCAAAAAACCGCGATGATTCGCGCATGTTGGTGGTCCATCGCAAAACTGGAAAAATCGAACACAGACATTTCAGAGATGTGATCAATTATTTCAACGATAAGGATGTCATGGTGTTGAACAACACGCGCGTTTATCCTTGCCGCTTATATGGAAGAAAGGAAAAAACAGGAGCTAAAATCGAAGTGTTTCTCCTCCGCGAACTGAACAATGAAGTTCGTTTATGGGATGTGCTGGTAGATCCGGCAAGAAAAATCCGTGTCGGAAATAAATTGTATTTCGGGGATGATGAAAACTTAGTTGCAGAAGTAGTGGACAACACCACTTCGCGCGGCAGAACAATTCGTTTTCTGTATGACGGACCGGATGATGAGTTCAGAAGAATAGTATTGGGCATGGGTGAAACACCGCTTCCGAAATATATTCATCGCAAAGTGGAAGAAGAGGATGCAGAGCGCTATCAAACTATTTATGCAAAACACGAAGGAGCAGTTGCCGCACCTACAGCCGGTTTACACTTCACCCGCGAGTTGATGAAAAAACTGGAGATCAAAGGAATTCAGTTTGCAGAAACCACACTTCATGTCGGGCTTGGTACTTTCCGCCCTATTGAAGTGGAAGATCTTTCCAAACATAAAATGGATGCTGAGCAGATGTTTATCGGTGATGATGCGGTTGAAATTGTGAATACTGCAAAAGAAAAAAAACAAAATGTCTGCGCTATAGGAACTACGGTAATGCGCGCATTGGAATCCTCCGTTTCAGCGCTCGGTTATTTAAAACCTTATGACGGCTGGACGAATGTATTCATTCACCCGCCACATAATTTCAGTCTTGCTAATACAATGGTTACTAATTTCCACTTGCCGAAAACCAGTTTATTTATTATGGTTTGTGCTTTTGGTGGTTATGACCTCACCATGCGTGCCTATGAAGTAGCGATCAAAGAGAAATACCGTTTCTTCTCTTACGGAGATGCGATGTTGATCATCTGATCATAAAATATAACCAATTAGTGAAATGACATTTCTTTCCGAAATGTCATTTCTTTTTTGAGGCACCAATACTTTTACAGCATTAAGTTATGAATCATTACGCACTGATAGCAGCCGGAGGAAGTGGAATGAGAATGCAATCTCCCGTTCCAAAACAATTTCTTTTGCTCAACGGCAAACCTGTATTGATGCATACGATCGAAAAATTTATTGCGGCAGATTCACAGATCAAAATCATCGTGGTACTTCCTGACGTTGAAATTGCTGAGTGGAAAAAATTATGCACGTCATTTTCTTTTACTGTTGCACATCTGATTGTTGCAGGTGGTGCGTCCAGATTTCAATCTGTGAAAAATGGTTTGGAAATGATAGAAGACGAAAATTCTATTGTAGCCATTCATGACGGAGTTCGTCCGCTTGCAACTGTTGAATTAATCCGAAAATGTTTTATTGAATCAGCAAACTCCGGAAATGCGGTTCCGGTCATTCCGTTAAAAGAATCGTTGAGAAAGAAGGAAAATGAAAATTCGGTTGCTGTTGACCGAAATAATTTCCACTCAGTTCAAACACCTCAGTGTTTTTTAGCTGCTGAAATTAAACGCGCATATTCAATAGCCGAAAATGATTCCTTCGCGGATGATGCATCGGTTTGCGAAAATGCGGGGATGAAAATTCATCTCACTGACGGAGAAGAAACCAATATCAAAATCACTACGCCATTTGACATAGCACTAGCTGAGCTGATTTTGCGAAAACAAAAAACCCTCTGATCTCTCAAAGGGTTTTTCAAAAAAATATTTTTCTTTTTTAATATTCATCTTCATTGAAGAAGAAGTCTTCGTGAGTAGGATAATCAGGCCAGATATCATCAATAGCCTCATACACTTCAGCATCGTCTTCCAACTCCTGAAGATTTTCAATCACCTCTAACGGAGCACCAGACCGGATGGCGAAATCAATCAGCTCATCTTTGGTTGCAGGCCATGGCGCATCTTCCAGAAATGATGCTAATTCAAGAGTCCAATACATAGAGGTCGTTTATAAATTTGGCGCAAATATATTCAAATAGGGTACGGAAAAAAGCCGGCTTAAAAATCGTGCCTATATATCCTTGTGGAAAAAAGGAAAAACAGTGGACTCAGGGTTGGCGCGGAGTCCATTTGGTTTCTTCTCCATTGAAATCTTTCAGAATTTTTCTGGCAAGAACAAAAAGAAAATCGGACAGGCGATTGAGATATTTAATAATTAGCGGATCCGTTTTTTCTGTTTGCGAAATTTCAACCACTCTCCGCTCCGCTCTACGGCAAACACAACGCGCCACATGACAGAAAGAAGAAATCGGATTTCCTCCAGGGAGAATAAAACTTTTTAAATCTTCAAGCGATTCATTCATTCGGTCAATGGCATATTCGAGTTTAAGAATATCATCTTCCGCAATATCCGGCAATTTCATTTTTGAATTCGGTGAACTCGCCAGATGAGATCCGATCACAAACAAATCATCCTGAATTTCTTTGAGCAGATTACGGTCGGCTTCAGATTTTAATTGATCTCGCACCACACCAACAAATGAATTCAATTCATCAACTGTTCCGTAAGCTTCAATCCGTAAATGATTTTTTGAAACCCGATCCCCTCCGATTAAAGAAGTCAAACCTTCATCACCTTTTTTGGTGTAAATCTTCATCTCAAAATATTAATGCGCATGATCAGATTCTATTTTCCCATCCCGCATTCGGATAATCCGCTTCGCATGTTTGGCAATATCTTCTTCATGGGTAACCAGAATAATGGTGTTTCCGTTTGCATGAATTTGATGAAGAATCTCCATGATCTCTTCTGAAGTTTTGGAATCCAGATTTCCCGTTGGTTCATCCGCCAAGATGATAGAGGGTGAATTAACCAGAGCACGTGCAATCGCGACACGTTGACGTTGTCCACCTGATAATTCATTCGGGCGATGTGTCATGCGGTCCGCTAAACCAACTACACCCATCATTTCGCTTGCCTTATTTATTCTTGATTTTTTATTTGAACCGGCATAAACAAGCGGTAGAGCTACATTTTCCAACGCATTCAATCGGGGTAACAAATTGAAAGTTTGAAAAACAAATCCGATTTCCTTGTTTCTGATTTGTGCAAGCTGATCATCCACCAGGCTACCCACTTCATTATTATTCAAATAATATTTTCCTGAAGTAGGAGTATCCAGACATCCGAGAATATTCATCAGGGTAGATTTTCCGGAACCGGAAGGACCCATCAGCGCTACAAATTCATTGCGGTTAATAGAAAGTGTAACACCGCTCACTGCCCGAATAACAACTTTGCCGAGGATATAATCTTTAACGATGTTCTCGAGCCTGATAACTGCCTGCATAAATTATTTTTTGATCACCTTGGGAACTTTGAAATAATCAGAATCGCGTTGTGGTGCATTGCGGAGCGCTTCTTCCTTCGTGATGGTTTTTATAATTTCATCTTTGCGTAAAACATTCTGTTCATCTGTTATGTATTTCAGCGGTTCAACATTTTCTGTATCAATCTCATTCAGCTTATCAACAAACTCAATCATGCGCTGAAGATCGCTCATGATTTTCTCTTTTGATTCAGCATCAAATTCCAATCTCGAAAGTTGAGCAAGTTTGTCAACTAATTCTTCGTTTACCTTCATAAAACTTTTTCAATGTCTGATCAATGATGTTGAAAACTTTGATTTTCAGTGCTTCCACATCACCGGATGTCATGCCTGTGGTTTCAATAGGTTCATGAACGATTGCACGTGAAATTCCTGGTGTACAAAGTCGCGAACCATCGTACAAATATAGACGCCAATTATCGAGGAAAGCAACAGGAACAACGGGCACTTGTTTATCAATTGCAATTTTAAAAGGACCGTTTTTAAATTCCAATAAATCAGGTGCAATATCAGAGGTGGTGCCTTCAGGAAAAATACAAAGACTCACTCCTTCATCCAGATCCTTTAGCGCATGCTTGAAGGCTTTGTAAGAACTGATCTTGCTGTCGCGATCAACCACAATATCCATGGTTCTGAAAAAAAGACCAAACAGAGGGAGGTCGCGCAATTCCTTTTTACCCATGAAATGATAATAACCATGATAAGTCAACGCGAAACTGGGAATATCCATTTTCGATGAATGGTTTGGTGTAAAAACATAAACACGATTGGGGTCAAGCGGTTTCTTAAACTCAACTCTTGCAACAATGCCGGTGAGAAAAAAAAGAATGCGCGCCCATATTCTTCTCAACTTGTTTGCCTTTCGCCAGTGCTTAGGATGAGTGAGCCAGAAATAAAACAATGGGTAGAGCAAAAGAAAAATGATGATGAAGACGGTATCATAGTAATAAGCCCATAATCTTCTGAAAATTTTTATAACCATCTTCACTTTTTCAAAAATAGGGCGAATGAATTCAGTTTAATGAAAGGAAAATTATTCTTCCCGCTTGGTTTTGATTTTTTCGAAATAGTTTTTTCTATTTTCGGCTCGCTGCAAAAATGAACAGAAAATATTTTCTGCTCGGCAACTTACTAAATCAGAAATATAAATTCATCTTTGAGCCACATGGCAAAATCGAAATCAAAAAAACAGGTGAAGGTTGCGAAGAAGAAAATCGTCAACAGGGCAAAACCGAAACCAAAAAAAACTGCGAAACCAAAATCTTCCGCAGCGAAGAAAAAGGTTGTTATAGTCAAAAACAAACAGGCACCGAAAAAGAAATCTTTATCGAAATCAAAAGTTGATGTCAAATTAACAACCCGCACAAAGGAACTTCCGGTATTCAAAAAAAATGTCAAACATATTGCGGTTGCCGGAAATATCGGCTCGGGAAAAACCACGCTTACCACTCTTTTAGCCAAACATTTCGGTTGGGAACCACACTATGAAGATGTGGAGAACAATCCTTATTTGAATGATTTTTATGATGAGATGCCACGATGGTCATTCAACTTACAGATATATTTTCTTAACAGCCGCTTCCGTCAGATCATTGATATCAAGCGTGGTGAGAAAGCAGTGATACAGGATAGAACGATTTATGAGGATGCTTACATTTTTGCTCCCAATCTGCATGGCATGGGCTTGATGTCAACCCGCGATTTTGAAAATTATTCGGCTTTGTTTACTACCATCAGCTCATTGATTCGCCCGCCTGACCTGATGATTTATCTGCGCGCATCTATTCCTACATTGGTCAATCAAATTCAAAAACGAGGTCGAGAATATGAAGAAAATCTGCGTTTGGATTATCTGCGCAGACTGAATGAATATTACGAAGGGTGGGTGAGCAATTATAAAGAAGGAAGACTTTTGATTATTGATATTGATAAAACAAATTTTATCGACAACCCCGAACATCTGAGCGATGTAGTAAATAAAATTATTGCAGAGTTGCATGGATTGTTTGAATAGTTGAATGATAGAATCTTCACCGAAATAAAATCCTGTTCCGATTCCGGAATGGGATTTTTTTATGTCCCGGCTAACTCATGGATTTCACACTTTCGGATTTTTCTTCAAACCTTTTTCTCCTGATCTCGTAGACAGTTTGTTTTTCATCAATAAAACAAAACAGGCTTGCCATGAAAACATTTACGTTTTTCAAACTTGGCATTGTTTGCACATTCATCACAATGACATCACTTGCACAGGCGCAGGTGAGTGCAAACTTTACAGGAACACCGACATCAGGTTGCAGTCCGCTGATTGTAACTTTTTCAAATCTATCAACGGGCGCTACTTCCTACACGTGGCTTTTCGGTAATGGAAACCAATCAACGCAAAACAATCCTGCCGCGGTTTATCTGAATTCAGGAACCTATACAGTTACGCTGATCGCGTGCAACGGTGGAGTTTGTGATACAATGGTGAAAACAAATTATATCACGGTGTTTGCCAACCCGATTGCAGCTTTCACATGCCCAGATAACGCAGGATGCAAATCATTTACAGTCAATTTTCAGGATATTTCCACCCCAGGAAGCGCAGCAATTACCTCGTGGCTATGGGATTTTGGTGATGGGCAATTGAGCATGCAACAAAACCCAAATCATACATACAGCAACAGCGGAGTCTATGACGTAACCTTAATAGTGACCGATGCAAACGGATGTACAGGGCAGATTTCAATTCCTGATTATGTAACCGTTGTGAATCAACCGACCGTAAATTTCACAGCTTCACCTCTTACTTCCTGTTTCTTTCCAGTTAACGTGACTTTCAATAATAACTCAAGCGGAGTTGGCACTTTAACATTTGTATGGGATTTTGGTGATGGAACAACAAGCTCAGTAGTCAATCCAACACATACGTATACCAGCGCAGGTTCATTTACTGTAACCTTAACCTGCACGAACAACTATGGTTGTGTAAAGGAAAAAATCAAGACGAACTACATCAATATCATTAATGTGATTTCAGGATTCACATACACCCAGACAAGCGGATGTAATTCCGCCTCTGTGAACTTTACAAATACGACAACACCCGCGCCTAGCTCCTGCACATGGAATTTTGGTGACGGCACAACAGGAACAGGAATTAATCCAACGCATACATATGGCGCATCCGGAACTTATTCGGTTACAATGACAGTAACCGCCAGCGGATGTACAGAAGTGGTTATAATGCCGGTCACCGTAGTTGTCAATCCTTTACCCGTGGCAAATTTCACCGCCTCGCCAACATCAACCTGCGTGGTGCCTATGGCAGTCAATTTCACAAACAGTTCCACAGGTGCAACCACCTATAATTGGGATTTCGGTGACGGAAATGTTTCAACCGCTACTAATCCAACTCACATTTATAATAGCCCGGGAAATTATACAGTGACGTTAACAGCCATTTCTGCTGCCGGATGTTCAAGTACTTATACATGCACAAATTGTATTCAAATTACTGAGCCAATAGCAAATTTCTTCGCTGATGTAACAGCAGGCTGTATTGATCTGACCGTTAATTTCACCGATTCGAGTTCCTCATTATGGCCAATCACAAGTTATTATTGGGATTTTGGCGATGGTACCACATCAAATCTTGCTAATCCAACGCATACATTCACTCAAGATACAGTCTATGACGTGAGTTTGATCATTATCAACAGTCTTGGATGCACAGACACAATTTTGATGACAGATTATATTGCTGCCGGTGATACACCAACGGTAAATTTTGGTGCCGACCCGCTACAGGTTTGTTTACACGATGAGGTTTATTTCTACGACTCCACAGATATCGGAAATATTTATAACTGGAGTTTTGGTGATGGTGGAACATCGAATTTGCAAAACCCGATTTATGAATATGGTGATACCGGAGTTTTTACGGTAAGTCTAACCGTAATAAATAATGGTTGTATGGATTCATTGGTGATGATCAATTTGATCACCATTTTTCCACCTGAGGCATTGTTTGATGCAACATTCAATTGCGTTGATCCTTATACGGTGGTTTTCACAGACCAATCCTTAGCACCTGATTTATGGGTTTGGGATTTTGGCGATGGGGACAGTTCTTTCATTCAGAATCCGGTTCATACTTATTTGACAACCGGAAGTTATACTGTGAAATTATATGTAGAAGATACAGTCGGAAATTGTTTTGATGACCACAACTTGAATATTACTATTACCGATCCGGTTGCTGATTTTACAGTCGATAAAACTTTTGGATGCAATCCGCTGACCGTTATTTTCAATTCTGCCATATCAGTTGATGCATCAACCTATGCATGGGATTTTGGTGACGGAAGTTCAAGCAACGCGGCTAATCCTTCACATACCTATACAGCCACCGGAATTTATGACGTAAGTTTAATCATCACAGATGTACACGGCTGTTCTGACACTGCTACACAACTACAATTGATTACCGTATATGGAGCAACGGCAAATTTCTCAGCAACACCGCTGACTGGTTGCACCCCTCTAACTGTTAACTTCACAGACTTTTCCTCTTCCTATCTTGGTAACATCACAGCTTGGGTTTGGACCTTTGGTGATGGAAATCAATCTATTCTTCAAAATCCATCAAATAATTATCTCACACCCGGATATTATAGTGTGACTTTAGCGGTTACAGATGACAACGGCTGCACTGATGTGATTACAATGCCCAATTATATCAATCCAACTTTTCCAACCGCAGATTTTACAGTAACAACAACTCAAGGCTGCGTTGGTGCAAATCTCACTTTCAGCAGTACATCGAGTGGGCAAGGCTTGACGTACGTTTGGGACTTTGGCGATGGCTCAACTGCTACCGGTGCAAGTGCAACGCATCAATACGCTATCGAAGGTCAGTACACTGTAACTCTTACTGCAACAGATGTGAACGGATGCGTTGATTCCGAAATCAAGATTGATTATATCAGTATTCAAGATCCGATTGCAGCATTTGGTGCGGATACTACGAGTGCTAATTGCCCTCCATTGATTGTTGTATTTTCTAATCAGACTTCCGGAAATATCGTTTCTCAAACATGGGATTTCGGTGACGGACAAGGAAGTAATCTTACAAATCCATCGCACGTTTATACACAACCGGGAAATTATACTGTCACATTAATAGTTACCAATAACTTAGGATGTAAAGACACCTTAGTCATGCCTAACTTAATCAATGTTCAGGGCCCAAATGGTACTTTCACATTTACGCCAAATCAAGGATGTATAGATTTATCAGTTGCTTTCAGTTCGGCAACTAACAATACAGTGAACTGGCTGTGGGATTTCGGAGATGGCAACGTGACATCGGGTTCAAACAATGTAAATCATACCTATACAAATACAGGTACGTTTAACCCTGTGTTAATTCTTACCGATCCACAAGGTTGTGTTTTCTCAATTCCATCACCAGCTCCGATTATTGCAGGTGATGTCACTGCAAACTTTACTGCAAATATTACTGCAATCTGCGGAAGTGGCACAGTGAATTTTACCAGCACTTCAACCAGCTATCCGAATACAGGGGTAACCTATTTATGGAACTTCGGTGACGGAACTTCAAGCAACGCACAGAATCCAACACATGCTTACACTTCATCGGGATCATTCACCGTTACGCTGACAGTCACCAACAGCTTAGGATGTACGGATGTATTATCTATGCCTAATTACATAACCGTTGAACCTGCACCAATTGCAAATTTCAGTGCGTCTCCTATGGTTGGCTGCGTTCCATTAACCGTAAACTTTACTGATCTTTCCACTGCCAGTTCACCGATTGTTTCGTGGTCGTGGACATTTACAGGTGGCGGAACATCAAATCTTCAAAACCCGAGTTATACCTGGGTAACATCCGGAAACAAAACTGCATTGTTGACTATTACTACTTCAACAGGTTGTACTGACAGTTACAGCTTAATAATTGACGTAAATGGTTTACCTAACGCAAATGCCGGGTCAGATAAATCTCATTGTATCGGATCATCAACTGTTTTAGCAGGAGTTTCCTGCAGCGGATGTACTTATTTGTGGTCTCCGGCAACTGGTTTGAATTTTCCAACCATTCCACAACCAACATCTTCTGTTACAACTACGACAACTTATACATTAACGGTAACTGCTGGTAACGGCTGTACAAATTCTGATGTCATGGTGTTAACGGTTAATCCGTTACCTGTTATCACGATTACCCCGAATACAGCAATATGTTCTGGTCAGTCTGTCAATCTTAGTGCTACAGGTGGTGTAATTTACAGTTGGTCACCAAGTACAGGATTGAGTTGCGCAAACTGTGCAAATCCGGTTGCAACTCCAACTATCACCACAACTTACACTGTAACAGTGCAGAGTGTGTTTGGATGTACAAACACGGCTTCAGTAACCATTACGGTAAATCCAATTCCAACGGGAGTAACAACTGCGAACTCATCCATTTGCAACGGACAATCAATAACATTGAATGCCACCGGTGGCGGAACTTATTCATGGGCACCTTCAACAGGTCTATCATGTGTAAACTGCTCAAGTCCGGTTGCTTCACCAACGGTGACAACGACTTATACATGTGTGACGACAAGTACTGCTGGATGCGTAAGAACAAATTCAGTTACCATAACAGTAAATCCATTGCCGGTATTAGTTGTAACTCCTGCTTCAGTTTTATGTTCAGGAGCATCAATAAATCTCAGTGCTTCAGGTGCAGCAACATATTCATGGTCACCTTCTACCGGATTGAGTTGCTGGAATTGCGCAAACCCTGTTGCAACACCAACCGTTGACATAACTTATACGGTAACGGGAACATCTGCTTTCGGATGTCAGTCAACCGCCTCTGTTGTCATTGATGTTTTAAACAACACTGCCTCATTCATTCCAAGTGCGACTGTGCTCTGTCTTCCAGGAACAGTTTCATTTAACAATACTTCTTCGGCTGACGATGGAATTGTTGGCTATTTGTGGAATTTTGGTGATGGAAATACGAGCTCATTACTAAGTCCTGTAAATATTTACCTGACATCAGGAACATTCACAGTTTCGCTCACCATCACCACATTAAATGGCTGTGTTAACAGCACTACGCAAAATATTACGATCAATGCTTTACCGGTTGCAAATGCAGGAGCAGATATTACAATCTGTCTTGGTTCATCAACCATTTTAAACGGCAGCGGTGGCGTTACGTATTTATGGTCGCCTGCAACAGGACTCAATAATCCAAATATTGCAAATCCAATTGCAACACCTACAGTCACAACAACATATACACTCTCTGTAACCAATGCAGCAGGTTGTCAGGCGACAGATGTTGTTACTATCACGACAGAGCAACTAACTGTCGATCTGAATACTGCGCCATCAACTTGCACAAGTACCTCCGGCTCTGCTACAGCAGTAACAAATAACTCCGGCACAGCTCCTTATTCATATGCATGGTCTGATGGAACAACTACATCAAACCAGAACTATAATGGACTTCCTCCCGGATATATTGCGGTAACAGTTACAGATGCCATCGGTTGCACAGCCACCGATTCAGATTGGATTGGTTTGGTCGGCAATAATACAGATGCAACATTCTCTTACAGTGGTAATTATTGTCTGGATGGAAATTACATTGATTTCAATTCAAACTCAAATGGAGGTGGAGTAAATCATATTTGGGATTTTGGTGATAGTAGTCTTAATTCATCGCTTCAGGATCCATCACATTCATATGCAAGTGCTGATACTTATTCTGTAATACATATAGTGATTAAAGGAATTTATTGTTTCGATACTACGATTGCAACAGTGATCATTTATCCATCACCGATAATTAGCGGAAATACAAATGATATTTCATGCTTTGGTGCAAATGACGGTGGTATTGACATTACAACATCTTCCGGCAGTATTCCTTTTGCATATATGTGGTCAGATGCCGGATTAACCGAAGACAGAACAAATCTGATTCCTGGAAATTATACAGTAACTGTTACTGACATAATGGGTTGCCAGGATTCAAATTCTTTCTTGATTACTGAACCATCAGCTCTTATCCTGATTGAATCACATAACGATGTTTTATGCTACGGTGGAAACAATGCTTCCATTGATATAACCGTCACAGGAGGTACAATTCCTTATTCATTTATTTGGAATGATGGAATATTAACTGAGGACAGATCAGCTTTGATTGCAGGTTCATATTCCGTAACTGTGACGGATAATAATTCATGTTCAACTTCAATAACAATAAATATTATTGAACCTGCGTCAATCGTTTTGAATGAAATTCATTCGGATGTAAGTTGTAATGCCGGATCGGATGCGGCAATTGATTTAACAGTTTCCGGTGGAGTTCTCCCATATTCTTACTTATGGAGTAACGGAGATTCCAATGAAGATTTAGTAAATATTGTTGTCGGCATTTATTCTGTAACCGTCACTGATGCAAATGGGTGTTTATCTACGATTTCAATTAACATCACAGAACCAACGCTGCTTGCCGTAACTGAAACTCATGTGGATGTTTCTTGCTTCGGTTTAGCTGATGGTTCGATTGACATCACCGTTACCGGTGGTGTACTTCCCTATGCTTTCCTCTGGAATGATGGTGATCTCAATGAAGACCGCTCTGC
>Ga0247727_10011001_pt1 | contig 15896 bp, 8 predicted proteins | sample WisWelCaveWW1625_FD_202498 | JGI IMG/M metagenome (GOLD analysis project Ga0247727, IMG submission 202498) | Biofilm microbial communities from Wishing Well Cave, Virginia, United States - WW16-25 | ecosystem: Environmental > Aquatic > Deep subsurface > Groundwater > Cave microbial mat | place...
GGAACCTGCCGCCATCGAACTTCTGGGTCCGGATGGTGCGAACGAAGGGACGCTCGGGTGTGAATGAAGCGAGCGTGGTATCCGATGGCGCGGCGACGATGGGGGTGTTGATGGTCATGGGAGGCGTCAGCGTACCTTGGGCGGTGACCACGGGAACCGATAGCGTCGGTGTGTTCGGGTTGTTCCCGGAGAATTGTGTCGTCTCCTGGTTCTGATCGCGCAGCCCGTAGAACATGCCATAGCCGCCGCGGACGACGAGTCTCGGGCGCCACTGGAAAGCGAATCCCACGCGCGGGGTGAGGTTGTTATGGTCGCCCTCAACCAGCGCGCGCGAGTAACCGTCCTTGCCGGGAAGCTGGAAGAAGCCGCGTTTGAGATCGAACAGCGATCCCCGATCGCGCGCATCCACCGGCTGGGTGAACAGCTCGTACCGCAGCCCGACGTTGAGTGTCAGACGCCGCGAGACCTTCCAGTCGTCCTGGAAATACATTCCCGAGTAGATCCACCGGTGGCGGCCCCAGTCGAGCATCTGGGTTCCCTGAATGGTGGAGATGTAGCCAAGCAGGAAATCGGCGAGCGGAGCGCCCGATCCGGCGCGATCCGAAGAGGAGGTAAAGATGGAGCCGTAGACCGTCTCGCCGTAGAAAGGCGCTCCCTTGAGCACCTCGTAGCGGTAGCGGCGCAGGTCGCCGCCGATCTTGAGCGTGTGGCTGCCGCGTGTGATATTCAGGTTGTCGCTCCAGTGGAATGTGTTTTCGATGTTGTAGTTGGACGTGCCGCCGCCCCAACTGCTGAATTGTTGGGAGCCGGAGATGCCCCCGGAGAAGGCGAACACGATGGCCGGAAAACCCTGGTCGGGGAAGGGAAACGTGGCGATCCGGTTGGCATTCGCGAAGGAGACGCCCTTCGGCGCCTCGCCGATGTCGGAGCCGTTGTGCCGTGTAAAACCGAACCGGAATTCATTTACCATAGAAGGCGAGAACACGTGGGTGTCGGCGATGACGGCGGAGCGGGAGAAATCGATGCGCCTGGAGCCGCCTCCGATGAAGCCTTCAAAGCCCCCCGGAATGGGCTGGCGCTGGTTCCACAGGGAATAACGGGCATAGAGACTGTTGGCTTCGGTGAGCCGGTGATCGATGCGCAGGTCGCCGCGGTCGCCGCGAAACCGGTTGGGGCGCTGGCGGAAATAATTCCGGCTCAACGCGCCGGGGGCCCCGAAGTTGGGGAGCGGCACAAGCTGAGTGGTCGCCACCGAGGCCGGGTTCATCCGTTCGCGCGGGATGCGATTGTTGGCGAAAGGCGTGGAGATGACGGTTCCCGCGGGCCCCAGGCGGCGCGCCGCCGGGTCGTAAATGATGTTGGCGTAGCGTGAGAAGTCGCCTTCGCGGAAGTCGGCGGGCGGCACGTCGAGAATGGAAGAGCCCGACTGCTGGCGAATGCGGGTGCTTTCGAAGTCGGCGAAGAAGAAAGTATGGTCGCGCCAGATGCGGCCGCCGCCCGCGGCTCCGAACTGGTTCAGGCGGAACTTGCCCTTGCGCTGGCCTGCCGCGTTGGTGAAGAAATTGGTTGCGTCCAGCTTGTCGTTGCGCAGGAACTCGAACAGCGCGCCGTGGAACTCGTTCGCCCCGGACTTGATGGTGGCCGCGATGACCGTGCCAGCCGAGTGCCCGAACTCGGCCGAGAAGTTATTCGTCTTGACCTTGAATTCCTGCACGGCGTCCACCGAGGGCGTGTAGGCGGAACCGGCGCGGCCCACCGCGCCCGCGTTTTGAATGGTGTTGTTGTCGATCCCGTCGATGAGCACTTCATTCGACGAGAAACGCCCGCCGCCGCCGATGAAAGGCAGATTCGAACCCATGCCGAACATCGGCGTGGTATTGCCCGCGAGCAGTCCGAGCGCGAACACGTTGCGGCCGTTGAGAGGCATCTCCAGAATCTTCCTGTTTTCCACCACCTGGCCCACGGCCGACGATGACGATTCCAGCAACGGCATCACCGAAGTCACTTCAATGGTTTCGCGCACTTCGCCGGGCTGGAGAGTGACGGTCACGTTGGCGTCCTGATCCACCCTGAGATTGAGGCCGTGGATGGTCTGGCGTTTGAATCCTGGCATGGAAACGGTAATGCTGTAGTCGCCGATGGGCATGAAGGAAGCGCGGGATTCGCCGCGATCGTTCGTGGCGCCCTCTCGGGTCTGGCCCGTTGCCGTCTGCGTCAGCGTGATGGTGGCGCCGGGGACCACCGCGCCAGTGCTGTCATTGACCGTGAGGTGAATGGTTCCGGTCGAAACCTGAGCCGCTGTCATGGCGGCCCAAGCAAGCAACATGAAGATTACACGCATGGAGATCTCCTCTACAGATCGATAGCGATGATTTCGTGATCCAGCACGGAGGGAACCGTGCAGGACAGCCAGCCCTCCGAGACACTGACACCGGCGGGCGCGCCATCCGCCGCGAGCAAATGAACGCGACGGTGTTACGCAACACCAGCGCGTGGTCGGCGGCGAGAACTTCCCAGAACGTGCGATCGAGATGGTTGGGAAAGTACGCCACAAAGGCATCAACGGGTTTGACGTGAATCCGGTGCACCGCATTAATCCTGGATCACTGCTTTTGCGAAGTAAAGGTGATGCTAAACACCCCGCCGCCGGAAGTCCCCGCAAAGACCGTGTTCGGGTTTCGCGGGTCGATCGCCAGGGTGTCAATCCCGAGGGACGTTAGCCCCGAATTCACTGCCGTCCAACTTGCTCCCCCATCCGTGCTCCTGAAGACCCCGCCATCAGTCCCAGCGTAAAGCGTGCTCGGGGTTTGCGGGTCGATCGCCAGGGTTCGGATGGCCAAGTCTACCGCATTCCAGCTTTTCCCCCCATCCGTGGTCTTGAGCAGCGACTCGCCATAGGCGTATGCCGTGCCCGGCTCCTGTGGGTCGATCGCCAGCCCAGCGATCGACGGCATTGGCAAGTTCAAGACCTCCCAACTTCTTCCGCCATTGGTACTTTTGAAGAACGCAGGGGAACCCCATCCCCAGGCTGCCGACGCGCCGCCCGCTAAGCGCGGGAGAAAGCCCGTGGCATAGATTGCGCTCGAGTTTTGCGGGTCAACCACGACACGGCCGACCCAGTATCTCGACAGCCCGGAGTCCGACCAGCTTGCTCCCCCATCCACGCTCTTGAACACTCCGCTCGAACCACAACGAGCATATTCCCAACACGCTTCATCACCAATGCCCGCATAAAGCGTGCTGCTATTTTGGGGATCCATGGCGAGGCCGTTAACCTCGCGCGGCAGTCCTGAGTTTGCTGCCTTCCAGCTTGTTCCCCCATCAGTAGTCTTGAAGGCTCCACTCCAGTTAGTCGCCACGTACACGGTGGCCGGGTCTTGTGGGTCGATCGCGAGGGGACCAAGCCAGATATCTGCCGGCAGCCCAGAATTGGCGGACCTCCAGCTCGTCCCACCGTCGGAGCTTTTGACGATCTCGACGCTGCCCAGCACTCCGTATAGCGTACTTGGGTTTTGAGGATCGGGCAGCAGGGACTGAACGTCGGTCGCGATCAGTCCAGAGTTGACGGCAGTCCAGGTCCTCCCCTCATCCGTGCTCTTCAAAGCTCCCCTTGTGTAAGTCCCCGCATAGAGCGTGCTCGAGCTTCTGCGGCTGGCGCCCGCGCGGCTTCTTGGGGGAGCGGCCGGCGAGGCCGGGGGTGCAATTGCCAGAGCGGAGACGCTGCTTGGCGACCAGTACCACTGGCTAACGTCCGCCGGTTCCAATGCAATGGGGTTCCATCTCGTCCCGCCGTCCGTACTCCTGAGTACGGCCCTGCGGGTCGCTGCATAGACCGTGCTTGGATTTTGGGGATCAACCGCCACAACGCCACCACCGTCATCCAGCACCGTGGAGTTGACCCAACTTGTTCCACCGTCAGTGGTCTTGAATACCCACGTTCGGGGCTGCTGGTCTGTCAGATGAAGGGAACCCCAAGCCAACGCGTAGATCGTGCTCGAGTTTTGTGGGTCGAAAGCCAGCGCCTTAACGGCGACAGATGTCACCCCGAGCTCGAGGACAGTCCAACTTTCTCCTCCATCCGCGCTCTTGAGTATTCTGCCAGTTCGATCTGTGCCGTGGATTCCGTCGGGTGTGTATACGACGCGGGTTGTGTACAATGCGCCGGTGCTGGGGTCAATGGCAAGCATGGGAGTACAGGTGAACGGCGGCGGGAACACAGTTTCCCGCCAACTTTCCCCTCCATCGGTGCTTCTCGCTACGCCGGCGCAGGTCCGCGCGTATACTGTGCTGGACCGGGCGTCAACGGCCAGAGCGTTGGTGCGCGCTGGGAGAGAGTTCAACTCGCTCCAACTCATTCCGCCATCAGTGCTCTTGAGGCCGCGAGCGTTGGCGACCGCGTATAGGGTGCTCGGGTTTTGCGGGTCGATCGCCAGGGCGCGGGCGCTCGCCAGCCCAGAAATTGCCAGACGACTCCATGTTCTCCCGCCATTCGTGGTCTTGAATACTCCACCTCCGGCCACCGCGTATAGGGTGCCCGGGCTCTGCGGGTCAACCACCAGGCGATCGATGCTTCCGCCCTCCGGTCCAAGGCTAGTCCATACGTTGGTTCCCGCCGAAAGCGTCCTCGGGCCGGTCACCAGGATAGCCACAATCACTATCCAAACTTGCACGCCGGCAAACGGTTTCATGTTCCCCTCCAGCAGACTTGCTGACCGAGAGCCATTGTCCCGGGGTTTCCACTTGGGATGCCCCAGCACGCTTAGTATACACCAAGCCGCCATCCTTCCTAGGTTCGTAACAACCGCTCCCCCGGCGCCTTCGCCAGACAAAGCCCGATCACCCCCTGCAACGCCAACTCCACCCAGGCGAGCGTCACACCCAGGTAACCGGGCCCCCCACGTCTCCATTGATTCGGTGTAGCCTAAATTGGCAAAGGGATTCTGCTGCGCCAGGCAGGGGGCGGCGGCCGCCAATCCTACGATCCAGGTTGTCTTCATGGTGAACCCAACATCATGCTAGAGGTGATGACCGGCACCGTGTCTATTTCTGCAACTCCGGCCTCGCCATCCAGATGTTGCCCGACAGTTCCCCAAGGTTGAACACCAGCCTGTCGGGGCCCAGCGAGATTTCCATGAATAGAATCCCGGCGTTGAGCAAGGAGCGGCGGGCGCTGTGGGAATGGTACACATCGAGCGGTTCGCCGATGGGGCGCTTGGTGGCGGGTTCGAGACGCCGGGCGTAGATACACCGAAACCCGTCGCGGTCCGACGTGTAGTAGAGCAGGTTGCCGTCCGGCGACCAGCGGGGCTTGTTATGATGGGTGGTCGCCTCCGTGATGAAAATCAGACTGTCCTCCGCGGGCGGGGCTTCGCCGTGAAAGGGTAGGACGGCGATCCGACTGCCGCTCGGGTCCTCGCGCGCCACCAAACTGATCCACCGGCCGTCGGGCGAGAAGCGCGCCCGAGCCAGGTTGTACTGCGGGTGTTGGAAAAAGTCGATTTTGCGGCGCGTCGAGACCTCCAGCAGCCCGAGTTCCATGCGGGGCCGGGGAACGGGGGCAAACAGAATGTACTTTCCGTCGGGCGACCAGTCCCAGGGCCGGCCGCAGGCTTCGCAGACCTTTTCCGGCAAGCCTCCGCCCGCGCCAACGACATAAATGTACTTGCTTGGACCCTCGGCCACCAAGTAGGAGACACGGGCGCCGTCGGGCGTAATGTCGGGCTGCTCCTCACTGGCCGTGGTGGCGGTCAGGGCGGTTTCCTTGCCGGTGACGAGATCTTTCAGCCAGACATCCGGGTTGCCGGACCGGCTCGAGATAAACACCAGCTTCCGGCCGTCGGCGGACAGGCTGGTGTGGGCATCGTAGGCAGCGTGGGTGAGTTTCTGCGGCTCGCCGTTGACCTTGCCGCGATTTGCATCGATCTGGAGACTCCAGATGTTCAGATTCGAGGTAAGACTGGCGAAAGCGATCCGTCCTCCCGGCAGCACCGAGGGCTTGGCTTCGAGCGAGGTCCCGAAGGTCAGCCGCTCGGGCGCGCCGACGGCCTTGCGCGTTTTCGGCGGGATTGAAAGTCGAAAGACGTTGGTGCTGTCGCCGGATTGGCCGGAAAAGAAAACATCCTCTCCGATCCAGTCCGCCGGGGCCACCAGGGACGGCCACCGGTCGATGATCTTCTCTTTGCGAAGGATTCCGAAGGCGTCGGTCTCGACTGCCGCACCGCCCTCCTTGGGGCTGACCCACCAGTCAAAGAGATTCCTCATTTCGTCCTGGCGGGAGCGCGCTCCCAGAAACAGCAGACTCTGTCCATCCGGCGCCCAAATGGGATACAGCGCCGTAAAGAAGTCGGGCTGAATGCGGGTCGGGGCTCCGCCGGCGGAAGAAGCAACAAAGAGGTTGCCCACGTTCCAAACGCCCACGTGATAGGCAATGGAGTTGGCGTCGGGCGAGAATCTCGGACGGCGCCCGCCTTTTGCAATCAGGCGCGGCTCGCCGCCGCCGAAGGCCGAGACGACGTATATCCCGCCGCCTTCTTGCTCGGAACGAAAAGCGATCCGGCTCCCGTCGGGCGAGAACGTTGGTTCGGACTCGTCGGCCGGATCACTGGTGAGCCGAATGGATTCTCCGGTTGCGACTTGCAGCCTCCAGATATCCAGGTTGTCCTGGCCGCTGCGATCGGAAGCGTAGGCCAGCAGCTTCCCGTCCGGGGACAGCGCCGGGTCGGTGGTCAGGCCGGAATCGGAAGTCAGGCGGGTCAGGACGGACGCCGGGGCCGTCCGCGGGGACCGGACGAGCCACCAGGCGACCCCGAGAAAGGCGGCCACCAACACAACCGCTGCGCCGGCCAGCGCCGAAACGGAGACACGGCGACGCGGAGGCGCCGGACCGGCGACACGTCCCGATTCGGTCTCCTCTTTCAGTTCCTGCACGGCGATCTTGACGTCGGCCATATGCTGGAAGCGGCGGTCGGGGTCCTTGCGCAGGCAGCGGGTCAGGATCTTTTCCAGATCCACGGGCGCCCCTTCGAGGATCTCGCCGAGCGGCCTTGGCTCGTGGTGGAGAATCGCCGCCAGGGTCGCGATCTTGCTGTCCGCCACAAACGCCCTACGACCAGTGACCGTCTCGTAGAGCAGCGACCCGAAAGAAAAAATGTCCGACCGCGCGTCGAGCTTTTTTCCCTGCGCCTGCTCGGGCGACATGTAGGCCACCGTCCCGAGGATCGTGCCTTCTTCGGTGCCCGGCAGCGCTGTGCGAGTGGAGGCGAACTCGTCACCCTCGACCGGCTCGGTCAACTTGGCGAGACCGAAGTCGACGATTTTGACCAGGGCGTCCTCCCTCACCATGACGTTCTGGGGCTTCAGGTCGCGGTGGACGATGCCGGCCCCGTGCGCATTGGCCAGCCCGTCGGCAATCTGCACCGCGTACTTCAAGGCTTCGGGCAGAGCGAGCGCCCCGCGCTCCGTCAACTGGCCGAGCGTCCTGCCGGCGACGTACTCCATGGCGATGAAGTCCACGCCGTTGGCTGTGTCGATGTCGTAGATGGTGATGATGTTGGGATGATTCAGCGCGGACGCTGCCCGCGCCTCCTGCACGAAGCGCCGTTTCCGCTCCACATTGGCCACGGCTTCGGCGGGCAGGACCTTGATGGCGACGGGCCGGTCCAGGTGAATGTCGCGGGCCTTGTAGACCACACCCATGCCGCCTTGGCCGAGCTTGGATTCAATCCGGTAATGCGCCAGCGTCTGGCCGATCATCGGCACACACCTGCTGTCTATCTTAACTTAATGATGCGCGACGCCTCTTCCAGGCCCTTCAAAACGGGATGCGAGCTTCGACCAGCGCCTGATACCAGCCGAGCGTGTGGTCCTCGAGTTTTTGCCGGGCACGGCCGACGCCATAGTAAGTCGCGGTCTGCTGCGAATAGACCACGGCCACGTTTGCGACGGGGGCGACGTTTCGCAAATACTTCTCCCAGCGCGCGTGGCGCACGCTTTAGCGTGCAGGTGTGGGCTTCAGCCCACACCCGGTGCTATGTTCGCACCGGTGGCTCTTTGTCAGCTCGCGCCTGCATGGAAGCCTGCCGGGAAGGCCTTTGTCTGGATGGACCGGTATCTGGATACCACCCGGGTCGGACCGCTGTTTCTGCGACGCCCCGCAGTGGCAGCTACCGTCGTACAAGCGCTCCAGCGCGGGGCGCCTCTCCCTCTGCTACGACCTGTGGGCTTTTCTGGCAGCGGGAATCCTACGACCCTGTGGTCAAGCAGGAACGGGAAATGGAACGCATCGTGGCCTCCATCGAGAACAACCCAGTAAAGGCCGGATTGGTGGCCGAGGCTTCCCAGTATGTTTGGCCGAGCGCCTGGAAAGGCGATCCTGACCGGGGCTGCGGGCTGAAGCCCGCAGCGGCACGCTAAAGCGTGCGCCACGCGCAGGCCCTAAATGTACAAACTCCAGGGCGCCTCCGCCGCGTCTTTGAATCAACAAGAAGCTCTTGTAGCGCCCCACCGGCAGGAGAAGTTCTTCCCAGTCGTCGGCGCTGTGGACGTTGCCGGGCCGTCGTACGCATGGACAGCTTCCGCCTTGCCAATCAGTTCCCGGTTGATACGGGCCAGCCATGCGGCTGTAGACCGACTGCGCAACAGATCCGCTCGCGCCTCGTTCCCTGGAATGGGTAGAATCATACTCTATGCGATGGCCAGGGATGCTATTGTGCGCGCCGGCCCCTGCTCTGGCGCAATTAATCCTGCTTAGCGGGGGGACGTTGATCGACGGCACGGGACGCGCGCCGGTCGACAACGCGCAGGTGCTGGTTCGCGGCGAGCGGATCGAGCGGGTCGGCCAGTTCCCCGCCCCGGCCGAAGCTCGGGTGGTCGACCTGGGCGGCAAATGGGTGCTGCCGGGGTTTGTCGACCTGCACTTTCATAACGGCCGGAGCACCGACCTGGCGCCGCTGTTTCTGGCCCATGGAATTACCTCGGTGCGCGACCCGGGCAACTGGAACGAGAATTTCGAGCCGCTCCAGAGGCTGCTGCGCGAAAAGAAGCTGCCCGGGCCACGCCTGTTTCTGTGCGGCCCGCATCTGGACGGCGCCGGTCCGGCCTACCCCAACGACGCGGTGGTGATCCGCAGCCCGGAGGAAGCCCGCCTGCAGACCCGGCGCCAAATTCAATCCGGGGCCACAGCGATCAAGGTGTATTTCCGCCTGCCGCTCGATTCGATCCGCGCGGTGGTCGAGGAGGCCCACGCGCGCAACGTCCCGGTGACCGCGCACCTGGAGATCGTCAATCCCATCGATGCCATCGAGGCCGGCATCGACGGCCTCGAGCACATCACTTCGCTGGGCCTGGCATTAATTGCGCCGATGGAGGCGGAGCGATACCGGCAGGCCGTGCTGGCTGACAACAGCGCCCGGACGATGGGGCGATACCGGATGTGGGCGTCGATCGACTTCGATTCCCCGCGCGTCGCCGAGGTGGCGCGCTTTCTGGCCGCGCGAAAAACCTTTCTCGACCCGAATCTGGCCGTATTTGAGCGCCGGGAAGGCGATAAGGGCGAAGATTCGCCGATGATGGCGCGGGCCACGGCGAACATGAAAAAGATGGTGGGGCTGATTCAGAAGGCCGGCGGACGGATCGTCGTGGGCTCGCATTCCAACGTACCGCACGCGCCGCGCGGCTGGGCCTACCACCGCGAGCTGGAGATGCTGGTCGAGTCGGGGCTGAGCCCGATGGAGACGCTGGTGTCGGCGACTCGAACCGGCGCCCAGTTCCTGCGGCGGGAGAAAGACCTGGGGACGGTGGAGCCGGGGAAGCTGGCCGACCTGGTGGTGCTGGAGGCGGATCCCCTCGAGAATATCAGCAATACCCGAAAGGTGGCGAACGTGCTGGTGGGGGGAGCCTGGGTCCCGCGCTAAGGCAGCTTGCGCAGGTAGATTTGCCGGAACGCCACCGGGCCGTGGTCGCCTTGCAGCATCAGGGGGCCGGCGGGGCCTTCCGGCGTGGTCATCGAGGCGCGGGTCGGTCCCTCCACCTCCACGTTCTCGTGGATGGTGACGCCGTTGTGGACGACCTTCACAAACCGCGCATTCTCGGTCTTGCGGCCGGCGGCGTCAAACCGGGGCGCGCGGAACCAGACGTGAAAGCTCTGCCACTCGCCCGGCGCCCGGCTGGCGTTTACCCGCGGCGGCGCGCCGCCCACCACTTTCTGGTCGATGTAGCGGGCGTAAATTCCGCCGCAATCGCTGAACGCCAGGTCCTTCTTTTGGTGGCTGTCCAGGATCTGAACTTCATACCGCCCCTGGAAATAGACCCCGGAGTTGGAGCCCTGCAAGACGGTAAACTCCACGTACGCCTCCACGTCCCCGTGCGGCTCAACGGTGATCAGGTTCACGGTCTTGCCCGTCTTGCCGTTGACCACGATTCCCCCTCCGCCGGCCGGTGGTGGGGCCATGGCGAACAGCTTCGGGTTGGCCTCCAGGAGGCCGACCGATGCGACCGCCTCCCACTCGTTGGGCTTGGCCGGGTCGAGCCCGCGCCAGCCGTTCAGATCCGGCCGGAGCAGGGATTTCCAGCCTTGCGAGGGGCTGAACTTCAGATCCGCCGGATAGACCGCCCAGAGGGCCGCCCCGAGAAAAAGAAAAATGGTTTTACGCATAGATGGGCTCCAATTTTTCGCGGACGTATTTCCTGCATCGGCCGAAACTGTCGCGCGCGCTTACGCGCACATGATCCAGATCCACGCAGATCCAGCCCTTGTAATGGCGGCGTTTCAAGATGCGGGTGAGCCGCGGGAAGTCGATCTCGCCGTCGCCCAGATCATAAATGCTGTTCATGAACGTGGCTTGCTGCGAGCCGGCTTTTAGGATGCGGCCGTTGGGCAGAACGATATCCTGAGTCGCGGGGGTGTTGCGGGCGTCCTTGTAGTCCATGAAGAGGAGCCGGTCGGCGTACTTCTCGAACAGCTCGACCACGTTGCAGCCGGCCAGGTGCAGGTGGGCGGTGTCGGGGGCGAAGTGGAAACGCCGGGGATCGATGAGCTGGAGGAACAATTCCACCTCATCCTGGCTCTCCACGATCGCATCGAGATGGTTGTGCAGCCCGGCCCGGAAGCCGTATTCCCGGCAGATGTCTCCAAGGCGGTTGTAGAACTCGCACAGGATTCGCATCCGCTCGGGGATGAGGACCTTGGCGACCCGCGAGGGCGAAAAGACAACCAGCTCGGTGGCCCCGAAATTTTTCAGGAACGCCAGCGCCGCCCGCGCGCTCTTCTCGATCTGCGCGTGCCTGGTGCGATCGTCGGCGGGGCCTCCGAACGAGATCGTGGCGATCCGCAGCCCGCGCTTGTCCAGCTCTTTCTGCAATAACGGTACGGTCAGGTTGTAGTTGGCAAGGCAGCCCGGAAAGCTCGTCATGCGGATGCCGGTGAAGCCGGTGTCGCTCATCACGTCAAGAATCTCGGTGAACGGCGCCGGGGCCAAGTGGCCCCACAGCCCCAGGCTCAAGGCCCAGGAAATGTTCTTGCCGGCGCCGTCTGCCGGGGAGCGGAACGCGGCGAGGCTGGCGGCCAGCCAATTCAGAAACTGGCGTCGCTGCATGGAATCATCTCCACTTCCAGATGCCGAGCGCGTTGCGCCCGAGGATCCACTCTTTGTCGCTGTCGGTGAAAAACGGGATGTCGTGGCGGATCAGGCGCAGCTCGTCCTCCAGCGGAATGCGCCGCGTCGCGGCTACCATCCCGGTGCCGAACAGCAGGCGCCGCGGCCCGAACTTATCATAGACCATGCGCCCGAACGGGTGCACATCCTGATACGGATAAATCTTCGTCCTGGAGGCGGTGTACAGCTCGGTGAATTTCACCCACAGATTGGGGAAGCGGGCCAGCCGCAGCAGGTCGTCGGATTCGACCCACGGAGGACGGTTGAGGATCTCCGGGCGGCCGAGATGATCGACCACGACCTTTACCTTGGGGAAGCGCTCGAGCATCTCCTGGAGCTGCGGCAACTGGGCGGGAGCTAAGAAGACGTTGAAGACCACGCCCAGCTCCTCGGCCTTGCGCCAGAGCGCGTAGTGGGAAGGCGAATTCAGCCATCGCTCCTGGGGATGATAGATGGGGCTGAGGCGCATCCCGGCCAGGCCGTTTTCCTGGACCTCGCGCTCGAGCGCGCGAGCGTTGTTCGGGTCGTTGGGATTGATCAGCCCGTGGCCGACGAACAGGCTCGGGAAGCGCCGCACGCAGTCGGCGATGTAGCGATTGTCCCACCCGTAGTAGCGGGGCTGCACGAGCACGGCGCGGTGAACGCCATCCTTTTTCATTTCCTCCTGGTACAGCTCGACGCTTCCATACTGAGTCGGCTTCGGATAGCTCGGTTCCGGGGGATTGAACGGAAAGCGGGCCGTATCCATCGACCAGACGTGCATGTGGGTGTCGATGATCGGATCCGGCCGGGCCCCCTGGGCGGCGAGACCCAACAATAATTGGCGTCGGGATAAGTTCCCTCTTGCCATCGGCCCTCCAATGGAGGATTATCTCATCGTTATGCCTGCTCTACCCGACTACATTGCTCGCGCTACGCCCAACCCGGCGTCGAATCGCGCCGCCTGGTACAAGAACACCGCCCCCAGCTATGCGGGCATTTTTCTCTGGATCGCCTTTTACATGTCAATGGCCGACGGCACGATCAGCCGCACGAGCCTGGCGGTGTGCCTGGCGGGCCTGGCCGTGGCCGGGCTGGCCAGCTACGCGCTGTTCTATTACGTCCCGGCGATGCTGGGCATGAAGACGGGGTATCCGTTGTACGTGGTGGGGGCCTCGACCTTCGGGGCCCAAGGCGGATACCTGATGCCGGGTCTGTTGATGGGGTTGCTGCAGATCGGCTGGTTTTCGGTGGGGACGTTCATTTCCACCAAGTTTATTTTGACCGGACTGGGCCTCGATCCCCGGCCTGGACGAGCCCTGTTCCTGCTGGTGGCCCTGCTGTGGGCGGTCTCCTTGACAGTGGTTGGGGTGAAGGGAATCGCCTACGTGGCCCGCTTCGCCACCGTGTTGAACGTGGTGCCCCTGCTGATGTTGGTGATCGTGTTCGCCCACACGGCCGGAACCGCCGATCTGCACACGCCCGCGCAGTGGAACCGCTGGCTGGGGTTTGTGACCATCGTGCAGATCGTGACCGGTTTCTTCGCCACGGCGGGGGCGGCGGGAACCGATTTCGGACTTAACAGCAGGCATGCCGGGGATGTCAAGCTGGGCGGCCTGGTGGGGATTGCCCTGAGCATTGTGGTGGCCGGCGGCTTGCCGCTCATCTCGGTGGCCGGGGCGCGGGCGATGGATCCATCGCTAACCTCTTACAACTATGACGCGGTCATCGGTTTTGTGGGCGGCTGGCTGGCCACGGCGATGTATTTTCTTTTTGCCATCGCCTCGATCGCGCCCGGCTGCTTCTCAGCCTTCATCGCCGGCAACAGCTTCGGCACCATGCTGCCGGGGATTCCCCGCCTGGCCTCCACCTTGACCGGAGGCATCCTGGCCGCCATTCTGGCTGGAACAGGCGTGGCGGAAAACCTGATCGGTTTCTTCACCATCGTGGGAGCGTCGTTCGGACCGATCTGCGGGGCCATGGCCGCCGACTATCTATTGGCAGGGAGGAAGTGGGCCGGACCCCGGCAAGGGATCAGCATCCCTGGTTATGCCGCCTGGGCCGTGGGGTTCCTGGTAGGGCTGATTCCTTTCCTGCCCGTTTCGCCAGAATTGAAGCAAATGGCCCAGCCGGCCGCGGTGTACTCGCTGGCCGCGGGTTTCCTCGTCTATTACGCTCTGGCCAAGGCAGGCCTGGAGCCGGCGAAGTTGGCGACGGCGTCTTCGGCCAAAGCCTAGCCAAAGAGATTTGAAACTTTGAGTTGGCGGCGTTTGGTCAGCCTCTGCTGCCCCCAGGGAACCAAACCTGCGGTTTCTTTCCCTGGGAACTCTTTCTTCCCTTACCCCTGCTGCGCCGCCGTTCCTATGAGAGCGCTCCTGGTGAGCGAGAATGGGGCCGCTATGTCGCGGAGCGGAGAGCCGGTGCGCAGGTGACAGCTTCAGCGGCTGCCGAGATTGGTCGAGCCGAGGGGAGAAGCATGCTCTTGTTGTGAGAGGGGAACGGGGTTTTCGACGGAGTTGAAAAGCTGTTGGGGATCGACCGGTTTGGAGATGTAGTCGTCCATGCCGGCTTTTAGGCAACGCTCCCTATCGCCCGTCATGGCGTGGGCTGTAACGGCGACGATGTGGGTGTGCCTGCCGGTTGTTCTGTCCCGGTTGCGGATGGCAGCGGTAGCTGCAAATCCGTCCATTTCAGGCATCTGGAGGTCCATTAGAACAACGTCGTAAGGTTCGTCTTCGAGAGCCAGCACTGCCTCAGCGCCGTTATGGACGGGGGTGACCGTGTGGCCCCGTTTTTCAAGGAGGTGGACGATCACAATTTGGTTCAGCGGGTTGTCTTCAGCGAGCAGGATTCGAAGGTGCCGGGGTGTTTGGCCGGTCGAAAAAGCAGGTGAAACGGGGCTGGGTGAATCGGTGGTTTGCGCGTACAGGGTTCGGGTGATTGTGTCGCGCAGATTGAAGTCGGTGAATGGCTTGGGCAGAAGGGCGATGCCCAGGTGTTCGGAGCGAGAAACAAAAGAGTGGGCAGTAGTTGTGGTTAGAACGATGGTGGGGGTTCTGAGTAGGGGATCTTTGACAATTCGCTCTGCCAGGATTAACCGATCCGTGTGTAACCTGGGAAGATCGATGAGAACCAGTCGGAAGGGCGCTGCTCTGTGTTTGGCAAGCTGCAGCGCAGTGAGTGCAGCGTCTGCTGCGTCAAATACTGCCGGCTGCATATTCCAAGCGGTCAGCGTCTCGGTTAAGATGCGTTGGAGGGCGGCATTGGTGACCACGACGAGTACAGGGAGGCCTTGCAGATTGCTGAGGTTGGCGGGCAGAAGTCTTTGCTGCTCCGGCTGTTGGAGGCCGACGTTAATCAGGAAATGAAAGGTGGTTCCTTGGCCGAGTTCACTGTCCACCCATAGGCGTCCTCCCATCATTGCTACGAGGCTCGAGGAGATGGCCAGCCCCAGGCCTGTGCCGCCGTACTTGCGGGTGTGGGAGCTGTCGATCTGGGCGAAGGGCTCGAAAATGCTCGCTTGCTTCTCAGTCGGAATGCCGATGCCTGTATCGGCGACGAGAAAGTGCAGGTACGTTTCGTCTTCTGCGCGCCATTCGGCTTGAACACTGACCACGACTTCGCCACGCTCAGTGAACTTAACGGCGTTACCGGCCAGGTTGAGGAGGACCTGGCGAAGGCGTCCGGGGTCGCCGACCAGGTCGTCTGGCACATCTGGGTAGACCTGCAAGGCAAATTCCAGCTCCTTCTGGTGCGCTCGAACGGCGAGTGTGTTTAGAGAGGCCGCAACCGTGTCCCGGAGCGAAAACGGGAGAGCATCAAGGCGAAGTTTACCTGCCTCGATCTTGGAGAAGTCAAGGACTTCGTTAAGCACCGCCAGCAGCGAATTGGCGGAGCTCTTTACAGCGGTGAGGCACTCGCGTTGGTCCGGGGTGAGTTCAGTGTCCAGCACGAGGTCTGTCATACCCATGATTCCGGTTAACGGAGTTCGGAGCTCGTGGCTGGTGTTGGCGAGGAACTCGCTCTTGGCGCGGCTGGCGATCTCGGCAGCGTCCTTGGCTGTTTGCAATGCTTCCTCTACCCGGCTCCGGGCGGTGACATCCGACATGGCGGTGCGGATCCCGAGGATGACCCCATCTGTGTCCTGAATCAGGTTTTCTCTGATTTCCACGGTGAGGCGGGTTCCGTCCTTACGCAGGTAGTCACGCTGGAAAGGAACGAGCGGTTGTTCTCCAGCGAGCTTCAGGAGGACGGCCCGCTGAGAGG
>Ga0247727_10011002_pt1 | contig 15895 bp, 15 predicted proteins | sample WisWelCaveWW1625_FD_202498 | JGI IMG/M metagenome (GOLD analysis project Ga0247727, IMG submission 202498) | Biofilm microbial communities from Wishing Well Cave, Virginia, United States - WW16-25 | ecosystem: Environmental > Aquatic > Deep subsurface > Groundwater > Cave microbial mat | place...
ATGCGCGCGGAGCGCGACTCGGTCAGGTGATAGACGGTGAGCACGGGGCCTCCGCGAGCGCGCGCAGGCTATCACACGGTGCCGGCGCTCAGACGGGCCGGCCCGAGGCATGGGATGACTGCACGGTAAGCACATGCCCACTCGGCGCCGAGAGCATGAAGATGCGGTGGAAGGGGTTGGTCTGGATGGCGGAGGGCTCGAGCCCGGCGGCGACGAAGCGCGCGTGGGTCGCATCGAGATCGTCGACCATCAGGTCGAAGGGCGCAGCCGTGTCAGAAGCGAGCGCAGCGGCCGGGAACAGCGCGAGATGCGTACCGCCGCGCAGCTCGAGCAGGCCGAACTCCGGGCGGCGCTCGATCACGCGCATGCCGAGGCTCGCGAAGAAGTCGACGGCTGCGGGGGGATCCGGCGCGCCGAGCGCGACGTGACCGACCCAGACGCCGGGGCGGATCTCCGCGTCGGGCCCGCCGAGTGGCGTCACGCCCGAAGCGCCGCCGAGCCGCGGTAGGTCGTCGCGCACGTCGGTCCAGTCGGCGCGCGAATCGAAGTAGAAGTGCGCGCTGGGCGCGCGGTCGATCGGCCCGTCGAGGCTCGCGAGCACCACGTCCACGTGATCCGGCTGGCGCTCGGATTCGCAGAACAGCGAGCTGCCGCAATGCCCGCAGAACGAGCGCTCCCCGTGCGGCGAGGAGCGGTAACGACGCAGCGCGTCAGCGCCAGCGGTGATCTGGAGACCCTCCCGGGCGATCCCGAACCAGGTGACGAAGGCCGCGCCATGGTTGCGGCGGCACATCGAGCAGTGGCAATGGGCGCAGAACAGGGTCGGAAGCTCGACGCGGAAGCGAACCGCGCCGCACAGGCAAGCGCCGTGCACCGGAGCGGGGGCGGCGGGGGAACTCATGCAGGCGCCAGTCTACGCCCCGGTTGTCACCTGCGCGCGGGATCGTGCTACTCCTCGAAGGCAGTGGAACGAGGGGGGCGTCCACCGGCGACGGGCCGGCGACCCGGCCGCGCCGCGGAGGCGCAGCGAGTGCAGGCAGCAGGCTGGCAGGCAGGAGCACTGGCGACCGCGCTCTTCGTCACTGGTGCGAGCCCCCTCACTGCCCAGACCGTGGTGGCAACGGTTCCTGGCCCGGGCCACGAGCTGCGGAGCCGCAGCGAGTCGCTCGAAGCGCAGGGCGATCTGCTCGGCGCCGCAGCGCTGCTCGAGGCCGCGCTCGGCAGCACGCCGGATGACGCGCAGCTGCACTGGCGCATCGCGCGCAACCTGGTGCGTCACGGAGAGCGCAACCAGGCGCTCGATCCCGACGAACGGATTGCGCTCTACGAACGCGCCCGTGACTGGGCGCGCACGGGTCGCGAGCTCGATGCGTCGTGCGCCGAGTGCTGCTTGTACGAGTTCGTCGGCACGGCAAGCCTCGCAAGCGTGCGCGGGCTGGTCCGGGCCCTCGGCGCGGTGCGCGAGGCCGGACGATTGCTCGAGGAGTGTCTCGTCGACCCGCCGCGCTGGAGCGACGCCAGCGGCAGCGAGGAGGCCTCGCTCTACTACGGCGCTTCGGTCTTCTACCGCCGGATGCCCGACTCCGAATGGATCGCCTGGGCCACGGGCCAGCGCAGCGACGCCACGCGCGCCGTCGGCCTCGCCCGCCGCGCCGTCGCGATCGAAGGCGACCGCGTGCGCTACCGGCTGGAGCTCGGGGCCGCGCTGCTCTGCGACGGCACCCGCCGCAAGGACGCGGCGGCGCTCGAAGAGGGGCGGCGCTGGCTCGGCGACGCGGCCGCGGGCAGCGGCGCCGACGCGGGGCGCGCGCGCGAGCTGGTGGGAGACGCGCCGGACCGCGCCTGCGATCTCTCGCACGAAGAGCCCGAAGAGCCTCGCTAGGCGGCGGCTCGAGAGCGCGTCAGCGCGGGCGCGGTTGCGCTGCGCTGGCGAGCGGAAGCAGCAGCGCCTCGACGTCGCACCAGCGGTCCTTCGCAACCAGCCCGAGCACACGATCACCTGACGGGAAGTACTCGAGGCTGGCGGTCCCGATCGTCGCCGGGCCGCGCAGGCAGCCCGGGGTGTTGCTCATCATCACGAGCGCCTCCGCGGGTCCGACCCAGCCGAGGTGACGCGTCAGCGGGAAGAAGCCGCGTGCGAGGATCACGTCCTTGTCGCGGTACACGACGCGAAAGCGCGAGACCTCACGCGGTACGGGCTGGCCCGGTGCTAGACCCGTGTCCTCCGGTCGCGTGAGCCGCCACTCGGTCAGATTGCCGATGCCGACCGTCTGGCAGCTGCGGCTCCCGACCGGCTCGGACAGGTTGCCGAGCGCGCCGTCCCACACATAGCGGACACGTGCACCGGGCTTCACCACGTGACGGCAGTCCGCGCTGTCGCCGACGAAGGTGCGCAGCGGCGACTGGCCCATCAGGTGGACGTCGAGGTAGCCGAAGCGCGGCACCACGCGCTCGACCGTGAACTCCGTGCTCGTCCCGCGGATGCGCATCCGCCAGGCGGTCGTGCTGTGCGCGCAGGCGAGCGCGAGCAGCGCGAGGCAGGCGACAGCGACGAGGCGGCGCGGCTTCATGAGGGATGGGATCGGCAGGACGCGGCCCGCGCCTGACCTCCCGCCAGCGGTCCCCCTTCTCAAGGCGCTAGCACGACCTTGATGGCGCCGGACTTGCGGCCGGCTGCGGTGGCGAAGGCTTCGACGGCGGCCTCGAGCGGGAAGCGGTGGGTGATGATCGCGCGCGGCAGCTCGGGGGTCGCCGCGAGCAGGGCGGCCGCGGCATCGATGTCGCGCATCGCGCCCGTGCGCCCGTACAGGCTGGCGGGGATCACATCGATCTCCTTCATGCACACCGCGAAGCCGGGGAAGGCGACCGGCGTCCAGTAGCTGCCGACCAGCGCGACGCGCCCGCCTGGACGCGCCAGCTCCGCCGCCTTCGCGAACGAGCTCTCGCTCCCGGCCGCGTCCACCACCAGGTCGTAGGCACCACTCGCGCGCGCCAGCGCGCCGAGCCTCTCGCCCGCGGCGCGCTGCGCGTCGTGCCGCGCCTCGAGCGCGACCTCGGCGCCCCCCGACCGTGCTGCCGCCACCGTGCACAGGCCGATCGTGCCGCCACCGATCACCGCCACGCGCTCGCCGCTCGTGAAGCCCGCACGCCGCAGCCCGTGCAGCACCACTGCGAGCGGCTCCACCAGGCAGGCATCGGCGAGCGCCACGCCCGCTGGCAGCCGCACCAGCGCGCGCGCCGGCACGCGCATCTCGTCCGCCATGCCGCCGTCGCAGCCGACGCCGTGGATGATGGCCGGGCCGCGTTCGCACAGGTTGTACGCCCCGCGCACGCAGGGCGCACACGCGCCGCACGGCGAGAGCGGCTCGATCGCGACCGGTGTGCCGTCGTCCGTGACCCCCGCCACTTCGTGCCCGAGCACGCGCTCGCCGAGGAAGCCGCCCGCCAGCATGTGGAGATCCGAGCCGCAGATGCCCGCGCTGCGCACGCGCACGCGCACGCCGTCGCCCGCCGGCGCCGGCACCTCCGCCACCTCGACCGACTTCCCGCGCGAACGAACGGCTCGCATCGCCCGCAGCGTAGGGAGGACCGCGGCGCCTCGCAGGGGCGCGCGTTAGCCTTCGGCCGTCGCGCCTCCGGAGGACCGCCATGGCCGCCGCCGCCCAGCAAGCTTCCGCTTCGCCCTTCGTCGATCCGAGCTTCATGGACGATCCGTACCCGGCGCTCGCGAAGCTTCGCGCCGAGGATCCGGTGCACTTCGTCACACCACTCGGCTTCTGGCTGATCCTGCGGCACGACGACGTGAAGCGCCTCTTCAACGACCCAGAGAACGCCACGCCCGACCGGCGCTACTGGGAGCACTTCCAGCCGCGGCCCGCAGGCACCTTCATGCGCTGGGTCGAAGACAACGGCTTCTTCTCGCTGCCGCCCGACGAGCACGCGCGCCTGCGCAAGCTGTTCTCGGCCGCACTCACCCCGCGCGCCGTGAAGCGCTACGAGGCGCAGGTGCGCGAGACGGTCGAGCGCTTCGCGGCGCCGCTGCGCGAGGCCCGCGGCGTGATCGACCTGATGGAGACCTTTGCGAACCCGATCCCGAACGCGGTGATCAGCCGCATCACCGGTATCCCGGCCGCGGGCGACGACGAGCGCCGCTTCCGCGAGCTGGCGCAGGCCACGATTCGCGGCTTCTTCTCCTTCTCCGACGAGGTCACCAAGAAGGCCGGCGACGACGCCTTCGTCGAGATCTCGGACTGGGTGCGCGAGATGGCGAAGGAGCGCCGCGATTCGCTCGGTGAGGACATGATCTCCGACCTGATCCGCGCGCAGGATCGCGGCGACCGCCTGAGCGACGACCAGATCGTCATGACCATCACCGGCCTGATCGGCGCCGGCAGCGAGACCACCGCGATGGGCGGCATGATCGCCGCGATGACGCTGCTCGATCACCCCGAGCAGATGGAGAAGCTGCGCCGCGAGCCCGAGCTGATTCCGAACGCGATCTCCGAGATCCTGCGCTTCGGCTTCGGCGGCCCGGGCGGCCTGCCTCGCTACGCCGTGCGCGACTTCGAGCTGCGCGGGAAGACGATCCGGAAGGGGCAGATGATGCTGCTCTCGTTCGGCGGTTCGAGCCGCGACCCGGCCGTATACGACGAGCCCGACCGCTTCGACGTGACGCGTGACGTGAAGGACCTGATCACCTTCGGCAGTGGCCCGCACTTCTGCCTCGGCGCGAACCTCGCGCGCCAGGAGATGGGCTACATGATCGCGGCGATGCTCGACTTCATGCCGCGGGGCTCGCGCTGGCGCAAGGACCTGATGGAGTACCGGGTCACCGGCCTGTTCCGGCGCCCCGTGACGCTGCCGATCGAGCTCGGCCCGCGATGAGCGGACCGGTCCGCGTCTGGTACGCGACCGTCTACGTGCGCGACTTCGCGCGCGCGCTCCAGTTCTATCGCGACAAGCTCGAGCTGCCGCTGCGCTTCGCCGACGAGAAGTTCGGCTTCGCCTCCTTCGCGACACCGGGCGCGGGCTTCACGATCGCGCGTGTGGATCCGGCCGATTCCGGGCAGGACAAGCTGCTGGGCCGCCACACCGGCATCGCGTTCGGCGTGGACGATCTCCAGAAGACCTACGAGGCCTGGCTCGCGCGCGGCGTCCGCTTCGAGCTGCCGCCGACGCAACAGCCGTGGGGCGGGACGCTCGCCCAGCTCGCCGATCCCGAAGGCAACTTGCTGACGCTCGACCAGTACCGGCAGGAGTAGGGCGCAGGCCCAGCAGGATGCAGGCGGGACAGGAACGCGCGGGGCTCGTGTTCGCCGCTCTCTGCGCGCTGAACAGTGCCTTCGTGCCGGCGATCGCGAAGTTCACGACGGGGCGCGCAGACCCGTTCTTCGTCGCCACCGCAACGGGCCTGTTCGCCGGCGCGGGCTGTCTAGTGCTGCTCGCGGTGCGCGGAGAGCTCGATGAGCTGTTCCGCCCCGATCGCTGGCTGAAGCTCGTGCTGCTCGGCGCGCTCGGCACGGGCCTCGCGTTCTTCCTGTTCTTCGCGGGCGCCGAGCGTTCGACCGCGATCGAGACTGCGCTTGCGCTCCAGGTCGAGCCTGGCTACTCGCTGTTGCTCTCCTGGCTCGCCCTCGGTCATCGCCCGACTGGCCGCCGTATCGCCGCGCTCGTCGTGATCCTCGCCGGCATCGTGCTCGCGCTCGGTGTGCGCACGGTCGAAGGCTCGAGCGGCATCGCGATCCTGATGGCGACGCCGCTGTGCTGGCAGCTCTCGCACCTGCTGGTGCTGCGGAAGCTGCCGGACAGCTCGCCGATCGTGCTGACCGGCGCGCGCTACGTCTACGGCGGCCTGCTGCTCGCCGCCGCCTTCGCGCTGCGCGGCGGCGCGCTGCCACCGGCCGGCGAGCTCGCGACGCTGCTCCCCGTGCTCGCGCTCCAGGGCCTGGTGCTCTCGATGGTGGGGACGCTGCTCTGGTACCAGACCATCTCGCGCCTCGACCTCGGCCGCGCCACTGCGATCGTAGTGCCCTCGATCCCAGTGCTCTCGCTCGGTGCAAGCTTCCTCGTGCTCGGCGAGGTCGCGACGCCGCGCCAGTGGGTCGGGCTGCTGCTCACCGCGGCGGGCGTGCTCGCAATGGTGACCGGCCCGGCGGCAGGCGCCGAAGCGTCGCGGTAGCTTGCCGCGATGCTCGACATCTTCGATCTCTCGGGAAAGGTGGCGCTCGTGACGGGCGCAACACGCGGGCTCGGCCGCGCGATGGCGGAGGGGCTCGCGCAGGCGGGCGCTGCGGTGGCGGTGAACAGCCGCAAGCGCGAGGCCTGCGAGGCGGCGGCGAAGCAGATCGCCGAGAAGACCGGCCGCGAGACGCTGGCGGCGCCGTGTCACATGTCCGACTGGGACGGGATGGCGCCGATGGTCGATGCCGTCTACGCGCGCTTCGGCCGCATCGACGTGCTCGTGAACAACGCCGGCATCAACCCCAGGACGATGCCGGTGGCGCAGATGACGCAGGAGTACTGGGACAAGCTCCAGGCCGTGAACGTGAAGGGTCCCCTGCGCCTCTCGCAGCTCGTAGCAAAGCGCATGGGCGAGCAGGGCGGCGGCAGCATCATCCAGGTGATCACGGTGGGCGCCTACATCGGCGGCCCGGGCATGAGCGCCTACACGTCGGGCAAGGCGGCGCTGCGCAATCTGACGAAGGTGATGGCCGCCGAGTGGGCGAGCAGCGGCGTGCGCGTGAACGCGATCGCGCCGGGCTCGTTCATGACCGACATGATGAAGGGCGCCGGCGAGCTGCCCGGCTTCCTCGACGGCGCCGCGAACCTCTCCTACCAACGCCGCATCGCCGCGCCCGAGGAGATCGTGGGCGCCACCGTCTTCCTCGCGAGCCGCGCCTCCTCCTTCGTCACCGGCGCCGTCCTCACCGTCGCCGGCGGCGTCTCCTAGCGGGGAGCGGGGACGTCTCACGTCTCAGCGCGCGAGGAAGCGGAGGGCGACGGCGGCGTGGAGCGCGGCGCCGTGGGCCATGCCGGCCTCGTCGATCTTCATGCGGTTCGAGTGGCAGGGCGCGGGCGCATCGCTCCCGGGTGGGCGCATGCCGATCACGGCCATCGAGCCCGTCACCTGCTGGAGCACGTAGGAGAAGTCCTCGGCGCCCATGAACGGCGCCGGTAGCTCCACCACGCTGCGCGCGCCGAGCAGCTCGCGCGCGACGCCCTGCACGAAGCAGTCGAAGTCACCGTCGTTCACCGTCACCGGGTAACCGGGCAGCAGCTGTACCTCCGCCTCGACACCGTGCGCGCGCGCCACGCCGTCGGCGACCTGGTGCACACCCTCGTGCGCCTTCTCGCGCGCGGCCTCGGAGTGCGCGCGGATCGTGCCGGTGAGCGTCGCCGTCTCCGGAATCACGTTGTTGGTGGTGCCGGCGCGCAGCATGGTCACCGTGATCACGGCCGGGTCGGTCGCCGCGATCGAGCGCGTCAGAAAGGTCTGCAGCGCGGGCACGATCGCGCAGGCCGCGGGGATCGGGTCGCGGCACAGGTGCGGCATCGAGGCGTGGCCGCCCTTGCCGCGCACCGTCACCTCGAACACATCCGCCGAGGCGAGCAGCGTGCCGCCGCGCGTCGCGATCATGCCGGGCTTGAACTCGGGCGCGACGTGGAGCGCGAAGGCGGCGTCCACCTTGGGCTCGCGCTCGAGCAGCCCTTCTTCGAGCATGATGCGCGCTCCGGCGAAGCCTTCTTCGCCGGGCTGGAACATGAACACCACGCTGCCGCGCAGCTCCGCGCGCCGCGCCGCCAACAGACGTGCCGCGCCCACCAGCATCGCGGTGTGCGCGTCGTGGCCGCAGGCGTGCATCGCGCCCGGCGTCTTCGAGGCAAAGGGCAGGCCGCTTTCCTCCAAGACTGGCAGCGCGTCCATGTCCGCGCGCAGCAGGATCGAGCGGCCGGGCTTCGCGCCGCGCAGCGTCGCCACCACGGCGCTGCTCTGCTTGTGTGTCTCGATCTCGAGCGGCAGCGCCTCGAGCCGTTCGAGCAGCTTCGCGCGCGTCTTCGGCAGCTCGAGCCCCAGCTCGGGCTCGGCGTGGATCGCGCGCCTCAGCTCCACCAGGTCGGGCAGCAGCTCCTTCGCTTCGTCGAGCAGGGATTCGAGATCGCTCACGGTGCAGTCTCCTCCCAGCCGGCGCGGCGCCAGCCTTCCAGGTAGCGGTCGACGATCGCGGCGGGCATGCGCATCCCCGCGACGCGGATGCCCGGCGAGATCCGCAGCATCTCGGCGATCGCCTCGCGCGCCTCTTCGGCACGTCCGAGGTAGCCCAGAGCGACCGATCGGAGACGGATCAGGGCAAGCACGCCGGGGCGCAGCGCGAGGCCGCTGTCCGCGGCGGCGAGTGCCTCCTCGAAGCGATCGCGGAGCAGGTGGGCCAAGCTGATGGCGAAGTAGCCCATGTGGGCCAGGGGATCCCGCGGCGAGAGCCTGAGGGCCTTCTCCGCTTCGGCCTGGCCCTCGTCGTAGCGCCCGAGCATTACCAGCACTGCGCCGAGCCCGCTGCGACAGATCATCAGGCTCGGGTCGAGCGAGAGGCCGCGCTCGAGGGCGGCGACGGCCGCAGGTAGCTCGAGCGCGATAGCGCGGGCCATGCCGAGCGCCGCGTAACCGAGCGGGCCCGCCGGATCGAGCCGGATCGCGCGCTCTGCGCCGGCGAGCGCCTCGCGCAGCGTGTCCGCCGGGCGGGGCGCCCACTGGTGGATCAGGCGAAGCGTCTGGAGCCAGACGAGGCTCGCGTGCGCCTCCGCGCAGTCGGGATCGATCGCGATCACGCGGCGGTAGCTCGCTTCGACCTCATCCATGTCTTCGCTCTTCGTGAAGCCCCGGAGCCGCAGCCAACGCGCCCGCGCCAGACGCTCCCACGCGTCGAGGCTTTCGGGCGGCCGGGACAGCGCGCGCTCGCCCTCGGCCCGCATCACGGCCGGATCGAGCGCGCTCACGATCGCGCCCGCGATCTCGTCCTGCAGCTCGATGGCATCGCGCAGCTCGCCGTCGTGTCGATCGGTGAGGAGCTGGCGGCCGTCCGTCGCGTCGATCAGCCGTACCGTCACGCGCACGCGCGTGCCGGCGCGCCGCACGCTGCCCTCCACCAGGTAGCGCGCGCCCAGCTCGCGGCCGAGCTGTTTGGCGTCCACGTTGCGGCCCTGGTACTGGAAGCTCGAGCTGCGCGCGATCAGCGGATGGCTGCGGCGCTGCGCGAGGCGTGTCATCAGCTCGTCGGCGAGGCCGTCGGCGAAGTAGCGCTGCTCGGGGTCGTCGCTCAGGTTCTCGAAGCTGAGCACCGCGAGCGCGGGCCGCCCGGCGAAGCCGGGTACTCGATACGGAGCCTCGGTGTCCTCCGGCCGGCTCGCGGCCTCGCGCAGCCGGAAGGCGCGCAGCGGCCGCGCGATGTTCTTGAGCGTCTGCTCGCCGATGTCCTCGAAGGCGCCCGGCAGCTGCGCCTGGAGCTGCTCGTGCACGACCGCCGAGATCACGGTGCGGCCCGGCTCGGCGATCGCCTGGAGGCGCGCGGCCACGTTGACGCCGTCGCCGTAGATGCGCGCGCCGTCCACGATCACGTCGCCGAGGTGGACGCCGACGCGGAAGGGCAAGCGCCGCGCGGGCGGCAGCTCCGCGTTCTTCGCCGCCAGCTCGTCCTGGATCTCGATCGCGCACAGCACCGCGTCGGTGGCGCTCGGAAACTCGGCCAGCACGCCGTCGCCCGCCTCGTCCACCACGCGCCCGCCGTGCGCCGCGACGCGCGTGCCGAGCAGGTGGCGGTGCAGCTTCAGCGTCGCGACCGTGGCCGCGTCGTCCGCGCCCATCAGCCGGCTGTAGCCGACGGCGTCGGCCGACAGGATCGCGGCGAGGCGGCGCTGGGTGGGTTCGGTCGCCATGAGCGGCGGCAATTCTAGGGGAGCTGGCGTCGTTGCGAGCGCTCTGGGAGCCTCCCGCGCCGTGCAGCCCCTCGCCGCCCGCATCGACGCGCTCGCGCGCACGCGCCCGGACGGCGTGGCCTTCTACTCCGACAGCGAAGACCTGACATGGGCCGAGTACGCGCGCCGCTCCGATCGTCTCGCGGCGCACCTCGCGGGCCTCGGCCTCCTGCCCGGCGAGCGCGTTGCGGTGCTGCTGCCCGACGGGCCCGGCGTACACAATGCGTTCGTCGGCTGCGAGAAGGCCGGACTCGTGGTGATGGGCATCGGCCCGCGTGCAGGGCGCGAGGAGATCCGCCACCTGGTTCGAAAGTCCGGTGCAGCGGCGCTCGTCACGCGTCCCGCATCGCGCGACCACGACTTCCGCGTGCTCTACGAAGACCTCCGCCGCGACGGCGCAGCGCTGCGTCACCACGTTGTGCTCGAGCGCCAGCTCGATCTCGACGAAGCCTGCTACGCGGGCGGCCCGGCGGCACCGGCGGATCTCGCCGCGCGCCGGCTCGGCGTAGGCGACCTCTTCCTGCTCAACTCAACCTCCGGCACCACCGGCCTGCCCAAGTGCGTGATGCACCACCAGGCGCGCTGGTTCGCCTTCCACGAGCTGGCCGTCGAGTCCGGCGAATTGACACCCGCTGAAGTGTTCTGCTCCGTGCTGCCTGCGCCCTTCGGCTTCGGGCTCTGGACCGCGCACTTCACGCCGGCCGCGCTCGGCGCACCCTGCGTCGTGCTCGAGCGCTTCAGCGCCGAAGAGACCTTGCGCCGCATCGAGCGCCACCGCGTCACGGTGCTCGCCGCCGTCTCGACGCAGTTCATCATGCTGCTGAACGACACGGGCGTCGCGAAGCACGATCTCAGCTCGCTGCGCGCGCTCTACACCGGCGGCGAGGCCGTGCCCTACGAGCGCGCCGCAGAGTTCGAAGAACGGACGGGCGCCGCCGTGCTCCAGTTCTACGGCTCGAACGAGACGGGCGCGCTCTCGTGCACGACGACGCGCGACACGCGCGAGGTGCGTCTGCGCAGCGCCGGCCACGTGCTCCCGAGCATGCACGTGCGGCTCTACGACGACGCCGGTAACGACGTCACTGCGAGCGGCACCGGCCAGCCCGCCTGCAAGGGGCCGCTGACGAGCCTCGGCTACTACGAGGACGCAGCCGCGACCGCGAAGCTCTACACGAGGGACGGCTGGATGCTCACCGGCGACATCGCGACGATCGACGCCGGCGGCGTGCTGCGCGTGGTGGGGCGCGTGGCAGACTTCATCATCCGCGGCGGCAAGAACATCAGCGGGCCCGCCGTCGAGGAAGCGGTGGCGACACACCCGGCCATCGCGCTCGCCGCCGCCGTCGCCATGCCCGACCCGGTGTATGGCGAGCGCGTCTGCGTCTACGTCGAGCTTCGCGCCGGCGCGAGCCTCACGCTCGACGCACTGCGCGAGCACCTCGCGGCGCTCGGCACCACGCGCGAGTGGTGGCCCGAGCGGCTGATCGTGGTGGACGCGCTGCCGCGCGCCTCGGGCGGCAAGGTCGCGAAGGGCGAGCTGCGCGCAGACATCCGGCAGCGCGTGGCGGAGGGAAGCTGAGCCGCCGCACGACAACCCCACTCAGCGCCGTCGCGGGCGGCCCGTTTGCATGGGGATCACGTTGCGGAGCTGCTCCGCCGGAAACGCCTCGCCCCGCACGAAGGCCGCGATCCCGGCGTCGATCAGGCCGAAGAAGGCTTCGAGCCGCGCGAGACGCTCCGTGAGGTCGGCGGGCGGAGCAGAGCGCGACTCCGCCGTGGCGGCGCGCGCGTCGGCCACCGCCGCCAGCACCTGACGCACCGTCCAGCGGAAGCGGCGCTCGAAGATCTCCTGCAAGGCCCGAAAGAAGTCCGTCGCTGCCTCGTAGTGGTCCCGCCGCGACCCGGGCACTTGCCGCCGTCGCACCAGGTGCCATTCGACGAGCACGCGGATGTTGAGCGAGACGTTGCTCTTGCTCTGGCTGAGCTCCGTGGCGATCTCGTCGAGCGAGAGCGGGCCGCCGCTCAGGTAGAGCAGCCCGAAGATGCGAGCCTGCTGCTGGCTGAGGATCCCCGACGCGGCGGCTGCCGCGCCGAGCCCATCCGCAAGCGTGCCGGTGACGCGATCCATGCTCAGCTCACCGCGGCGCTCGGCGCCGGACGCCGCGAACGGCGCTCGCGGCGCCATGCGCTGGCGAGGATCACGAGCGGCCCGATCACGAGAGCCGCGATCACATAGGCACCGCCGTGGTCGAAGAGGTGTGCGTGCAGCGAGCGCAGCAGCCAGGCGATCCCGAGCCCGAGCCCCAGCAGGCCGTACGGAAGCTCGGACGCGACCAGGCGCTGGCGCCCGGCTGCGATCGCGGCGAAGGGCACGGTCGAGCTGGCCGCGAGGTAGGCGGCGTAGGGCGCGCCGCGCAGCGCGAGCAGCTTCCGGTCCTGGAGCCAGGCGCCCAGCAGCGCGAACAGTGCGAGGCTTGCCATCAACACGGCGCCGACCAGGCGCGTGGCCAGCAGTGCGTGCGCGCCGCCCAGTAGCGCCGTACCCACGAAGAAGGGATGGCGCGTCACGCGCTCGAGACCGCGCGGCTCGCGCCTCGGCTCGCCGACGAACCCATAGGGCGAGTCCTCGTAGCCTGCGAAGGCGCCGGCCATCAGCATCGACCCGGCAACGATCGCCGCGATCAGCACGAACCGCGCCGCCGGCTGCGCTCCGAGCGCGAAGCCGGCCGGCCCTTCGCCGGCATGCGCCGCATAGGTGGAGACGGCCGAGCCGAAGGTGATCCAGGCGACGAGGGTGAAGAGCAGCGTGAAGCCCCAGCGCCCGAGGCGGGCCACCAGGGGCTGACGCAGCGGCGGCCAGGCCAGGCCGAGGTGCGTGAGTGCGAACAGTGCGAAGGCGAGAGCGACGCGGAGGACGGGGTCCATGGAAGTCTCCAGGCGCGCAGGACGTACGGAGTATCCAGTATATTCTGTACGTTCGTCAAGCCCCGGACAGCTCGAGCTCGCTCAGCTCCTCTGGGGCGAGCACCTCTGTGGCGGCGCCGCGCGCCTCTAGCAGTGCCCGCGCGCGCGCCAGCTTCGCATCCACGGCCGCGTCGCTCTGGTCGGTCGTGATGCATCAAGCAGAGCTTCGCAACGGCGGCCCGCGCGGCGAGGTCCACCACCTGGCTCACGCAGGAGTGGCCGTAGTTGATGCGCTGCGGGTACTCCTCGTCGTTGTAGGCGCAGTCCGTGATCAAGAGATCCGCGCCCGACACGAAGCCGGCGAGCTGCTCGACGTACTCAGCCGAGTGGAATGGCGAGTCGGGCGGGTAGAGCTCGTTGTCGGTCACGTAACAGATGGAGCGGCTCCCGTGCTCCAGCCGGTAGCCGAGGCAGCTGCCCGGATGGCTGAGCAGCATGGTGCGGATGCGCTCGCGGCCGATCTCGAACTCACCCTCGCGCAGCTCGCGGTAGTGCACGTCGGCCGCGAACTCACGCGCCGAGATCGGGAAGTACGGGCTCTCCATCTGCGCCGAGAGCAGCTCGCGTAGCGAGAGGTCGGCCTGCGCGGGCCCGGAGATCTCGATGCGGTGGCCGACGCTGTAGAAGGGCGCATAGAAGGGCAGCGCGTTGATGTGGTCCCAGTGCGCGTGGGAGATGAACAGGTAGGTGTCGATGCGCGCTCGCTTCGACGCCGCGAGCGAATCGGAGAGCGCCTTGATGCCGGTCCCGGCGTCGAACACGAAGAGCCGGCCGTCGGGGAAGGACACGCTGGCGCAGGAGGTGTTGCCGCCGTAGCGCATCGAATCCCGGCGGGAGATCGGCAGCGTGCCGCGCACGCCCCAGAAGCCGACGATCAGTGTGTCGGAGACGAGCCGCGCGAGGTCTCCCGCAAAGCGTGCGAGGTCGAGCGGCTTCTGGAAGAAGCCGTCGGCGCCCATCTCGAGCGCCCGCCGCCGCTCGAAGTGATACGCCTTCGCGGACACCATCACGAGCTTCGTTCCGCCCAGCTCCGGCAGCGCTTTCAAGCGCCGGCACAGCTCGTGGCCGTCGAGCCCGGGCATCATGATGTCCATCAGCACGCAGTCGGGGCGCTCGCGCGGGATCTCGGCGAGCGCCGCGACGCTCGAGTTGTTCACCTGGACCTGATGTCCCTCGCGCTCGAGCAGCCCGCGGGCGATCTCGGCCTGCGTGCGGCTGTCGTCGACGATGTAGACGCGCAGACGGCTGCTCCAGACCTGCCCCCGCCGGGCATCGTCCGCCAGGGAAGCGAGCGCTGTCAAGCGAATCCCCTTGTCGGCGAGGGGTCTCCGGGTGAATGATGGCGCGGTGAATCCCCTGCTGCGTCCCGCCGTCCGGCTGATGAACCAGCTGCCCTATCGGCACAAGTTCGCGCTGATTTCGCTGCTCTTTGCTGTTCCCCTCGTGCTTTCGCTGGTGTTGTGGCTGGCCGAGGTGAGGGAGCGCATCGCGTTCGCCGAGAAGGAGCGCACCGGCCTCGCCTACGTGTCTGCCGTGCATCGACTGCTGGAGCCGCTGCTGCTCGAGCGCGAGCCCGAGGTGGTCGCGGCGGTGTCGGCGATCGACGCGCGCGATCCGCGCTTCGCGCGTGAGCTCGAGACGAGCGAGCTGTGGGCGAACCTACGCGCGGCAGCGCTCGACGTCGGCGCCCCGCTCGATGCACGCAGCAGCTTGGCGCTCCGGCTGATCGCTCACGCCGGCGACACCTCCAACCTGATCCTGGATCCCGAGCTCGACAGCTACTACCTGATGGACGCGGTCGTTACGCGCCTGCCCGAGCTTGCCGCGCAGCTCGGGGGCCTCCCCAGCACGGCGCGGCCGGCGACCAGGCTCGGCGCCGCGCGTGCGCTTCGCGACAGCCTCGAGCGCGGTCACGGCGTCGCCTTCCGCGAGAACCCGGGCCTGCGGCCGCTCCTCGAACAGACCGGGCTCGCGGCCGGAGAGGCGTTCACACGCGTGGCCTCGGGAGAAACCGGCGAGGCCGCGGTCGCACCGGCGCTCGTCACCCTCTTCGCCCACCAGCGCAGCGTGGCCTCAGCGCTCGACGCGCTGCTGGCGACGCGCATCGAGCACCTGAGCTGGCGCCGGACCGTCCTGCTGGCGGTCGTCGTCACGGCGCTGGTCCTGGTCGTCTACTTGTACTGGGGCTTCTACGTCGGGGTGCTGCGCGCGGTGTGGGCGCTCGATCGCGTCTCGGCGCGCATGCGCAGCGGCGACTTCAGCACGCCCGCCGCACTCGAGACCCGCGACGAGCTGCGTCAGGTGGTGGAATCCTTCAACCGCGTCGCCGAGCAGCTGATCGTCGCGCGCAACGAGGCCGAAGCGGCGACGCACGCCAAGTCGGACTTCCTCGCGGTGATGAGCCACGAGATCCGCACGCCGATGAGCGGCGTGCTCGGGATGCTCCATCTGCTGCTCGGAACCCGGCTCGATGACGAGCAGCGCCGCTATGCGCTGGCCGTGCAGGAATCCGGCGAGGCGCTGCTCGCGATCCTGAACGACGTGCTCGACTTCTCGAAGCTGGAGGCGGGGCGCCTCGAGCTCCTTGCGGGGGCCTTCGACCCCACCCGGCTGGTGAACGGCGTCGTCACGCTGCTGGGGCCGCGTGCGAGAGAGAAGGGCCTCGCGCTCGAGGCCCGGCTCGCAGCCGAGCTGCCGGCCGCCCTGCTCGGCGACGCCGGCCGGCTGCGCCAGGTGCTGCTCAACCTGCTCGGCAACGCGATCAAGTTCACCGATCACGGCTTCGTGCGGATCGAGGTGGATTGCCAGAGCCAGAGCGAGGCAGCAGCGCAGCTTCGTTTCGTGGTGCGCGATTCCGGCATCGGAATCCCGGAAGAGATGCAGCCGCTGCTGTTCCGCGAGTTCACGCAGGTGGACCATTCCGCCAGCCGGCGCTTCGGCGGCACCGGCCTCGGCCTCGCCATCT
>Ga0247727_10011003_pt1 | contig 15895 bp, 12 predicted proteins | sample WisWelCaveWW1625_FD_202498 | JGI IMG/M metagenome (GOLD analysis project Ga0247727, IMG submission 202498) | Biofilm microbial communities from Wishing Well Cave, Virginia, United States - WW16-25 | ecosystem: Environmental > Aquatic > Deep subsurface > Groundwater > Cave microbial mat | place...
CCGCCCTCGCTGCGCGAGGCTGCCAGCGCGATGCCGAAGTCCGCCACCTGGGCGTGCCCGCCGTGCAGCAGGATGTTCTCCGGCTTGATGTCGCGGTGCACGATGCCGTGCTGGTGCGCGTAGTCCAGCGCGTCGGCCACCTCGCGCGCGATCCGCACCGCCTCCTCCACCGGCAGCTGCTTCTCGCGCGTCAGCCGGTCGCGCAGACTCTCACCCTCGACGTACGGCATCACGTAGAACACGAGGCCGTCGGCCTCGCCGGAATCGAACAGCGACAGGATGTGAGGGTGCTGGAGGTTGGCCGTCGTCTTGATCTCGGCCAGGAACCGCTCGCCGCCAAGGATCGCGCTGAGCTCGGGGCGCAGGACCTTCAGGGCCACCTTGCGGTCGTGCCGCACGTCGTGGGCGAGGTACACGGTAGCCATGCCGCCGGCGCCGAGCTCCCGCTCGACGGCGTACCGGTCGCCGAGGGCCGCGGCGAGGCGTTCCACTGGTGTGGTCACGACGTCCTTCCCTGGAGGAGCGGCCGAATGCACGGGCCCGCGCCGCAGGAACGCGAAAGGAGCGCCGCGGTGTGGTGCGGTATCACTGCCGAAGCCGCGCCCGCATGTCGGCGAACCAGTTGTCGACCTGCACGATCGGCTGGGTACCGGCGAGCGGGCCCGGTGCTTGAGGCGCGATGAAGACGAAGGAGCGACCGTCGGGCGTCACGTCAAAGCTCGTGTGGAACGCGTCCACCAGGAAGTTGCTCGCGTCGAACAGCGGCCGCGATCCGGTCACGGCAAAGCTCGACCCGGCCGCGACCTGCACCGCGACCACGCGATTGGCGGCGTCCAGGTAGAACAGCTCACGCGCGCTGGACGACCAGACGGGGCTGTTCCCGCCGCCGTTCGAGACCTGCCAGCGTCCGCCGCCCGTGTTTGGGAACGGTCGCACGTACACCTCGAAGGTCCCCGATTCGTTCGAGGCGTACGCGAGCCAGCGCTCATCGGGCGAGAGTGCGGGATGCAACTCGGTGAACGGGCTGAACACGAGTGGAACCGGCGTGGTGTCGCCGGTGGTGCGAACGCCGACGAGGTCGCCGTTGCCGGCCGTGGCGTTGTCGGTTCTGAGCAACAGCCACCGTCCGCCGCGCGACCACGCGACCTCCTGGACCTGCCGGTCGAGGCGTGCCATCTCCAGGTCCGGGCCACTGCCGTCGACCGGCCGGGCAACGACGATGCTGGTGTTCGCCGTATCCCGGACGAACGCCACCCGGCGCCCATCCGGCGACCAGGCCGGTCTCCGATCCCGGCCCCCGAAGGTCAGGCGGGTGAAGGGCCCCCTCTCCAGCTGTTTGATCCAGACGTTCAGGCCGCCGACCGAGGCGCCCGCGCCCACCGCCATGCGATGACCGTCCGGTGACAGGGCGAGCGCGCTGAACAGCCCGACCCACGACGGGTCGATCGGCTCGGCACCGCCGCTCCGGCCGACGCGCACGACCGTGTTCTCCGCCGTGGCGCCGCCCCCGCGCATGTAGATCAGCGAGCCCGATGCCGACCAGGCGAGCTGCGCGAACCCGTTGGTTACCAGCACGTCCTCGAGGACCGGCACCGCCGTGCCACTCACCTCCAGGCGCCCGAGGTCGAACGGCGCCACCAGCGCGACGCCGTCGCGGCGCACATAGAGCAGGTGGCCGCTCGGCAGGTACCACGCCTGCGCCACGTCGGCGAACAGCAGCTTGTGGGTGCCGGTGCGGAGGTCCAGCACGTGCACGCCCATGGTGATGCAACCCGACGAACACCCCTGGAAGAGGACCCCGCGCGCCCCGGGCAGCGGCGTCGGCATCCCGGCCCCGAGTCCGCCGAGCAACGAGTCCAGAAGCACCACCGTGCTCGGCCCGCCAGCCGCGCTCACCCGCCGCAGGCTGGACAACGACGGCGGCACGTAGACCAGCGTGCCGTCGTCGAGCCACGCCGCGCCGCCGAACCCGCCGATGCTGGCGGAGTCCGCGAGCGTGACCACGGCGCCACCTTCCGTCCGCACCTTCCGCAGGCGTCCATCGGCGAGGAATGCGATCCATTCGCCGTCCGGGGATATCACCGGGTTGGTGGACCGCTCGGTACCGGGGATGGGGGTGGCGTTCAGCTCCCCCCTGCGCTTGACCCACAGGCGGCCGTTCAGGGTGAGCTGGCGGAACACCAGCGTCGCACCGTCCGGTGACAGCGCCAGCGCGGGCGCGTTCGCCAGCAGCTGGGTGGTGTCGCCGAGGGTGATGTAGTTCCAGGTGGCACCGGAGCGCGACGCGTCCCTGACTCGCGACCATGCCAACGCGGCAACGGCGGCGATCGCCACCACCCACGGCGCCGCCAGCGCGAGACGGGCGACCACGGGACGGCGGGACCGCGGGACTGCGGGACCGAGGCGCGCCGACCGCGTTCGTCCTTCGGTCCCCCAGTCCCCCCGTCCCCTGCCTTCGAGCGCTTCGGCGAACTGCGCCGCGCTGGCGAAGCGGTCGGCCGGGAGCTTCTCGAGCGCCGTCTGCACCGCGGCCTCCACGTGCGGCGGGATGGTGTGCCGCTGCAGCGTCAGCGCCCGAGGCTGCTCCGTCATCACCCGCGCCACGATCGCCTGCGCCGTTGGACCGGTGAACGGCGGCTCCCCGGTCAACATCTCGTATAGCACGCACCCCAGCGCGTAGATGTCCGCCTTGGGCGTGATCTCGCGCTCCCCCATGGCCTGCTCGGGACTCATGTAGTGCGGTGTGCCGAGGCTCATGCCGGTCTCGGTCATCCGGGCACCGCCCTCGCTCCGGGCGGCCGCCAGCGCGATGCCGAAGTCCGCCACCTGCGCGTGGCCGCCGTGCAGCAGGATGTTCTCCGGCTTGATGTCGCGGTGCACGATGCCGTGCTGATGCGCGTAGTCGAGCGCGTCGGCCACTTCGCGCGCGATCCGCACCGCGTCCTCGACCGGCAGCTGCTTGTCCCGGGTCAGCCGGTCGCGCAGCGACTCGCCTTCGACGTACGGCATCACGTAGAACACGAGGCCGTCGGCCTCGCCGGAATCGAACAGCGACAGGATGTGCGGGTGCTGGAGGTTGGCCGTGGTCTTGATCTCGGCCAGGAACCGCTCGCCGCCCAGGATCGCCGAGAGCTCCGGGCGCAGGACCTTGAGCGCGACCTTGCGGTCGTGCCGGACGTCGTGGGCGAGGTACACCGTGGCCATGCCGCCCGCGCCGAGCTCGCGCTCGATGGTGTAGCGGTCGGCCAGTGCGTTCGACAGGCGGCTGCTGGCGTCGGTCAATGCCCGACCCTCCATTTGAGTGATCGCGCGGCGCGCATCAATCGCGCCTCGCGGCCCCGCCGGCGACGGCCCGCGGCTGGTCGAACCAGTTGACCAGAATGCTCACCTGCCGCTCGGCGGCGACGCCGCCGTCACGCACGAACACGAAACGGCGGCCGCGCGGGTCCACGTCCCAGCCGGCGTGATTGCCCGCCCCGCCGGCCCGGTACAGGTCCCGGAAGAGCGCGCGGCGCCGACCGGCACGTACCTCGGCGGCCGCCGGCGCGATCTCCGCCGAGTACACCGAATCCCGCGACCGATACAGGAGCTCACGCCCTCCCGGTCCCCAGCGCGGTTCACGCCCGCCATTCGACGAGATCTGGACCCGGCCGCCCGGTCCGGGCAGGGCGCGCACGTACACCTCGTCGGCGCCGGTCTCGTTGGAGACGTAGGCCAGCCAACGCCCGTCGGGCGACACGGCGATCCCGCGTTCCTCGAACGGCGAGACCAGCACCGGCACCGGCGCGCTCGCGCCTCGTGGCAGCCAGAGGATGTCGCGCCGGGTCACCGGATCGGTGACCCGGAATACCAAGCCGCGCCCGTCCGGGCTCGGCACGCCTTCCCACTGGTCGTTAGGGCCCACCACGAGCGACTCCTGCACACCGCTCCCGTCCGACCGGGATCGCCACAGGTCGTAGTTGCCGCCACGGCTCGTGGCGTAGTGGACCCACTCGCCGTCCGGGCTCCACTCGGGGTACACGCTGGAGGAATCGAACGTCACGCGGCTGAGCGTGCCCTGGGTCAGGTCGAGCGCCCAGATGTCCGGGCGGCCGCCGAGCAGGTCGCCGATGCCGACGGCGATGCGCCGGCCGTCGGGCGAGAACCGCGGGCTCTCGTACAGGTCCGGCGGCGTGCGGGTCTGCTGCGCGCTGCCGCCGCGGTCCACCAGGACCAGCTCGCGGCGCGCGGCGCTCCCGACCTGCCAAGCCAGTATCCCGTTGCGGCTGTGGCCCGCCTTGGCGGCCCCTGCGGTGCTCACTCGCACATTCGTCGCCACGAGCGCCGTCGGCCCCCGCGCGCGCAGGCGGACCGGATCGAACGGCACGGCGAACAGCTCGCCTTCCGCCGTGGCGAACACCAGGTGCCCGCGGCCGACGTAGCGGGGGTTCATGCCCGCGATGCCGAGATCGGTCACCCGGCGGGAGGACAGCGACAGTGCCTGGATCTTCGACGGGCCCTCGCCCGCGGTCATGAACAGCACCGTCTCGCCGTCGGGCAGAAACTCCGGCCACCGGAACGACCGCGTGGAATCGCGCAGCAGGGTGTCCACGGCACCGCCGTCCGCGCCCATCCGGAACAAGGTGCCGTTCGCCGCGAAGACGATGTCGCCACGCCGGCCCCACGCGCCCCCCTGCACGCCGCCGCTCACCGGGGTGAGCGGCATGACGGCCCCGCCCGAGGCGGCGACCTTCCGGAGCATCCCGTTCGACCAGTACGCCACCCAGGTTCCATCCGGCGAGAAGAACGGCTGAGCCACGTTCTCGGTTGTGGCGAGGACCGTCATCGACGCCTGGTCGGACGCCCGGAGGTACAGCCGAGCCTGAGGGTCGTCCACCGTCTGCCCCGCAATCACCACCCGCCGGCCGTCGGGCGAGAGCGCGATGGGCGAGCCGCCGAGGTCGGTTATCTGTGCCGTCAGCTCGATGGTGTAAGCGATGACGGGCAGGACCTCCCGCGGGCGGGGACGGAACGTGCCCCACGCGCCGGCCGCCGCGGTAACGGCCAGGAGAACCCAGGGCGCGAGCCGTATGGCCCGCCGCCGTGCCGAGACGGGCGCCTCCGCGGCGTGCGCCGCCGCGCGGGTCGCCGGCAGGGTGTAGTCGGTCTTCCCCAGCGCCTCGGCGAACTGGGCCGCGGTCGCGAACCGGTCGGCCGGCAGCTTCTCCAGCGCCGTGCGGACCGCCGCTTCCACATGCGGCGGAATCGTCTTGCGCTGGAGCGTCAACGAGCGCGGCTCTTCGGTCATCACCCGCGCGATGATCGCCTGCGCCGTCGCACCCACGAACGGCGGCTCCGCCGTCAGCATCTCGTACAGCACGCACCCCAGCGCGTAGATGTCGGCCTTGGGGGTGATCTCCCGCTCGCCCATCGCCTGCTCGGGAGCCATGTAGTGCGGTGTGCCGAGCGACATGCCGGTCTCTGTCATCCGCGCGCCGCCCTCGCTGCGCGAAGCGGCGAGCGCGATGCCGAAATCGGCCACCATCGCGTGCCCGCCGTGCAGCAGGATGTTCTCCGGCTTGATGTCGCGGTGCACGATGCCGTGCTGGTGCGCGTAGTCCAGCGCGTCGGCCACCTCGCGCGCGATCCGCACCGCCTCCTCCACCGGCAGCTGCTTCTCGCGCGTCAGCCGGTCGCGCAGACTCTCGCCCTCGACGTACGGCATCACGTAGAACACCGTGCCGTCCGCCTCGCCGGAGTCGAACAGCGAGAGAATGTGCGGATGCTGGAGGTTGGCCGTGGTCTTGATCTCGGCCAGGAACCGCTCGCCGCCGAGAATCGCGCTCAATTCGGGGCGCAGGACTTTGAGCGCCACCTTGCGGTCGTGGCGCACGTCGTGGGCCAGGTAGACAGTGGCCATGCCGCCCGCGCCAAGCTCACGCTCGATGACGTAGCGGTCGGCCAGTGCCGCCGACAGGCGCTGCACCCCGTCGCTCATACGACGAACCGCTCCATCTCCACGAGTCGCAACCCCGGGATTCGGCGAAAGTCCCGGGCGTTGAGCGTGGCCAGCGCGTAGCCCCGGGCCAGCGCCGTGGCGCCGATCATCAGGTCGTGAGCGCCGATCATGGTGCCGTCGCGGGCGAGCGTAGCCCACAGCTCGGCGTGGCGGCGCGCCTCGGCCAGACCGAAGTCGAGCACGGGAATCAGCTCGAGGAGCGCCTCCACAAAGGCGAACCGGCGGGCCCTGGTGCCCGGGTCCCCTGCCCGGTGACAGCCGTGCAGCAGCTCCGATGCGGTGACCGCGGCGAGGCCCACCGCTTCCTCGGCGACGCTGGCCAGCAGTGGCTCCAGCGCGAGGCTGCGCCGCTCCGCGGCCACCACGACGGACGTGTCCAGCATCACTCCCACGCGGCGCTCGGCGGCGGCAGCGTTTCGCGCGCGCGCAGCAGCTCCGCGGCAAAGTCGTCCGCCTCGGTGGCGGAGAGGCGCGGCAGCGCACCCCAGCGGCTCGCCAGGTCGCCGGCGCGCAGCGAGCGCTCGCCTGAACCGGCCACCGCCGGGGCGAGGTACCGCGCCACCGCTTCGCGCGCCACGTGGGACTTGGGCACGCCACGCGCGCGGGCCGACCGCGCGAGGGCGCGTGCCAGCGCCTCCGGAAGCCGCAGGGTCAGGTGAGCATCCTTCATGTGTTACAATGTAGTGTTAGTGTAACACGCCGGCAAGGAACGGCAGGTTGGATGCCGCCGGCGTCCAGCTCGCGCGCGATGGCGTCGCGGCACTCGTGCGGCGTCGCGAGGTGAGGGATGGCGTCGGTCACGGTGCGCCGCCGGCCGCGGCGGCCCGCCGCTCGCGCTGGTCGAAGTGGTGCAGGATCACGTGCAGCAAGGCCGCCTGGCCGCCACTTCGCGGTCGCACCATCACGAATTGCCGCCCGTCCGGAGCGACGTCGTACAGGGGCTCATTGTTGCTCGACGCGAAGGGCCCGCCGAACAGCGCCCGTGGCTCACCCAGCCGCGCCTCGACGCCGAGCTGCGCGGCGACGACGTAGACGGTGTCTGCGCTGCGGTAGAACAGCTCCCGTCCCAGCGGACCCCACCGGGGTTCCGTACCGCCGCCGGTGGACGCTTTCCAGCGCGGGCTCCCCTCCTCGAGTCGGCGCACGTAGATCTCGTTCGCGCCGGACAGGTTCGACGTGAAGGCGAGCCACCGGCTGTCGGGCGAGAGCGCGATGCCGCGCTCGTTGAAGCTCGTCGCGGCGAGCGGGCGGGCGGCCGCCGGACTGTCGACCGGCGCCACCAGGATGTCCCTGACGCCGACATCCTCGCGGAACACCAGCCGCCGACCGTCCGGCGTCAGCTGCGACTCGAAAATGCGATTCGCGCCGCCGCGGCTGAACCACGGCGCCGGATCGGTGCTGCCATCCGCGGCCACCCGGTAGAGCTCGACGGTCCCTTGGCTCGCGCGCGCGTAGATGAGCTGCCGGCCGTCCGGGGTCCACTCCGGCTGGAAGCTGACGGTGTCGAAGGTGAGCCTGGTCAGGCGTCGCGACGTGAAGTCGTAGTCCCAGATGTCGCCGACGACGGCGCGGCCCTGCGCCTCGATACCGACCGCGATACGCCGGCCGTTCGGTGAGAACCGCGGATAGCGGTACGCACCGGCCGGCACCGGCAGGGCCTGGGCGCGCCCGTCGCGACCCACCAGCACCAGCTCGCGCATTTCGCCGGCCGCTCCGGTGAAGTACGCTATCGTCCCCGAGCGGGAGGCGCTGAACCGGGCGAACCGGCCCTGCAGGATGTTCACGTTCTCGGCGATCGGCACGGCCTGCCCCGTGACACGCCCACGCCGTGGATCGAAAGGCACGGCGAGCAGCGTGCCGGCGCCGTCCACGTAGACCAGCCAGCCCGCGTCCACATAGTTCGGTGTCATTCCCGCGATGCCGAGCAGCGTCGCGCGCCGCGCCTCGAGGTCGACGACAACGAGGTCGTTCCCGGCGCTCGTCACGCGGCTGGCCACCAGCTTGCTCCCGCCCGGAAGGAAGTGCGGATTCGAGTACCGCAGCGCCCCGGTCGCCGAATCCGGGCCAAGCAGCACTTCCGGCTGGCCGCCGGCCGCCGAGACGCGATACAGCGTATCCAGCCTCGCGTACACGATCACGTCCTGCTCGCTCCAGCTCATTCCGCCGAGCCCGCCAACGAGGTCGCAGATCGCGAGCGCGGCGCCCCCGGCCACGGCGACCTTGCGCAGCTTCGTGCCCTGGCGGAACAGGATCCACTGGCCGTCAGGCGAGAAGTAGGCCGTGTTGATCGTGCCTTCGGTCCCGGGGACGGGCACCGGCTGCTCGCGGTCGAGCGGGCGCAGGAACAGGCGCTGGGTGCGCTGCGAATCGATCGCAACGAACACGATACGCGCGCCATCCGGCGAGAGGGTCGGCGTGAACAGGCCCGCCGCCGCGGCCCCCTCCATCGGCATGGCGAAGCGCGCCACCGGGGGCGCCGGCGGCTCGGTGCGCAGCAGGGTCGCCAGCGCCGCACCGAGCGCCCCGGCACCCACCAGCCACGGCGCCTGCCGCGCGACGCGGGCCAGGCGCCGCCGCCAGATCACGGACTCCGCCAGCGACGCGCCCGCCACGGGCGCGGCCTCGGTCACCAGCATGCCGGGCTTGTCGAGCGCCTCGACGAACTGCGCCGCGCTCGCGAACCGGTCCGCCGGCAGTTTCTCGAGCGCCTTGCGTACCACGGCCTCGAGGTGCGCCGGGACGGTGTGCCGCTGCAGGGTGAGCGAGCGGGGCTGCTCGGTCATCACCCGTGCGATGATCGCCTGCGCCGTGGGCCCCGTGAACGGCGGCTCGCCGGTGAGCATCTCGTACAGCACGCACCCCAGCGCGTAGATGTCGGCCTTCGGCGTGATCTCCCGCTCGCCCATCGCCTGCTCGGGCGCCATGTAGTGCGGCGTGCCGAGTGACATCCCGGTCTCGGTCATCCGCGTCCCGCCGTCACTGCGGCTCGCCGCCAGCGCGATCCCGAAGTCCGCGACCAGCGCCTGCCCGTCGTGCAGCAGGATGTTCTCCGGCTTGATGTCGCGATGCACCACGTTGTGCCGATGCGCGTAGTCCAGCGCGCTCGCCACCTCGCGCGCGATGCGCACGGCGTCGTCCACCGGCAGCTGCTTCTCGCGCCCCAGCCGGTCGCGCACCGATTCCCCTTCCACGTACGGCATGACGTAGAAGACGAGCCCGTCGGCTTCACCGGAGTCGTGCAGCGGCAGGATGTGCGGATGCTGGAGGTTCGCCGTGGTCTTGATCTCGGCGAGGAACCGCTCGCCGCCGAGGATGGCGGCGAGCTCGGGGCGCAGGACCTTGAGCGCGACTTTGCGGTCGTGCCGGACGTCGTGCGCCAGGTACACGGTGGCCATGCCGCCGGCGCCGAGCTCGCGCTCGATCGTGTAGCGATCGGCGAGGGCGGCCGACAGGCGCGGCACGGCGTCAGTCACGGAGCCTCGAGGGTGGCAGGAGCGCGGCGCACGAAGCTACCGGCCCCGGCGGGACTCGGCCAGTCGCCGGCGTCACCGGGGAGCTTCGAGCGGGTGCCGCCAGCGCAGTCCGGGAAACCGGGCGTAGTCGCGATCGGTGGTGACGAACTCGCAGCCGGACTCGATAGCGAGCGCCGCCAGCCACGCATCGGGGACGAGGTTTCCGCGCGCGCCGGCCTCGCGGCACAGGCGCGTGAAAATGCCCCAGTGACGCGCGCCGGGCGCGACACTCACCGCGTTCGGCCGGTCGCGGACGGCCGCGGCGAACGCGAGCGCCGCCTCGAGCGGCGCCGGAGGATGAAATACGCGCGGATGCGTGACCACGCGCAGAAACCCCGCGAGCACGTGGTCCGCAATGCCATAGGACTCGTCGGACCCGAGCAGCGTCTCGACCCAGGCGCGATGCGCGGCGTGGCCCGGCGCGTCGGAGCGGAACGCGTACACCAGCACATTCACGTCAACGAGGCGCATCGCCGTCTATCAGGTCGAGCAGGCTCGCGCTGTCGTCGAGGTCCACACCCGGCAGGAGCCCCTGCCCCCCGAACACCGGGAGCGCCACGGGCGCCGCCCCCGCGGCAGCGCGGCGCCGCGTGAGTGACTCCAGCGCCTCCAGCCCCCGCCGCAACACGTCGGACTTGGTGGCATCGAGCGCGTCGGCGAGCCGCTCCAGACGCTCGCGGTCGGGGCGCTCCAGGTACACCTGGACCGGCTCGGCCACGCGGGCCGCCTTCCCGGGCTTGTCATGACTGCGTTTCATGATTTCATGATACTACAGAGACGTGATGGTGGCAAGGCGAAGGCAGGCCGCCCGGAGACGGCTGTGACGGCCCTCGAGGGCGGCGGCGAGGCGGGAGATGATCTCCGTCATCGGCGCTCTCCGCGGATGGCCTGCTCCCATTGCGCGGTGAGGTCCAGTTCACCCACCCAACGATCGAGATACGCCCGATCCAGCCGCCCGGCATGGACTCGGAGCAACGCGGCGACGTCTTCGAGCTGTCGCGCGGAGCCGCCGAGCTTGGCCCATTCCAGCTTGGACACGATGACGTCTTCCGCGCTCGCCACCCACAGCGGACACCCCTCGTAGTCGGCCTTCTGGCGCCGCGCGAACTCCGTCTCGCTGAACGCCCGGATCTTCCGAACGATAAGGTCGGCCTTCCAGCCGCTCGTGGCGTCCACCACGTTGAACATGGAGCGGTGTGCGAAGGCCCCATCGGCCGAGTCGCTCGATACGTAGGCTCCGGTGCCCGCGAGTGCGCTCACCAGCGCGCGCAACTGTGGCGCGGTGGGATCGATGACCAGGTCGATGTCCATCGTCGCGCGACCGGCCCCGTGAAATGCCGCCGCCAACGACCTGTCAGCATGAACGGCACGCCCGCGGCGTCGAGCGCGGCGACGACCGACCTGAGGAGCGCCGCGCCGTCACGCCGCCGGGCCGGCGGGGCGCGCCGGGATCAGTGGCGCGCCGATCAGCAGCTCGACCAGCTCCAATTCCGTCCGATCGGTGTGCTGCTCCCGGAGCCGCGCCAGCGCCAGCGCGCGAACGGACTCGCTCAGGTCGAGCGCCTGCATCAAGCGTTGAACCGGCTCAATCCGGCGGATCGCGTCGAGCCGTACCTGCTCGGCCGCCGGGGTAGTGTCACGCATGGGCGACTGTGCCATCAAGGCTGTTCATCGCCGCGGCATCCACAATCGTGCCAGCACCGCCTGGAATCGCGGATCGGCGCGCCGCCCAGGTCCCAGCAGCCCGTACACCACATAGTCCGACAGCGCGGAGGCCGCGGGCGTACCCGCCAGGCCCTCGAGATACGCCATCGTGGCCTCGTCCGCGTCGAACGCCAGGTGGAGCGCCAGGCCGAGTAGAGGAGAACTTACGGCGATCTCGCGGATGGCCTCCGGTCGCGCCACGGGATCGCCAAGGCGGCGCTCCAGATCGTACACCCTGGCGCTGTCCCCGCCCATGGACTCCGCCCGCCACGCTCGCGCCAGGGCGAGTCGGCGGAAGTCGGAGGGGATCCGATCCAGGTGGCGGTGGCTCACGTCGTGGAAGAAGTCCACGAACACGATCGTCAGCGGATGATGCCGGTCGAGCGCGCGGCTCTGCTCCGCGATGGCCTCGGCCTCGGCCCAGCGCCCGGCTCCGTCGTAGGCGAAGACCACGGAAACCGCGATCACCAGTGACAGCGGGTCCAGCTCCCTCGCCCGCTCCATCTCGCGCACGGCGTCGTCCCAGCGGCCCTCCCCCATCAGGTGATACGAGTACCACTGATGGGCTGTGGCATAACCCGGACTGAGTGCGACGCCCTGCTCGAACGCCCTGCCGGCCTCGACGCGCCGATCGCGGTAGTCGAGAATCTCCCCGAGCGAGGTCCAGGCCTCTCCCAGCCGTGGCGCGATCGCGATCGCCCGGCGGGCAGCAGCCTCCGCCAGCGTCAGGATCGAATCGGGGTTGATGCCCGGGACGTCGTACTCCTGGGGGATGAAGAGCACGTACGAGTCCGCCAGCCCCGACCACGCCTGCGCAAAGCCCGAGTCGGCGCGAATGGCCCGTTGGAAGAACTCCGCCGCGCGCACCAGGTCGGGCGCGGTGCGCTTGTTCCAGTAGAACCGGCCGAGCACGTACGCGTCGTACGCCTCCGCGCTGGCCGTGGGGCGGGCCGCCAGGACGCGCGACTCGGCCGGGAGCAGCCGCCCGACGATACCGGTCGCCACCTCGCGCGCGACCGCTTCCTGGATGGCGAAGACGTCGTCGCCGGCCTGGTCGAACTGGCGGGCCCACACCTGCGCCCCGTTGGCCGCGCGGACCAGCTCCGCGCTCACCCGCAGGCGGCCGCCGGCACGCCGCACCGAACCGGTGACGAGGTACGTCGCGTTGACGGTGCGTCCGACCGCCGCCGGGTCCTCGACCGCGCTGCCGCGGTAGCGCCGCACGAGGTAGCGGCTGCGCACCGTCAGGCGCTCCATCCCCGAGAGCCGGTTGATGATCTCCTCGCTGATGCCGTCGGCCAGTGCCAGGTCGCTGGTATCCGTCGAGCGTGCTTCGAAGTACAGCACCGCGACGCTGTTGGCCGTTGGCGCCGCCGCGACCCGTGCCCCGCGACAGGGCGGCGGCGTGCCGTCGGGACACTGGGCCAGCGCGGGCACCGCAGGTACGGCCGCGCACACGAGTGCGAGCGCCGTGCGCGCGAGACCCATCGCCATTACAGCGCGTCCGTCATGCTACGGCCTTCCGAGCATGGCGCGGAGTTCCGCGGCCCAGTTCCGGATGACGCGCAGCTCGGGTGCCGAGGCGGGGTCGGATTCGAACATCACGAAGTGCTGTCCGTCCGGCATCACATCGTAGCTGCGGTCGCCCCACGCCTGTTCCTCGAACAGCCCGCGGAACAGCTCGCGGGGCGGCCCCACCTGGAGACTCGGCGCGGTGCGAATGGGGACCACCATCATCCGCGTGCCATTCCGGTAAAAGAGCTCCCCGCCATCGGGCCGCCACGCCGGCTCGGTCCCGCCCTCGGTGGAGATGGGGCGCCTCTGATCGAGGCCGGGAAACGAGACGACGTACACCTGTGTCCGCCCGGTCTCGTCGGACTGATAGGCCAGCCACCTGCCGTCCGGCGAGAACCGGGAGTTGCGCGCCGTCGCGGCGGTTCGGGTCACCGGACGGAAGGTGTGCGTGCTGTCCAGGTCCACCACGGACACGTTGTTGTTGCTCGGCCCGCCGTACACCGCCACGTGCCGCCCGTCGCGCGACCAGTCGCTGGGCCAGTCGTCGCCAATGCCGGAGTGGACGAGGTGTTCCTCGCCGCTGCCGTCCGCGTTGCGCCACACCAGTCCGTTATATCCGGTGGCCGCGAAGAATCGCGAGTGCACGATGCGCCGGCCATCGGGCGACCACTGCGGCTCCGTCACCTGTCCGGTGGTGGTCAGGCGCGTCCAGGCATAGGTGCGCAGGTCCAGGATCCACACATCGTCGCCCCGGTCCATCGCGAGGCGGGTGCCATCCGGTGAAAGCCGGGGGTGAACGAAGCTCCCCGGCGCGACCGGCAGGCGGGTGGCGGAGCCCGAGCGATCCACCCGCACGAGGAACCGTTCCGCCGCGGCCTTGGGAAAGGCGTAGTAGGCGACGTCGCCGCGCGCATTGACGCTGGGGACGCCTGCGCCATCCAGCACCGGGACCGGCGCGCCGGCTCTTCCCCGCCGCAGGTCGTATCGCATCGCGACCGTCTCGTTGCCGGGACGGGCAATGAGATAGCCGGGCTCGACGTACGTGACCCGGGCCGCGTTCTCCGACCAGATGCCCATGGGCACCGGGTCGCCGGGGACACGGCGCGGCCGGCTCTCGCCCGGCTCGAGGGTCGCGAGATACGCGCCGCCGTTCGCGGACGAGCGCTCCTGCATCGCCACCGTGATCAGCAGACGGCCGTCCGACAGTTCCAGGGGCGTCATATGCATGTACTCCCCCGCCGCGGTGTCGACCTCTGTCAGCGGAGTGAGTGAGCCGCCGTGATCCGGCACGGCGTACAGGCCCCGCGCATCGCTGGTCACCACGATCGTGCCGTTGCGCCGCCAGACCGCGGCCGAGCGCCAGAACGGGATGTCCACCAGGGTGATGGGCGGCCCGCCGGCGAGCGGGACCTTGCGAAGCTGGCGCGAGCGCGTGTAGTAGCCGACCCACGCGCCGTCCGGCGAAAAGAAGGGGTAGGTCGCGTCGTCGGAACCCTCGATCGCCTCGACCCGAAACCCGTCCACCGGGCGTCGGTAGAGCCTGGTTGCCCCACCGCTCGCGGCCGCGAACACGACCGTGCGACCATCGGGAGACAATGCGGGCGCGATGGGATGAACCAGAAACGTCGTGCCCGCCGGCGGCGGCACGCTCACGTGGAGCACCGGTTCCGCTCGCGGACGGAGCCATCCCCAGCCGGCGGCGACAAGCAGGATGAGCGCAGTGACGGCCAGCGGCACCGCGGCGCGCATCTTCCAGAACAGCGGCGCCCCCGAGGCAGCCGAGCCGGCGACCGACGTGACGGTGAAGGCGGCGTTCGTCAGCGCGTCCGCGAAGTCCTTCGCGCTCGCGAACCGGTCGGCCGGCAGCTTCTCCAGCGACTTCGCCACCGCCGCAGCCACATTGGGCGAGACCGACTTGCGCAGCTCCGTCACCGGGCGGGCGTCGTCGGTGACGATCTTCATGATGATCTGCTGCGCGGACGAGCCGACGTGGGGCGGGCTGCCGGTCAGCATCTCGTACAGCACGCTGCCCAGCGAGTAGATGTCGGACCGATTGGTCAGTTCCTTCTCGGCCGTCGCCTGCTCGGGGCTCATGTAGTGCGGCGTGCCGAGCGAGAGGCCCGTCTCGGTCATCCGCCCGCCGGCCGCCGCGCTCAGCGCCAGCGCGATCCCGAAGTCGGCCACCATCGGCCGGCCATCGTGCAGCAGGATGTTCTCAGGCTTGATGTCGCGGTGGATCACACCATGCCGGTGCGCGTAGTCGAGCGCGTCGGACACCTCGCCCGCGATCCGCACCGCTTCGTCGATGCCGAGCTGCGTCTCGCGGCTCAGCTTGTCCCGCAGCGTCTCGCCCTCGATGTACGGCATCACGTAGTAGAGGAACCCGTCGGCGGTGCCTGAATCGAACAGCGGCAGGATGTGCGGGTGCTGCAGCGCGGCCGTGGTCTTGATCTCGACCACGAACCGATCGGCCCCCAGCACCGCCGCCAGCTCGGGGCGCAGCACCTTGAGCGCGACTTTGCGATCGTGCTTCAAGTCCTGGGCGAGGTAGACCGTGGCCATGCCGCCCTGCCCCAGCTCGCGCTCGATGCGGTAGCGGTCGGCCAGGGCGGCCGAGAGTCGCTCGGCGATCGAGGTCATCGCCGGGCCTGCCTCCTGGTCTCGAGTTCGTGGAACCAGTTCTCCACCACCACGACCTGGGCGCTGGCGGATCCCCGGGCGCGACGGACCATCAGGAAGCGCTGATCGTCCCTCGCCACGTCGTAGTTCCGGCGCGAGATGCCCGCGTTCACGAAGTCGGCCGCGCTGAAGAGCACCGTGGTGCGGCCCAGCGAGAAGGCGGGCGCCGTGGTGACCTGGACCGCCACCAGATTCGCTTCGCCGTCGATGTAGAACAGCTCTCCTCCGCGGCGCGACCAACGGGGGGCATACCCCCGGCGGGTGGAGACCTGCCACTTCGCCGAGCCCGGCGTGGGGAACGGCACCACGTAGACCTCGGTATTGCCGGTCTCGTTCGACACGTACGCCAGCCAGCGTCCATCGGGCGACAGGGTGGGCGTGTACTCGGAGTGGCGCGTGGCGACGATCGGGACCGGGGTCGTGTCCAGCGGCGGCCGGAGGGCCAGGATGTCCCCCGCCCCCGGCGTGGGCGTGGTGGTGCGCACGA
>Ga0247727_10011004_pt1 | contig 15894 bp, 16 predicted proteins | sample WisWelCaveWW1625_FD_202498 | JGI IMG/M metagenome (GOLD analysis project Ga0247727, IMG submission 202498) | Biofilm microbial communities from Wishing Well Cave, Virginia, United States - WW16-25 | ecosystem: Environmental > Aquatic > Deep subsurface > Groundwater > Cave microbial mat | place...
GAACAAGAATACCGTACGCAATGTCCTCGTGCTTAATACCGTTGATCTTGAAGTGCTCCGCCTGTTGGCCCAGAGTGGCGCGAAGCTGGGCAAGGCCCGAATCTCGGCCCCGTTGATCATGACGCCAGCGTACATCAATGCCTCGCTTGATGCGTTCCCTCTTGAGATGATTGAGATTCACCAGTCCAATATGACCCTGTTCGGGGAAGACTACTTCAACGCGCTTTCTTTTAACGAAGGCCACATCCGGCTTCAGTGCGAACGCGAATTGAAGAGTATCCTCATCGGGATGCGACAGGGACTGTTGGCCGCCGCCGGGCGAGAGCGGCTTTTGGGGATGTTAGAGACCCAGGTCGTGGAACGTCTGATCCGAACCATTCGGGGGGTGCTCTGGCTGAAAGCGGAGAAGGGGTCGAGGTCGCCGCTTGCGATGATCTCGGAGATGGAAAAAATGATTTCGCGCCCCCTTTCAGGCATTCAGGATGTCATCCGTATGGGTGGCCAGCCGGGATGGGAACCATTTAAGCGTCTTTACTCAGACATCGAAACGTTGGGAGGCGTTGTGGATGCGTTGTAAGCGGATACTCCTCCTCGTCCTGATCCTGGGGACCCTTTTCATTCCAGGCCCGTTGCCTGCGGAGGTCACAATTTCGGACCCCGGCCGGTATGTTGTTGATGCGGCAGGGATTATTGATGACCAGGTCGAGCGACAATTGGATGGGTGGCTGCGCGAGTTGGAGCAGAAGACAACGGCGCAAGTAAAACTGCTGACCGTCCAGACCACCGACGGGGAAGACTTTTTTGGCTTTATCCAACGCCATGCCGAGTTGTGGCGACTCGGACAGGAGAAGAAAGGCAATGGCGTCTTGCTGGGCCTGGCGTTAAAAGAGCGTCAGGTTCGAATCCATACGGGTTATGGGTTGGAGGGGGCACTCCCCGATTCGTGGAGTGGCGCCCTGTCGCGCGATGTCACAAACCAATATTTCCGGAAGGGGGCGTATACCGAAGGGCTTGAGCAGTTAACGGTTGCCGTTGCCAATAAGGTGGCGGAGGGGGAGGGGGTGACGCTCAGCGGTGTCCCGGCCTTTCAATCTCGCTTCGGGGGTTCCACGCCGGTCTCTTTCGTCGGCCGATTTCTTCCCCTGCTGGCGATGTTTGCCCTGATCTTATTGATGACCCGAAGACGGGGTCATTACAATCGCTGGGGGGGAGGGAACAGCATGACGGGGACGATACTGCCGGGCCTCCTCCTTAGGGAAATGTTGGGGGGCGGCCGTCGGACATGGGGAAGTGGTGGGGGCATGGGTGGCGGGTTTGGCGGCATGGGGGGTGGCTCGTTCGGAGGCGGAGGCGGTTTTGGCGGTGGAGGGGGTGGCTCAAGTTGGTGACTTTTGAGGCGGAGCTTGTATGAACGCAAAAAAAATTCTACTCATCGTTCTCGGCGTGGTTGTTGTTTTAATGCTCGTGGTCGGGGGATCCGTCTACTCGGGATACAACGAGGCCATTACGCTGGATGAAGAGGTCAAGAGCAGCTGGGCGCAGGTAGAGAACCAATTACAGCGACGCTTTGAACTGATTCCGAACCTTGTTGAGACGGTCAAAGGGGTCGCTAAACAGGAGAAAGATGTCTTTCTTGGGATTGCGGCGTCGCGGAAGGCGTACTTCCAGGCAAGCACCATTGGAGAGAAGGCAAGGGCTGCCGGAGGGTTTGAGTCGGCCCTCTCCCGCCTGCTGGTGTTGCAAGAAAACTATCCTCAACTCAAGTCAAACGAATCCTTCTTAAAACTTCAGGACCAGTTGGAGGGGACTGAAAACAGGCTCTCCGTGGAGAGAATGAGGTACAACGACTCGGTCAAGGCATTGAATATTTTCACACGAAAGCTGCTCGGGCGCTTGTACGCGGGGCTGGCTGACGTAGAGAAGGCCGAATACTTTGAAATTTCCGAAGCGGCGCGGACCGCCCCAAAGGTTCGATTCGGGGAATAAGGCGCCGTGACAAAATAGCGGGTGTGAGTGGCCAAGCCACCCGCCTGACGAGACCGATGGATATGGGCACTTCTATCCATTCGATTCCGCTCATGGTTCGACAGGTTCACCACGAGCGGAATCAATGACATGGCCGCTCACCCTGAGCCTGTCGAAGGGTATTCAGGAGATTTATAGAAGTGCTCATATGATTCAGTCGCCACATCCACCGCAAGAAACATCTCCCTCCGATGCCACGGGTGCGCGTCTTATCGCTCTTCGGCTTGGGGCGCATATGTCGGTGGCGGGTGGGCTTGATCGGGCGCTGATTCGTGGGCAGGCGGTCGGCTGCGACGTGATTCAAATCTTCTCTAAAAACTCCAACCAGTGGCAGGCCAAGCCACTTTTAGCAAGCGAACTTGACCGCTTCAAGCAGACGCGCGCGGAGACTGGCGTCTTTCCGGCGATGGTTCATACATCGTATCTCATCAACCTCTGCTCCCCTCACGATGCCGATTGGCAGAAATCGACCGACGCCCTTTGCGTGGAGATGGAACGCGCCGAAGCGCTCGCAATTCCATATGCCGTGCTGCACCCGGGGGCGCATCTGGGTACCGGTGCCGATGCGGGAGTGCGCCGTGCCGCCCAGGCGATAGACATCGTCCACACGCGCACCGCCGGATTTCAGACGAAGATTCTCATCGAGTTGACGGCCGGACAGGGCACCTGCGTGGGACATCGGTTTGAAGAGGTCGGGATGCTGCTTCGTCAAATAGAGCGGTCGGCGCAGGTCGGCGTCTGTTTCGACACCTGCCACGTCTTCGCCGCCGGATACGATCTGCGAACGGCGGCGGGATATGAGTCCGTCATGGCCGAGTTAGACCGCGCCGTCGGCCTCGACCGGGTCTGGGCGTTTCATCTGAACGATTGCAAGAAGGATCTGGGGTGTCGGGTCGATCGCCACGAACACATCGGTCAGGGCAAGATGGGAGAAGCGCCGTTCGCAGCACTACTGAACGACCCCCGGTTTGTCGGCCTTCCGATGGTGCTTGAGACCCCGAAAGGGGCAGACGGGCGAGAGGATGTCGAAAACCTGGCCCGGCTACGACGGCTGGTCGCGGGGCGACGCCGGTTCGACGCGCTATTGCAGGTGGAGAATCGGATGACCGCCGCCGATCTGTCGGGCACCTCGGATTGCCGAGGTGATCTGTCGCTTGGCCTCTAAAATTGCCTCAACGAGTGGCATGCCGCAGGCGAGCGATGTTGCAATCGCCGCCGAATAGACACAACCCGTTCCATGCGGGTGAACGCCCGCAACCTGCTCTCCCCGAATCGGAATCACCTCCTCGTCGTCGACAAGAAGATCGGTCGCCACCTCCCATCCCGCAATGGCCTCCGTCACATGTCCCCCCTTCATCAAGACGGCCCGGCAGCCGAGTTTTTGAATCCGCCGCGCCGCCTTCATTGCATCGTCGAAGGTACGAATCTGCATCTCGGCCAGTGCCTCGGCCTCCGGCAGGTTGGGGGTCACAAGGAGCGCCTGCGGAATGAGTGCCGACTTCAGAATCGGCAGGGCATCGGGGTGCAACAACGGGTATCCCCCCTTCGCGCAAAGGACCGGATCGACGACCAGATTCGGTGCTGAAAATTGCGCCAGCAGCCGGGCCACCCGTCGGACGATCAGCTTGGATGCCAGCATCCCCGTCTTCACGGCACGAATATCAAAGTCGGAAAAAAGGGCCACCATCTGCGCCTCAATCACCCGAAGCGGCAGATCATATGTCGCCTGCACCCCTCGCGTATTCTGGGCAGTGACCGACGTGACCACCGTCGTGGCATATCCCCCGCAGGCATGGATCGCCTTCAAATCACCCTGAAGCCCCGCCCCGCCGCACGGGTCCGATCCACCCAGTGCGAGCACGACGGGTGGCCGCCCGGTTTTATCGGTGGAGACAGATCGGTTCATCTGGAACGAAGGGTTATCCGGCAACTTTTCGTAATGTGCGCGGTTGAATCTGGGAGAGTGCTTCGAGAATTGCGGGCACAGCAGCGGCGATATCTTCCATTCGATTGCTTCTTGCCAACACGATGAGAACGGCGATCGGCAGGACGGAGATATTTTGTTGGTATTCTATCCCTTTGTCAGCGGTGAGCAGGAGATCAAATCAGGTGGCTGCAAGCGCGGTCAACAACGACGTGGATGGCGTTCATCGTTGAGCCTCCAATATCAGGACGGCGACAGTCTACCATAGAGACCGCACGAGGATGTTTTTGCCGCGTAGGTGGCGCCACCTTCGGGGGTGCCTGCAGGGGGCATGGGGCTGATGTATAATGCGCGCCATGTCGATTTTACTGTTCGTCGGGTGGTCTTTGGGATGGCTTGGAGGGTGGTTCGGGATGGCGACGTGGGCCTCGGCTGAACCGCTGCCCACGATGCCCCGCGTTTCTAACGCCATCCGTCTCTACCGGTGCCTGTTGGGCGAAGACCGCAATCGCGCGGAGCCTACGCCCCCATGCTGAAAGATACGGCCAGTGCCAGACCCGGTGCCTCTGTCCTCGGCGGGATGCTTCTCGTCATGGCCGGCGTAAGGCTCTATCGGCTGATTCGCGCCCACATGGAGAACCCGCTTTTTGCGCCGCAGATGCTACTCGCCTTTCTCTCCGTCTGGATCGCCGCATCGGTCATCGGCGTCGGACGGCAGTCGGGGGCGATGTCGCTCAAGGAGGCGATTGTCCTCATTCGGTCGGGATCGATCCTGCTAGCACTCTGGGGATACCGATTTTATCAGGCGACGCGCACCCCGCCGTCCCCCGGCGCAAACGGGTCCTCCGCCCTTTTGGATGTTTTCTATATGATCCTCGGCGGACTCGTGATGCTCCTCGGACTTTCGGTCAGTCGCACGCTGCGCGGGAAGAAGGCGTCCGGAGGGCGCATCGAATGATTCGGCTCGTATCCATCATCATCGTCGGTCTGTTTTTGTGGATGGAGATCGTGGCGGCGGGCCAGGTCGATCCGACAATCCGGCAGCGGCTTGAGCAGGTCCATCGCGTGGCACAGCAGATGGTGGAGCATGGCCGACATGGCCACCCCGCCGAGATCGTAAAATACGCAAATGAGATGATCCGGCAGATGGCGCCGCTTCTGGTTGTGGTGGGGGAGGCGCACAAACCTGCGGTGGGTCTACGAAAACAGCGGGCCATGCTTCAGACCGCCATGAAATCGGCGATGGAACATGCCGCAGCCGCAGCAAGGCTCGGCGAGGCGCGCAATTCTCGTGAGGCGATGGCGGCGGCGCGTCGGGCCGCTTTTCAAATTAAACATGCGCGTGCGCAGTGGGAGGCAACACAATGAGTCGGTTTGGGAATCGGTTGCGCGTGGCGGTGGTCGGCGTTGGATACCTCGGAGCGCATCACGCCAGAATCTACTCTGAAATGCCGGAGGTCGAACTCGTCGGCGTCGTCGATGCCGACCTCGAACGGGCGCAGGCGGTGGCTGAACGGCACGGCTGCCTGGCGTTCTCCCAGGTTGCGGCGCTCGAAGGCCGGATCGATGCCGCAAGTGTGGTGACGACGACGATGACCCACGCTGTCGTAGCCGACGCGCTTCTTGCGCAGGGCGTCCACCTGCTGCTGGAGAAGCCGATGACGGTGACGCTTGCAGAAGCCGACGCCCTCATCGCCGCCGCCGATCAGGCGGGCGTCATTCTGCAAATCGGCCATGTGGAGCGGTTTAACCCCGGCGTCCGGGCGTTGATGGCGCGGGCCGGCCGCTCACGTTTTATCGAAAGCCACCGGATGGGGCCGTTTTCAAAACGGGGCGCCGATGTCTCCGTCGTCCTTGATCTGATGATCCACGATATCGACCTCGCCCTCGCCTTCATCCCGTCCCCCGTGGTGGAGATTCGCGCCTCTGGTGTCTCGGTGCTCACGCCGCACACCGATATTGCCAACGCACGGATCGCCTTCGCCAATGGGGCCGTGGCCAATCTCACCGCAAGCCGCGTCTCGCAGGCCAGAATGCGCAAGATACGTGTCTTTTCGCCCTGGGAATACTTCTCCCTCGACGCCATTGCACAGGAGATCACCCGCTGCCGTCCGGCATCCAGGACGGCAGAGACGGATGACCCCGGCATGGTCGTGGAAAAGATCGTCGTCGAAAAAGGGGAGGCGCTGCGCGCGGAGATTGTGGCGTTTATTCAGTCCGTGACAACTGGCACGCCACTGGCCGTCTCGGGACGCGACGGACGGGCGGCACTGGCTGTGGCCATTGAGGTAGAATCGCAGATTCGCCTTGGGCAGGGGGATCAGGCGGGGGGAGTTTGATTCGGCGGTCGCGGCGGGTCGTGGGACAGGGGCAACTCCCCCTGCCCCCTCTTTAGATAAAGAGGGGGTTCCGCCCCTGTCTTCACTCCTCTATCTTCACTCCTCCCCTTTATCCAAAGGGGAGGTCGGGAGGGGTTCATCTCTTCCGGCCACGACTACCCACCCGACAGCAAATAGATGAGCGCCATTCGGACGGCGACGCCGTTTGTGACCTGATCCAGGATGACGGAGGAGAGGCCGTCGGCGACGTCGGACGTAATTTCGACCCCCCGGTTGATCGGCCCCGGATGCATCACGAGCGCTCCAGGCGCGGCTTGCGCTAACCTCGCGTTATTGATGCCATATCGCCTCGAATACTCCCGCAACGTCGGAAAGAATCCCGCCCCCTGACGCTCCAGTTGCAGCCGCAACACAATGATGACATCGGCCCCGGGCAACGCATCCGACAGATGCGAATGAACTCGGCCACCCAGGCTCGCGGGAACCATCGCGGGCGGCCCGACCAGATGGAGATCGCAGCCGAACTTCGACAGGGCGTGGATGTCGGACCGGGCCACGCGGCTATGGAGAATGTCGCCGACGATCACCACCTTCAGCCCCTGAAGTTCTCCCTTTTTCTCCCGGATTGTGAAGAGGTCGAGCAGGCCCTGGCTGGGGTGTTCGTGTGCGCCGTCACCCGCGTTGATGACCGCGCTCGACAAAGATCGCGCCAGCAGATGCGGGGCGCCCGGGTCGGGATGGCGGACGATGAGGAGATCGGCCTGCATCGCCTCAATGTTGCGCGCCGTGTCGAGCAGTGTCTCGCCCTTGCGGATGCTGCTCGACGCCGTCTGAAAATGGATGACATCGGCGGAGAGCCGCTTGGCCGCAAGTTCGAATGACGTGCGCGTTCGGGTGCTCGGCTCAAAGAAGAGGTTGCACACCGTCTTCCCGCGCAGCGTCGGGACTTTTTTGATCTCCCGCGACGAGACCTGCTTGAACGACTCTGCCGTTTGAAGGATCAGGTCTATCTCTTCCCGATCCATTTCGGCCAGGCCGAGAATATCTTTACGCTTCAGGCCCACGCGCCACCTCCACCACCTGCCGCCGAATCACCACGCGGTCTTCCTGCCCTTGTTCTGAAAGTTGGACTTCGACGATTTCATCAAGCGCGGTCGGCAGATTTTTGCCGACGTAGTCGGCGCGAATCGGCAACTCCCGATGTCCTCGGTCGATCAAAACGGCGAGATGAATCTGCCGGGGGCGTCCGAGGTCGATGAGGCCATCCATTGCGGCGCGCACCGTGCGGCCGGTGAAGAGCACGTCATCGACCAGAATGACGCGGCGCGCGGTCATGTCAAACGGCACGTCGGTTTTCTTCAGGCTGGGCGGCATCTTCCGGACGGCCAGATCGTCGCGGTAGAGGGTGATGTCGATCTCGCCGATGGCGACGCTGATTCCCTCAATCGCAAGTATCCGCTCCTGCAGCCGCCGGGCCAGGAAGATTCCGCCCGTCCGAATGCCGACCAGCGCGATCTCCGCGCCACCACGGTTGCGCTCCAGGATTTCATGCGCAACGCGCGTCCAGATCCGCGCCACGTCGGCGGCATTCAGGATAATCCTCTCCATCACAACCCCCTCCCATCGGGCGACGTCGCCCGCCTCCGATCGCCCCGCGCCATTACAACGTGAAATAGAACGTTGCCCCTTTTTCAACTTCACTCTCCGTCCAGATCCGGCCTTTGTGGCGCTGGATAATCCGCTGCACGGTCGCCAGACCGATCCCTGTCCCGGAAAACTCGGTCATGGCGTGCAGCCGTTGAAAAGGAACGAAAATCTTGTCCACGTAATCCATATCAAAACCGGCGCCATTGTCGCGCACGAAGTAGGTCGGCGCTCCGTCTAATTGGACGATCCCGAATTCGATGGTCGCACAAGCATGTTTAGAAGTGAATCTCCAGGCGTTTCCAAGCAGGTTATTCAGCGCAACCCTCAGAAGCCTCGCGTCGCCATGATGAGACGGAAGCGTTCTTCGCCGGTCTCGGCACGCCTGCCGGTATCGCTGGGAGGGATTTTTTGTGGTTCAGGTGCGGTCGCCATGCTTCCCATTTCAAGACAATTTTTCACGAATCGCCATAAAAATCAAGCAGGACAAGCCAGGCGTCAGCAACGACAGGAGAGACGGATTCAAACAAGGCCAGAACGAAACATGCTTTAATGGGCGTCCATGAAGGGGTGCATCTTGCGCCCGGGGTTGGAATGTCTACTGAATATCTGGCGTTACGAACAAATCCTGGGATTGGGATAATCGCAAAGACTGGGAAGGTTGCGTAAGCGTCGCACGACGACGAACGGTGGAAGAGGGGTGGAGGGATGATGGATCGTCTGAATCAGATGTCGCCGGAAGAGGTTTGGACAGAGATCAACGCGGGCGATCCGCCGATCCTTTTGGATGTTCGAGAGCCATGGGAATATGCCCTGGCGCGTCTGCCCGATTCGTGGCTCATTCCACTGCAATCGCTACCGCAGCGGTTTTCGGAGCTGCCCCGTGACCAGGAGATTGTCGTCCTGTGCCACCACGGCGTCCGAAGCATGACCGCCCTTGCGTTTCTTCAGCAGCAGGGATTCACGCAGGTGAAAAACCTGATCGGCGGCATCGACGCCTACGCCCAAATCGACCCCACGATCCCCCGCTATCGTTAAGGGTGTTTCTATTCGCTCGATTCCGCTCATGGTTCGACAGGCTCACCACGAGCGGAACCAAGGAACCGGTTTTTTACTGCGCCGTGCCGCCGACGGTGAGGCTGTCGATTTTGATTGTGGGCAGGCCGACGCCGACGGGGACGCTTTGGCCGTCTTTGCCGCAGGTTCCGACGCCGGAGTCGAGCGCCATGTCGTTGCCGACCATGCTCACGCGGGTTAGCACGTCGGGGCCGTTGCCGATGAGCGTTGCCCCTTTGACTGGCGCGCCGATTTTGCCATTTTCAATCCGGTAGGCCTCGCTCGCCGTGAAGACAAACTTCCCCGACGTAATATCGACCTGGCCGCCGCCGAAGGACACCGCATACAGCCCGTTCTTCACCGAGCCGAGGATGTCGGCGGGTGACGACTCCCCGGCCAGCATGAAGGTATTGGTCATCCTCGGCATCGGGCTGTGGGCGTAACTCTCGCGTCTGCCATTACCGGTGAGTGGCATCTTCATCAGCCGCGCGTTCTGCCGATCTTGCAGGTAGCCGACCAAAATCCCGTTTTCGATGAGCACCGTCCGCTGCGTCGGCGTCCCCTCGTCGTCGACGTTGAGCGAACCGCGCCGCCCAGGAATCGTTCCGTCATCTACCACCGTGCAGAGCGGCGAGGCGACGCGGGTTCCGAGCCGGCCCGAAAAGGCCGAGGTCCCCTTCCGGTTGAAGTCGGCCTCCAAGCCATGCCCCACCGCTTCGTGCAACAAAATCCCCGGCCAGCCTGGCCCCAGAACCACCGGCATCGTCCCCGCCGGGGCCTCCACGGCGGAAAGGTTTAGAATCGCCTGCCGAGCCGCCTCCCGCGCATACTGCTCGAACCTCGGGACAGATTCTCCCTGCGGCGCCGAGAGGAAAAACGAGAACGCATCCCGCCCGCCGCCGCCGAAACTGCCGATCTGGCGCTCGCCCCCAGCTTCGGCGATGCAGGTAACATTCAGACGCATCAGCGGCAGGATGTCGCCGACCGCGACCCCTTCGGAGGTGACGACCCAAACCACTTTGTATTCGCTGGCAAACGACGCCATCACCTGCGTGATCCGCGAATCGACGCCCCGCGCAATCTGGTCGATCTGCTGGAGGAGGTTCACCTTGTCCGGCAGCGGCACATCAATGGGGGCCTCGGACACCGGATAGAGGTCGTGGCGTGGCGTCGCGGCGGCAAGCCGCCGCGACGCCACGTTCTCCCCACCCGACGCAATATGCCGCGCACAGCGCGCGGCGGCTGACAGTTGTTCGGGCGAGATGTCGTCGGAGTAGGCATAGCCGGTCTTCTCCTGCGCCACCGCGCGAACGCCGACCCCCTGCGACACATTCTTCCAGACCCGTTTGACGATCCCCTCTTCGAGGCTGATCGACTCGCTGGTCTGATGCTCGAAGTAGAGGTCGGCATAGTCGATCTTCCCGCCGAGCGCCAAATCCATCGTCTTCTCCAGCGTGGGAAACGACAGGTCATACCGCGTTAAAAAAAATGGCTGAGTTTCGGGCATTTTGCGCTCCTCAATGGTGGGAATGGGTCAACGGTCGTTTCGAGCAAAGCGAGAAATCTTGCATACAATACATCAGTTGCACGACCCCACGCCCTAGCGAAGCGGCGGCGTGGAGGGCAACGCCTTGTGTCAAACGACGACGACTGCGCCGATCACTCCTGCTCCGGTGCGCGGCGGCTTGTCGTCACCTGAAGTGCAGAGACGATTAGAAAGACGGCGATGGCGATCATCACACCAGAGACGATCGCGTTTACCCCGCCTTGGGTGACGAAGCGGGCCAGCGCCCAGAGGGTCATTGTCAGGATGAAGAGCATCGGAAGGAGGGTGTAGAGCGTTCGCTGGCCCGTCCGCGCGCGCCAGACGGAGATGCCGAGCAGGCTCATCGCGGCAAAGAGCTGGTTGCTCGCGCCGAAGAGCGGCCAGAGGGCCAGATACGCCTGCTCCTTCGTCGTCAGCAGGACGAAGAGGGGAAGCGCCAGCGTTGCCAGCGTGCCGACGACCCGGCCGCGCGTCCCCTCCCAGCCGGTCAATTCCTGAAAGATATACCGGCCGAGCCGTGTCGCCACATCAAGCGTATCGTAAACAAACGTGGCAAAGGCCAGCAGGCTGAAACTCATCGCCATCCCCATCGGCACACCGAGAACGTTGGCGAAGCGGGCGAGGCCGCTCGCGAAAATCTCGGTCGGGCCTTTCTTCAGCGTCGGATCGCCTGGCGCGAACATCATCACCGTCGCCAGCGCGACCACGGCGACCAACCCCTCCAGCAACATTCCCCCATAACCGACCGCGTGGGCGTCGCTCTCTTTCTCCAACTGTTTAGAGGAGGTGCCGCTGCAGACGAGGCCGTGAAATCCGGAGCAGGCGCCGCACGCCACGGTGATAAACAACATCGGAAAGAGCGGCAGCCCCTTCGTGCTGGTAAAGCCGATGAAGGCCGGGTAGTTCGCCTGATAGCCGCCGAAGAAGAGGCCGATCAGGCCGATGGCGAGCATCGCGTAGAGAAAAAACCCGCCCAGATATCCGCGGGGTTGCAGCATCATCCAGAGCGGCAGGATCGACGCGACGCTGCAGTAAAATAGGATCATCACCGCCCACCCCTTGGCGGCGGGCAGAAAGGGAAGGTCAGGCAGGGTGATCGGAATCTTCGGGCCGATCCAGATGACAAAGACGAGTAGCGGGAGGGCAATCGCCGTCGCGATCCCCAGCGGAACCCGCCGCTTGGTCATCAGCCACCCCAGCCCCACCGAGAGCAGGAGATACAAAATGGACGAGGCCGCGACGCCCCCGCCACTTGCGCCGCTCTCTACTTCGCGGGCGACAAACGTCGAGGCGGTCAGGTCGGTAAAGGCGATGATGACGTAGATGAGGGAGATCCAGATGAAGGCGAGAAAGGAGAGATAGGCGACGCGGCCCATCTCCTCCTTCACCACTTCCGCGATGGAGCGGGCGTTGTGGCGCAGCGAGGCGGTCAGGCTGGCAAAATCGTGTAGCGCACCGATGAGGATGTTGCCGAGGACGATCCAGAGGAGCGCTGGAAGCCAGCCAAACCAGAGACCGGCGAGAACGGGGCCGACAATCGGTCCGGCGGCGGCGATGGACGAAAAATGTTGGGCAAGGAGGATCGGCAGGGTGGTCGGAACATAATCGACGCCATCGTTCACCTGATGGGCAGGCGTGACGCGCGCGTCATCAAGGCCAAACTCGCGCCGCAGCACCCGGCCGTAAACGAGGTAGGCCACAGTGAAGATGGCGATGACAGCAAGTGCAATAGAGAGGATGCTCATGGCACAACTTCCATGGAGAGGAACCTCACGACAACGGGCCGCAGGGTATGAGACCCCTCCGCCGCACGTCAACGCGCCGAATCAAGTCACGTAAAATGTCACTTTTGGGGGATCGTCGATCCCTTTGGAGCGGGGAGATTCCGTTCGCGTAGCGCGCGCCAGCGGGCCAGACGCTCGCTGATTTTTTTCTCCTCGCCTTGATCACTCGGCGTGTAAAACCGGCGGGGTTCGGGAAGGAGCGGCTGGGCCACGAAGTGGTCGGGGAAGTCGTGGGGATAGAGATACTCTTTCCCGCGACCCAGCCGCGCCGCGCCGCTGTAACTGGCATCTTTCAAATGATCGGGCACGGGCAGGATTCGGCCCGATTCGATTTCGGCGAGGGCGTCGTTGATGGCGCGATAGGCGGCGTTGCTCTTCGGTGCGCAGGCGATGTAAACGGCGGCCTGCGCCAGCGGGATGCGCCCCTCCGGCATCCCGATGGCCTCCAGGGCGGCCTGCGCGGCGGTGGCGAGCACGAGGGCGCGCGGGTCGGCGCAGCCGACATCCTCGGCGGCGCAGATGACGATCCGTCGCGCGATGAATCGCGGGTCTTCGCCGGCGTAAATCATCCGGGCCAGCCAGTAGACGGCGGCGTCGGGGTCGGAGCCGCGCATACTTTTGATGAAGGCCGAAATGGTGTCGTAATGGTCGTCCGCGTCGTCGTAACAGACCGCCTTTTTTTGCACCGACGCCACGGCCTCGTCCAGGCCAATCCGGATGACCCCATCTTCATCCGGCGGCGTGGCGACCGCAGCAATCTCCAGGGCGTTGAGAAGCCTACGGGCGTCGCCTTCCGTCGTGTCGAGCCAATGTTGCTCGGCGGCTTCGGCCAGATCAATCTTCATGAGACCCAGGCCCCGTTCGGCATCGGTGAGTGCGCGCCGCAGCAGCGCACGCAGGTCGTCCGGCGGGAGCGGTTTTAATTCGACAATTTGCGAACGGGAGGCGAGCGCGGGGAGGATGGAGAAAAATGGATTTTGCGTCGAGGCACCGACCAGCGTCAGCCGCCCCTGTTCCACATCGGGCAGTAGCGCCGACTGCTGCGCCTTGTTGAACCGGTGAATCTCGTCAATAAAAAGGAGCGTCCGCTGGCCCGACCGCTCGCGCGACTTCTCGGCCTCGGCTAGAATCTGTCGAATATCGGCGATGCCCGACGTGACGGCATTGAGTTCACAAAAAGCCGACCCGCTGTGCGCCGCGATCAGGTGCGCGAGCGTCGTTTTCCCGCAGCCCGGCGGTCCGTAGAGGATGAGCGAATGGATGCGATCGGCCTCGATGGCCCGGCGCAACATCTTGCCCGGGCCGATGACCAACGCCTGTCCGACGAACTCATCCAGGCCACGTGGCCGCATCCGAAAGGCGAGCGGCGGAAGGGGATCATTCATGAGGGGGGTGAGCCTGTTGCACGAATCCATCCTTCGATAGGCTCAGGATGAGCGGTCGGCCTATTGAAAATGATGTCGATAAGGCTTCCGTTCGTGAGGAAGAGCGGGCGGGAAAGACCGGGGTGATGCGCTAGCTGGAGGGCCCCCGCAGATGCCGTGGGTGGGTGACGATCAAACCATTAACCCATGTGGGCGCCAAGATGAAGACATCAGGCTTTTCCGAAATCACGGAACATGCACACCATCTTCATTGGACTCAGCGTCCATTCACTTTATGTTGGTCTGAGGACACGGATAACCCACGCACACCGCAGGGGCGCTGGACGGGTATCTGCCGATCACAAACCGAAAACCTCGGCAGCGAATGCCCCGATTCTAAAAAGGTGCGCCCCACATGTCAACCACCCGAATCGACTCAGGGGTTTCTCTCGGATGGGTGAATGGAACCGGGTCTACCGCGTTAGTTTTTTGTACTTGAACTTGTGGGGTTGGTCGGCGTCTGTTCCCAGACGCTTGTGGCGGTCGGCTTCGTATTCCTGGTAATTCCCATCGTACCAAACCACCTTGCCCTCGCCTTCGAACGCAAGAATGTGGGTGGCGATCCGATCCAAAAACCAGCGATCGTGGCTAATCATCAGGGCGCAGCCGGGGAAGTCGAGCAGAGCGTCTTCGAGGGCGCGGAGGGTCTCCACGTCCAGATCGTTGCTCGGCTCGTCCAGCAACAAGACATTGCCGCCACTCTTTAAGACCTTCGCCAGATGAACCCGGTTGCGCTCCCCGCCGGAGAGTTCCTTGATCCGCTTCTGCTGATCGGTGTTTTTGAAGTTAAACCCGCCCACATAAGCGCGCGCCGGAAGTTCCCGCTTGCCCACCCGAATCACGTCACTCCCGCCGGAAATTTCGTCATAGACCGTTTTGTTGTCATCCAGCGTGTCGCGCGACTGATCCACATAGGCAAATTTCACCGATTCCCCCACGCGAAGGGTTCCCTCTTCTGGTTTCGATCGTCCTGCGATCATGTTGAAGAGGGTCGTCTTCCCCGCGCCATTTGGCCCGATGATCCCGACGATCCCGCCACGCGGCAGATTAAAACTCAATCCGTCGATCAAGAGCCGGTCGCCGAATCCCTTTTTAATATCCGCCGCCTCGACCACAAGCGTTCCGAGGCGCGGCCCGGTGGGGATGGTGATGTCCTTCGTCTCATTCCGCGCGACCGATTCCTCCGACGCCAATTCCTCGTAGGCGGCAAGACGTGCCCTGCTCTTGGTGTGTCGTCCCTTCGGCGAGGTCTTCACCCATTCCAGTTCATTCGCCAGTGCCCGGCTTTTGGCGCTCTGCTGTTTCTCCTCAAGGGCGAGGCGCTGCACTTTTTGAGCAAGCCACGACGAATAATTCCCCTCCCAGGCAATCCCGCGGCCGCGATCCAACTCCAATATCCAACCGGCGACATTGTCGAGAAAATACCGATCGTGCGTGACGGCGATCACCGTGCCTGGGAACTCTTTCAGAAAACGCTCCAGCCAGGCCACCGACTCCGCGTCCAGATGGTTCGTCGGCTCGTCCAACAGCAACATATCGGGCGACGACATGAGGAGCCGACACAGGGCCACACGCCGCTTTTCGCCGCCGGAGAGGGTGGTAACGTCGGCCTCCCAGGGCGGAAGCCGCAAGGCGTCGGCCGCCACCTCCAACTGCCGCTCCAACTCCCAGGCGTTGATCGTGTCGATTTTCTCCTGGAGTACGCCCTGCTTTTCGATGAGCGCCGCCATCGCGTCATCGGTCATCGGCTCGGAGAACTTCGCGCTGATTTTGTTAAAGGCCTCCAGCAGTGCGAGCGTCCCCGCCACCCCTTCCTCCACATTCCCCCGGACATTTTTGGTGGGATCCAGTCGTGGCTCCTGCGGCAGATAGCCGATCCGTATCCCCTTCGCCGGATTCGCATCTCCCAGAAAATCGGTGTCTTCCCCCGCGATAATACGGAGCAGACTCGACTTCCCCGAACCGTTTAACCCCAACACGCCAATCTTCGCCCCCGGATAAAACGAGAGCGAAATATCCTCCAAAATCTTCCGCTTGGGCGGAACGATCTTGGTGACTTTTTGCATCGTGTAAATATATTGATAGGTCGGCAATGGGGTTCCTTTCTTTACCTAGCAGCCTGTCGGACATCTCGTTTAACTCATCAACAGCC
>Ga0247727_10011005_pt1 | contig 15894 bp, 15 predicted proteins | sample WisWelCaveWW1625_FD_202498 | JGI IMG/M metagenome (GOLD analysis project Ga0247727, IMG submission 202498) | Biofilm microbial communities from Wishing Well Cave, Virginia, United States - WW16-25 | ecosystem: Environmental > Aquatic > Deep subsurface > Groundwater > Cave microbial mat | place...
GTCAAAGCGATGGCGAGCGCTGCCGCGCCGAGGTTCGATGCTGCGAAAAGTTTCATGGCTTGCCGCTCCTTCAGCGCTTGATTCCCGGGCCCTTGTATACGTGGCCGTTGGCGTTTGCGCCCACGTAGGTCAGAAGCGCAGTGAGGGTCTCCGACACATATCCCGGCTCGGGGAAGCGCTGCTGGCGGAAGCAGTCGTTCAAGCGCCATTGCAGCGTGTGCATGAGGCCGCCGGTCATGCGATAACCGGGCCAGCCCTGGAATGCGCGGATCGCCTGCTCCTTCGAGGAGAAATTGGGCAGTTCCTGGGTGCGGATGCGCTTGCCGTCCTCGCCGTGGCAGCTGGCGCAGGAGAAATCCCATGGCCCGGCGCGGAAGTTGTAGATTTCGCGGCCGATGCCGAAGATCTCGCGCTCCTTGGGGTGTTTCTGCGGAACGGCGATCTTCATGCCTCGCGACTGCCCGGCGACGTAGGTGACGAGCACCACCGGGTCCGGCGTGCGCGATTCGTTGCTGAATGGCTGCTTCGCCAGATCCTGCGCCTTGAAACCCTGCAGCGTCACCATGCAATGCACGATGCGCCGCTCGGCGTCCATCACCTGGTCCGCGTCGGCGAAGTAGCGCGGCATCCGGACATAGGCGCCCTTGAGCACGCCGGGCCCAAGACCCAGGTCGCATTGCTCGAGCGAGGCGTTCTTCGGCCCGCGCTTCGCTTGCCACAACTCCTCGCCCCTGGCTTCGAACAATTCGGCGGGGCTGGCCTCCTCCATCACCGCGCGGAATTTCTCGAAATCAGCGGTTACCGCATCCTTGGTCGCGCTCGCGGCGGCTTCCTTCCTCTGGGCATGCGCGGCGCAAGCCACCGCCAGGCCCGCCAACGCGACGACTACCTCTAGCTTAATTGATCGTCGATTCATCGGTGCGCTTCTCCCCCTTGTTGTCTTCCCAGGTGACGGCGATCTTGTCGCCCTTCTGGCCGCCCCTGAAGTTGAATTCGAGGAACGGATTCTTCGACACCGCCGGGCCCCACTGCGCCTGCAGCACCGTCTTGCCCTGGTAAGTGGCACTGACGCTCTGGATGAAATGCGCCGGCACCAGCTTGCCGGAGGCGTCCTTCCTCTGCCCGGTCTCCATCTCGTGGCTCATCAGCACCTTCACGTTCACGCTGCCGTCGCGCGCCACTGCGCGAATGCGCATCGGGTCTGCCATGTGTTCGCTCCTCCTGGACTCAGCCGCCGCAGCCGCCGAGGGTGATCTTGATTTCCTTCTTCGCCACGAAATACTTGCCGTCGGCCTGCACCAGCGCGTAGACGTCGGAACTCTGGCCCATCTTCACCCGCGTGGACACGCTCGCCTCGGTGCCGGCGGGAATGCCGAAGCTCGCCGCCAGCGGCTGCGGGTTCTTCTCGATCAGCAGCGTGATGCTCTGCGTCCCGGGCAGCCGGCTCTCGATGGCGATCGGCACTACCGCGCCGTTCTCCGCGATCTCGGGCGCCTTGATCAGGATCGCGTCGGAATTCGCGGGGCTCTGCGCGCCGAGTGCGCGCAGGGCTTCGGCGACCGTCTTCTGCTCGAACGCCTGCTTGTTCCAGTCCGCGGCGCGCGCCGCGCCAGGGCGCAGCAATCCGGCCACGCCCAGCAGAACAAACAGGCCCACGCTGCTGCCAGCCTTGAGCGTCTTCCTGCGTGAAACGTTCATGCTGTCTCCTTTAATCGCTTGTCAGTACCCAACGCACGAGGTCGCGCACTTCGCCGTCCTCGAGTTGCGCATGCGGCGGCATGGGGATGCTGCCCCAGGCCCCCTGGCCGCCGTTCTTCACTTTCAGCGCCAGGCGCGCCTCGGCGCCATCGTCCAACCTGTATTTTGCCGCGATTTCGGCCAGCGACGGCCCGATGATGCGCGATTTCGCGGCATGGCAGGCCAGGCAGCCCGAGCGCTCGGCGAGCGAGCGCACCTGCGCGACGCGCGCCTCTGCCGGCGTGGCCCCCGCCAGCGCGGCGATGCCGCGCACCGGGCCGACGAGCCGGTTCTGCGCCGCCAGGTCGCCGTGGTCGCCGCGCGCGTACGCGGGGATCTGCGAAACGACCCTGCCCTCCACCTGGCAATCCTTCATGCAGGCCGCGGCCGCCACGTCGGGCTTGCCGCGTGCCCGCCACAGGCCGTGCGCGCGCGTCATGCCGTCGCGGTTAGGCAGGCGCCGCTGCACTTCAGCCATGTTCGCGTCCGACAGCACGAAGCCCTCGGGCAAGATCTTGTCGAGGCTCAGGATGTAGGCGGTCAGCGCGTACACCTCGTCCGCGCTCAGCGTCTTGGGCGCGTTCCAGGGCATCGCGCGGTTGATGTAGTCCCACAGCGTCGAGAGTTGCGACAGTTTCATCAGCGTGCTGCGCTGCTCGCCCGGCCGGGCGAGCGCGGCGGCGCGGCCGCGCTCCATGTCCGCCGCCTGCACGCCCCCCGCGATCGGCGGGAACACGGCGTTCGATTCGCCGAAGGCGCCGTGGCAGGAAGCGCATTTCGCCTCCCACACCATCTCGCCCTGCTTCACGCTGCCCGAGCCCTTGGGCAAACCCTTGAAGTCGGCGCGCACGTCGATGTCCCAGGCGGCAATCTCGGCCGCGAGCGCCGGCCGCCCGATGCCGGGATAGGCGTCCTTCGCCAGGGCAGGCGGCGCGACCAGCAGCAGCAGCGCGAGGCTAATACACCTGGACATTGCTCACCTCGCCGCCCGCCGCCACCTGCCAGGACTGGATGGCGTTGTTATGGTAGATCGAGCGCGTGCCGCGCACCTCGCGCAGCTGGCGGATCTGCGGCTGCACATAGCCGGTCTCGTCCATCGCCCGGCTCTGCAGGATCGCCGGGCCGCCGTCCCACACCCAACCCAGGTTGAAGCGCGTCAGCGACTTCGACAGCACCGGGCCCTCGAGCCGCGCGCCTCGCCAATTGCGGCCGCCGTCGAAGGACAGGTCGACGCGCCTCACCCTGCCGCGGCCCGACCAGGCGAGGCCGCTGACGTCGTAGTAGCCGCGCGCGAGCAGCTTCTGCCCGCCCGAGGGCGTGGTGATGACCGACTTGCATTCCTGGATCGAGCTGTACTGGCGGTGCATGCCGTCGGGCATCAGGTCAACGTAGTGCAATACTTCCTCGCGCGTGTCCCAGGGCGCATCGCCCACCTCCAGGCGCCTCAGCCATTTCACCCAGGACACGCCCTGCACGCCCGGCACCACCAGGCGCAGCGGGTAGCCGTTCTCCGGCCGCAGCATCTCGCCGTTCATGCCCCAGGCGACGATCGCGTCCTCCAGCGCGCGCTCCATGGCGATGGTGCGCGTGAGGGAGGCGCCGTCTGCGCCCTCGGCGAGGACGTACTTGCCGCGCTTGAGGTCGGCGCCGCAGTCCTCGAGCAGGGTCGACAGGCGCACGCCGGTGTACTCGCAGCAGCCGAGCATGCCATGCGTGTATTGCACCGAGGGCACGGCCGCGTTGCCCCACTCCATGCCGGTATTGGCGCCGCACTCGATGAAATGGATGCGCGACACCGCGGGCAGGCGCATCAGGTCGTCCATGGTGTAGACCTTGGGCTGGCGCACCAGTCCCATCAGCATCAAGCGGTGCCGCGCCGGGTCGATGTCCCACCAGCCCTGGTGGTGGCGCTCGAAGTGCAGGCCGCTCGGCGTGATGATGCCGAACAGCCCTTGCAGCGGCGTGAACGAGACCGAGGCCTGCGGCACGCGCGTGAGCCCGGGGCTCTGCCTGCGCTGCAGGTTCGACTCGTACTGCGAGGGCAGGCCGTAGCCGCGCGCCGCCACCGGCTGGCCGAGGCCCATGCTGTGCGGCGGCAGCTTGAGGATCGCGGGGTCGCCCTCGGCGCGCGCGGCGCCTGAGAGACCGGCGGCGCCGCTCAAGGCGAGCGCCTGGCGCAGGAAGCCTCGCCGTCCTTCGCGCGCGGGCCGGATGCGCCCGGCAGGCGTCACGCCGCGCGCTTCCTGGCCGCCGGCGGGATCAGCCGCAGCAGCTGCTTGCGCAGCGGCCGGCGCTCGTCGATGGTGCTGGCGATGCGATTGCACACCGAGCGGCACAGCTCGACCATGGTCTGGTCGGCGACGCTGTAGTGCACCTGGGTGCCCTGCTTGCGCCGCGCCACCACGCCATGGCGGTGCATCAGCGCGAGGTGGCGCGACACGTTGGTCTGCGTGGCGCCGGACTCGGCGACGATTTCGTTGACCGTCTTCTCGCCCTGGCACAGGGCGTGCATGATCTTGAGGCGGGTGGGCTCCGACAGCACGCCGAAGTAGGCAGCCACCGCGCTGAACACCGGGTCGAGTTCGTCCATGCGCCGCCTTATATAAGCGTATGCGCATATTGTCAATGATGCATTGCAACAGCGAACGCGCAGAATGACGCCGATGGCTGATGTCCTGACCCCCGCCCGCCTCGCCTTCGCCGGGGACGGCACGCCGTTCTCGGCGGCCTACGGCGACCTCTACCACAGCGCCGACGGCGGCGCGGCGCAGGCGCGGCACGTGTTCCTCGGCGGCAACGGCCTGCCGGCGCGCTGGGCCGGGGCGCGCCGCTTCACCATCCTCGAGACCGGCTTCGGCTTCGGACTTTCGTTCCTCGCCGCCTGGCAGGCCTGGCGCGAGGATCCGCGGCGCTGCGCCCGGCTGCACTACGTGTCGGTGGAGAAGCATCCCTTCGGCGCCCAGGACCTCGCGGTGCTGCACGCGGCGTACGCGGAATTCGCGCCGCTCGCCGAAGAGCTGCGCAGTGCCTGGCCGCTACTGGTGCCGGGCGTGCACCGCCTGGAGTTCGAGGATGGCCGCGTGGTCCTCACGCTCGCCTACGGCGACGCGCCGCGCATCCTGCCGCAGCTGCGCCTGGCCGCCGACGCGATTTTCCTCGACGGCTTCGCGCCGGCGAAGAACCCGGAGATGTGGTCGCCCGCGCTCCTCCGGGCGCTGGGCCGCCTCGCCGCGCCCGGCGCCACTGCCGCGACATGGAGCGTCGCTGCGTCCGTGCGCGAGAGCCTGCGCGCGGCGGGCTTCGTGGCGGAGAAGCGCCGCGGCTACGCGCGCAAGAGCGAGATGCTGGTGGCGAGCTTCGTGCCGCAGCGCACGCTGCGCGCCGCATCACCCGGGCCTGCGGAGCGCAGCGCGGTGGTCATCGGCGCCGGCCTCGCCGGCGCCGCCGTGTGCGAGCGCCTCGCCGCGCGCGACTGGGAGGTCACACTCGTCGAGCGCCATCGAGCGCCGGCGATGGAAGCCTCCGGCAACCACGCCGGCGTTTTCCACCCGCTCGTCACGCCCGACGACAGCCACGCAGCGCGCCTGTCGCGCGCAGCGTTCAACTGGCTGCTGGAACACTGGCGGCAGCTGGACGCCTTCGGCGCCGCGCCGGAGTGGGCCCGATGCGGGGTGCTGCAGCTCGCGCGCGATGCGGGCGAGGAAGCAGCCCAGCGCGCGGCGATCGCCGGGCTGGGCTACCCGCCGCAGTACGCGCAGGTGCTGGACGTCGCGCAGGCGAGCGAGCGCGCCGGCGTGAGACTCGCTGCCGGAGGCCTCTGGTTCCAGGAAGGGGGTTGGATTAGACCGGCCAGCTTTGTGCAGTCGCTTTTCCATCGATCGCGGTCCGCGATGCTGCTCGGTCGCGAAGCCGCGGCGCTCAAGCGCCGCGGCGAACGCTGGAACGTGCTCGACGCGGCGGGCCGCGAAATCGCCGCCTCCAATTTCATCGTGCTGGCCAATGCAGCCGACGCCCTTCGTCTGCATCCATCCCAGCACATCAAACTCCGCCGCGTGCGCGGCCAACTCACTTACCTCCCGCCGCTGGAATCCCTCAAGACTGTTGTCCTGCGAGGCGGCATGGTGCTGCCGCCGATCGACGGCATCTCGGTCACCGGCGCCAGCTTCGACATCGACGACGACGATACGGAGATGCGTACCGACAGCCATGCCGGAAACCTGGAGCGCCTGGAGCGCATGCTGCCGGGCGCATCGCGCGGCCTCGACCCGGGCAAGCTCGAGGGCCGCGTCGGATTCCGCACGGTGGCGCACGACCGGCTGCCGCTCATCGGCGCGCTCGAGGACGCGCCGGGGTTGTACGGCGCATTCGCCTACGGCTCGCGCGGGCTGCTGTGGGCGGGGCTGGGCGCAGAGTTGCTCGCGAGCCTGATGGAAGCCGAGCCGCTGCCGCTGGAAGCACCGCTGGCCGACGCGCTCGCGCCGCGAAGGTTTGCTCTCAGGGCCGGGCGCCGCGCAAGATCGCCGGGCTTGCGTCCTTGACGTCGCGCAGCCCGCAGAGGGCCATGCTGACGTCGAGTTCGTTGCGGATGATCTCGAGCACTTTGGTCACGCCCGCCTCGCCCATCGCGCCCAGGCCGTAGGCGTAGGCCTTGCCGATCATCGTGCCGCGCGCGCCGAGCGCAAGCGCCCGCAGCACGTCCTGCCCGGAGCGGATGCCGCCGTCGAGCCAGACCTCGGTGCGCCCGCCCACCGCTTGCACCAATTCGGGCAGCGCGCGGATCGACGACACGGTGCCGTCGAGCTGGCGCCCGCCATGGTTGGACACCACGATGGCGTCGGCGCCGGTCGAAGCGGCGATCTTCGCGTCCTCGGCGTCGAGGATGCCTTTGAGGATCAGCTTGCCGCCCCAGAGGTTCTTCACCCACTCCACGTCTTTCCACGACAGCGTGGGATCGAATTGGCCGGCGATCCACTGCGCAAGGGTGGTCAGGCTCTTCGCGTCGGGAATGCGCCCTGCCAGGTTGCCGAAGGACTTGCGCCTGCCCGAGAGCACGTTCAGCGCCCAGCCGGGCTTGCCCATCACGTCGAGGAGGGTGCCGAGCGTGAGCCGCGGCGGCACGCTGAGGCCGTTCTTCAGGTCCCTGTGGCGCTGGCCCTGGATCTGCAGGTCGAGCGTCATCACCAGCGCCGAGCACTTCGCCGCCTTGGCGCGCCCGATGAGAGAGGCGGCGAAGCCCCGGTCGCGCATCACGTAGAGCTGGAACCAGAAGGGTTTCGTCACCGCGCCCGCCACGTCCTCGATCGAGCAGATGGACATGGTGGAGAGCGTAAACGGGATGCCGAATCTCTCGGCGGCGCGCGCGCCGAGGATCTCGCCGTCGGCCCAGTTGAGGCCGCTGAGCCCGACCGGCGCGATCGCCACCGGCATCGCCGCGTCGTGGCCGGCCATGGTCGTGCGCGTGGAACGGCGATCGACGTCGATCCCGACGCGTTGGCGGAACTGCAGCGCCTCGAGGTCGGCGCGATTGGCGCGCAGGGTCTGCTCGTCGTAGGAACCGCGGTCGACGTAGTCGAAGATCGCCTTTGCCACGCGCTTCTGCGCCATGCGGCGCAGGTCCTCGATGTTGGTCACCACCGGCATGCGCGCGGATGTTAGCACGCGCGTTTCACATCGTGAGATAGAATCGCGGCTGCATGAGCACCAAGGACGACGCCAAGGGCCCGATCCAGGTCATCGACCGGATGATGAAACTGCTCGACGTGCTCGCCGCGCACCCCGAGCCGCTGGGCCTGAAGCAGGTGGCGCAGTACACGGGGCTGCACCCGTCCACCGCGCACCGCATCCTTTCGGCGCTGGCCGGCGGGCGCCTGGTGGACCGCATCGAGCCAGGCAGCTACCGGCTCGGCATGCGGCTGCTGGAGCTGGGCAACCTGGTGCGCTCGCGCATCAGCGTAAGAGAGCTGGCGCTGCCGGTGATGCGCGAGCTGCACGCGCAGACCGGCGAAACGGTGAACCTCTCGGTGCGCCACGACGATGAGATCGTGTACGTCGAGCGAACCTCCTCCGGCCGCTCGGCGATGCGCGTGGTGCACGTGATCGGCGCGCGCGCCGCGCTGCACATCACCGCAGCGGGGAAGCTGTTCCTGCTGGAAGACGGCTTCGCACGGCTGCGCGAGTACGCCAAACGCACCGGCCTGGCCGCGCACACCAGGAACTCCATCGGCAACGCGGCGCTGCTCGAGCGCGACCTGGAGCGCATCCAGCGCCAGGGCTGGGCGACCGACAACGAGGAAGCGGAGATCGGCGTGCGCTGCGTGGCCGCCGGCGTGCGCGACGATGCCGGCCAGCTTATCGCCGCGCTATCGCTCTCCACCCCGGCCGACCGAATGAAGCCGCAGTGGGGCCCGCTGATCAAGGAGACCGCCGAGCGTGTCTCGCGCACGGCCGGCCACCGCCCGCGCGAGGTGCGCATCGGCTCGCGGTAAGAATTTTTACGCCGCCACCAGGCCGAACAGCGCGAAGCGTTTTTGCACGTCCTGCCACACCTTATCCGCGCGGAATCCGGCTTCGGCGGCGAGCGCGGCGAACTCCTCGACGGAGTACTTGCAGGAATTCTCGGTGTGGATGGTTTCGCCGGGCGCGAACTCGAAGCGGTACGCGCCCACGTTGACGGTCTGGCGCGCAAGGCTCACCAGGTGCATCTCGATACGCCCCAGCGCGGGGTTGTAGAAGGCGTAGTGGCGGAAGCGCCGCAGGTCGAAGCCGGCCCCCAGCTCGCGGTTGATCCGCCGCAGCAGGTTCAGGTTGAACTCTGCCGTGACACCGCGCGCGTCGTTGTACGCCGCGTGCAGCGTGATGGCGTCCTTCTTGAGATCCACGCCCACCAGCATGCTGCCCGCCGCGCCGACCTGCCCGCGCGTCATCCTGAGGAAGGCCTGCGCCTCGTTCGGGGTCAGGTTGCCGATGGTCGAGCCGGGAAAGTACACCACGCGCCGCACTGCGGCGCGCGCGCGCAGCATCGGCAGGCGCAAGGGCTGTGAGAAATCGCCGGTCACCGCGAACACCTGCAACCGGGGAAACTCGCGCGCCAGTCGCCGCGCCGCGCCGGCGAGCGCGGTCGCGGAGATGTCCACCGGCAGGTACACCGAAGGGCGCAGCGCACGGATCAGCAGGCGCGTCTTGAGGCTCGTGCCGCTGCCGTATTCGATCAGCTCGCAGCCCTTGCCGGCGAAGCGCGCGATTGCCGACAGGTGCCGGCGCGTCAGTGCCAGCTCGGCGCGCGTCGGGTAATACTCGGGCAGGCGGCAGATGCGCTCGAACAGCCGGCTGCCGTCGGCGTCATAGAAATATTTTGGGGGCAGCGCCTTCTGCGGCAGCGACAACCCGGCGATCACGTCCTCGCGGAAACTGCCCTCCCGGAGGACCGCGCCGTAAAAACGGACCCGGCCGGGAGCTAGCCGCGCGGCTCGCGCGCGGCGCTGGTCTCGAGCCACTTGCGGATGCGCTGCGCGTCGCCGATGCGCGAGTGCTTGCCGTAGGAGTCCAGCAGCACCACCACCAGGTCGCGCGAGGCAACGCGCACGTGCATCACCAGGCAGCGCCCCGCGGCGTTGATGTAGCCGGTCTTGGACAGCTCGATGTCCCACTTGCCCGAGCGCACCAGGCTATTGGTGTTGTTGAACCCCAGCTTGCCGCCGCGCGCCTTGACGAAGGCGCTGCGCCGCGTCGAGTACTCGCGGATCATGGGATAGGCGTGCGCGGCCTTGACCAGCCTGACCAGGTCCTGCGCGCTGGAGACGTTGTCCGGGGAGAGGCCGGTAGGGTCGGAGAAGCGCGTGTCGAGCAAGCCGAGGCGCTTGGCCTCGCCGTTCATTTCCGCCACGAAAGCTTCCGTGCCGCCAGAGTAGGTGCGCGCGAGCGCAGCCGCGGCGCGGTTGTCGGAGGCCATCAGCGAGAGCATCAGCAGCTCGTCGCGCGTCAGCTCCGACCCCGGGCGCAAGCGCGCGCGGATGCGCGAACTGCGCGTCGAGGCAACGTCGTCCTGGTCGATGACCACGCGCTCGTCGGGGTCGAGTTTCTGCTCCAGCACCACGATGGCGGTCATCAGCTTGGTGATCGAGGCGATCGGCAGCACGGTCTCGCTGTTCTTGTCGAACAGCGTCTCGCCGCTCGCCGCGTCCTGCACCAGCGCCACCGAGGAGCGCAGCGCCACCTTGTCCGGCAACTCGGCAGCCTTGCGCTTCGGTCCGGCGCCCTGCGCGAACCCTGCCGACACGCACAGCACCGCCACGAGCGCGCCCAGCACGACGATTTTTTCGAGCGAATGCAGCTTTCGTTCGGTGCGATGCATGGTTTCGGTGCGGTTCCGAAGTCCGCGGAGTTTAGCAGGTGAATACAAAAATACAAGTAAAAATAATGGGCTAGCGTACCCTTCTAGAAAAAGTGTGAGCAGTGAAAAATCGGGGTCAGACCCCGATTTTCACGCAGCCTTGGCCCGCTCGAGGACGGCTTCGGCCTCGGCGGCCTGCTGCTGCAGCGCCCACATGCGGGAGTACTCGCCGCCCGCGTCGAGGAGTTCGCGGTGCGTGCCGCGCTCGGCGATGCGGCCATGGTCCAGTACCAGGATCTGGTCCGCGTCCATCACCGTGGACAGGCGGTGGGCGATGACCAGCGCGGTGCGGCCTTGCGCGATGCGCCCGAGCTCCGCCTGAATCGCTTTTTCCGATTTGGAATCGAGGGCGGAAGTGGCCTCGTCGAAGATCAGGATCGAGGGGTTCTTCAGGATGGCGCGCGCGATCGCCACGCGTTGCTTCTCGCCGCCGGAGAGCTTCAGCCCGCGCTCGCCCACCGTGCTCAGGTATTTTACCGGCAGGGTCTCGATGAACTCGTGGATGTGAGCTGCGCGCGCCGCCTCGATCACTTCCTGCGGCGCAGCTTGCGGCCGGCCGTACTGGATGTTGTAGAGGATCGTGTCGTTGAACAGCACCGTGTCCTGCGGCACGATGCCGATTGCCGCGCGCAGGCTCTTCTGCGTCACCGCGCGAATATCCTTGCCGTTGACCAGGATCGCCCCGGCGCCGACGTCGTAGAAGCGGTACAGCAGCCGCGCCAGCGTCGACTTGCCGGAGCCGGAATGCCCGACCACGGCCACCCGGTGGCCGGCCGGGATCGTGAAGGTCACTTGCTGCAGGATCCTGCGCGCGGGCTCGTAGGAGAAGTCCACCTCGCGGAATTCGACCGTCGCCGGCCCGCTCGACAGGTCCGCAGCGCCCGCCTGGTCCTGCACTTCGAGGTCCTCCGACAGCAGCCGGAACATGCGGTCCATGTCGGCCAGCGACTGCTTGATCTCGCGGTACACCATGCCGAGGAAGTTGAGCGGGATGTAGAGCTGGATCAGCAGCGCGTTCACCAGCACCAGGTCGCCGAGGGTCAGCTCGCGCGCGGCCACGCCCTCGGCGGCGAGGAACATGAGCGCGGTCACGGCCAGCGCGATCACCAGGCTCTGCCCGATGTTGAGCAGCCCGAGCGACGCCTCGCTGGTGGTCGCGGCCGACTCGTAGCGCCGCAGGCTCTCGTCGTAGCGCCGCGCCTCGAACTCTTCGTTGCCGAAGTATTTCACCGTCTCGTAGTTGAGCAGGCTGTCGATCGCGCGGGTGTTCGCCTTCGAGTCGAGCTCGTTGGCGCGCTTGCGGATGGCGATGCGCCACTCCGAGACGAGGAAAGTGAAGCTCAAGTACACGGCGACCGCGCCAAAGGTGATGGCGGCGAAACGCCAGTCGAACTTCGCCAGCAGGACCGCCGCCACCAGCGCGAATTCGAGGATCACCGGGATGATGGAGAAGATGAGGTACGAGAGCAGGGTCGCGATGCCGCGCGTGCCGCGCTCGATGTCGCGCGTCATGCCGCCGGTCTGGCGCTCGAGGTGGAATCGGAGGGACAGGCTGTGCAGGTGGCGGAACACGCCCAGCGCCACGCGCCGGATCGCGCGTTGTGTGACGCGCACGAACACCACGTCCCTCAGCTCGGCGAACAGGGTGGTCGAAAAGCGCAGCAGTCCGTAGGCGGCGAGCAGCGCCGCGGGCACCGCCAGCAGCGCGAGCTTGGGATCGAGCCCGTCCACCACCTCCTTCATCACCAGCGGCACCGCGACGTTGGTGAGCTTGGCGGCGATCAGCAGCACCACGGCCGCGGCCACGCGCCAGCGGTACTCCAGGAGGTAGGGAACCAGCGTGCCGAGCACGCGCCATTCATTGCCGCGCAGGGCCTGACCGGCGGCGGCCTGCGGATGTCCGTGCAATGCCATGTGCGGTGATGTCAAGCCGGCGAAATCTCACGCGAAAGTCGACAACAAGCGTATATCATTGCGCCGCAAAAGGGGAAAACCATGGGTCTGCGACTTAAATTCAACCTGGTGATGCTGCTCGTTTTCGTGGCCGGATTGGGCGCCACAGGCTACATTTCATATGAACTGCTGCACCGGAACGCCCGCGAGGAGGTGCTGCGCAACGCCGGAGTGATGATGGAAGCCTCGCTCTCGATGCGCAGCTACACCGTCGGGCAGGTGCGGCCGAACCTGCCCTACGACGCGGAAAAGTTCCTGCCGCAGAGCGTGCCGGCATACGCTGCCACCGAGATCATGACGCTGCTGCGCAAGAAGTATCCCGACTACGCCTACAAGGAAGCGGCGCTGAACCCGACCAACCCGCGCAACCGCGCGGTCGAGTGGGAGACCGACATCGTCAACAGCTTCCGCAACGAGGCGGCGCGCACCGAGGTTTCCGGCGTGCGCGAGACGCCGACCGGCCGCTCGCTGTACCTGGCGCGGCCGTTCCAGATCAAGGACCAGGCCTGCCTCGCCTGCCACACCACCGCGGAGATGGCGCCGCCGGCGATGGTGAAGATCTACGGGACGAACAACGGCTTCGGCTGGAAGATGAACGAAGTGGTCGGCGCCCAGATCGTCTCGGTGCCGATGGACCTGCCGATCCGCAATGCCAATCGCGCCTTCGTCACGTTCATGAGCTCTCTGACGGCCGTATTCGCGGTGCTGTTCGTGGTCCTCAACGTCATGCTGTCGCTGCAGATCGTCGAGCCGATTACGCGGCTGTCCGCGGCCGCCGACCTCATGTCCAAGGGCAAGCTCGACGCCGAGGAGTTCGGCGCGCGCGGACGCGATGAAGTGGCGCAGCTCGGCCAGGCCTTCAACCGCATGCGCCGCAGCCTGCAAAAGGCGATCAGCCTGATCGACCAGTAAAGTACAGCGCGCCATGGCGCCGCACGCGCTGCCTGCCGGCTCGAGCCTGCACGAATACCGGGTAGAGAAGCTGCTCGGCGTCGGCGGCTTTGGCCTGACCTATCTGGCGTTGGACCAGAACCTGAACCTGCGGGTCGCCCTCAAGGAGTACCTGCCGAGCGACATCGCGCTGCGCGCGGAGGGCCAGTCGATCGCGCCGACTTCGCCGGCGGCGGCCGACAGCTTCCAGTGGGGCAAGCAGCGCTTTCTCGATGAGTCGCGCACGCTCGCCTCGTTCCGGCACCCGAACATCGTGCGGGTGATGCGCTTTTTCGAGGCCAACGGCAGCGCCTACATGGTGATGGAGTTCGTCGAGGGCTGCGCGCTCAACGACTGGATCGAGCCGCGCCGGCCGCTCGCCGAGGCGCAGCTCACCAGGCTGGTCGTTCCGCTGCTCGACGGCCTGGAGGTGGTACACCAGGCCGGCTATCTGCATCGCGACATCAAGCCCGGCAACATCTACGTGCGCGCGGACGACAGCCCGGTGCTGCTCGATTTCGGCTCGGCGCGCCAGCGCTCAAGCGAGCTGACCGCCGTGGTGTCCCCCGGCTACGCGCCGTTCGAGCAGTACCACACGACGGGCAACCAGGGGCCGTGGAGCGACCTGTACGCGCTCAGCGGCGTGCTGTACTGGATCGTCACCGGCAGCCGGCCCGCCGAGGCCGCGGCTCGCGTGCGCGAGGACTCGATGCTGCCGGCGCTGCGCGCCGGCGACCGCAACCGTTTCCGGCCGGAGTTCCTGGCCGCGATCGACTGGGCGCTGACTCCGTTCGAGGAACAGCGGCCGCAAACCGTCGCCGAGTGGCGTTCCGCGCTGTTCGGCACGGCCGCCGTGCCGGCGAATGCCGCCAGCCGGGAGCGGCCGCCGGAACTGAAGAAAACGGTCATCGCTTTCAGGCCCGAATTGCTGCAGCGGCTGGAAAGCGCGCTCGCCGAGCACATCGGGCCGATCGCAAAGGTCGTGGTGCGCAACGCGGCGAAGAAGTGCGCGTCGCAAGCCGAACTGCTGGGCGTGCTCGCCGCGGAGATCGAGGACGACGCGGCGCGCACCTCGTTCGAGAAGGGCTTCGTGGAGATTTCACGGCCGCAGTCCTCCCCGCAACCCCGCACCGCCGGCCACTCCCAGTCGGCCGAGCCGGCCACCGTGCTGGCGGCGAGCCGCTTCCCGCTCGAGTTGCTCGAACGCGCCGAGCGGCGGCTCGCCGAGCATATCGGCGCGGTGGCACAGGTGGTGGTCAAGCGCGCGGCGATGAAGGCGCGCGACGAAGCCGAGCTTTATATGCTCATCGCCGAACAGATCGACGACAAGGAACGGCGCAAAGCGTTCATCCGCAAGGCGGCATCGAGCACGCGCAAGCCCTAGCAGGGCCGGTGCCGGGTCGCGGCCCCTTGACGCCCCGGCGTCATGCCGAATACTATTCAAACGTTCGTTTGAATCGATTTCGGATTCCGTCGCCATGAACCTGCGCGCCATCAGGCCCCTGAACGAGACCCAGACCCGCATCCTCGATGCCGCCGAGGAGTTGTTCATGCAGCACGGCTTCGAAGGCGCCTCGATGCGCATGCTGACCGCCAAGGCCGAGGTCAACCTCGCCGCGATCAACTATCACTTCGGCTCCAAGGATGCGCTGATTGAAGCCGTGTTCCGCCGGCGGCTGGACGCCATGAATGCCGAGCGCATCGCCGCGCTCGACCGGCTGGAAACGGACGCCGCCGGGCTGCCGCTTGCGGCTGACTCCATCATTCGCGCTTTCATCGGCGCGAGCCTGCGCATGATCGAGGACGCGCGCGGCGGCGGGCGCAACTTCATCCGCCTGCTTGGCCGCGCCTACACCGAGCCGGCCAAGCCGATCCGCCAGCTCATCGGCCAGATGTACGCCCCGGCGATGGAGCGCTTCAAGGCGGCTTTTTCGAAGGCGCTGCCCGAGCTGCCCAGGGACGAGCTGGTGTGGCGCATGCATTTCATGTTCGGCACTCTCGCCTACACGCTCGCCGCCACCGACTCGGTGCGGCTCATCGCCGGCGCCAAACCCGAGGACCGCTACGACGCGCGCGTGCTGCAAGACCGCCTGACCGCGTTCATGAGCGCAGGGCTGCTCGCGCCGCTCGCCGGTTCGATCGACGTCAAGAAGGCCGCCTGAGGCGGCTGCCAGAGGGGGAGTCCGCCATGCTCACATTCGCCATCGGGACGCTCGCCGTCCTGGTACTGCTCGCATTCTTTCGCGCGCCGATTTTCGTCTGGACCGCCGCCAGCGGCGTGATCGGCGCGACCTGGGCCACCGTGCTCGGCTTCGGCGCCGGCATCAACGCCCTTCTCGCCGCGGCCTTCCTCGCCATCGCCGCAGCCGCCAACCTGCCCGCGCTGCGCAGGAAGCTGTTCAGCGACCAGGTGCTGTCGATCTACCGGCGCATGCTGCCCGACATGTCGCAGACCGAGAAGGAAGCAATCGACGCCGGTACCGTGTGGTGGGAAGCGGACCTGTTCTCGGGCCGCCCGGACTGGGAGCGGCTGCTGCACACGCCCGCGCCCCGGCTGAACGCCGAGGAACTGGCCTTCCTCGACGGCCCGGTGGAAGAAGCCTGCGCCATGGCCAACGACTGGGAAATCACGCACGAGCGCTATGACCTGCCGCCGCAACTGTGGCAGTTCCTCAAAGACAAGGGCTTCTTCGGCATGATCATCCCGAAGAAATACGGCGGGCTGGGCTTCTCCGCGCTCGGCCATTCCGCCGTGGTCATGAAGCTCTCCTCGCGCTCGAACGCCCTCGGCGTGACGGTAATGGTGCCCAATTCCCTCGGGCCCGCCGAGCTGCTGCTGCACTACGGCACCGATGAGCAGAAGAACCACTACCTGCCGCGCCTCG
>Ga0247727_10011006_pt1 | contig 15893 bp, 22 predicted proteins | sample WisWelCaveWW1625_FD_202498 | JGI IMG/M metagenome (GOLD analysis project Ga0247727, IMG submission 202498) | Biofilm microbial communities from Wishing Well Cave, Virginia, United States - WW16-25 | ecosystem: Environmental > Aquatic > Deep subsurface > Groundwater > Cave microbial mat | place...
CGGATCACGGCGGGTTTGAGTTGAAGGAAATTCTCAAAGCCGAAATCCAAGCGGCAGGTTTTGTCATCATGGATGTTGGTACGAATAGCAAAGAGCCTGTGGATTACCCCGACTTTGCCCACTCTGTGGCGCAGGCGGTGGGAACGGGACGCGCCTGGCGTGGAATTATGATTGACGGTGCAGGAATCGGCAGTTGCATCGTCGCGAACAAAGTCCCTGGTGTGCGAGCGGGGATGGCGTATGATGTCTCGTCTGCGAGCAACAGCCGCGAGCACAACGATACGAACGTGTTGACCCTCGGCGCGGGCTTGATCGGTGTGAATTTGGCAAAGCAGATTGTGAAGGTCTGGTTGACCACCGATTTCGGCGGCGATCGTCACACAAAGCGCGTGGATAAGATAAAATCTGTGGAGAGGCAGTATTTAAAGTAACCAGATGTCATTGCGAGACCTGCGGAGCAGGTCGTGGCAATCTCGACCAACCTGCAAATAGGTTGTATGTGTAAGCAGCGAGATTGCTTCGTCAGCCCTTCGGGCTTCCTCGCAATGACATCGATAAGTAGTGGTCTCGATACGGGGCGGGAAAACCCCGCCCCTACTCGACCACCAGAATAACCTTATGACAAAACCCGACCCAAAGTTAGTCGAACAACTTGTAGAGATCATTACCCACGAAGTGCTTGCCGCGATGATGGAAGAGGAGGCGCGCGCGAGCAACCCTGAGACCCATCACTGCAAATTTGATTGCGCGGATGGTTTATGTGTACGCACATGCTTCGACCACGTGGGCAATGTGATTCATGCTGGAGCGGAAAGAATCTCGTCCACATTGGGCGCGATTCCACAAGAATCCCAAATTGCAAGCATGATTGACCATACCCTGCTCAAGCCCGATGCCACGCAACAGGAGATCGCCCAACTTTGTTATGAAGCGCGGAAATATAGTTTTGCATCCGTCTGCGTGAACCCCACGTGGGTGAGTCTGTGTTCGCAGTTATTGCAGGGCTCGGAGGTTAAAGTTTGCACCGTGATCGGCTTCCCGTTGGGAGCCACATCATCCGAAACGAAAGCATTTGAAGCCGAAACTGCCATCAAACAAGGCGCGACAGAGATTGACATGGTCATCAACGTCGGTGCGTTGAAAGCACGCGATCTTGAAACCGTTGCAAAGGATATTCATGGAGTTGTCAAAGCGGCACACTCGCGCGGCGCAATTGTCAAAGTGATTATTGAAACAGTTTTATTAACCGATGAAGAAAAAACAATTGCCAGTTTGATCTCGAAGGAAGCAGGCGCGGACTTTGTCAAAACATCCACAGGGTTTGCGGGCGGCGGCGCGACTGTGCATGATATCGAATTGATGCGCAAGGCAGTCGGTCCGCAAATGGGCGTGAAGGCATCAGGCGGAGTCCGCACGTTTGAGGATGCCGAGAGCATGATCCGTGCGGGAGCCACCCGCATCGGCGCGAGCGCGGGGGTGAAAATCATTCAAGGTCCGAGCGATCAGGCTTCCCCGAAGAGCGAAGCGGGTTCTTCATCCTCAAAATACTAGGAGCGAACATGTTAATCGCAAAAGTGATTGGCACAACAGTGTCCACGATCAAAGATGAAAAATTGCATGGGCGAAAATTGCTCATCCTGCGGCAGTCGGATGAAACCGGCGCGGTGTCTGGCAAGCCGTACGAGGCTGTGGATACGGTGGACGCGGGCGTTGGTGATCTTGTGTTGACGGCATCAGGTTCGTCTGCGCGGCAAACGAACATCACAAAAGATACGCCGGTGGATTCAGTCATTATGTCTGTGATTGATTCGCTCGAAGTAGATGGTACGGTCACGTTTCGGAAATCATGAAAAGTTTTTACACCGATAAAGATATCGAAGAACTTGCCCGCAATGGAATTAAATCTTTGCAGGTTACTGACGATGTTGTGTTGACCGATCTCGCGTATGAAAGAGCGCGGCAATTGGGATTGCTTGCGGATGATTCCGATACGCCTCCAGCCGCGCCGATAAGACCTTATCTTTCGGAAGTGAAACCGCATCTTCCTAAGCCGACAGTTGATTCCGTTTCTCAAGCTCCATCTATGCCTCAGCCTGCCCTCACCCCTAGCCCCTCTCCCGAAGGGAGAGGGGAATCGTCCCTCGAAAAACGGATTCGTGAAAAAGTCGCCGCGCGGCTTGGCGATCAAGTGGATGCGACTCTGCTCGACACGATCATCAAGCGCACCCTCAAGATCACAGGGATGAAATAATCATGCTGTTTGGGCGCGTGAAGGGCAACGCAGTTTGCACGATCAAATACCCTGGTACGGAAGGGGTGAAGTTGCTTGTTGTCCAGCCGTTGAATAAAAAGATGGAGCCGCTTGGTATCTTGCAAGTCGCCGCGGACGTGGTTTACGCGGGCGTAGGAGATCTGTGTGTAATGGTCCGTTCGCGAGAAGCCGCCCTCGCGATGAAAGATGAGAAGTTCGTTCCGATTGATCTGGCTTTGGTCGGCATCGTGGATGAGTTGGAAGTGAAGCCCGATGGCGAGTTTAAGTATACGTTGAAGGCTGGACAGAATAAATTTACCTAACCAGTAGTCCTCGGTGGTCGAGTAGGGCTGTTGGTTGAGTAGCGAGCGCACTTTGCGAGCGTATCGAAACCAAGCCCGTATCGAGACCACTGCGCTTCAAAGATAATGTTGTAACAATAATTACTTTGCTTATCTGTGGTCTCGATACGTGGCGCCTTGCGCCACTACTCGACCACCGATTTGAATCGAAACTATGATCCTCGGAAAAGTCGTTGGCACCATCGTCACCACCATCAGCCATGCGCATTACAAAAATCGCAGACTTTTGGTCGTCCAGCCGTTAATCATGGACGGCGACTCCATCGCGCCCGAAGACGACTTTATCGCGCTCGACAATTCGCAGGCGGGAATCGGCGACACGGTGCTGGTCAATCGCGAAGGGAACGGCGCGCGCCAGGCGTTGAACATCCCCGACGGGTGCGTGATCTCGGTCATTGTGGGGATTGTGGATAGCGTGAGCGTTGAAGGATAGGAATGTCTGCCCAAAAGAAATTCAGGGAAGAGTTCAAAGAGTTGTATAATTGAGCATCAATGGCAAAAACGAAGAAAATTCTAGCCAAAGTATTAGCTGGATCAAAAAATATTGCTTTCAATGACTTTGTTTTGCTTGTCGAAGGTTTTGGTTTTCGTCTTTCAAGAGTGAGCGGAAGCCATCACATCTTTATCCACCCAGCGGTCAGAGAATTGGTGAATTTGCAAAACGTAAAAGGACAGGTCAAACCGTATCAAATACGTCAATTTATGGAATTGACCGAACGGTATGCGTTGAGCTTGGAGGAAGAATGAAAAAGGATTACCACATCAACATTTTCTATAGCGAGGAAGACGGCGGTTATATAGCCGATATTCCCGATTTGTCGCACTGTTCTGCGTTTGGAGAAACCCCCGAAGAGGCATTGGCTGAAGCGCTGATTGCCAAGACTGCATGGTTGGAAGCGGCAAAAAAGGAGGGTAAATCCATCCCTGCGCCGAAATATCGCCCTGCCATTTATCAACTTGCAACTGCGGCTGGTTAAAGCCGCGAAGGGAACGGCGCGCGTCAGGCGTTGGGAAATTCCTGATGGGTGCGTGATCTCGTTCATTGTGGGGATTGTGGATAGCGTGAGCGTGGCGGATTGAGAAGGTTCTGAGTTTATTCCAGTTCGACATTTCTAACTTTGTCTTTCCAGGTTCGCCATAAGCCTGTTGCGTGATTGGCTAAAAATTCCTCGAACAAGAAATGTACCGTAAATGCGTTTCGGTCCTCTTGGATCAGATTTGCTCGCCTTAGCTCTTCTATGCATAGGTCTAATTTCCCGTTTCCGAACCCTGTAACTTTGCTGACCAAATTCTTGTTCACTGAATATGTAGCAAGCGCTATCACAACGGCAACCACTTTTGTGTCTCTGCTTAAGTGATCGAATGTAGATTTATAAATATATAATAATAAGCTGTGCTCCTCTATGTTAGTGAACTTTTCTATTGCCTTGTTGAATCCCTGAGTTTGCACTATGTTCACCAGCTGCCGCGTTATCAAAGGGTTCCCGTGCGCCAAGTTTAACACTTGCGTAATAGCTTGATCTGAAACACTGCTGGGCAAGTCTGGATAAAGCGAAATAAATTGTTGATATGCTGAATTGGAGTCGAAGCCCGTTAATCTAACTACTACCATTCCTTCATCTTGCCACTCATTTGGCAGGAAGCGCGTCGTTATTATGGCTTTATTTCCCCTCGGTAATTTCAAAACGAAATCCTGGAATTTCGAGTATTCTATTTGCCGACGTTCCGCCTTGACGTTTATAGAATCTAAATTATCAACAATAAATAGATAGCGTTTATCCTTTAAGAAATCCAAAACGTTTTTTGATCTAGGTTGCTTTTTTCTTGATTTGATAAGAAGAAATGAAGTAAGTTCATTTATCATGCCGCCGTAAGACGCATATAGATACTTTCCCTGGCGATTCTTCTTAACCTCATGTTCTTTTGATATGTCCCAAAGGGAGTTCTTCGCAGTAATGCTGACTACCTCGTCATAATCTCTTTGGTGCTTCAGGATCCTAGCAGCTTCGAATGCGAGCCTTGTTTTACCAAGCCCGCCAAGTCCAGTTATTACAACTCCGCTTGGATTGACTTCTGGATTAAGGAATCGTAAGGCTTTAGCGAGCTCTTGCTCCCTGTCGATAAAAGGAGAAGTCTCCTCCTCATAAAATCCTTGAATATAGATTGTGTATACTGTTTGAGCGTAAATTTCATCATTAGTAATGAGCATTTTTCTACCTATTGATTTTTGAAAAAAGTAAGTCCATTAATCCAGCCAGTCAATTTTAGAGTTACGCAAACAGGCAAACAAGCGTTTTTGAGAAATCCGGGTTCGAGAAATACCAGCAAAAACATTTGCCTGCAATTCGTACTTATCGTGCGGTGCAGTTCCAGCAGTGTATTCCTTCGTTTGCGTCCAGATATACTCTGCTGGATTTAGTTCAGGAGCCGCCACTGGAAACTCAAAAACATGAAGACGCTTTTGGCGTTGGATAAATTCTTTCACAAGAACTCGTCTATGAATCGTGTGGCGATCCCATACCAGCACAATATGTCCACGAACTAGGCGAAGTATCTGTTTCAAGAAGGCGATCACTTCTTCGCCTGTGAGGGTGTCCCAATAGGATTTGATACTCAATCGAATCTTCTTTCCTTTGGGTGAAACCAGCACAACGCCCAAAATGTTGAGGCGGTCATGGTGATCAATATTGGTACGGAAGACTGGCGTTTGTCCTTGCCGCGACCATGTGCGCTTCACTGGTGAGACCATACTGAAACCTGCTTCATCTTCAAGACCCAGTGTGGCGTTCAAATCACGAGTCTTTTTTTATCTCTGGCAATACTTCTTTCTTCCACGTCTCTATCGCTTCGTCGTTCCTGTGCAAAGCAAGACGCTGTGGACGCTGATTGCTCCAACCCATCCGGTCCATGATGTGCCAAACTCCGCTCGGATGGTAGCGCACCTTGAACAATTGCCAGATGAGTTGGGCGATTCTATCGAGCGTCCAATAACCTCCAGCATACCCAAAGGCATAAGCGCCCTGATCTAATGCCTGTTCAAGTTTTTTGATTTGTTTTTCGGCTAATTTTCTTGGTCGTCCGACGGAGCGCACAGCCTTTTTTCGCTTCGGCTTCTTGCTCTCTTGACGCCACCGATACACACAACGAGGTGTTACATTGAGAATTTCCGCAACTTCTTCTGGCTTTTTTCCCTTTTCAAGCAGGGCAAGTCCTTGATTGCGTACCATTGTCAGTTGTTCGCTTGTTCCTTTTCGTCTCATGCCTCTATTATGGCATAGTTTATGACTTTCATATTTCAAAAATCAATAATTTATGTATGTTGCACCTGTTTTGATCACCCACTCAGGACGAACAAAAAGCGTTCTGTTTCTTTCTAGCAACAAATTTTGGTTCTCTGGTGCAATATTGGTATTTGTTGCCCCGTTTCTTTGTGCAGAAAAATCAATTCCCCCGATTATTCCTTTGGTCACTGTAATATCATTCCATGTTTTATGTACAAGAGATTTTACATAAGCCCTAATATTTGGAACGCTCTCGATATCAGCAAGATAGATATCAGCATGCTCTAATGAACCGATGTGCTCTATCAGTAAGATAAAGGCTTCTTTGTTATATAAGCATTGCGGCGAGTTCATTTTCTGTAAACTTTGCTTAGGTGACGGATAAAAAAATTCTATTTCTATTCTTATGTCGATCGCCTGTCCAGAAGGGTTGGGTTGAAGATTATCTACTTCCAATAAAAGGTAGCGGACGTTCGGATGTGGGCTATCTATAGCTCCGCTTGCATAATCAGGGTCTCCAAAATTTTTCCTCCAAAAAGCAAAATCTCCCGCTATGCTGTTAGCTTGTTGTGGCATTTCTCTAGCCTCAATTTCTTGTTGCCTTCTTGGCAATAATAGTTCTGGGTGTGTTGTGGTTACACCCATACTTTTTATTATTGATTTAAGCATGGGTTGCCAAGAAAACTCAAAAGAAATCCTGTTTCTTATAGATTCTTCTTTTGCTAGCCCAATTGCACGAAGTGACAACATGGCAGCGATGGCGGCAAAAACCCCAGAGAAAAAACTCCCGAGTTGTCCCAGTAGTGTTAATAAAAATTGATTATCAGTAAGCCAGTTTGTCATTAAGCCACTCCTGCAAGGAGACATACCTCATAACGCAGATTTAGTCTATTTTACTCCGAAGAGTTACAATTGCAAACAGTTTCTATATTCCGTCAATAATGCTTCTCGATCCCGCCAAACCCAAACATCTTATTCTTCTCCGTCATCTCGATAAAATGCCGCAAGCGTTTCTTGAATTCTTCGGGTCGTTTTCTGGCTCCGTCAATGAAGGCGATGCGAAGGGTGCGACGCGCTTGCGTTCTACGCCGTTTCCCACTTCTGGGCGTGTTGAATGAAATCATCTTTTATTTCGGGCCAATCGTGCAAATCAGCGGGGTCGAAATCGGCATCATTGAGCCAGACCAGTGTGCGGACTTCGGGGTCGAGTCTTACCTGGTTGAATAATGTCAAGTCGCGGAGTGGACTATAAATTTCGCCGTACAAAACCGGCTCGAAATTAATGGTTTGTTCTGCATTGTCGTTAAACTTGATTCGCAAAGTGTATGGGGCAACGATCTCGAATTCCGTAATGTGATAAATAGGATGTTCCATATCAGACCTCATAATTATTTGAGTGGTTCGATGGAAGATGGCTTTTTGCCGCTGTCCAGCAATTCCCAGGCGGCTTTTAATTCTTCCTAATGGATTTCTGCCCATGCCACCACCAATCTTTGTTGTTTGTTCGGCATGGAACCAGAAAGGATTTCCACAGGATTGATCGTGAAGACAGCCTCATGTTCCTGATATATGGCGTGAAAGTGGGGAGTATGGTGCCTCCCGCCGTGTTCATGATAATACCGAAAAACCGCGATAACTCAGCCATAAGATTTCCTATTTGGATTATACATGCTTTCAAATAAAGTCTGCAATCCATTTCAAGCATATGCTAATAGTACTTCTCAATCCCACCAAACCCAAATATCTTGTTTTTCTCCGTCATCTCAAAATATGACCTCGCGTCATTGCGAGGAGGGCTTTGCCCGACGAAGCAATCCCCAACACGTGACGGAGATTGCTTCGCCACTTCGTGGCTCGCAATGACGAGCAGCATGGGTGTTTTGGCGCAGGTGCTAATAATGCTTCTCAATCCCGCCGAACCCAAACATCTTATTCTTCTCTGTCATCGCAATAAAATGCCGCAGGCGCTTCTTGAACTCTTCTGGGCGTTTGCGCGCTCCATCAATGAAGGCGATTCGTATCCGCTTGTAGGAATCTGAAAACTTCTGTAAGTTCTTCCATGCTTCCTTATTGGCTTTTATCGCCTTCAAAATATCAGGCGGGATGACGAATTTCTGATTCAGCACCTTGCCCAACATCTCAGCCACTTCTTTTATGACTTTCTTCTTTGCGACTAAATCCCGCAGGCGTTCGATGTTGGCTTGCGAATATTTCGCCTTCGGTTTGCGCGGGGAAAATCGTTGAACGGTGCTTTCCTCGTCCAGTTTCTTGACAATACTATCAATCCAACCGAAGCACAAGGCTTCCTCTACCGCATCGTTATATTCGATGCGCGGCTTGCCGGTCGCTTTTTTAGGGTAAACCAGCCAGATATCTTTTTCGGTTTTGTAATTCTTTTTCAGCCAGTCTCGCCAGTCTTTTGGATTTGTGATGTAGAGGGTTTTTGTTATTTCCATGGTTCATTCAGGACGATACGGCGCTTCGCCTTCAATGTCTCCCACGTACTCAGGCAGGTCTTTTCCTCCGATCATCTGGCGGATGGCTAAAATTTCACCCGTGTGAAACCAGTAATGGTAAGTGATACGCCGCAATGCGGAGCCGCGAGTTTGTCCCACCGCTTCGCCGTTGAGCAAAAGATCTGTGAGAAGGATTTCGGTGGTCAGCGAATCGAGATAGGGATCGGCGGCTTTGGCCGCGGCTTGCCACGTTTCCAGCATTTCCTTCAAGGAAGGTGTGCTCATCGGTGCGCCGTTGGCAAAGACTTCGTTCAACATTGGGAACAGGATAATGTTTTGTGGCCGCATCAAAAATGAACGCTGTTCGTGCCAGGCGAGATGACCGACGATCCAACTGATGCAGTTCATTTGTCCAAAGTGGTGCGCGCCGGCATCTTCGGTCACGCCTTCGAGTCCGCGCAGGTATTCACTGCGGGTAAAGCGGAATTGGTCAACGAGTGGGTGAGTCATGGTTTTCTCCTGGGCTGGTATTTGTCACCGGTCACGAACATCAAACTCATTATATCAGGACTTTCGCTTGCCCATCTCCAAGACGGTCTGTGACTGTCGGTTTTCGCAGATATAGCAGTCACAGACCGCCTGCGAGCGAAAGTCCTGTATATAATACTTATATGATCCGTTTATATAAAGGAGTTGCCCCATGAAAGAATTTCGAAACCCTCAAAATGTCCATCAACCCCTCGGCTCGTATTCCTATCAAGTTGAAATCAAAGGGAATGAACGTATGTTGATTCTTTCCGGTCAGGTTGGTATGAAAGAAGATGGCACTGTGCCAGACGACCCGATTGAGCAAATAGACGTTGCCCTTGAGAACATCTTTCGCAATCTTCAAGCCGCGAATATGGGTGTGAACGATATCGTCAAACTCACATATTATCTTGTAGGTGAAATTGATACAGCGAAGAGGCGCGAGTTGGTCGCATCCAAACTGCAAGGGCACAAACCCTGTAGCACCTTGTTGTATGTTGCCGCTTTGGCGAGTCCTGTTTATAAAGTCGAGATAGAGGCATGGGCAAGCGCGGGCTAAAATAATCTAATGAATCTCTACCTCGGCTGTCCCATTTGGTCGTTCAAGGGTTGGGTGGGGAATTTCTATCCCAAAGGCACGAAGCCTTCCGAGTTTCTGCGCGAGTATGCGCGGCGATTAACAACGATTGAAGGCAACACAACTTTTTACGCCGTCCCTGCGCAGAAGACGATTGAGCAGTGGGTTTCGGAAATGCCAGAGACGTTTCGCTTTTGCCCGAAGATTCCGAAAGCGATCAGCCATGAAGGCAAGTTGATGGATTATGCGGATCGCGCACGCGGATTCGTGGACGTGATGACGAAGCTCGGCACGCGACTTGGTCCGATGTTCCTGCAACTCCCGCCTCGTTATTCCCCGAAGTTGTTCGGCGATCTACAAGCCTTTCTCTCCGCTTGGAAAAAAGACGTGCGCCTTGCAGTGGAGGTCCGCCACTTGGATTGGTTCGAGTCTCCGCACGATGAGTCGCTCGATCAATTGCTCAAAGATCACAACATGGCGCGTGTGACGATTGACACGCGTCCGATTCGCGAACTGGCTGGGGACGCGAGTTTGGCAGGATCAAGTTATGAGAGTTTGCTTGAGGCTCGGGAGCGCAAACCAGATGTCCCCGTAGTCCCGAAGCGCACGTCCGATTTTATTTTCGTCCGCTATATCGGTCATCCGCAAATGGAAGTCAATCGTCCATTGCTGGATGAGTGGGGGAATTACTTCGCATCTCAATTAAAAGAAGGCGCAGATGTGTTCGCGTTCTGCCATTCGCCCGACAATTTAATCGCGCCCGATCTATGCCGCGAGATTCACAAGAGGGTGGCAAGTCAAATGAACATCGAGCCTTTGCCGTGGAACACTCTCGCCTTTGACAATCCCGCGCAACCGAGTCTGTTTTGACCCGGCAGTGTGACTTACTTTTCCTTCCCTTTTAGATAATCAGACATTTCCCTTGCGACGAATTTCAGGTATGTGCGCGTGATCCGCAAGTCTGCCCATAATGCGAGCATGGAAAGAATCAATCCGCCGCCGCTAATCATCAGAATTGAACTGTTGTTGGGGGTGAGCGCCGCAATCACTCCAATGGTGATCGTAGAGTTTGCGATTAACAAGTAATAGGGCACGGATGCGATGCGCGCCCTTCTTTCAGCGTGTTGGAGTTGAATTTTACGCGCATGTTTATCGATGGAAAGGTCGCTGGTTTTGATCTCTTTGTTGTGTTTATCTTTTCCCATCGAATCTTCGTCGGATGTGTTGGATTCCAGCCAGGCAGTGACGACAAAGAAAACAAGATTCAATGCAACAGGAAGATACATCCATGACTGGGTTGCTTGCTGATGGATAACAATGCCCATTGTCGCGGGCAACCCCAGTACTGCCAATTCGCGGGTTGTGCGAATGCGGCTTTTCAGGGAATTCATCCAATCGAGTCGCCCGTCTTTAGACTTTCTCAAATTGAACTCAAGATTGTTTTGTGGGAAGGGATCCTTCCCTGTAAACTTGGGATGATCTTCCAGATATTTATCCGCCTGTTTTAGACGCAGGATATGCTCCATCGGGCGCAGGATTGTGTCTGCCAGTTTGTCGAAGATGACGCCGAGCAAATAGGCGAGACCCAATATTCCGATCAACGCTTCATTTTGCAAAAGATCAATATTGAGGTCGGCGCCGGAGAAAAACGGCAGGACGAACGCGCTGATCGCGAGTATCCCTGCCAGGACGAGTTCGATGCTCACTTGTGCTGTGTTCATGATGTTATCCTCATAAATTCGAGCGCTTCCTGAAAAGCCTGTTTTGCATCTTCGAAGGAGAGAAGTTCCATGACTTTCTTCTCGCTCTCCCAGCGGAGGACGCGCTTGTCTTTGGGTCTGGTCTTCCCTGTCATCCGTACAACGAAATATTGGATGACCACCTTTTCGTCTTTTTTCATGTACGTTTGGTCTGAGATCGGGTGGATGATTTCACCGGTTAACCCTGCCTCTTCACCCAATTCTCTCAAGGCGGCGGCTTGCACGTTCGCGTCTTTATCGAATTCAATATGCCCCTTGGGCAGGACCCAATGCCCTCGCTTCTTTGAGGTGATAATCAAATAGCGCTTCTTTTTTTTGTCGGTGCGGAAGACGATACACCCTGCATGTGTTAATTGGTTGTTTTCCATAGCCGCGTCAAGTATAGCATGTCGTATCAAGGTGATGGATGTTTGCTCCTTACATCCAAAATGGCGATCTTGGTGGAATGGTTGAATGGGGTGGGATCGGTGATCGGCTGTCCAACTCGGGTGTAGCCGGCGTATTCTTCCGGTACCGAAATTAATTCTCTCATTTTCAAATATCCATCACTGCACAAATCTTCCAGTGTTTTCATATATTCCTTGCCGCTGACGTACAATGCGTTGTTGATCGCAACCAGATAGCCGCCGTCCTTGATGAGCGGGCGGACTTTGTTGATCAGCCGCGCGCTTTCATTCACCTGATCTACTTTGCCTTTAGGTGTGGACGAAAAGAATGGGGGATCGAGAATTAGGCAATCGAAAGTTTGTTTTCCTTGTTTGAATCTACTGACAGCGGGGAAAAAATCGAGCGCGAGAAAATCGTTTCGGTTGATAGAAAAACCATTGAGCGTATATGATTTTTTCGCCAGCTCAAGGAAATGGCGATTGTGATCCACCTGAACAACACGAGTCGCTCCGCCTGCCAGCGCGGCGGCGCCGAAACTGCCTGTGTACGCGAAAGTGTTCAGAACGGATTTGCCTTGCGAATTTTCCATGAGCCATTTTCGCAGGTTTCGCGTGTCAAGATAAAAACTCGCATCGCGGTTCAAGGTCAAGTTCAGCGCGTACCAAATTCCGTGTTCGCTGATTTTTTTATCAATGGACGTGCCGAACAGGAGTTGTCCGCGTTTTTCTTCTTGCAATTCGCCATTTCGTGTCTTGACAATTCCAGCGCGTAGCCAGTCGAGGCTGTTCAGCACAATTTCTTTTGCTTCCTGGACGAGTACCATGCCCTCATCGGGGTCATTTGCATAATTGTTGAAAACCACAGTGGACGCGTACACATCAATCACGAGATCAGGGCAGCCTTCCGCGAATCCGTTGAAGAGGCGGAAGGCGGAGTCGTGAGGCGAGTCGAACAAGGTCACGCGGGAGGAGTTGTCTCGACCGACCGACAGGGCGTGTCGAAAGGCGATTGCCTCCTGGAGGAGTGGTGTCAATGAGGAATTCATCTCGATCCAATTATAAGACCTGCTGGTTCTGTTTAAGAGTTCGATAAGAGTAGCCGTAACGTGTTGCGATGATAAATCACTCCCTCCCTTAAGTTTTCCTAATATTCTTCGGGTTCAACACGGATATCAAACGAGCGCCTCTCCCCAGTATGGCTTCCATCTCCTCGTCCAGTTCCACCCAGAAAAAACTTCGATGATCAGAATATGGGTCAATGCGAACGATGACTCCATCGAACCACCCTTCGCTTTTCCAAAACTTGGAGTTGAGAAAGACCTGCACACGATCCCCGATTTTTATTTCATCAGCCATTTGGGGTTTTGCGGCGATTCGCAATAAATAGGATGCCCGCGCCGACAACCATGGCAATCCCACCATTGATTGCCCATTGGATTTGCCCCGTCATATAACTGCCGGGCAGGATATTAATTCCCTGCAAAAACCAGACTAAGCCTGCAAGAAAAATCAGTATGCCAAAAATATTCAACGCGGTTTTCATGGATGGTTCCTCTCAAGAATTTTCGGATGATTATACTCTCGCACCTCCCCAAGCCGCCCCTCGGTTCACACTCAGGGTGAGTTTGACCCTGTTTCAAAAACGGACTCGCCGCTTTGAGTTTTCGCGGTACAATATAGAACGTACGTTCACAATTCCCAATTAGGCGTGCGCTAGAGAGCGCACACTACACATACCTTACTTCTATGGACTTCAAACTTCAAGCACCCTTTATCCCCATGGGCGACCAGCCCGAAGCCATCCGCGGACTTGTTGACGGCGTCCGCAAAGGAATGAAACACCAGGTTTTGCTCGGCGCTACCGGCACAGGCAAGACGTTTACCATCGCGTCTGTGATCCAGGAATTGCAGAAGCCTGCTTTGATCATGGCGCACAACAAGACGCTTGCCGCGCAGTTATATGCCGAGTTCAAAGAGTTCTTCCCGCAGAACTCAGTCTCGTATTTTGTTTCCTACTATGATTACTACCAACCGGAAGCGTATGTACCGCGGCATGACCTTTTCATCGAAAAAGAGACCGAGATCAACGAAGAGATCAACCGTATGCGCCTGGCGGCAACGACTGCCCTAGTCTCGCGGCGCGATGTAATCATCGTCGCCTCCGTTTCCTGTATTTATGGTTTAGGCAACCCCGAAGAATTTAATAAAGGTTCCGTCAATTTGAAGGTGGGTGAACTGTATCGCCGGAATGCTTTGTTGCGACGATTGATCGAATCGCAGTACCAGCGCAACGACATGGAACTGCGTTCAGGCACGTTCCGGGTGCGCGGCGACACATTGGAGATCATCCCTGCATATGAGGATAAGCGCGGTTATCGGATCGCGTTCTTCGGCGATGAAGTGGAACGGATCATGCAATTCAGCCCCGTGACCGGCGAGATCTTCGATGAGCCGAAAGAAATATCCATCTTTCCTGCAAAGCAATATCTAACGGATGCCGATAAGACGAAAGCCGCCATTGCGGATATCGAAACAGAATTGGAAGAACGTCTCGTGCATTATCGAGAGACGGGAAAAATCCTGGAAGCTCAACGCCTTGAACAACGTACTCGCTATGATCTCGAAATGCTCAAGGAAGTTGGTTATTGCTCCGGTATCGAAAACTATTCACGTCACTTTGACCGTCGCGCGGCTGGCACGCATCCGTGGACGATGATTGACTTTTTACCGAGTGATTATTTGCTCGTCATTGACGAGAGTCACATGTCCGTGCCGCAAATCCGCGGCATGTATAACGGTGACCGCGCTCGCAAAGATACTCTTGTCGAGTATGGCTTCCGCTTGCCAAGCGCGGTGGATAACCGTCCGCTAAAGTTTGAAGAGTTTGAAGAAGTGATGGGGAATACGATCTATACATCCGCTACGCCCTCCAAGTACGAAATGGAACATGCGGAGCAGGTCGTTGAGCAGATCATTCGTCCAACTGGTCTCGTTGACCCGGAAGTGGATGTGCGTCCTAGCAAAGGGCAGGTGGATGATCTAGTCGGAGAGATCAGGCTGAGGGTGGAAAGAGGCGAGCGCGTCCTTGTCACGACTCTCACGAAACGCATGTCGGAAGATTTGGCAGAATACATCAAGGAGCTGGGAATCAAGGTCCGATATTTACATTCGGAGGTGGAGACGCTGGAACGCATTGCGATCTTGCGCGATCTGCGTCTTGGCGAATTCGATGTACTCGTTGGAATCAATTTATTGCGGGAAGGGCTGGACTTGCCGGAAGTGTCGCTCGTCGCGATTCTTGACGCGGACAAGGAAGGCTTCCTGCGTTCGGATACCGCGCTGATCCAAACGATTGGGCGCGCGGCTCGCAATGTGCATGGACGTGTGATCATGTATGCCGATAAAACGACCGACTCGATGAAGCGCGCGATTGATGAAACGAATCGCCGCCGCGCCAAGCAGGTGAAATATAACGAAGAGAACGGCATCGTCCCGATCAGCATCACAAAGGCAATCCATGATCTGACGGAAGAGTTGAGCGCGAAGGCTGTGGGAGAAATGAGGGGTGAATACAAAGTGAAAAGCGACTTGCCTCGTAATGAATTAAGGCAGATCGTGCACGAGATGGAAAAGCAAATGAAGGAAGCCGCGAAGAATCTCGAATTCGAGAAAGCCGCCGCCCTGCGCGACGAGTTGTATCAATTGAAGAGTTTACTCGCGGAGGATGAATCTCTCAAGCCGTGGGAGAGGATCAAATTGCTGACAGGGGAGGAATAAAAGAGAACTCGGACATCTTTGAAGTCTTTGATTTCTTCATAGTTCATTAAATTGGGCGGAAGAAAAAAACAGCAATTACTTGCTTTTTTATTTGAGCATTGTTTCAAGATAACTTTGTATTACCCACACAATAATAGGCAATGGAAATGCCAAAATGAAATCGCCAAGCGTTCGCCTCTCCCATGGCCATTCTCGAATGCCCCTATAGTATTCTTGCCTGCTTAGCAAAGTGTCAATCGTTGCTTTTAATTCGCCAGCCCTGACCATTTCTTTATTTCGTAGCAATGTATCTTGTTCTCGAATCACAGAGTTTATATGCTCTGCTACATCTGACACCAGATTCTCTTTCTTCTGGATTATTAAGTGCCTTACCCAAATGATCGGAAATATGAATAGACTTTATCCGAAATAGCGTTATGATCGGTGAATGCTAACCTATGAAGAGTTGAAAACGAACCCGAGAAAGTTTGTGACATTCACCAGCCTCACGCCAGCTGAGTTTTTGGATTTGCTTC
>Ga0247727_10011007_pt1 | contig 15892 bp, 13 predicted proteins | sample WisWelCaveWW1625_FD_202498 | JGI IMG/M metagenome (GOLD analysis project Ga0247727, IMG submission 202498) | Biofilm microbial communities from Wishing Well Cave, Virginia, United States - WW16-25 | ecosystem: Environmental > Aquatic > Deep subsurface > Groundwater > Cave microbial mat | place...
CTTTGCTTCCGGGCGAGCCGCGGCCCAATTCCGGCGGGCTGCCGTCAGCCGGTTCTCCTCGCCCAGAAGCGCGCGTCACCGGTGCAGCCCAGGTAGAAAGCGTCTTTCCCGCTGCGCGCCCGGGCCCTGCCCACGACGTTGTTGCCGTAGAACGTGCCGCGCACCGTGACGACGTGGTCGGCGAGCCCTCCCTGCAGGTCGGCCCGATTGGGCCGCGCCGTAAAGCCGAACGACCCGCCGGGCCCGATGCGTGCGCCGACGAGCGCGCCCGGGTAGACGTGGAATACCGCCTCTCCGTCTCTGCCCGCGCTGACTCCCTGTCGCACGCGGCACGTTGCGGGCACGCCACCGTGGGCGAACGTGACGAGCGTGCCGTCGTGCGAGGAGCAGAGCGAGATGCCACTCCCCGGCGCGCCTTCGAAGTTCCCCTGGAACTCGAGCGAGCAATCCTCCGGCCCGCTCCCGGGTGGAGGGCGCCGCCCGGCCGCTCCCCCCGGAAGAGCCGCCGGCGCTCGACGCGATGAAGCCGGTGACCAGGCCCGCCGTGAGGAGGAGGACGAGCGTCCGCGCTCCGCTGCTCGTCGCCACGGCTAGCGCCTCAGCCGCCGTGCGACGAACGCCACGTTCGCCGTGCACGTGTCGAAGGTCGACCTCGTGTGCGCGGTCAGCCGGCCGCGGACGACGTCCCCCGAGAACGTCCCGGTGACGGACACCGTGCCGGGAGAAGGCCCGATCCTCGGCTTGGACTGCTTCCCCGCGGCGGCGAAGGCGCCGTCGGCCCGGATCGTCCCTCCGCGGGGGTAGAACCTGAATGTCGCGCCCGTCGCGCCGTCGCGGCCGGGCAGCATGCGTCCGAAGTCGCGGTCGTCGCACGGGCCGGGCGCGATGCCGCTGAGATGGTCGACCCGCCGGCCGTTCGGGTCGACGAGGAGGTAGATCTCACCCTCCCAGCGCGGGTCGGCAAAGGTTCCGACAAACCTGATGCTCCCGGTGGAGCTCGGGGACGGCGGTCGCCCTGCGGCCGCCGAGCCCGCGGCGCCGGACGCCCAGACGGAGCCGACGCACGCACCCGCAAAGGCTGCCGCCACCATCACTGGTGCCGCGACGCAGAGAGATCGGCGCACGCCATCAAAGTGGCGTACCACCAGCCCGGCCGCAACCGGGAAACCCCCGCCCTTGCTCTGGGGGCGCGAGCACGAACCGGTCACGGGTCGTGACCCGCTCCACCAGTTCAGCGGGCAACAGATGGAGCCATGGCAATGGGAGCGACTCGGACAGGACTACGCACGTTGCTCACAGCGCGGACTGCAGTACCTCGCGATGCTCCACCTCGCCTGCGGGCTGATCAGCTGACGCGCCGGATGTCGATGTGGGCCTCCAGTGTGAACGTGCAGGTGATGCCGGTGGCGGGCTCGTTGTGGGCGCACTTCCCTTTCCACCCGTCGTCCTCGCCCATCGCGACGCGGTATCGCTCTCCGGCTTTGAGGGCCCTCAGCTTCCTGATGTCCCGAGGCAAGAGCGGGAGTCCGATGCTCGTCGGAAACTCAAGCCCGCGCACCTCGCACGCCCTGAAGAGAGGCCCCATCGGCTGGAGCGTGATCGAGAGGACGGGATTCCCCTGCAACCGGGGCGTCAACCAGTCCTCGAGCCTGAAGCGGCCGATTAGCGGTAGCTTGCGGTACTCGGGCCGGAACTGCGCAACCTTGGTCGAGTACGCCTTGGTCCCGCAGTCGTTCGGCGGTGGCACGTACGCCTCTTCGTTGCAATTCGTTCCTCCGGGGGGGACCGTCTTCGTTCCTCCGGTAACCGTCAATCGACGCTCAGCCACGCCACGACCCCGGCCGAGCGCCCAGATATTGAGCTTCTGGTCGACAATGAACCTGGCCGGCGGGTTGATCTCGAGGCCTCCGCGCATCTTGCCGACACTCCCGCCGTTCACCTCGTTCGTCCCTTCGTAGTGGCGCCACTGCCCGACACAGGGCCCGTTCCTGTCCCCCTCATCAAACGACCACTTCACGGTGAGGCCGATGCCGAGCTCGGCCTCGATTGGATACGCGATCCTCCGTGGGGTTGCTCCGGAGGTGGCCGGCGCAGCAGAGACAGACGCTCCCGAAAGCGCGACGACTCCTGCCGCCGCGACCACACCGATCGTGATGCGAAGCCTCATGGGTGCGAGGTTACGGCCGATCGCGCGCGTGCGCTATAGGGAAACCCCCACACTTTGCTCATCTCGCCTCGCGGAGCTGGCGCGCGAGCGCGGTGCGCGAGCGGACGCCGAGCTTGCGGTAGACACGCGTCAACGCCGACTCCACCGTCTTCGGCGTCACGAACAGGGCCGCGGCGACCTCGCGGTTCGTCATGCCCTCGACCACGAGATCGGCGATCCGCTGCTCGGTCGGCGTGAGGTCGTCGCCCGACGGCGCGCGACCGCCGACGCGTGCCAGCTCCTCCCGCGCGCGCTCCGCCCACAGCGGCGCACCGAGCTCCTCGAAGCGCGCGAGCGCGCCGTCCAGCATCTCGTGTGCTGCCGACCGCTGCTGCAAGCGTCGCAGGATCCGACCCAGCGCAAGCCGCGTGCGCGCCCGCTCGAGCGGAAGCGGGAGCTGATCCTCCGCGGCAACTGCCGCCTCGAGAGAGGCGCAGGCAGTATCGAGATCGCGGACCGCCGCCTCGACGAGACCGCGTGCGCGAAGGACGAGTGGGGCGATCCAGGGGGCGCGGTTGCCCTCGCGGCGCCGGTCGAACGCCATCAGCACGGCGGTGGCGCTCGCGGCGTCACCGATCAGAGCGTGCGCCTCGACCTCGTCGAGCAGGAACGTCAGCATGCTCGGCTCGCCGACCGCCATCTGCTCCGCGATCTCCCGCGCGCGCCGGAGCGGCGGCAGCGCGGCCTCGGCATCACCGAGCGAGAGCTCCAGGAGACCCTCGAGCTGCAGGAGCGACCGGAGATTGTGGAGCTCGCCGAGGGGCTCGGCCTCGGCGATCGCCGCGGCCAGGAGCCCGCGCCCCTCCTCGACCTCGCCACGCAGCACGGCGAGGTGAGCAGACGTGCGCAACACGGGAAGGCGAAAAACTCCTGTCTGCTCGGCGAGATCCGCCAGCTCGGCGGCATGCTCCCCCGCGCGGTCCCAGCGACCGGCGGCGATGTCGACGGCGGCAAGCCCGAAGCGGCACCAGCATTCCGTACGGACATCCCCGCGATCGGTCGTCCTGGCAAGGAGTCGCTCGTAGGCGCTGCGGGCCGCGTCGAGCTCGAGCTCGAGCCGCAACGTGTCGGCCTCGAAGGCGCTCGGGCAGCCGTCGAGGTCGGGGAGCTCGATCTCCGCTTCGAGCCTCAGACCGCGCGCCAACGGCTCGTGCCAGTCGGCGTGACCCGCCATCTTCCGCACGAGTGCCTGCATGGCGAGCGCGTACACGGCCTCGGTGCGATCGGGCAGACGATCAGTCTCGTCAACCGCGGCATCTGCCTGCTCGAGCGCCTGCTCGAGATTGCCGACGTACGCGAGCGCCTGTGCAAGGCACCGTCGCGCTCGCGCCCTGAGCGCTGCATCGCCGGTCTGCAGAACGGACTCGAACGTCTCGAGCGAGGCTGTGCCGCCAACGGTCTCGTCGAGCACGGCGCCGAGGGCGCAGAGAGCCTCGTATCGTGCCGGCCCTTCGGCGCAGGCGGCAGCCGCGTCTTCGAGCAACGAGCGGGCGCGATCGGCTTCTCCCGACTGGAAGTGCGCCCGCGCCGCCGCGACGAGACGCCGTGCGCGCCCGTCGTCGTCGCTTCGCGGCGTCAGGCTCGCGGCCTGCTCGAAGAGGGCTGCACCGGCTCCGCGGGCTCCTCTACGGCAGGCAGACTCGGCCCCACGCGCGAGCGCCGTGGCGACAGTCTCGTCGGGACCGGTACCCGCGAGAGCGAGGTGCCTGGCCCGAGACTCGGGTGACTCCGAGAGTTCGGCAAGACGGAGGTGCATCTGGCTGCGACTGCCCTCGGTCGCGTCTCCGTAGACGGAAGACGCGAGGAGCGGATGCGAGAATCGCACGATCCCGTCGGCGAGCACCAGCACGCCGCGCTCCATAGCCTCGGCGAGCGGCGCCTCCACGTCGCCCGGCTCCACCACGCGAGCGAGCAGCTCCGCATGTGGCTCCCCGGCAGCAGCGACGGCGAGCAGCAGCGCCTGCGTGTCGGCGGACAGGCCGCCGATCCGCCTTCGCAACGCGTCACTGAGCGATGGCGGCACGACGAACGCGAAGCCGTTCGCTTCCGTCCCGGCGACGATACGCGCCAGCTCGAGCGCGTGGAACGGATTGCCCCGGCTCGCATCGTGCACGTGCACCAGCTTGGGCCGGGAGAGAGCCGAGCCGAGCCGTTCGCGAATGATCCGGTGCAACGCGCCCACGCTCAACGGGCCCGGCTGAAGCACGGCGCCGGACATGCCGAGCGCCGAGCCGACGAGCTCCAGCTGCGGGCCGGCGCCAAGCCTCCGGGTCAGCAGGACCGCGACGTCGTCTCCGGGCTGCAGGTGGCGGAGCGAATACGTCAGGGCCACCCGGGACGCGGCATCGAGCCACTGGACGTCCTCGACTGCGACGACGACCGGCTGACGCTCCGCGACGGCACGGAGAACGGAGAGCGCACCGAGCGCGACCGCGGTCTCGTCGAGGCTCGACGCCGCGACCTCGCGTAATCGGAGCGCACCTTCGAGCGCGCGGCGACGCGGCGGCGCAACGGCGCCGTTCGCGACGGCGAGCGCCGGTTCCAGCAGGCTCGCGAGCGCCCCGTAGGAAACGGCTGTCTCGATCTCCACGGGGCGGCTCGTGAGGACGAGCGCTCCCGCCTCGCGTGCCGCTCGGACCCCCTCCTCCCAGAGCACCGACTTGCCGATGCCGGCCTCACCCTCGAGCTCGAGGAGCGCCGGGCGAGCGCTCGCCAGCCAGTTCTCGATTGCAGCCAGCTCGGCATCTCGCCCGACGATCGTCGGTTGCTCGGCGCAGTGGTCGAGCGAGCTGCGGCCGTCGTGGACCTCGGCCCGGAGCGCAAGCGAGGACATGCTCTCGACGCTACGGCATGCCGTCGAGCGTTACAGCGGGGGAACCCCCATAGTTTGCCTCGAACGGAGGCTCGGTCAGGCGTCGCTACAGCGTCGCGTGGAACCGCGCGTCGGCAGTGCAGTGCGTGTAACGCCACCAGGCGCCGCTCGTGAGCTTCACCCGGCCCTTGACGGTACGGCCGTCGAACACGCCTCGCACACGCACCACGGCCTTCGCGATACCGAGCACTCTCCCGTCGTACCCCGATCTCGCCGTGAACGCGAATGACCCGTCGGCGCGAATCGGGGTGCGTGGGAGCGTGTCGAACTGGACGGACACCCCGAGGTCCGGCCCGACGAGACCGCCGTCGCGCTCGCGACACGTGGCGGGCACAGCCCCAACGACCGCCACCAGGGTTGTGCGGCCCCCCGGGCAGAGGTACACAGAGGAGTTGCGCTCGCCTGGCCTGGCGCCGAGGAACCTGTCCTCGAACTGTGTGCTGCAGAACGTGACGGACGGGGGCGGCCGGCTGCCGACGGGGGCGCCGCTTGCCGCCGACGCGAGCGCCGCGAGGAGAGCTGCGGCGTACCCCAAGACGAAGGCGGGTTGTCTGGCCGACCCGACGAGACTCATCGTGCGCACGCGTGGCATCGATCGACGGTAGAGCGCACGGCGGCGGCGGCGCGACCGGGATACCCCCATACTTTGATCGGCTACCTGGAGGTGGTGGGAGGCGTATGCGGGGCGACGTAATCGGGCGTGAACGTGAGCTCGCGGAGGCGAGCGGCCTCCTCGCCGAGGCTGCGGAGCGAAGCGCCGTGCTGTTCGTCGGCGAAGCTGGGATCGGCAAGACGACGATCTGGGCCGCCCTCGCCGACGAAGCCACCGATCGCGGCTGCACGGTATTGACCGCGAGCCCGTCGGAGGCGGAGGCGGAGCTTCCCTTCGCCGGCCTGACCGACGTCTTCGCGCGCATCGACGAACGAACACTCGGTCGGCTGCCCGAGCCCCAGCAGACTGCGCTCGAACAGGCGCTGCGGCGCCGCAGGACGCCACACACCGTCGACCCCACTGCGGTCGCGCTCGGCACGTTGGGGGTGCTCCGATTGCTGTCGGATGCGAGCTCGACCGTCGTCGCGATCGACGACCTCCAGTGGGTGGACGCGCCAAGTCTCCGAGCGCTGTCGTTTGCGTTCCGCCGCCTCGACGACGCCTCCGTCGCGCTTCTTGCAACCATTCGGACCGAGTTCGAAGGCGTGTCGATCGGCACGATTCTCGACCCGGCTGCGTGGCGCCGTATCGAGCTCACCGGTCTCGAGAATCAGCACCTCGCCCAGCTCGTTCTCGAACGGACGGGGCGCGCCCTTACCGCATCGCAACTCGGGAAGCTGGGGCAGCTCTCCGGCGGCAACCCCTTCTACGCGCTCGAGCTCGCGGCAACCGGCGATGCCGAGCTCGGCGTGCCGGAGTCGCTCGCTTCAGCTCTCCGTGTCAGGCTCTCCGCGCTCCCGGAGAGCAGCAGGCGGACTGGCCTCACGGTCGCCACGTTGGGCCGCGTCGACGAGGCGGTGATCCGGCGACTGCACGGTGCAGGCCTCGACGAGCTCCGTGCGGCCGGGATCGTGGACGCCCTCCACGGCACGCCCTGGTTCGCACATCCGCTGCTCGCTTCCACGCTGCTCGAGATGCACAGCGCGGACGAGCGGCGAGCCGTACATCTCGCCCTCGCGACCGCGCTCGAGGACCCCGACGAGCGTGCGCTCCACCTCGGCCGCGGTACCGACGTCTCGAGCGAGGCGGTCGCAGCCGAGCTCGAGCACGCCGCAAGCCGCCTTGACGCACGTGGTGCCCCGGAGACCGCCGCACGGCTGGTCGAGCGTGCCGCGGTGCTGACGCCGGAGGGTGACGTCGCCGCGACGACTCGGCGACTGCTCGCAGCCTCCGACCTCTACCAGGCGGCGGGCGAGGGTAGCGAGCACGTTCGACCGCTGCTCGAGCGCCTTGCGTCGACGCTTCCCGCCGGGCCCGACAGGGCGCGCGCGCTCGTTCGCCTCGGCTGGCTCGGCGCCCAGATCGACACGATCTCGACTGCCGACGCGATCGCGTACCAGGAGCGTGCTCTCGACGAGGCCGACGGAGCCCGGGACATCGATGCCGCGGCTCACGCCGTCCTCGCCCGCATGCGCGGGCTCGGCGGCGACTATCGGTCTGCCCTGCATCACGCCGAGCTGGCGGTCGCGACTGCGGACGGCGCGGCGACGAACCCGATGTTTCCCTCCCCCCACGGCGAGCTTGGCATCGCACGGCTCTTCACAGGACAAGGGCTCGATGAGCAGCTCTTCCTGGAGGGGATCGCGGCCGAGTCGGGTGGAGGCGAGTCCGAGCCTTACCAAGGCGTACGGCGCCGCTTCGCGCTCGCGCTTCTCTACACCGGGCAGACGGCCCGGGCGCGCGCCCTGCTCCACGAGCTCCTCGAGCGGTCGCTCGAGCTCGACCGTGTCCGCTCCGTGGCGGGGTGCGTCCTGGACCTCGTCGAGCTCGAGGTCCGGAGCGGAAACCTGGCCGCGGCGGCGGAGCACGCGCACGAGTTCGCCCACCTCGACCGCCAGCTCCGCGGCGAACTGGGCAAGGAGTGGTACCCGAGCGGTCTCGTCGCCGCGCGCCTCGGGCGCGTCGAGGATGCGCGCCGGATCCTCAACGACGGTGTCGACTACTCCCGTGAGATCGGATCCACGATCTGGCTTGCGCACCACCTGGAGGCGCTCGGTCACCTCGAGCTGTCCGCCGGGAACCACGAGGCGGCGCGCGAGGCGCTCGCCGACGTTCCAACCCTGCTCCGTGCCGCAGGTCTCGGGGAGTGGGCGGTGCATCCGTTCCATCCGGATGCGATCGAGACGCTCGTCGAGCTGGGCCAGCTCGCCGAGGCCGAGGAGCTCCTCATCGAGCTCGACGAGTACGCGCGCCGCCTCGACCGACCGTGGGGGCTCGCGACGGCGGCGCGCTCGGCGGCGCTCATCGCGCTTGCCCGCGCCGCCACCGAAGAGGCTCTCGCGTCGGTCGATCTGGCGCTCGTGGAGCACGAGCGGCTCGACTGGCCGCTCGAGCGAGCGCGCACGCTCCTCGTCCGCGGCAGCACGCTCCGCCGTCTCGGCCGGCGTCGGGACGCCGCGTCGGCCCTCGACGAGGCGCGGGCTGCGTTCGCGGAGCTTCGCAATCCGCTCTGGTACGCCAAGGCGGGCGCCGAGAGACAGCGCCTCGGCGGGCGTCGCGGCGCGGGCAGCGACCTGACGCCGACCGAGGCGCGTGTCGCCGATCTCGCCGGCCAGGGGCTTCGGAACGCAGAGATCGCAGCACTGCTCTACGTGACCCCGAAGACGATCGAGGCGACCCTCTCGCGTGTGTACCGGAAGCTGGCCATTCGGTCACGCACCGAGCTCGCGCGGGCGCTTCCCGGCCAGGGTCGCTAGCTCTCTGCGAGAGCGAGTGAAAGGGCAAGGGCGAGGCAGGCCTCGCCCCTACGCGACGCGCCGCTCGGCGATGCCCTGCCGGGCGAGCGACATGGTGCGGAACCCGTGCTCGGCGGGTAGCCGCATGCCGGAGCCGAGCAGCCGCACGACGAAATCGCCGTCGAGGGCCGGTGCGTACAGGTATCCCTGCGCGAGCGGGCAGCCGAGCTCGCGGAGCAGGTCCGCCTGCGCCTGGCTTTCGACGCCTTCCGCCACCGTGCTCAGTCCGAGCGAGCCCGCCAGGCGGAGGATGGCGTCGACGAGGCTCTTGTCCGCCGCGTCGTCGACGAGCTTGTCGACAAACGGTTTCGGGATCTTGAGCATGTCGAGCGGGAAGTCGCCGAGCCGGCTCAGAGACGAGTAGCCGGTGCCGAAGTCGTCGATGGCGACGCGCACGCCGATCTTGCGCAGTGCCCGCATGCGCTCGATCGCGGCTTCCTCACCCATGATCACGCTGTGCTCTGTGATCTCGAGCGTCAGCAGGGTCGGGTCGAGGTGGGAGCCGAGCAGCACGTCGACGACCTCGTCGACAAGCGTCTCGCTCGCGAGATCGACCGCAGAGAGGTTCACCCACAGCCCGACCGAACGCTTTGGGCGAGCGGACTCCTGCCAGAGCGCCGCATGCCGGCACGCCTCCCGCACCACGCGACGGCCGATCGCCGCCATCTGCCGATTGTCGGCGACGGGAAGGAACTCGCCGGGGCTGATCTGCCCGTGAATCGGGTGCGCCCAGCGTGCGAGGGCCTCGAAAGCCTGAATCGAGCCATCGGCGAGTGCGACCACCGGCTGGAAGTGAACCTCGATCTCGTGGCGCTCGAGTGCGTCTTCGAGATCGAGTCCGAGCTGGCGCTTTCGCCGCGCCGCCTCGTGCGTCTCGACCTCGTACATGGCGACCCGGTGCCCGTCGTTTGACTTCGCGGTGTACATCGCGACGTCGGCGTTTCGCAGCAGCTGCTCCGTCGACATGCCGCGCTCAGCCACCGCGATGCCGATGCTGGGTCGCACTGGCAGCAACTTCCCGGCCACCGTGAAGGGCTCCAGGAAGGCGAGCGAGATGCGCTCAGCAGCGGCTTGTCCGGCGTCCGGATCGGCTCGCTCGAGCAGGACTCCGAACTCGTCGCCTCCGAGCCGCGCCGGGGTGTCGCCCGGGCGGACCGCCTGGCTCAGGCGCTCGGCCGCCCCGACGAGGAGCTCGTCGCCGGCGGCATGCCCCCAGGTGTCGTTCACGATCTTGAAGTCGTCGAGATCGAGGAACAGCACTGTCGGACCCGCTCCGTTCTCGTCCGCGCGGCTACGGTCGAGCGCAGTCGCGACGCTCTCGGTGAAGAGCACCCGGTTCGGGAGTCCCGTGAGACCGTCGTGGAAGGCCTGATGGCGAAGCTGCTCCTTCAGCGCCGTGAGCTCCTCGAGCGACTGTTCCAGCCGCCCGTTCTCGACAACGACGCTCGCGTGACCGCAGAAGGTGGCAAAGATCGGTATGTCGTCGGGCTGGAACGTCGCCGGCTCACCAACCCGGTTGCCGACGACGATCAGGCCGATCACGTCCTGCTTCGCCATCAGCACTCCCAGGATCCCGTCTTCGAGCCCGCGCGCGGTCAGCACACGCTCGATCTCCGGATCCCGGTTCCCGCGCGGCACCACCACTGGCACGAAACCCTTGCGGCCAACGATCTCGATCGCGAGCGCGTCAGCGTCGCTCATCCGGACAGGTCGCATCAGCCGCTCACCGTCTCCCTTACGTGCACTCCGAAGCGCACCCTCGCCGGGCACGGTCGGCACGAGCAGGATCTCTGCGTACTCGGCCTTGAAGAGACGCGTGGCCGCAACCAGCAGATGCTTGACCCCGCGCTCGAGCGCGTTGGCGCTGGTCGTCTCCTGGAGTGCCGCAGACAGCTGGTCGAGCTGCCCGCGGTGCCTCCGCTGCGCGTGGAACCCATGCAGCGCAAGCCCGCACGCGATGCCGGGCGGGATCAGGAGCAGCATTGTCAGCGGGCTGCCGAACATCCACGTCAGCGACGCGGCGATCGCCATCACGCCCAGCGCCGACCAGATGGCTGCCGGTGCCACCGCATCGCGCCGTGCCGCAGGTGCCCCCTCGATTGCCGTCACCTGTGGGTTATCGGCACGGCGAACGTTGGCTTGAGAGACGACGGCTTGGGCTATGGCGCTGGACGGCGCGGAATGCCGAGTGCAGCGAGTGCCTGCGCCGCCGCCTCCTGCTCGGCTGCCTTCTTCGTCGAGCCGGTGCCCATGCCGAGTTGCTCCTCGTCGATCGTGGCGGCGCAGACGAAGCGGCGATCGTGGGCCGGGCCGTCGACCGAGAGGACGGCGTACTGAACCTGGCGGCCGCTGCGGGCGAGCGCCTCCTGCAGGTCGGTCTTGGAGTCGACGTGCCCGGTACGAGCGAACTCGATGCGATCGTCGAACGCCTCCACGATCGCGCCGGTCACGATCTCGAATCCGTACTCGAGGTAGACGGCGGCGATCGCCGCCTCCAGCAGCGCCGCCAGGACGTTGCGGCTCCGCGAGATGCGCTGAAGCTCCGGCGCCGGCACCTCTTGTGCGCGCTCGGCCAGGCGAGCGCCCAGGTCGAGCTCACGGGCCACGGCGGCGCAGCTCTGGCGCGACACGACATGCGCGCGGATCTTGGCCAGCTGTCCCTCTGACGCCTCCGGGAAGCGGTCGTACAGTGCCCTGGCGATCGCAAGCTCGAGCACGCTGTCGCCGAGGAACTCGAGTCGCTCGTACGACGACTCGCGGACGGCCGCCCACGAGGTATGGGTGAACACCTGATCACGGCGCTCCGGAGGGAGGGCGTCGACGAGGAGCGTCAGCCGCCGCTCCTCCCCCGGGCTGCCGGTGTTACTGGTGCTCGACGACGTAGTCGACAGCCTGGCCGACGGTCGTGATTTTCTGCGCGTCGTCGTCCGGGATCTTGATTCCGAACTGATCCTCGAGCTCCATGATCAGCTCGACGAGGTCGAGCGAATCGGCGTCGAGGTCCTCCTGGAACGACGACTCTGCGGTGATCTCACCCTCGTCGATGCCGAGCTGGGAACCGAGGGCGGACTTCACGCGCTCGAGGACTTCTTCACGGGACGCTGCCACTGGCGAAACCTCACTCCGGGGTCGGGGTCGATTGAGGCGCGACTCTAGCAGGCTCATCCCCCCCGGCAAGCGCTTTCTCGCTGGCGCGAGAAATCGGGATCCGCTAGTGCGGATACTTTACGCGCAAGGAGCCCTAGAGGCATCCGCTTCGCGGCCGCGTCGCTCCCTACCTTGGCGCGCCGTTTGGGTCAGGAAGTGGAGGGGGTCCGTTGGGGCAGCCGTGCCGCGAGCCGGCCGACGACGTCGTGCTCGACGCCTCGGGCGGCAAGCCGGATCGCATTCGCGACCGCGCGGCGCGAGCTGGAACCGTGCGAGATGACGACGATGCCTCGCAGCCCGAGCAGGTACGCGCCCCCGTGAGTCTCCGGATCGAGGCGGCTGCGAAGCGTGCGTGTGGCAGGGCGGATCAACGCGCCGCCGATCTTGCCGCGGGTCGACCCCTCGATCTCGCAGCGGAGCGCGCCGAGCACGCTCGCGATCGTCCCTTCGAGCGTCTTCAACGCGACGTTGCCTGTGAAGCCGTCGGTGACGACGACGTCCGTGTCGCCCTCGAGCAGCGTTCGGCCCTCGGTGTTGCCTTCGAATCGCAGGCCCGGCTCTCCGAGCAGGAGCCGGTGTGCCTCGAGCGTGAGCTGGTTGCCCTTCTCCGCCTCCTCGCCGATCGACAGCAGGCGCACCGTGGGCTCGGCGCTCTCGAGCATCTCGGCCGCGAAGACCGACCCCATGTGCGCGAACTGCACCAGGTGCTCGGGCCGCGCGTCCGCGTTTGCCCCCGCGTCGAGCAGCACCGAGGCTCCGACCCGCGTCGGGAGCACCACGCCGATCGCCGGCCTGAGCACGCCGGGAAGCCGCCGCACGTGAAGCAGCGACGCAGCCAGCATGGCGCCTGTGTTCCCCGCCGACACGACGGCGTCGGCGACGCCGTCGCCGACGGCTCTCGCCGAGCGCACCAACGAGGAGTCGGGCTTGCCGCGCACCGCCTCCGCCGGCTTGTCGTCCATCTCCACGGCGTCGATCGTGACGACGTGCTCGAGCCCGTGCGTGTCGAGATCGGCAGGGCCGAACAGCACGGGCTGGATCTCGGGCGAGGCGACGTCGAGGGCGCCCGCCACGATCTCGTCGGGCGCGCGGTCGCCGCCGAGCGCATCGACCGCTACCCGAACGGCCACCGGGCCCTACGGGGCGGGGGTGCGGAGCGGCTGGATCTCACGGCCCTTGTACGTCTTGCACGTGGGGCAGACGTGGTGTGCCTGCTTTGGCGACCCGCATGTCGGACACACGTTGACACGCGGCGCCTTGATGCCATGTTGGGCGCGTCGCTTGTCGCGACGCGACTTGCTGGTTTTCCTCTTCGGGACGGCCATGAGCGGCTGACAACTGTAGCTGAACGTCTTGGCGACGCGACGCGAAGGCGGCATACTCGAGAAAGGTCATGTCCGAGACGGACACTGTGCTGGCGTGTTACCAGTGCGGGCGGATGCTTCCACCCGACACCGCCGAGCAGGCGCGCTGGAAGCACGTGGACATGGTTCTCTCGGGTGAGCTCGACGAGGCAATGCTCCTCTGCCCGGAGTGCCGTGAGGAGGACCGGGAGCTGACCTATGACGAGGGCGGCGAAGAGTAGGGGCCCTCGGCAACGCAGGGATGTCCGAGACACGGTTCGGCTGACGTCCGACGCCTGCCGTACCGCCCTCGGCCGATCGGGTTATCGATCGTCTCGCAGCTCCCGCGCCAGTGCGTCCAGCGCGGCCCAGCGTGGGTCGGTGGCGGCTTCCTCGTGGACGTGCGGCTGGACGTTCAGGTTCTTCCCGCACGCGGGGCAGAGGCCGGCGCAGTCCGGCCGGCAGAGGATCGGATCCGGGAGGGCGAGAGCGACCGAGTCGCGAGCCCAGGCGGACAGCTCCAGCTGCTCGTCGGCGACGTAGTCGCTCCTGAGCTCCTCGTCTCCGGTTGCCTCGGCGTCGTGGTACTCGCGGACGTCGACGCGGACGTGCGCGACCGCGTCGTCGAGGCAGCGCATGCACGGGCCGTGGACGTCCACGCCCAAGCGCACGTGGAAGACGAGCCCGCTGGTCGCGCGCTGAACCGCGAGCTCCGCGTCGGCGGTTTCTGGTGATGGCACGTACGACTGGCCGCCGAGATCGAACGGCTCGAGCGCCACCTCGACGCGCGCGGTGTGCTCCTCCCCCGGGAGCAGGCGCAGTTGGCGAAGCGGGAAGCGCGTCACGGGCCGAGCGTACCGCCGCAGATCCGGCGACGCGCATGACAGACGGATGTAAGAGGGTGGTAAGGGATGGCGCTCCCTGACGCCCGGATGGTGTACCCCGTAAGGCACACACGCCACAGGAGGTGCGGAATGACCGGACGCCGTTCGAGAAGCGGACGGAAGACCCTGCTGATCGCTCTCGGCGCCGGCGCGCTCGCCGCGGGGCTGTTGCTGCCGGCAGGAGGGAGCGCGCGGTCCCAGACCGCTCCTGCGAACACGTCGCTCCCGACGATCAGCGGCACCGCCCAGAAGGGAAGCACGCTCACGGCCGGCAGCGGAAGCTGGAGCGGCACGACGCCGATCTCGTTCGCGTACGCGTGGCAGCGATGTGACAGCGCGGGCGCCAACTGCGCGGCCATCTCTGGCGCGACGTCGACCACGTACGTACTCGGCACGAGCGATGTCGGCAAGCGAATCCGCGTGCAGGTGACCGCGACGAACGCCGACGGAGCCGCCTCGGCGCTCTCGGGGGCGACCGCTGTTGTCGTCGGTGACGTGCCGGTGAACACCGTCGAGCCCGTGATCTCGGGGAGCGCCGTCGAGGGCCAGACGCTGTCCGGGACCTCGGGCTCGTGGACGGGTCAGCAGCCGATCTCGTTCGCGTACCAGTGGGTGCGTTGCGGATCGGACGGAGGGTCCTCTGACGGGTCCAACTGCGTCTTCGTATCCGGCGCCACCAAGAGCACGTATCTCCTCGACGACGATGACGTCGGCAAGCGCATGCGCGTCCGCGTCACGGCGACGAACTCCGCCGGCTCGAAGACCGTCGCCTCGAACCCGACGCAGGCGGTGCTGTCGAAAAGCCAGGGCGGCCCTCCCGCCTCGACGGCCGAGCCCGGGATCTCCGGCAACGCCGCCCAGGGCGAGACGCTGACGACGACGTCCGGCACCTGGACGGGAGCCACCCCGATCTCGTTCGGATACCGCTGGCTGCGCTGCGGCTCGGACGGCGGCAAGTCGGACGGCTCGAACTGCTCTAGCATCTCCGGCGCCACGAGCACGTCGTATCGCCTGACGAGCTCCGACGTCGGCAAGCGCATCCGTGTCCGCGTCACGGCGACGAACAGCAAGGGTCAGGCGACCGCAGCTTCGAACCCGACAGGAACCGTCGGTCCGCCAGCGCCGAGCGGGACGATCACGCTGCCGAACGGCGAGCGGTCGATCCCGGTCACCAGCGTCCCGTCCGACCAGCGCCTGATCGTCGATCGGGTCGACTTCTCGCCCAACCCAGTTCGCTCGCGGTCGTCGCAGATCACGATCCGGATCAAGGTGAAGGACACACGCGGCTACGTCGTCCGCGACGCGCTCGTGTTCGTCCGCTCGACGCCGGCCGTGACGTCCCCGATCGGCCTCGGGCGTACCGGCACGGACGGGTGGATCACCTACACGACGGTGCCGCAGGCCGACTTCCCGCTGCAGGACGGCTACAGCGTGCAGTTCTATGTGAAGGCATATCGTCAGGGCGATAACGCGCTGGCCGGTGTCTCCGGCTCACGTCTCGTCCAGGTGGCCACGAAGGGCTGACCGGCGGTCGGTGCGGCGGGCCCCCGGCCCGCCGCACCGACGGCATGAACAGGGCGAGGCTGGCCTCGCTCCTACACGTAGTCGTCGTCGGAGCCGTCGCGGTCGACCGGGCCGATCCCGGCGATCACGGTCTCCTGTGAGCGCTCGTGCAGGCGCTCGCGGCCGCGGCGCACCGCAACGAGGAACTTGTCGAGGTTGACCTCGAGCGTGGACAGGATGCCGTCGGCCCAGTCCTCCATCTCGAGCCGCGTCTCGCGGGCCTGCCGTCGTGCGTCCTCGACGATGTCCTGCGCCTGGCGCTCCGCGATCTTGACGATCTCGGTCTGCGCCGCCTCGCGCACTGCCTGTTCGCGAGCCTCGCCGATCAAGCGGTCGCATTCCCGCTTCGCCTCGGCGAGCATCTCCTGGCGCTCCTTGACGATCCAGCGCGCCTGCTTGATCTCCTCCGGGATCGTGGCACGCATCTGGT
>Ga0247727_10011008_pt1 | contig 15890 bp, 12 predicted proteins | sample WisWelCaveWW1625_FD_202498 | JGI IMG/M metagenome (GOLD analysis project Ga0247727, IMG submission 202498) | Biofilm microbial communities from Wishing Well Cave, Virginia, United States - WW16-25 | ecosystem: Environmental > Aquatic > Deep subsurface > Groundwater > Cave microbial mat | place...
AAGAAGCTGGTTCTCATTCGCTAATGAGTATTGGTTTTCAAAGCTGTCATTGACAAAAGGCTGCAATGGAACTGGGCTTGATCAAGTCAAGGTTTCATTGCAGCCATTTTGTTTTTGCCGCGCAATTTGAAACAAGGAAAAATCATGCCTCTAAAACTGGGTTCAATCATGATCGCTTTATGCTTGATGGCCTGCGCTTCTCCTGAACCGCCGCCCGGCGGAAAGAGTGCGTCGGGCTTACGGAAAGTGATGATTACCGAAGCTGATGCGGTCGACCGCCTCCGCGCGCTGGGCTTGGAAGTGATCGTGCAGCAACCGGACTACGTGGTCGTTCGCCAAGACAGCAGCCACCTTCAAGCATTGCGAGAGGCGGGTATCACGACGCTGCCGGCGCAGGAAGCCGATCTTGTGCAACGCTTGGTGCGCGTGCATTTCTCGGATCGCGAGCAGAAGCAGCAAATCATCGACATGGGCATCGATTTTTGGGAGCAAGAGGGAGATTCGCTGTTGGCGCGCGCTTTCGACATTCATTTGTCGCGTTTGCAAGCCGCCGGCATCGGTTATCGCATTCTCGCCAACGATGCCAGCAAAAGAGAGGTGAAGCCATGACGGCGAGAACCTCTTTACGCCGCGCCGGGCTGGTTGCTTTTCTGCCGCTGTTGATCATTGGCAGGTGTCGCAATGGCGACGATCCGACCACGCCGCCGGCTGCGGGACTTTATCACACCTTTTCAGAAATAGCAACGGAATTGCATGGGTTGGCCTCGGCGCATCCGGATCTGGCTCGCGTCGAATCCATCGGCCGCTCGGTAGAAGGCAGAGATCTCTGGGCGATTAAGATCACCGATAATGTCAGTGTCAATGAATCGGAGCCGGTGGTGGTTTTTCTGGGCGGCCATCATGCGCGCGAATGGATCGCCGTGGATGTGCCGTTCTTGCTCGCCAAATACTTGATTGAAAATTACAACCGGGACACGCAGATTACTCAACGCCTCAACGCGGCAGAAATTTGGATCGTGCCGATGGTGAATCCCGATGGTCACCAATATTCCGTGACCACGAATCGTCTGTGGCGCAAGAATCGCCGCAACAACGGCGATGGCACGTTCGGCGTCGATCTGAATCGTAATTATAGCTATCAATGGGGCGGCAGCGGCTCTTCGGGAGACACGTTTTCGGAAATCTATCGCGGTCCGTCGCCGTTTTCCGAGCCGGAAACGCAAGCGGCGCGCGACTTTTTGCTTGCGAAACGCCCCCAAGCGCTGATCAGTTATCATAATTTTTCGCAGCTTGTGCTTTACCCCTGGGGATATACGCACACCCCGGTGCCCGACCAGCCCCGGCTGCATACGTTGGCGGTGGCGATGGCGGATGCCATTCGCGCCGTGCACGGCGTTGCCTACACCCCGCAGCAAAGCGCCGATCTGTATCTTGCCAGTGGCGACACGACGGATTGGCTCTATTTCGAAATCGGCGTGCCCGCCTATACGATCGAGTTGCGGCCGCGCACGACGTTTCCGGGATTCGAATTGCCCGAAAACGAAATCGCGCCGACCTTCGAAGAGAACCTGCCGGCGGCGCTCTATCTCATCGATCAAGCGATTGCCGCGCCGACCATGGCGATGAACTAACTTTCGCGCGGCGGCGGCGATGACGAAAGCCATAATCGAATCGCAAGCTCCGCGCGGGAAATCTAATTGACTTTGCGACAGCGGAGTGTTACATTTTGCCCACATTTCAAGAAAGCTCATTTCATCAGCATGGAGACCCGAGGCACTGTCGACCCGGCTCGCGACGCTTCAGTCGCGCGTGGGTGAGGTAAGGTGCTTCAGATATTATGAAACTTCCCGCCAATTTTTCGAAAACACTTTTGCCGATAATTGTGGTCATCCTGGCTGGAGTGACAGCGATTTTTGTTTTTAATCTTTCTGGAATGGCTTTGGTTGTGCCGGCCTTCCTTCTGCTGGCATTGGCCGGTCTTGGTGTTTACCTGTTCTTCCAACAATCCAACCAACAAGCGCGCATCGAGGCGCTGCGGCAGGGTTTGTTGCGATACAAAGCCGGCGATTTTTCAGCGCGCGTGGAAGATTCGACGTTCGATGAGTTTGGCGAAATCGTTCGCTTGAGCAACGAGCTGGCGACAAATCTGCAAAAGCTGCAAAGCAATATGAACCAAGTGGAACGCCAACGCCAGCAATTGTTTACGGACTTGACCAATGCCATTGCCAAACCGCTTGCCGGCCTGCGCGGCGCTCTCGACGAGGTGTTGCGCCGCCAAGACGGCGAGCCCGTCCATGATCGCGAGCAGCGTCTGACGACGATTCTCGAAGAGGTGCTGCATCTCGGCGCCCTCGTCGATGATCTGATTGAAGTGTCGAGCATCGATAGCCGGCGGTTCCACTTGAATCTCAAACACGTTGATCTGCTCGCGCTCTTGCGCCAGGCGAACCGGCGATTTGAAGTGGCGCTACAGCGGAAAAATATGCGCTGCGAGCTCGAAGTCCCTGAAAAGCTCAACATGCGCGGCGATGCGGAGCGCCTCGGCCACGTGTTCCACAGCCTGTTTGCCAATGCCATCAAATATGCTGGCGAAAACACCACCATCCGGGTGAATGCCGCGCGCCAGGGCAACATACTGCGCGTGCGATTTCAGGACGATGGCGCTGGCATGTCGCAAGAGCTTGTGAAAAAGATCTTCAGGCGTTTCGAACGCGGCGAAGCCACCGAAGTATCCGGCGCCGGGTTGGGGCTTTCGGTGTGCAAGTACATCGTGCATCAGCATCGTGGCCGCCTGCGCATCGAAAGCGCGCCGAAGCAGGGCACGAAAGTTTTTATCGAGTTCATGGTGGGAGGCGGACACCCGGGCCAGCGCCGGGGTCGCCGTCCCAGCGGACGCCGCACGGCGTAAAATGCATTCCGGGGAATCATATCTCGAATTGCTCGGATTCGATCGCACAAGTTACGAGAAGTTCTATTTGAATGGTAATCCAGCCTTCCCCGCACTTGCACGGTCGAAACGTGCTACCTGAGTTGCCCAACCATCATCTATGAGAATCTTCAAATACTCTTGGAGACGCCATGCAAACTAAAATTGCCAAGACCCGCAAGTACCGTTTGGATATGAATGAGAAGATTCTCACCAGCGGCTTCAAGGATTTTCAGAAATTTTTTGCGCTGGATAGCAAGGCTTATGTCGAGGGCGCGATACCGGTCAAATACAAAGAAATGATGGGTCTCGTCGGCAGCATGGTGCTGCGCTGCAACGATTGCATCTTCTATCATCTTGACCGCTGCGTGCAGGAGGGCGCGAGCCGCGAGGAATTGCACGAGGCCATGAACATCGCGTTGATCATCGGCGGCTCGATTGTGATCCCGCACCTGCGCTATGCGTTCGAGATGCTGGAGGAGTTGACTTCGACAAACGATGTAGCGCCGGATTAATGTGCCTGTTGCTTAGATTTTTTGATTACTTTGATCGCCAACTCCAGTCTTTTGCAAGTATCTGATCCCCATCAATTAATTGCATAATCCTGTGACGAAGTTAAAAAGACACAAACATCCCCATGCACCCCGCCGTTTCCATCTACAATCTTCGTAAATCTTTCAATAATGTGCCCGTGCTTCAGGGTATTGATTTGAACGTTGCCGGCCATGAGCTGACGGTTTTGATCGGACCCTCGGGCTGCGGCAAATCGACTTTGCTGCGCTGTTTGAATTTGTTGGAGATTTTCGACGAGGGCACAATTCAGATTGCCGGCATGATCATGGAACGCGATGGAGGCCCGGTTTCCAAAGATTTTCACACACAGGCGCGCGCGCTCCGCACCACAGTTGGAATGGTTTTCCAAAGTTTTAATTTATTTCCTCATCTTACCGTTTTAGAAAACGTCATCTGCGCGCCGCAGGTGGTGAAAAAGATCGCAAAAGAAGAAGCCGAGGCCACGGCCCGCGACTTATTGAACAAAGTTGGCTTGGGTTCTCACCTGCACTATTACCCCCTGCAGCTCTCCGGCGGCCAGCAACAGCGCGCGGCCATCGCGCGTTCTTTGGCCATGGCCCCCAAGGTGATGCTCTACGACGAGCCAACCTCGGCGCTCGACCCGGGCTTGGTGGACGAAGTCTTGAATGTGATGAAGGCGCTTCACGACGAGGGTATGACGCAAATCGTCGTCACTCACGAGATGCGCTTCGCGCGCGAGGTGGCCGACAAAATCGCCTATGTTGATCAAGGACGGGTGGTCGAGGTGGCGCCGCCGGAGAAAATGTTTTCTGCGCCGGAGGATGAACGAACGAGAAAATTTCTTAAAAAGTTTCTTTGATGAATTCATCGCTAAGAAAACAAGACCGGAGATGTTGTTTTATAGCTAGGGTTAAACTCGGTTCGCTCTATGCGCGCGGTCGACGGTTTGAGAGGCTCTTCGCCAGGAATAACCTCCGATGGAATTTTGTTTTGTGGTTTTGCCTTGCTCTGTTCAGCGGGCCGCCGATTGTCAATGGTTCACTATTCGCGCAGGCCTTGGAAACCAAGACCCTGCGCTGGGGCGCTGACTCCGAAGGCGGCGCGCCGTTTATTTTTCCGGATCCGAAAGAACCCAGCCGTATCATCGGGTTCGAAGTCGAGATCGTCGGGGCGCTCGCTGAGGAAATGAGCATGCGCGCGGAGTTTGTGCAAAACCAGTGGGACGGCCTCATCCCCGGTTTGCAGCGCGGCAATTACGACATCGTGGTCAATGGCCTAGAGATCACCGAAGATCGCAAGAACGAGATCAATTTTTCAGAACCGTACTACCTCACCTCCGAGCAACTCACCGTCCGCAAGGAAACCTACGACCTCAACCGCCTAGAAGATCTGCCCGGCAGGGTTGTTGGCACGCTGAAATTTTCGCTGGCGCACCGCATTCTCGAGGCGCAGGGCGGCATCGACATTCGCAGCTACGACGGCCAGATCAATGCGTACGAAGATTTGGCAACCGGCCGTCTCGATGCGGTGCTGATGGATTATCCCATCGCGTTGTATTACGGTCGTCCCAACGCCAAGCTAAAATTCGCCGGCGGGCCGATTAGCCAGATGGCTTATGGCATCGGCGTTCGCAAGGAAGATCAGCAGCTCTTGCAATCGATCAATCTGGCTCTCGAGCGGATTTCACAGAACGGCAAGCTGCGCGAGATTCTTGAACGCTGGGCGCTTTGGAACGCGCCGATGGCGGAGCTGCTACGCGATACCAGCCCCTCGACCACGCAACCGGCGGCCTTTGAAGAATATTTGCGCGCCGTTGGCATGGAACGCACGTGGAAAGATAAAGTCGTTCAATATCTCGGCTACATCCCGTTGCTTGCTAAAGGTGGCCTGATGACCGTGCAGTTGTCAATTTTGTCGATGGTGTTGGCGGTCGTCTTCGGGCTGATCGTGGCGCTGTTGCGACTTTATGCGCCTCGGCCATTGCGCGGGCTATCGGCCTTTTACGTGGAAGCGATTCGCGGCACGCCGCTGCTGATTCAACTTTATCTCATTTATTACGGATTGCCGAACCTCGGCCTGAAGTTGTCGCCGTTTGTCGCGGCGCTGGTCGGTCTTGGACTCAACTACGCGGCGTACGAGGCCGAAAACTATCGCGCCGGCATTTTATCGATTCCCCATAGCCAAATGGAGGCGGCGATGGCGCTGGGCATGACGCGATTGCAAGCCCTGCGGCATGTGATTGTGCCGCAAGCGATGCGGCTGATCATCCCACCGGTGACGAATGATTTTATCTCGCTATTCAAAGATTCTTCGCTGGTATCGATCATTACGATGGTAGAGTTGACCAAAGTGTATGGCCAACTGGCTTCGACGTATTATGACTATATCGGCATTGGAATTTTGACGGCGGCGATGTATTTCGTCATCGGTTGGCCGTTCGTGCGCTTATCGCGTTATGCCGAGCGCCGCTTTACCGTCGATAAGCGCCAGCCCCAGTGAAGTTGAGCGTTCTGCGTGAGAAATTTTCTTTAAAACACGAAACCGCCACTTGGGAGAACTTCCGGGCGGTTTCGTGCCTTCGACGCGGAGGTAGGTATGGCTTTCGTGCAGAGAAAGCCATGCCGGGAGACTTCTGCTCTCTCGGCCTGTTGGCCTATCGATCTTCTACATATTGCCTGGCCCACTTTATCCTACAACATCATCCATCCTCTCCATTTTGCCAGGTCGCTTCTCAACAAGCCGATGTTCAGAAGCTCTAAATTACAGTTAATGTGTTATCAACAAACGTGCCGCGTTTTTTTGTTCAACGTCAAGCTTCAATTCATTGAATTTTAGTGATCGCGTTTTACAGTGAGACCTGTCCGCGCGCCTTGTTTTCTCAAGATTGAAAAATAGCAGTTGGATTTTCTCAGGTTCAAGAATCTTTGAATTGGCCAAGGCGCTGGCGCATAGCTTCGGCAAGCAAGATACACGCGGCATGGCTGAGAGAAAGAGATGTCGCTTTCTCACGCATGGGAATGCGCATGAACCCATCGCATTGCACGCGAACCGCGGCAGAGAGGCCGCGCTTTTCACCGCCAATTGCCAGAAGAGTGGGGCCGGTCAAATCAACTTCATAGCAAGTGCGTTTGGCATTGGCAATGCAGCCCCAGATGCGCAAATCATGTCGACGCAGCTTCTCCAGTTCTTCTCCGGCGCGCTCGATTTTGACGACGGGCAGACGTTCGTAGGCGCCAGACGAGGCGCGTGACACGGCCACTTCATCAAAATCCCACAAATGCTTTTTTAAGAGAATGGCCTGAACGCCCAAGGCCTCGGCGGAGCGCAACGTGTATCCGAGATTTTGTGAGTCTTCAACGCCTTCTAAAAGCAGCAGCAAGGGAGGGGACGCCGCGCTTTTTAGCGAATCGATGATCTCATCAAATGCAGCCGGCGGCTTGGGAGTGCACAGCGCGAGAATGCCGCCGTGAGTTTTGCCGAACGCCATGGCGTCGATCTCGCTTTTTGCCAGGCGTTGAACGGGGATATTTTGGCGCTCGGCTTCGTTGAGCACATCGGCGATTTTATCGTCCGGCAGGCCCTGCTTGATGATGAGCAACTGGATACGCCGCCGCCTTTGTTGCAGCGCTGGCAGCACGCATTGCCGGCCCTCGAGCCGTTGGATTTTCAATTTATGTGATAATAAAAAAGGCTGCCCATTAGACGGCGGCAAGCCGGAATTGAAAAACGATGGTTATTTCTTTGTATTCCTCGGCAAAGTATAGTCAGAAAACTTTCTGGTTGCAAGTTTTATTTCATCCAAGCCCAGCATTAACATAATGCTACTTTCAATCAGATTCTAATTTCGCAGCTACAGGATACAGCTCAAGGATAAGGCCACCCGCGTCAAAAATCCAATGCTCAACGCCAGCCCGAGGGTTATCCCGACGATGAGTACCATTCTCTAAAGCGTAATGAAGGGCATGTAAACACAGAGGCTTATCGCAGGGGTAGCAAGGCAGGGTTTGCACGTCTGCAAAAAATTGCGGCACGCTTTTGCAAATATGCGAAAATTAAAACCGGATGAACTCTTGGAAATTCGGGAAAATATTGACCGGTCGCTGACTGAAAGTCTTCGCAATTGAAAACTCGATCAGCGACCGGTCAATGAATTCCAATTTTCTCAAATAAACAGCGGCGCCAGCACGAGGGTGATGGTGCTGAGCAATTTGATGACGACATGCAGCGAGGGTCCGGCGGTATCTTTGAACGGATCGCCGACCGTATCGCCGACGACCGCGGCTTTGTGCGGGTCGGAGCCTTTGCCGCCGTACGCGCCGGTCTCGATATATTTTTTTGCATTGTCCCACGCGCCGCCGCCGTTGTTGAGCATCGTCGCGACGAGAATGCCAACCATCGTGCCAACCATCAACATTGCCGCGACCGCCTCCGCGCCAATATTTAATTGCTTAAAAATGAGGCCAACCGCAATCGGCATGGCGACGGTGAGCACCCCGGGCAACACCATTTGCTTCAGCGCGCCGGTGGTGACAATATCGACGCATTGCCGATACGAAGGCTTTGACGTGCCCTTGAGAATTCCCGGATTCTCCTTGAACTGCCGGCGCACTTCGTTGATCACATAATACGCGGCTTTGCCGACGGCGCGAATCGCCAACGCCGCAAACAAAAAGATCAACATCGCGCCCAACAATCCGCCGACGAAGACTTCCGGCTTGGCGATGTCCACTGACTCCAACGGCTTGCCGAAATTTTTCAATTCATCGAGATACGCGGAGAACAGCAGGAAGGCGGCCAACGCCGCGCTGCCAATCGCATAGCCTTTGGTAAGCGCCTTCGTGGTGTTGCCCACGGCGTCGAGACGATCGGTCTTTTTGCGAACCTCTTCGGGTTGCTGGCTCATTTCAATGATGCCCCCGGCATTGTCGGCAATCGGCCCGAAGGTATCCATCGCGAGAATATAGGCCGCGGTGCCGAGCATGCCCATGGTGGCCACGGCGGTGCCAAACAAGCCGGCATTTTCCAAGCCGCTGTTCTGCCCCAGATAGTATGAAGACAGGATAGCCACCGAAATCACGATGACCGGCAGCGCAGTGCATTCCATCGCCACGGCAAAACCGGCAATGATGTTGGTGGCCGGGCCGGTTTGCGAGGCCTCGGCAATCTCCCTGACCGGGCGATATTTGTATTCGGTATAATACTGCGTGATATAAACGAAGGCCATAGCGGCCGCAAGGCCGATCAACCCACAGATCCAGAAATGCCACCAGGCGTTCGGCGCTTGCTCCGAAGCGAGCAGCCAATTGCAGCCCACCCCAAAACCAATCGCCGCCAAAATGGTCGTTATGTAATAGCCGCGGTTCAGCGCTTGCATCGGGTCGCCATCTTCGCGCGTGCGCACCACCATGATGCCGACAATCGACGCGAGGAGCCCGAAGGCGCGCGCCACCAGTGGAAAGAGCATGACGCCGACGACACCCGCCGAAAAGACGACGCCGCCCTCTTGCGCGGTGATGGCAAGTGTGGCGCCGAGAATCATCGCGCCAATATTTTCCGCCGCGGTGGATTCGAACAGATCGGCGCCACGGCCGGCGCAGTCACCCACATTATCGCCGACCAGATCGGCAATCACCGCCGGATTGCGCGGATCGTCTTCGGGAATGCCAGCTTCGACTTTGCCGACCAGATCAGCGCCAACGTCGGCGGCTTTGGTATAAATGCCGCCGCCAAGCTGCGCAAACAGCGCGACGAAGCTGGCGCCGAACCCGTAGCCGACGATCAAAAATGGGATATCTGTATCTTGGACATGAAGGGCTCGCAAAATAGCATACAGCCCCCCAACGCCGAGCAAGCTCATCGCCACAACAAACAGCCCGGAGACCGCGCCGCCGCGCAAGGCAATTTGCAAGCCGCGATTCAAGCTGGTGCGCGCTGCCGAGGCGGTGCGGATGTTGGCGCGAATCGACACGAACATGCCGATGTATCCGGCAATGCCCGAACAAATCGCGCCGAGCAAGAACGACCCTGCCACGTAGGTCGCCAGCATGCCTTGCGACACCGGATCATGCTCCGAGTGCGGGCGAATGAAAGCATAAAGCACATAAAGCACTGCGGCTACCGGAATGGTGAGGGCGGCGATGGTTTTGTACTGCCGCGATAGAAACGCCTCGGCGCCTTCGCGGATGGCGTCGGAGATTTCCCGCATGGCCGGCGTGCCGTCATCGTTCTTCAGCACCCATTTGGCGAGATAAACGGCGAATGCCAAGGCCAACAAGCTACAGCTTAGGGTGAGTCCTAATTCCATCAGGGTTCCTTTCTACTTAAAAGTTTTGGGCAAAATAAATTCTGGCAAAATGATTGCGCCTAAAAATCATTCTGCCAGAAGTTTGTCTAACTCCGCTTGAAACGGCGCGTGATTAATTTGCTCAGGCATCCGGCGAAGCGTCGTTCATGGGCCGTTTTATTACTCATCACCCTTGTTCTGCGGCTTCTTCAACACTTTGGCGAAGAAGCGTATGGTGAAAAAGGCAACGATGCTCCACGCGAGCAACAAGGTAACTAAGGCAGATGTCGTCATGATGATTCTCCTCGATTTTCAAACCTCTCACATGCCGGGTATAGAGAATGATGATTAAAACGACTGCGCCTTCGATCCTCTATCCTCGATCTTCGGTTTTTAGCAAGCTGTAAAGCTCAAGCCCGTTTCTGCGCGCGCCGCCTCCGCCACGCGACGTGCACCGCCCAGGCGGCCGCCAAGAAAGTGATCGCCAACAAAATGCGCGTGGCATCCACGACAAATTCTCTGGTGGGCGAGCCGTCGACGAACCATTTGTAATCTGGGGCGTCAAGATGCAAAATCTGCCCGATGACGCTGTCCGAGCCCAGCGGCCAGCCATTGCCGGAAAACAGGCTGTTGAAGGCAGCGCTCCAATCGCGGTTGGCCGGGCTGAGCAAGGAGCCGATAAACACCGCCAGTAAAAAGAGCGGCGTCACATATTTTATCACAAAGCGGAAGAATTGCGGAATCTTGATGTCGGCGCCGCGATTGATTTCTTCCCATCCCTTGTCCATGCCGAACACCCAGGCAAAGGCGATGGACTCGCCGAGCGCGAAGAGCACCAGCGCAAACGTGCCCGCCCAATAATCGAATTGTCCGAACGCGCCGTATTCGTACAAAAAGATGCACGGCAGCGCCAGAGCCAGGGTGATGAGGCCAAAGATCCATGCCGAGCGATTACGGCTGGTCTTGAATTCATCCTGAATAAACGCCATGACCGGCTGCCCCATGGCCAACGAGCTGGTAATGCCGGCGAAGAACAGCAAGCCAAACCAGGCGAGCCCGGCCAGAGCCGCCAAGAAGGGTCCCCAGTTTTGAAAGAGCGTCGGCATGGTGCGGAAGCCCATTTCAAAGCCAACGTTCGCCTTGACCCAGTCCAGACCAAGATAGGCGACGGCAATCGGTATCACGATCGTGCCGCCAAGAATCACTTCGACAAATTCGTTCATCCACCCAGCGGAGGCGGCATTGAGCGCGATGTCATCCTTTTCCCTGAGGTAGGCGGCATAGCAGTGAATCGATCCCATGCCGACGGACAACGTGAAGAAAATCTGCCCGGCCGCGGCCAGCCACACTTGCGGGTTGGTTAGCGAATGAAATTGCGGCTCCCAAAGAAAATTCAAACCCACGGTGGCATCGTTTTGCGCGCCCTGATCGCCGGCGTCGAGCGTCAGCGCCCGGATGGCCAGAAAGATGCCGAACAAAATGAGCACGGGCATGCCGATCTTGCTGGCGATTTCCACACCTTTGCTGAGGCCGCGCGAAAGAATCCACAAATTCAGGCCCAGCGTGATCAAGAAAAAGAGCACGGCGGTGCCGGAAAAATTGAAGAACGAGCCTTGGCCGGTGGCCAAATAAGCGCTGAAATAATTTGATACTTCTTCGGCGGATTTGCCGCTGAACGTGCCGGTGAGCGAGTGCCAGACGTAGGCCAGCGTCCACGATTCGATGTAGCAATAATAAGCCGCCACGGCGAGATTGGTAAAGATGCCGAAGACGCCGAAGTATTTCCAGATTCTGCCGCCGCCGAGAACGTCCAGCATGCCCGGCGCGCTATGATGGCCGAACTTTCCGCCGTGCCGGCCAATCGCCCATTCCACCCACAGCAGCGGGATTCCCATGAGCAGGAATGAGATCAGGTAGGGAATGATGAAGGCGCCGCCGCCGTTTTGCGCGGCCTGAGCCGGGAATCGCAGGAAATTTCCCAAGCCAACCGCGTTGCCGGCCATGGCCAGCACCAACCCCACCCGCGAGCCCCAACGTTCTTTGTGTGATGACATGCACCCTCCGTTAAGAATTGATGAAGCGCTTGAGTAATGATTTCACGAGTGTACGGAAATATTTAAATCAACACGCCGGCCACGCACGCGACCAGGCAGGTGGTCAGCAAGCCGCCGATCATCGCCCGAAAGCCAAGCCGCGACAGATCCGGGCGCCGCTCCGGCGCCAAGCCGCTGTAGCCGCCGATCTGAATGCCGATGCTGCTGAAGTTGGCAAAGCCGCACAGCGCATACGAAGCAATCAGCCGCCCGCGCTCGGTCAGCCATGAATTATCTTTGATCAACTCTTGGCTCATGTTGCTATAAGCCACAAACTCGTTGAGCACGGTTTTTTGGCCAAGCAGAGTTCCTACTTTCGTGACGTCTTGCAGGGGCACGCCCATCACCCAGGCCAGCGGCGAAAACAGCCAGCCGCAGATGCGCTCCAAGCTCAACGACGTGCCTAAGAGATGATCGCCCATCCAACCGAGCATAAAGTTAACCACCGCAGTAAGCGCCAGAAATGAAATTAACATAGCAGCCACATTCACCGCCAGCCTCAAGCCGTCTGTCGTGCCCGAGGCCACCGCCTCCAGAAGGTTCGTGCCGGTGCGCGGCACCTCGATACTCGTCGTGCCCATCGTCTGCGGCGTCTCGGTCTCGGGCAGCATCAGCTTGGCAATAACCAACGAAGCCGGAGCGCACATCACGCTGCAGGCGATGAGATGTCCGGCAATGTCGGGAATGTACTGATTCAACATGGCGACATAAGCCGCGAGCACGCCGCCTGCGGTCGTCGCAAATCCGGCGACCATGCAGGCCATCAATTCCGACATGGTCAGCGTCGGCAAATAAGGCCGGATGACCAAAGGCGCTTCAGTCTGCCCTACAAAAATGTCCGAGACGGTCGAAAAACTTTCAGCGCCGCTGGTGTGCAGCAACTTGGCGATGAGGCGCGCCATCTGCCGGATGATAAACGGCATGATGCCTAAGTAATAAAGAATCGACATTAATGCTGCAAAAAAAACAATGGTGGGCAATACCTGAAAAGCGAAGATGAAGCCGAAGGATTGGGTATTGGTCACCAAGCCCCCGAAGACGAATTCCGCGCCCTTTTTGCTGAAATTCAGTAAAATTTCGACGGCGGTATTTGCCCACGTAAAAAATATTTGAGCGGGAGTTTTCAGAACGATTACCGCAAAGCCGATGAGAAAAACCAGTCCCCAGCCAATGGTGCGCCAATTCGCGTGCTTGCGCCGCTTATGCGGACACATTGCAAAAGCGATGCCCATCATCACGACAATGCCCAGGACGCTCACCAGTCGTTCCATAAATGCCCTCTCTTGAGAAGGTGTTCGAAAACATTCTGTTCGACCGCGACGGTTTCGATTTATTGGCTTCTTGCTTCGCGACTTCTCCGCCGATGGGAAAAAGCTCGATGATCTGCGAGTAGCTGGCACTGATCACAAAAATCGTCAACGCCGAGGCTATCGCGATAAAAATTGCCAAATGATTGTGCCCGTCCAAGGCCAAAAAAGCTTCTTCGGGACCATAGGCCGAGGATGACAATCCATCCGCCCCCAGGCCAACCCATGCAAAAAAGGCGATTAAGGAAAGTTTATGGAAGATGGTGTGATCATGCGGGCTGCGCGCATTTCCTATAATCAGGTTTTTTAGTCGTAGCGCCAAGGATGGCTGTGCTGGCATGCGGATTTTTACCTTTTTACGGACTTCATATTTTGGCTAAAACTTTTTTGGCTATCTGGAAACCGATAAATCGAGCTATATCTACAAAAAATAATGCCAAAAGTCAAGCCTCGCCACGTTTTCGAGATAGCGCGCTCATCAATGAAATTCTCTCGTGGGTGGTGCATGTCAGCATGAATCACCCGCGAGCACGAGACCATGCCGTGGCGAAGATTAATTGCGAAATCAGTGATTCAAAGCCAATTCTTCGCTGCGGGTGATGTACGCCGCTGAGACTGGAGGCCTCTGCTAAGTTTTGCGCTTGATTATCGCCGATGTCCACCTGCCTTCGCCATCACACTATGCTTGCGGCTATAAGAAAAATAAATGACGAGACCGATGGCGAGCCAAATGATGAGGCGCAGCCAATTCTCGGAAGGAAGGCTGAACATGAGCAACAAGCAGCTCAAAATTCCTGCGATTGGAACGAACGGCACCAACGGCGCGCGAAACGGGCGTTCGGCCTCGGGATTAGTGCGTCGCATGATCAACACCGCGGCGCAGACAATCGCGAACGCGAGCAGCGTTCCCATGTTAACGAGATTGAGCAAAATATTGATGGGCAGAAAAGCCGCCATCGCGCCGACAAAAATTCCGGTAAGAATTGTCGACTTCCACGGCGTGCGGAAACGCTCGTGCACCGCGCCGAAGAAACCCGAGGGCAGCAAGCCGTCGCGCGACATCGCCAGCAACACGCGCGGCAGGCTCAACATTAGAACCAACATGACGGAGGTAATGCCGGCGACACCGGCAACCGCAAGAAGAAATTTTGCCCAGCCTAATCCCACTTGCAAGAAGGCCGTGGCAAGCGGAGCGTTGATGTCAAGTTGATTGTAAGGAACCATGCCGGTCATGATGGCAACGACGGCGACGTAGAGAACGGTGCAAATGAGCAGAGAAGCAACGATGCCAATCGGCACGTCGCGCTGCGGTTTTTTCGCTTCTTCGGCGTGCGTCGAGACCGAGTCAAAGCCGATGTACGCAAAGAATGCAAGCGCCGCTCCGGCGAGCATACCAACCGGCCTGCCGCCGGCATCGGATTGGCCGAGAACGGTGGTGCCGAACATGTTGAGGCCGGTGTAACCATAAGGCGCGAAGTTGCTCCAATTGTCGGGATTGACAAAAAACGCGCCGACCGCGATGACAAAGATCACCGCTGCCACTTTTACAATGACCATCGTTGTGTTAAAGCGCGCGCTTTCTCGAATGCCGACCACCAGAATAATCGTGCAAAGCGTGACGACCGCCACCGCTGGCAGATTGATGAGTGAACCGGTGGCGACGAATTTACCAAGAATCGGATCGTAGTTAATCACCGGCCCGCTGATGACTGTGGGCAAAGTAATATCGAATGACCCGAGCACGGATTGAAAATATCCCGACCAGCCGTTGGCAACGGTTGCGGAGCCGACGGCATATTCGAGCACGAGATCCCAGCCGATAATCCAGGCGAAAATTTCGCCGAGCGTGGTGTAAGCGTAGGTGTAAGCCGAGCCTGCCACCGGCGCCATCGAAGCGAATTCGGCGTAGCACAACGCGGCAAAGATGCACACCATGCCGGCAACGACATACGAGAGCATCAGCGCCGGGCCGGCGGTTTGTTGCGCGACGACGCCGGTGGTCACAAAGATACCGGCGCCGATGATCGCGCCGACGCCGAGGCTCGTGAGCTGAATCGGCCCGAGCACGCGGCGCAGGCGATTCTCGCCTTTCATTTCCTCATGAATGAGGCTCAGTGGTTTTTTGGCAAAAAGAGGATTGGCCATGCAGTCTCCGTTTTATGAACTGAAATTTTTGGCAATGATAGCCGCCCACCCCGCGTCCCGCTTCCACAGAAAGCTATGGAGACGGGGCGGGGCAAGGGGCGGGGCTACATGATTCATTACATTCTAATGAAGCAACTTTCACTTGCGCTTCGGCGCACCTTGTTGGCGGGCCAACTCGCGCGCCATTACGCTGTGCTTGCGGCCATAGCCAAAATAAATTGCAAAACCGATGGCCAGCCAGATGAACAACCGCCACCAGTTTTCAGCCGGAAGAGAGAACATCAGCAGCAAGCAGAGGGCAATTCCAAGAATAGGGACGACCGGGCCGAACGGGGCACGGAAGGGACGCTCGGCATCCGGATTGGTTTTGCGCATGATCAGCACGGCGGCGCAGACGATCACAAATGCGAGCAACGTGCCGATGTTGACCAACTCGGCCAAAATGCGCAGCGGGATAAATGCGGCAGCGGTGGCGACAAAGATGCCGGTGAGAATGGTCGATTTCCACGGCGTGCGGAATTTCTCGTGCACCGCGCCGAAGAAACTCTGTGGCACGAGGCCGTCGCGCGCCATCGCCAGCAACACGCGCGGCTGGCTCAACA
>Ga0247727_10011009_pt1 | contig 15890 bp, 17 predicted proteins | sample WisWelCaveWW1625_FD_202498 | JGI IMG/M metagenome (GOLD analysis project Ga0247727, IMG submission 202498) | Biofilm microbial communities from Wishing Well Cave, Virginia, United States - WW16-25 | ecosystem: Environmental > Aquatic > Deep subsurface > Groundwater > Cave microbial mat | place...
GTCAAAAAGCCGACTTTCAATTCGCTGCCCCTTTCGATTCGCCAGAGTATGGCCGAGCGCGCGCACGGCGAAATGAATGGCATGTGGATCCGCACCGTTCCGGTTGAATCGGCCACCGGCCAAGTGGCCGAGGCCTACGCCGCCGCGACCGCGCGCGCCGGCAAGGTGTTTCAGGTGGTGCAGATGATGAGCCTGAATCCCGCCGCGCAGCGCGCCGCGATGGATTTGTACCTCGCGCTGATGCATGGGCCGAGCGGATTGACGCGGCGACAGCGCGAACTCATCGCGACCACGGTCTCGGCCCTCAACCACTGCGTCTACTGAATCGAATGCCACGGCGACGACCTTCAGGCTGAAGGCGAAGAAGCGGCAGTGGTCGAAGCAGTCAAGTCCGACTTCCATCGAGCGACTCTCAGTGAACCGGATCGCGCGCTGCTACGGTATGCCGAGACGCTCACCCTGCGCAGCAGCGAGGTGACGGAAGCCAAGGTGCAAGCGCTGCGCGACGCCGGACTTGCCGACGAAGACATTCACGACGCTGCGCAAATCGTGGCGTACTTCAACTACATCAACCGTGTGTGCGACGGGCTGGGCTGCAAATCCGAGCCCGAAGCCAATTGAAAGCGGCTCCGTGCCCGCGATAGTCTGGGTACTCGTGTCTGTCCCAATTGCCGAGTTGCTCGCGACCGGCCTGCTTGAAGTTCGCGCAGCCAACCATCGCTCCATGCTCGCGCTGCTCCGCGCCGGGCGCGCCTTTGCGCGCACGGACTGGATTAGTTCCGTGCGGTCCTGGTGGCGCGAGCAACCGGCGGTGTCGCGCGACCAGTGGCGCGAATCGCTTGGCACGGCGCGCGTCGAGTTGGAACTGGACCAGTGCGAGGGCGGCCATGGTCAGTGCTTCAGCGCGCGGCAGGCCGTCGAGTATCTGAACGGCCTCGCTCCTCGCGACGAAGACGGTCTGTTCCTCGACCAGCAAGGCTGCGTCAGCACGGAAGGATTGTTTGACCATGCGCCGCTGCTGGCGCTGGGGGGATGCGCGTTTCGCGAGTACAAGTATTTGATCGACGCTGCCGACCAACTCTTCTACTACGCGGGTCATGCGCATTGCGCCGTGACGAGTCTGTTCTACAGTTCGTGGAACGCGCGCGCGCACGCACACGACGCTACGCTGACTGCCGCCGCTAACGGCTGGGCGCTCAACGCTTTGGTCGATACGATCCAGCTGTTGCCGATGGAACACCACCGCCGTCGCGCGCTGGGAGGCGTGCTGACCTACACCGCTTTTGGCCTCGACGCAGTGCAACACGATGGCGGCGCCTGGCACACCCTGCTCGACGACGACACTTCGCCGCTGAATCTCAATGCGACGGCGCTCATTGTAGCCGGCCTGGCGCGAGGGCTGGCCGCTGGTCACGTCCGTGACGTGCATCGTGATTCTGCGCTGCGAGGATGGAGCGCAGTGCGAGCGAAATTGAACGAGGTCGAGGCCTCGTGCGCGCTGCTCGCGGCGTCGGCAATCAACGAATTGAGGATCGAGGATGGAGGATAGAAGATCGCAACATCTGGGATGCCGTGCTGTTGCGATCTTCAATCCTCCATCCTCGATCCTCGAACGGAGCAAAAAGTGCAACCCCTCGCCCTCGGTCTCATCATCCCCGCTGCCGACCCGATTGCCAGCCTGGAACGCGTGCAGTCGCTCGGCTTTCCCACCTGCCAGCTAAGTTGCGCTGGGGGTAGATTCCTGACCAACCACACCGACGACGAACTGCGCGCGGCGATGGCGCGCACCGCAGTCGAGGTGACGACGCTTTTCCTGGGCTTCGACGGGGAGAGCTATGCTGACATTCCGACCGTCGAGCGCACGGTGGGTCTTATCCCCGAAGCGCAGCGTGCAGCGCGAGTGCAGATCGCGCTGGCGATGAGCGACCGGGCGAAGGCGTTCGGCTTTCCGGTGCTGGCGGCGCACATCGGATTCGTGCCCGACGACGAGGACGATCCGACCTTCAAGGCAGTGGTCGCCGCGGTGCAGCGCATTTGTGACCGCTGCAACGAGAACGGCCAGCAGTTCGCGCTGGAGACCGGGCAGGAGCCCGCGCTGGTGTTGCACGATTTCATCCACATCGTCAACCGCGAGAACCTGGGCGTGAACTTCGATCCCGCCAACATGATTCTGTACGGCACCGGTGATCCTATCGAGGCGCTGCACGTCGTCGGACACCACGTAATCGGCGCGCACGCCAAGGACGGCAACTGGCCGACGGAGCCGGGCACGCTCGGAACCGAAATGCCGCTGGGCGAAGGCGCCGTCGGCATGCCGCGCTTCATCGCCAAGCTCAAGGAAGTCGGCTACACCGGCGCGCTGACCATTGAGCGGGAGATCGAAGGCGAGGCGCAGACCAAGGACATTCTTCGGGGCAAGGCGCTGCTGGAAGGGCTGATTTAGCCCCTCACGGCAAGTCATGGAGCGACTGACCGGACTGTTCGGCGTGTTCGTGATCATGGCGGTGGCGCACGCGCTCTGTCCGCGCACGCTGCGCAATCAGGTGAACTGGCGCACGGTCGGCTGGGGACTGGCGTTGCTCGTCGGCTTTGCGCTGATCGTGTTGAAGACGCCGGCGAAGATTGCCTTTCAGTGGGCCGACCGCGTGGTCAACGGCCTGCTCGATTTCAGCAAGCAGGGTGCCGAGTTCGTCTTCGGCGGTTTGGTCACGAACACGAAGTCGTTCGGCTTCCTGTTCGCCTTCCAGATTCTGCCGACCATCATCTTCTTCGCGGCGATGATGTCGATTCTCTACTACCTCGGCGTGATGCCGTTCATCATCCGTAACATGGCGAAGTTCATCGCGTGCTTCCTGGGAACGAGCGGGGCCGAGAGCTTCTCGACCGTCGCCGACATCTTCGTCGGACAGACCGAAGCGCCCCTGGTGATTCGTCCGTACATTGCGAAGCTGACGCAGAGCGAGCTGATCGCTTGTATGATCGCCGGCTTCGCGACCACGGCGGGCGGCGTGCTGGCGGCCTATGTCGGCATGCTGAAGGACTTCGTGCCCGACATTGCCGGGCATCTGATCGCGTGCAGTGTCATGTGCGCCCCGGCGTCGCTGGTCATCGCCAAGTTGATGTTGCCGGAAACCGAAGCGCCGGCCACCTCCGGCCTCACCGACCTCGAGGTACCGCGCAGCAGCGAGAACCTGCTCGACGCCATCGCCACCGGCACTACCGACGGCTTGCGGCTGGCCGTCAACGTCGGCGCAATGCTGATATCGTTTCTCGCGTTGGTGGCGATGGTGAACTTCGGCCTGAAGTGGACCGGTGATCAACTCGGAATCGCGCTGAGCCTGGAAATCGTGCTGGGATGGCTTTTCTCACCGCTGGCCTGGGCGATGGGCGTGCCGCCGCAAGACATAAGCAAAGTAGGCAGCTTGCTTGGTCAGAAGACGGTGCTCAACGAGTTCATCGCCTACTCGAACCTGGGCAAGGAACTCGCCGCCGATCCGCATTGGCTCACCGAGCGCGGTCGGCTCATCGCCAGTTATGCGCTGTGCGGCTTCGCCAACTTCGGCAGTATCGGGATTCAGATCGGCGGCTACACCAGCCTCTGCCCGGAGCGCCGCGGCGATATCTCGCGCTTGGCGCTCCGCGCGATGATCGGTGGCCTGCTGACGACCTGTCTGGTGGCGACGGTGGCGGGGCTGTTAGTTTGATTCGCCGGTGCCAGCGGCGCCGACCGCTTCCTTGGCTTCCTTGGTGACTTTTTCGATCGCCTTCCCCGCGCCCTCAACGGCGTCCGCCCCTTTGCTGGCGGCTTTGCTGAGGCCTTGCTGGAGCTTGTTGAGCGCCTTGCGCAGTTCTTCGATCGACTGCTCGGTGGTGGCCAACTGCTCTTCCACTTGCACCGTCGAATCGTGCGTTTGTGTGTTCAACTGCGCCACGGTGTCTTCGGATAGTTCCAGGCGTGTCTTCAAGTCATCGACATCGTTGACCGCCGCGCATCCGTTCCAGCCCAGCACGAACCCGAACGCAATGCAGATAACCGACATAATCGCCGCAGGAAGGACTTTCATCTTGGACATTCTGAGGACCTCCGACTTGAGTTTGATCGCCCGTGTGTTTACGCCGGCAAGAATGTGTCTTCCTCTCACCTCCAAAAAAAGCCCTCCCACCGCAGAGGGCGGTCGGTCGGTGCGTCGGGACTCGCCACCGCGGAACACATCGTGCTACGATCGTCTTAACTCGCGTCGGCTACACAAGGGCTATGACCGTAGCTTGGAGGATGACCATGCAAAACCAGCAACGAGTGAAGTTCATCGTCGTGGGTCTCGGACTCACATGTATCGCGGGGATCGTGGTTCTGGCGAGTCGCGCGTTGAACAGCGGCGGCGCTGTCACCCCGTCCGTCACCCGCCGCGACCGAAACCAGGTGGCGAAGGACGAAGTGCCCGCGTGGCATCGGGCCGGCGCGACGTCCGATTACGCTGTGGTGGACCAGCGGGCGCTGTTTCAGTCGAAATCGACCGCCCGGCTGAATGAGAAGCCGACCTCCGTCGAGCCACTTGTTGTTGCGTTAACAACCACTGCGCCATCAGGAGGCGAACGACCACGCATTCCGCTGGATGATCGCATCGCCGCCATCGGCATCGTGCAACTGGACGGCGCGCGGCAGGTGATTATGGAAGACCTCGGACGCGGTGAGACGCGATTCACGCGCGTGGGCGATCGGCGTTCAATTACCGGGTCACCAGCATCGAGGGCGACGCGCGAACCGAGGTCGCGACGGTGACGCTTGAGCGCGGCGGCCGCTCGTTCCGCCTCGCGCTGGGCGAGAACAAGCCGGAGCGCGGAGCGCGCGGTGGGCAGGGAAGCGGAACGACGTCAACGGCGCCGGTCGTCCTGCCGGCGAATCTGCAAGGCCTCGTCAGTCGGCTGCTGCCGCCCGGCGGAGCGATTCGAGTGCGCATGGTTACCGACAACGGGCAGCCGGCCTATCACGTCGACACCAAAGTGAATGGCCTCGACCATGAGGTCCGCCTGGCAACCGATGGCACCGTGCTGCGCCGCGAGTCGGAAATGCGACACGAGGACGTTCCGCAACACGTTGCGGCGGCAGCGAACAACATTCCGGGGTATCGCGTCAACCCGGATAATCCGCCGACGCACTTTGAGCGCAACGGCCAGCGATACTTCCAGCTCGAGATGATTCCAGCCGACGGCGGGAAGAAGATCGACGTGAACATCGCCCCTGACGGCACGGTGCTTGGCAGGGAGTAGTACGCCTGCATGATCCAAATCCTCGGCAATCCCAAGTCCGGCTGCGACGGCGTGACGCGGCGCGAAGCCCTCAACGTCGGCGGGTTGTCGCTGTTCGGCTTGACGCTGCCGCAGGTCGTCGATATGAACCTGCCGGTGGAAGGCATCTTTCACAATCTCGCCATCATCAGCATCGACAAGCGGTATCCCGGCCACGCCAAAAAAGTCATGCACGCGATCTGGGGCCTGGGCCAGCTTGCATTCACGAAGATCGTCATCATCGTGGACAAGGACGTCAACGTTCACGACCTGCGTGAGGTGTGCTGGAAGGTTGGCGTGAACATCGATCCGAAATACGATTGTCTGCTCACCGAGGGGATCGCCGATGTGCTGGACTTCGACCGCCCGCCAGCCCGCACAGTCCGGCAAGCTGGGGATGACGCCACCCGCAAATGGGCCGAAGAAGGCTACCCGTGGGTGTGGCCGGACCCGTGCGTGTTTCCCGCCGAGGTGCAGGCGCGCACGACGTATTTGCGCAGTCCTTCGTCTCCGTACGGAGAGAATGCACCGGGCATTCGTACAATCTGGCCAACCGCTTGCTCGATTTCCTCTCGAAACTCGCCGCCCAATCCCGCGCGCTGTTCGTCATAGTAGCGAATCGCGGCTCGGAACTCTGCTTCGGCCTCCCCATGAAAAATGACCGGCTTCATCGCCGTCAGGCACGCAACTCAGCAAACAGTTGTTCTGCGGGCTTGCCGCTGGCACGGCCACTGCGAATCTCTGCGACGCGCCGAGACAACTCGTCATGCCATGCCTCGGCAGCGCCGGGCTCGTCGTCGGGCTCCAGGGAACATACGAACGCATAGGCCAACTCCGCACGATCCTGTTGGGAGAGGCTGTCAAGGCGCGTAAGAATCTGTGTGACCGTCTCAGACATTGTTGTGTCTCCGATTGGGTACGATTCTTGAGCCCCGTTCGGTTGAATGGTACCTTGCGCCGTGCCGCGCGTCAAGCCAATCCCTGTTGGAGCGGTCTATGACCGCGATGTCTATGACCGCGATGATGTGAAAGTCGCAGTCTACCGCGCGGGCAAGTCCCGTCCCGTCGTCGAGAACCAGATGGCGCGGCGCAAGGTGGTCTGGTCGGCCTCGTCAGGCTCGTCGTCGGGCTCCAGGGAACATACGAACGCATAGGCCAACTCCGCACGATCCTGTTGGGAGAGGCTGTCAAGGCGCGTAAGAATCTGTGTGACCGTCTCAGACATTGTTGTGTCTCCGATTGGGTACGATTCTTGAGCCCCGTTCGGTTGAATGGTACCTTGCGCCGTGCCGCGCGTCAAGCCAATCCCTGTTGGAGCGGTCTATGACCGCGATGATGTGAAAGTCGCGGACGCAGTCCGCTCCAACAGTCTACCGCGCGGGCAAGTCCCGTCCCGTCGTCGAGGTTCGCGTCGCGCAAGGAGGCGAGCGGCTTGGTCACGGCAGCAGCGCTTCGGCGAGGTGGAAGTCACCGTCGTGAGTGAGCTTTAAGTTCCAGGGTTCGCCGGGAACGATGCGCACTGCGCCGCCGTAGTGGCGGACCAGCGAGGCGTCGTCGGTGGCGGTGAAGCCCTCGCGGCGGGCGCGGCGGTGGGCATCGAGAATTACCTCGCGCCGGAACGCCTGCGGCGTTTGCACACGCCAGAGTTGATCGCGCGGAACCGTTGCGATCACGCGCAGTTCGGCGTCGGCGCGGTTGAGCGTGTCCACCACCGGAATCGCCGCCAGCGCGGCGCCATGCTCCTCCGCGGCGGCGCAAACGCGGGCGAAGAGGTCGGGCGAGGCCAGCGGGCGGGCAGCGTCGTGGATGACGACTAAGTCGTTGAGCGCCTTCGCCTGCGTGAGGCCGTTGAAGACTGAGTCCTGCCGGGCCGGGCCGCCGGGGACAAAGTCGGTGACTTTCGTCAGGCCGTGCGCGCGGACGAGTTGGGCGCATTCGTCGGCGGTTTCCAGCCGGGTGATGAGCACAACGTTGGCGATGACCGGCGAGGCCTCCAGCGCGCGGAGCGTCCAGACCAGGACCGGGGCGTTGCGCAGCGGCAGCAAAACTTTGCTGACGTTACCGCTGACGCGGGTACCGAGGCCGGCTGCGGCCACGAGCGCTGTCGCTGTCACCAAACACCTCATCCACTGGTGGACGCTGCGCCGCGCCGCGCAACTCCGCGAAGATCATCTTGCCTTGCACGGTTTGCAGCGTGCTGCTGATGACAACATTCAGCGTTTCGCCGATGTGCGAGCGCCCGTTTTGAACCACCACCATAGTGCCGTCGGGCAGGTAGCCAACGCCCTGATGTTCCTCGCGGCCTTCCTTGACGATTTCGACCGCCAGCTCTTCGCCCGGCAGCACGACCGGCTTGAGCGCGGTGGCCAGCTCGTTGACGTTGAGCACCGCCACGCCGCGGATGCCCGCGACCTTGTTCAGGTTGAAATCGTTGGTGATGATCGCCGCCGAGATCGACTGCGCCAGCGCCACCAGCTTCTCGTCCACCGTGGTCAGCCGGTCGATGGACGGGTCGTACTTGTCGTACACATTGACTGCGACTTTGTGCTGTTCCCGGACTTCATTGAGCACGTCCAGCCCGCGGCGACCGCGCGCGCGCCGCAGTTCGTCGGCGGAGTCGGCGATGTACTGCAACTCGTTGAGCACAAAGCTGGGGATGTAGATCGGTCCTTCGAGGAAGCCGCTCTTCACGATCTCGCTCAGCCGACCATCGATAATGACGTTGGTATCGACCAACTTGCCGCGCGAGCTGCCGTGCTCGAGTCCCGTGTGATCGTTGAACGCCTTGATGCTCGGAAAGGCGCGCACCAACTCGTCCTTCATCCCCAAGGTTAGCGTAAGGCAGAGCGCGCAGCAGATCATCATGATGAGCAGGCGAATTACCCAGACGATGACTAACTGGTTCTGGAACAAGGCCGGCGGCAACGCAAACGAGCTGAGCATCGCGGCGATGACCATCCCCAGAATGATACCGCTGACGGCGGCGGCTTTGTCCGCCGCGGAAATCCGTTCCAGGTGCGAGGCCGAGCGCGCGAGCCACATCCCGAGGTAGGTGCTGCAGAAAGCCACCAGCACCGGGAAGGCCGCAATCGCCATCACCAGGGCGCGCTGGGACTTGAGACTCTCCCGCACCACGGTCTGCGAGGTCCACCACATGCCAAGGTAGTAGCCGAGAATTATCCCGACCACGAAGAAGGAACCGGTGATGGCAAACCAAAGAGTTTTCTTGATCATGGGTTGAGCTACCTGTGCTCACCGTCGCCGAACCGTCTGCGTTGGGCGAAAGGCAAATTGGAAGGGTGGTTATGCCCTATGATACACCGACGCCGGCCAAAAGTTAGAAGTTTACGCCGGTGTCAATTCGGCTTCGACCAGGTCGGCACTGTCGAACTCATCGCTCCGCAAGCGAAAGACCATTTCGGCGCCATCGGCCTCGACCAGGATCGTGTCACCGGCGCGGAACTCACTGGCGAGAATCTTCTCGCTCAACGGATCCTCCAGCAGCCGACGGATCGTGCGCTGCAACGGGCGGGCGCCGAAGGCGCGGTCATAGCCTTCCTTCACCAGCAACTGCTTCGCGCTGTCGGCAAATTCGATCACGATCTCGCGGCTGTGCAGGTCGGCCAGCAGCCGCTGAAGTTCCAGCGTCACGATTTCGCCGACGTGCGCATCGCTGAGGTGATGGAAAACGACAACCTCGTCCACGCGATTGCGGAACTCGGGGCGGAACTGCTGCTTGTAAGCCTCCAGCACCCGCGACTTCATTTCCTTGTCGGCTTCCACGATGGTTCCGTCCTCCCCCCGCGCGCGGAAGCCCATCGATTTGTCGCGGTCGGAGCTGCCCACGTTGGAAGTCATGATCAACACGGTGTTGCGGAAATCGATCAGACGCCCCTGCGCATCGGTCAGCCGTCCTTCGTCCATCACTTGCAGCAGCAGGTTGAAGACCTCGGGGTGGGCCTTTTCGATCTCGTCGAGTAACACGACCGAGTAGGGGCGCCGCCGCACTTGTTCGGTGAGTTGGCCGCCTTCATCGTAGCCGACGTAGCCTGGGGGGGAGCCGACCAGTCGCGAAACGTTGAAGCGTTCCATGTAGTCGCTCATGTCGACTTTGATCAACGCGTCGTCGCTGCCGAACAGGAAGTCGGCCAGCGCCTTGGCGAGATGAGTTTTGCCGACGCCGGTGGGGCCGACGAACAGGAAGCAGCCGGTCGGCTTCTTCGAATTCTTCAATCCAGCGCGACCTCGGCGAATGGCTTTGGCGAGCACGGAGATGGCCTCGTCCTGGCCGATGACTTTGCCGTGGAGTTCTTCCTCCATGCGCAGCAGGCGGGCAGACTCGGCCTCGGTGAGCTTGAGCAGCGGAACACCGGTCCACTCCGAGACGATGTGGGCGATGTCGTTATCGGTCACGGTGGGAGCTTCCTCACCGCGTTCGGTTTGCCAGTTTTCCTGCAGGCGGTTGAGTTGCTCTTCGAGTTTCGAGCAGCGATCGCGCAGGTCGGCGGCGCGTTCGTACTCAGACGAGTTGACCGCATGCTCCTTGTCGGCGCGGAGCCGATCGAGCTCGCGGCTCAAATCGCGCAACTCACGCGGCGGCAGCGCCACTTGCAGCTTCACCCGCGAACTGGCCTCATCCATGACATCGATGGCCTTGTCCGGCAGGCAGCGCGCCGTGATGTAACGTTGTGAAAGTTCCGCCGCCTCGGTCAAGGCCAGGTCGGTGATGCGTACCTTGTGGAACTCCTCGTACTTGGGCCGGATGCCCTTGAGGATTTCGATCGTGTCTTCAACGGTCGGTTCGGCCACCAGCACCATCTGGAAGCGTCGCTCGAGCGCCGACTGGCGCTCTATGTATTTGCGGTATTCGTCCAGCGTGGTCGCGCCGATGCAGCGCAGTTCGCCGCGGGCCAGCGCCGGTTTGAGCATGTTGGAGGCGTCAATGGCGCCTTCGGCTGCGCCGGCACCGATCATCGTGTGCAACTCGTCGATGAAAATGATGATCTTTCCCTGGGCCTGGCGGATTTCCTGCATCAGCCGTTTCATGCGCTCTTCAAACTCGCCACGGTACTTCGTGCCGGCCACGACCAGCGCAAGGTCGAGCGCAATCAGGCGCTTCTCCAGCAGCGGTTCGGGAACATCCTTCGCAACGATGCGGGAGGCGAGTCCTTCGACGATGGCGGTTTTCCCCACGCCGGCCTCGCCCACCAGCACCGGGTTGTTCTTTGTGCGGCGACAGAGGATTTGGATGACGCGCTCCACTTCACTGTCCCGGCCCACCACCGGATCGAGCGCGCCTTCGACGGCGAGGGCCGTGATGTCACGACCGAAGGCGTCGAGCGCAGGTGTCGTGGAGCGCTGCTTCTGTTGCTGCTGGCCGCCCACTTGCGCCTCGGGTCCGAGGTATTCCATCACCTGTTGGCGGACTTTCTCGAGGTTCAAGCCCAGCTTGCGCAGTACTTTGGCGGCGACGCCGTCCTTCTCCCGCAGCAGCGCGAGCAACAGATGCTCGGTGCCGATGTAGTTGTGTTTCATGCGGCGGGCTTCGTCGGCTGCCAACTCCAGCACCCGTTTCGCGCGGGGACTCAGGTTGGGTTCACTGCCGCCGCGCGACTCCCCCCGAACGGTCGATTCACCTTCCACCTCACCCCGTACTTTGCCGAGGCTCACGCCCATGCGCTCCAGTACTTGCGCGGCCACTCCCTCGTTCTCACGCACCAATCCCAATAACAGGTGTTCCGTGCCGACGCTGCCGGTAGTCATGCGTCGTGCCTCTTCCTGACCGAGCAAAATCACTTTCCGCGCACGGTCGGTGAATCGTTGCCACATGTTTGACCTCCAGGGTCTGCAAAGAAGATGAAAACGGTTTTAGTATGCCGCGCCGACTGGCCGTCCGAAGTCATTCATCCAGCGGGTCGCCCTCCCTCGCCACCAGTTCGCGATAGCGTTCGATGATCCGCCAGGACAGCGGCCCCGGCTTGCCGTCGGCGAGGTTGCGTCCGTCGATCCTCACCACCGGAATGACTTCCGCCCCGGTGCCGGTGAGAAAACACTCGTCGGCGGTGTAGACCTCGAGCAGCGACATTGGCCCCTCGCGTACCGGCACGCCGAGCTCGCGCGCAATTTCGATGACGACGCCGCGGGTGACTCCGACGAGAATCCCCTGATCCACGCTCGGCGTCAGCAGCACACCGCGCTTGACCAGGAACACGTTGTCACCGGTGCATTCGGCCACCAGACCGTGCTGGTTCAGCATCAATCCCTCTTCGGCTTTGACGCGATTGACTTCGATCTTGGCGAGAATGTTGTTCAGGTAGTTGAGCGACTTGATGGCCGGGTTCAGCACGTCCGGTGAATTACGGCGCGTCGTCACCGTCACGATCTCCATGCCCTCCCGATACTTCTCTTCTGGATAGAGCTGGATTTTGTCGGCGATTACGATCAGCGTAGGGCCGCCGTAGCACTTCGACGGCGACAGGCCCAGATCGCCGACGCCGCGGGTGACGACCAGCCGAATGTAGCAGTCGTCAAATCCGTTGGCGCGCACGGTCTCCTTGACGGCCTGGCGCACCTCCTCCCTGGTCCGGCCAATGGTCAGGTCGATCGCTTGCGCCGATTCAAACAGCCGATCCAGGTGCTGCTGGTGCCGAAAGATGCGCCGGTTATAGCAACGAATTCCCTCGAATACGCCGTCGCCATAGAGAAAGCCGTGGTCGTAAACCGAAACCTTGGCGTCTTCCTTGGCGAACATCTGGCCGTTGATGCTGATCCGCACGCTCATCGCGTCATACCGTCACCTTTTCCCATTTCTTGCTTTTCGCCGCGCGCTCCACCGCATCGAGCACGGCGTTGTTGCGGACGCCGTCGTTGAAGTCGGGCTTGAACGGCTTACGCTCGTGCATGGCCACCAGCAGATCCGCGACGGTGTTGGTGAAGGTGTGCTCGTAGCCGATGATGTGGCCGCTCGGCCACCAGACCGGATACGGATGCGTGCCCTCGTTGCAGATGATGGTACGGAAGCCCTGACGATCGGCACTGTCGCTGCGGTTGAAGTACTCGAGTTCGTTGAGCCGCTCGAGGTTGAAGACGACGCTGCCGCCGGAACCGTTGATCTCGAAGCGATTGTAGTTCTTGCGTCCGCCGGCGAATCGCGTGGCCTCGAACGTCCCGACCGCGCCTCCCTTGAACCGTCCCAGGAACAGCGCACAGTCATCCACCGTGACCTTTCCCGTGGCTTTGCCCTGCTTCGCACCCAAACCTCCGCCCACGGACTCCAGCTTCGGCCGCGCCTTGATGAAGGTTTCAGTCAGCGCCGAGACTTCGGTGACTTCGCCGACGAGATACCTTGCCAGGTCGATGATGTGCGCGCCCAGATCGCCCAGCGCCCCGGAACCGGCCACCTTTTTGTCCAGCCGCCAGACCAACGGGAAGGCGGGGTCCATGATCCAGTCCTGCAAGTAGGTCGCCCGGAAGTGATAGATCTTTCCGAGCGTGCCGTCTTCGATGAATCGTTTCACGAGGCCGACTGCGGGCGCACGGCGATAGTTGTGGCACAGACCGTGGGCCACCTTCGCCTTCTTCACGGCGGCCAGCATTTGCTTGGCCTCGCTCAACGTGTTGGCCAGCGGTTTTTCGCAGAACACTGCTTTGCCGGCTTGCGCGGCGGCAATCGCCATCGGCGCATGCATGTTGCCGGGCGACGAGACATCGACCAGATGGATATCCTTGCGCGCCAGCAGCTTGCGATAATCGGTCTCATAGCTCTCCCAGCCGAACGCCTTGGCGGCGGCCGCGACCGCTTGCTCGTTGCGACCGCAGATCGCTTTCAGTTCGACTTCCACGGGGAGATCGAAGAAACGATTTACCTGCCGATAAGCATTGCTGTGCGCCTTGCCCATGAAGTTGTAGCCGATGAGTCCAACGCCGATTTTCTTCTTCGCCATTTTACTGCTCCTTGAGAAGTTGGGTCTTCCCCGTCCCCGGTGGTGCTGGGGCGGGGGTTGGTTCATTTTGTCGGTCGCTCGATACGCGCCTTGCGCTTGAGTTCGTCGAAGTAGCGTACGGCGGCGGCGCGCACTTGATCATCGAACAGGAATTGGCGCGCCAGCCGTTTGCGCTCTTCGAGCGGGGGAATCTTGCCGGCCTGAAAGTCCACCACCTGATACACCCAGTATCCGTCCTCACCGGCGATAACCTCGCTGATAATGCCCTTCTCGGCCTTGATGCCAAAACGGTCGAGCACCGAGCGGCCATCGATTCCCTTCGTGATCGGCATCCAACCGAGATCTCCGCCCTGGCGTTTGGTGGCGTCATCCTCCGAGAAGTTCCTGGCCACGTTCTCAAACGTATCCACCTTTCCTATCACCACTCGCCGCACCTGTTCGGCCTGTGCCTTATTGATTTTCTTGATTCCCCGAAGCTGCACGCGGTTCGGTATGTTGAAGAGGTCGGGCTGCTGCAGCAGCAACGAGCCGATCGCCTCCGGGGGAACCTTGATGGTCGGCGCGACGAGCTTCTCGAGCAAGGCCAGCGTGCGCATGCGTTCCCGAAAGGCCTCCGGGGTAAACCGACGCTCCAGCAGCATCGATTCCCACTTGACACCGGGTGGCAGCAGCTGTTTCTGCAACGCCAGGCGGGCGTCGACCTCGGCCTCGGTCACCTGGAGGTTGAGGCGCTTCGCTTCCTGGGTGACCAACAACTCGTCGATCAGATCATCGATCAGGTTCTTGCCGAACTCGCTGAGCAGTCGATCGGCCAGCATCTGGCGGGTGATCGCCTCGCCATTGACGGTGGCTACGGGGTCCTGCGCGTATGCCCCGGCGGAACAAATCGTCAGCGCGCAAGCGATCAGTACGGAGGGCAAAGGGGCACGGTTCATGGCATCACCTTAGGCGATAAGCGTAGCTTGCGCGGCAGAAGAGGGAAACCGTGCGCGTTAGACTGCGCGTCATGAAGAAGTTGGCTGGTGGGTTGATAGGCTGGTTCGCTCTGTGCTGCACCGCAGCGCAGGCGCATGTCTTCCCTTACAGCACGCTCGAGTTCCGGGTCACTCCGCGCGCGTTGGAAGGCCGACTCACCGGCAACGTAATCAGCTTTGCGCACCCGCTGGGGATGATGGACACTGCACGGCTGCTCGAGCGGGGCTTCGTCAACCAGCAGCAAGCAAGACTGACGCGGGCGATCAACAGCAAGGACGCGGGCCTTCGGGTCACCGGCGACGGTCGCTCATTGACGGCTACGATCGAGACGATCACCATCGATTCGGAGAAGAAGACACTTTCCCTCCAGTTGCGCTGGCATTGGCAGCGGCCACCGTCGAAACTCGCCTTTCACTATCGCCTTTTCGCCGTGTACGATCCGGCCCACGAAGGCCGCATGCTGCTAACCGATGCCGATGGCGCGACCACTCAGAATCTGTTCACCGAGTTTGCGCCGCGGTTCACTTACTGGCGCGGCACGCGGCAGGCAAAGTGGGCGGTGGCGCGAGCGTACGTCCGTGAGGGGCTGCACCATATCTTCACCGGTTATGACCACATTGCGTTCGTTCTCGGCCTGCTGCTGCTCGGCGGAACGCTGGGGCGGCTGACCAAGATCGTCACCGCATTCACGCTGGCGCACAGCATTACGCTCTCGCTGGCGGCGCTGAACGTGGTTAACCTTTCGCCGAAGTTCGTCGAGCCTGCCATTGCGCTCAGCATCGCCTACATCGGCGCCGACAATCTCGTAGCCGACCCCGACCGCGACTGGCGCGCGCGCGTGGCATTCCTGTTCGGCTTTCTGCACGGCTTCGGCTTCGCCGGGCTGCTGCGCGAGATCGGCCTGCCTCAGCGCGCGCTAGGCCTGTCGTTGTTCTCGTTCAACCTCGGCGTTGAGATTGGACAGGTGGCGATCGTGTTGCTGGTTGCACCGTTGTTGGCCGCTCTGCGCAACCGCAACGTGATTGCCTCGAAGCGATTGACCGTGCTCGGCTCCTGGGCGCTGGTAGCCGCCGGTGGTTACTGGTTCGTCCAACGGATGTGGTTCGACGGTTGAGGAAGTGAACTGCCGCCGGCGAATCAACTTCCATCCCAACTCTGGAGAAAACCCATGAAGCTCACTCGACGCACCAGTTGCTCGTTGCTCGCCGGCGCTGCGGTCGGTTACGTGATTCCGGCGCGCGCAGCGGCGACGCCGCTCACCGCAGCGGAAACGGCCGCTGGCTGGATTGCACTGTTCGACGGCGAAACCACCTTCGGCTGGTCGTCCGCCGGCGACGCCACCTGGAAGGCCGAGGGCGGCGCGTTGGTCGCGTCGGGAAGCAGCGGTTTTCTCACCACCACCACGCACTTCGCCAATTACAACTTGAAGGCCGAGGTCTGGATCGACGCGCAAGCCAACAGCGGCCTGTTCCTGCGTGGGACCGAAGAGAGTTTCGATTCCAGCAACTGCTACGAAATCAACGTCAACGACATGAATACGGAGTGGCCGACCGGCAGCATCTACGGCCACGCCAAGTCGCGAAGCAAAGTCACCGCGGCCGGCAAGTGGACCGCGATTGAGGTCACCGTCAACGGTCCAAAGTTGACGGTGAAGATGGACGGCAAAGTCACCGCCGAGGCCACCGA
>Ga0247727_10011010_pt1 | contig 15889 bp, 14 predicted proteins | sample WisWelCaveWW1625_FD_202498 | JGI IMG/M metagenome (GOLD analysis project Ga0247727, IMG submission 202498) | Biofilm microbial communities from Wishing Well Cave, Virginia, United States - WW16-25 | ecosystem: Environmental > Aquatic > Deep subsurface > Groundwater > Cave microbial mat | place...
TCGTCTCGTAGACGTTCGTCGGGAACTGGTCGGTGTCCCAGCCGAGCAACAGGTCGCCGGTGTTCGCGTCGATCGAGCCGAGGAAGCCGTGGGCGGCGGCGTAGGTCAGCTCGTGCCCGACGGTGTGGCCGGCGAGCGTTGCGTGGTTGGTCTCGATGTTCAGCTTGATGTGCCCTTCGAGGCCGTTCGAGCGGATGAAGTTGATGCACGCGGCGGCGTCGAAGTCGTACTGGTGCTTGGTGGGTTCCTTCGGCTTGGGCTCGAAGTAGAACTGGCCGGTGAAGCCGATCTCCTTTTTGTATGCGACCGCCATGTGCATGAACCGCGCGAGGTGATCGAGTTCGCGTTTCATATCGGTGTTCCGGAGGTTCTGGTAGCCCTCGCGCCCGCCCCAGAACGTGTAGCCGGCCCCGCCGAGCGAGTGCGTGACCTCCAGCGCCTTCTTCACCTGCGCCGCGGCGAACGCGAACGCATCGGCATTGCAACTCGTCGCCGCGCCGTGCATGTACCGCGGATTCGAGAACAGGTTCGCCGTCCCCCAGAGCAGCTTGATGCCCGTGCGCTCTTGCTCCTCCTTCATCACCTTCACCACCGCATCGAGGTTCTTGTTCGTCTCCGCGAGCGACTTCCCTTCCAGCGCCACGTCGCGGTCGTGGAAGCAGTAGAACCCGACGCCGAGCTTTTCCATGAACTCGAACGCCACGCGCACGCGGTTGATCGCGTTGTCCACATTATCGACCGGCCCCTCCCACGGCCTGTGCATCGTCCCCGGCCCGAATGGATCGCCCCCAGCGCCGCGGAACGTGTGCCAGTACGCAACCGAGAACCGGAAGTGATCGCGCATCGACTTGCCCTCGACGATTTCGTCGGGGTTGTAATGCCGAAACGCGAGCGGGTTCTTGGACGACGGGCCTTCAAAGCGAATCTGTTGAACGTCGGGGAACGCGGGCATGGGTTCGCTCTCGTGGTAATGCGGTGACTAGAATCGGACGAACGATCCGACAGAATACTGGCCCAGCACGCGCTCGGCAAGCGGCGGGACGAGACCTTGCAAACCGAGTCAAGTGGACAGTAGCTTGGCACCCTTGATGAATACCAGAGGCTTGTCTTCGCAGACCGCGAAATCGACCACGAGCGGGCGGATGACGCAGCACCGGAGCTGCATTCGCAAGGCGGGCAAACGATAGAGTGGCTCGCCGGTGTGAAATGGATCGTGCCGAAGCCGACGAACGATTTCGCGAAATGCTTCAACGACGGCCGCGCCTCGACCCGACTCGGACGCCTGATGCTGAAGCTGACGCAACGACCGGGCGACCACCGGAGAACAATGGACTTCGAATCGCTTGCCGTTGTCTCCGGCCTTCGTCATGGCTACCTCTTGCCAGCCTGTCGATGAATTCGCTCCATATCCGCCAAAACCTTCTCAGCGGGGATGCCTTGCTCGGTTTCGGTATATCGCTGCAGGTCAGCCGCCGAGAACTCGCGTTTTACTCGCGCGTAGATGGCCTTCAGATTCTGGCCTGAACGATTCGCCGCTCGACGAACCCTGACAGTCTTGCGAGTCGCCATGGCTTACTCCTTGTCTCGTGTCGGGCACGATTATGTCAAGCTGTCCCTTGCGTTTGTTTGTGTCTTCGTCGGCGACTGGCTGGCTGGTGTCGAGTCTCCGATCCCCCAGTCGCTGCAGAACATTTACCGCGCCTCCACCGGCGACAACTCCGCGACTGCTTCGATAATCGTCTTGAGGAACACCGGCAGATCGTCCGGCGTGCGGCTGGTGATGATGTTGCCGTCGCGCACGACTGGTTCATCGACCCAGTCGGCGCCGGCGTTAATGACGTCGTCTTTGATAGCGAAGAATGAGGTGGCGCGGCGGCCTTTGAGCGCGGGCGTCGAGCAGAGCACCCACGGGCCGTGGCAGATGGCGGCGACGACTTTGCCTTGATCGGCCATGTCACGCACGAAGTCGAGCACGAACGACGAGCGGCGTAGGAAGTCCGGCGCGAAGCCGCCGGGGATCACGACCGCGTCGAAGTCGTCCACGTTCGCGTCGGCCGCGGCGAATTCCGACTTGGCGGGGTAGCCGAGTTTGCTCGGGTAGCTCTTGCCGGCCTCCGGGCCGACGAGCGACACTTCGGCACCGGCCTCACGCAGACGATAGACGGGGTACCACACTTCCAGTTCCTGGTACTGCTGCTCAACGAGCACGGCGACGCGTTTTCCGTCGAGTTCGGACATGTTCGACTCCTCGTGAGGGCGGTGATCGGGCTGCGACGCGGCTATTGTACCGGCGGGGCGGTGAAAAGGCTCGCACTAAATTTGGCGGATCGCACCGCGCGGTTTCTCAATCCGCAGAACCGGACGAGTTGATTCAGATTTCGTAGTCCACGACCAGCACGTCTTCGCTGATCGGCCGAATCAGCTTCTCGACGACTTCTCGGTGGGCCGGGTGCGGCAGGTAGCCGTCGAGTGCGGCGCGGTCCTCGAATCGCACGACCAGTCCGTGCGTGAAGCCCTTGTTGCGATCGCTGAAATTCGAGCCGACGGACAGGCCGACGATGCCCGGCACGCGGGCCTGAAGACCGTGCAGCCCGCTCACCATTGCCGCGACCGCGTCGGCGGCGGCGCCCGCCTTCACTTTGAACAGCACGATGTGTTCGACCATGTTGGCTCCTTGAATCTGTGGATCACGCGAGTCGCGAAACCGCCAGAGTCTACCAAACGCCGCGAACCAGTTGGATACGCAGCGTGTCCTCGCAGCCCGGTGGGCACTTCGCGGATCACTCGGAACACATTACAATCGGCGGCGATGGCAATGGACGAGCACACGCTGAAGCTTTTGGAGTTCGACAAAGTGCGCGAGCTGGTCGCTCGACGCGCTGCGTCGGATTTGGGACGCGAACGGATTCACCACCTCGCGCCGACCACGGACCGCAGCGCGATTGAGGCGGATCAGGCCCTCGTCGCCGAGATGGTTCAGGCGATCGGGCAAGGCAGCGCGCCGGGTTTCGCCGACTTGCGGGATGTGCGAGCTGACGTGCGGCGGGCGCGGGCCGAGGCGACGCTCGACGCCGACGCGTTGCGCGCGATCGCGGCGACGCTGCACGGGCTGAAACGCCTGCGCGACTCGCTCAGCGGCCTGATGGGTCTGTGTCCGCTGCTCAGTCAGCGCGCCTTCCAAATTCACGACCTGAGCCGCTTCGCGTTCGACATTGACGCGCGGATCGACAACCGCGGCCGAGTCGTGGACAGTGCGAGCCGCGAGTTGGCCCGGCTCCGGCTGGAAATGGAAAAAATCGACGACCGCGTTCGCGCGAGAATCGACCGGCTGCTGCGGTCGGGCTCGATCCGGCGAATTCTCAGTTACCCGAATTACACGGTGACCGGCTCGCACTACGTGCTGCCGGTCGCGAAAGATCACCGGCACGACATGGCCGGCATCGTACACCGCACGTCCGCGAGCGGCGACACGCTCTTCATCGAACCGGCCGAAGTCGCGGAGATGAGCGCCGAGTTGGCCCTGTTGCACTCGCACGAACAGCGCGAGGTCAACCGCGTGCTGCGGCAGCTCAGCGCGGCGATCGGCGGCGAATCGTACCACATGCTCGAAAGCCTCGAGGTGGCCGCGGAACTGTGTTTCGTTTTCGCCAAGGCGCGGTTCGCTCGCGACTTCGCCATGGTGTCGCCCGTGGTCAGTGACGGCCGGCTGTGCCTGACGAACGCGCGGCACCCATTGCTGGAACACGTGTTCCGTGAACAGCACGCAGCGTCGGACTCGGTCGCTGCGCTGGGATCTGAAGCTCAAACGCGGCGCTCGGCGAGCGTCGTCCCGATCACGGTTCATCTCGGCGGCCCGTTCGACGTGCTCGTCGTGACCGGACCGAACACGGGCGGAAAGACGGTCGCGCTGAAAACGGTCGGGTTGCTCGCCGTCATGGCGCAATCGGGGCTGCACATATCGGCCGACGCGGGCAGCTCGCTGCCGATCTTCGATCAGGTGCTGGCCGACATTGGCGACGAGCAATCGATCGAGCAGTCGCTGAGTACGTTTTCGTCGCACGTGTCGCGAATCGCGCAGATTTTGCGGACGGCGACGCGCGACAGTCTCGTTCTGCTCGATGAACTCGGCGCTGGCACGGACCCGGCCGAGGGCGCCGCGCTGGCACGCGCGATCCTGGATCAACTGCTGGAAACCGGCGTCAAGGCGATCGTGACGACGCACTTGGGCGACCTGAAACTTTACGCGCTCACGCACCCGCGGGCCGAAAATGCGGCCGTAGAATTCGACGCCGAGACGCTCCGGCCCACGTTTCACGTGCGAGTCGGCGACACGGGGCAGTCGTCTGCGATGATCATTGCCCGGCGACTCGAATTGCCGGCGGGCGTGGTGGACCGCGCCGAACAGTATCTCGCGTCGAGCCGAGCCGGCCGGCCGCAGGAAATCGAAGTGCTCGAACAGCGCCGCGCCGAGGCCGAGGCCGCGCGGGCAACCGCATGGGACGCCGAGCAGGAGGCGCGTCGCGCGAAGCAGGCGTTCGAGATGCGGCTCCGCAAACTCGACAGTCAAGCGGCCGACGCGCTGGCCCTCGAAGAATTCCGCTCGTGCCTGCAACCCGGCGATGCCGTACACGTCCGCAAATTCCGTCGGCCCGGCACAGTGCAGCGAGTCGATCACAAACGACGAATCGCCACGGTCTCGCACGGTTCGATGCAGTGGGAGCTGCCGCTCGACGAGTTGGAACCAGCGAAAGCCGATACGCCGAAATGAGGACGACCGGCTCGCGCGTCAGCGTTGCGTGGCCGGCCGTTCGGACACATTCAACACGACGAGATTGTCGCGATGCACGACTTCATCGTAGAGCAGCGTGCCCAGTGCGGCAGCGATTTGTGGCGTGCGCAAGCCCTTGATCTTCCGCGCGTCGTCAGCCGAAAAGTTTGTCAGTCCGCGCGCGAACTCGGCGCCCTCGGCGTCGCAGAGCAGCACCGGGTCTCCGGGGGCGAAGCTGCCCGTGACTTCGACGATGCCGATCGCGAGCAGGCTTTTGCCGTTGCGTTCGATCGCGCGCCTGGCGCCGGCATCGACGATGTAGCGGCCGCGCGGCCGCACCGTGTAACCGATCCAGCGTTTGCGCGACGCGAGACTGCCGCCCTGCGCGATAAACAGCGTGCCCACACGCTTGCCGGCGAGCACGTCGTCGAGCACTCCGGGCCGCTTGCCGCCCACGATCCACACGGACTCGCCGGCCGCCGTACATATCTTCGCCGCATCGAGCTTCGTCGCCATCCCGCCCGTGCCGAGTTCGCTCTTGCCGGCACCCGCAAGCGCGACGATGCGGTCGTCCAGCGATTCGACCGTCGAAATGACCGTCGGCGCGGAGTGAACAGGTGCGTGGTGAGTGGGCACGTGGCTTTTCTTCACCGGATCAGCGGTGAACAGGCCATCGACGACGGAGAGAATCACGAGCAGCGGCGCGCGAAGCAGGTTCGTCACCATCGCGGCGAGCCGGTCGTTGTCGCCGAATTTGATTTCGGCCACGCTGACCGTGTCGTTTTCGTTGATGATCGGCACGGCATGGTAGTCGAACAGGGTGTGGATCGTATTGCGGACGTTGAGGTATCGCGCGCGGTCCTCAAAATCGGCGGCGGTGAGCAGGATTTGGGCGGCGTGGAAGCCATGTCGCCGCAAGGCTTCGTCGTACGCGCGAATCAAGTAACTCTGCCCGACCGACGCGGCGGCCTGCAGGTGCGGCAAGTCGCTGGGCCGTTTCTTGAGCCCGAGCTGCCCGATGCCCGCGCCGATCGCGCCGGAACTGACCACGACGACCTTGCGGCCCGTCGCGAGAATCTTGCTCACGCCCTCCACGAGCGACCCGATGCGGTCCGCGTCGAGGCTCGCGTCCGGCCGCGTCAGCACGCCGGTGCCGATTTTCACGACGATCGTGTGCGCGGACGTGATAATTTCTTGGCGAACCGGATCAATCATTGCGACAAGTTTGCTTCGGTTTGTGAACCGCGCGGCCAGTCACTATAATGCGGCGCGCTGAGGCTCGCACGGACTGGGCCTCGCATGGATTCCTCTTCAACGGATTCGACACCGCACCATGGCCGAACTCGAACACTCCTGCGGAATCGCGGCCATCTACCATCTACCGAGCGACACCATTTCGCCCATCGCGCCGCGCGAAGGGCCGATGGAAATCTCTCGACTGATGCCGCGCATGCTACTCGATATTCAAAATCGTGGCCAGTTGGCCGCGGGATTCACCACGTTTCGGCCGGGCCGCCGGCAACTCATCGACACGCACAAGGAACTCGGTTCCGTGATCGAGGCGTTTCGCATGAATCACCGGGCCAAGTTCGAGAGCATCATGAAGCGATTCGCCGGCTCGGCGGCCATCGGCCACGTGCGCTACGCGACCTGCGGCCCGGACGACAAAAGCTACGCGCAGCCGTTCGAGCGACAACACGGCCGCCGGTGGAAGTGGTTTAGCTTCGCGTTCAACGGGCAGCTCGCGAACTACCCGGAGTTGCGCGAAGAGTTGCTGTCGAAAACGGATTATCACCTGGCCCGCGACACGGACACGGAAGTGTTGATGCACGCGATCAGCTACGAGCTGCGCGGCGACCGCAAGCCGGACATGGTCGAGGTGTTTCGCAATTTGAGCCGGCGGTTCGACGGCGCGTACAACATCGTGATGATCAACGCACTGGGCGAAATGATCGTGGCCCGCGATCCGATCGGCATCCGTCCGCTCTGTTACGCGTGGGAGCCGCCGCTGTTCGCGGCCGCGAGCGAGAGCGTGGCGCTGCAGAATCTCGGCTTCGAGAACGTTCATTCGGTCGAGCCGGGGCAGCTAATTCTCGTCGGCCCCGACTCGCCGCCGCGATTCGCGAGATTCGCCGAGCGGAAGAGTCCCGCCCACTGTTTCTTCGAGTGGATCTATTTCGCCAACGTGGCCAGCACGCTCGACGAACGCAGCGTGTACCTCACGCGCACGGCGCTTGGCGAGGAACTCGCGAAGATGGAGCTTGAAGCGGGGCGCGTGCCGATCGACGACGACACGGTGGTCGTGCCGGTGCCCGACACGGGTAAAGCCGCGGCTGACGCGATGGCATTCGCCCTGAAGATTCGCTCGGTCGAGGGCCTGATGCGGAACCGCTACGTCGGCCGCACGTTTATCGAGGGGAACAACCGGGCCGACCGCGCGCGGATGAAGTACACGCCGCTGCGCGAGGTGCTGGAAGGCCGGCGCGTGCTGTTGGTCGAGGACACGATCGTGCGTTCCACGACGATGAAGGCGCTGATTGAAGAGTTGCGCCGGCGCGGCCGCGCCCGCGAAATTCACGTGCGCGTCGCGTGCCCGCCGATCATCGCGCCGTGCTTTTACGGCATCGACATGTCCACGGTCCAAGAACTCTTCGCGCCGCACCACATGCACGGCCAGCCGCTCACGGAAGAGACACAAGATCAAATGGCTCGCGAACTCGGCGCCGACTCGCTGCGCTATTTGCCCGTCGATGCCGTTGCCCGCGCCATCGGGCTGGACTCGTCGCGACTCTGCCGTGCCTGCATTACGGGCCAATACCCCACGCCCGCCGGCCAGCGGCTGTATCAGATCGCCAGCATGCCGGCGAGCGAACTCACTGGCCCGCGCCGCCGCACCTACGAGCGCACACCAGTCGGCGCGTAGTCTCAATCCGTTGCACATCATTGTGGCACGACGACGACGCGCTAGTTCAATTCGCAGCTACGGAACGCGGTGATACACTGCTCGAAAAACCGATTTGCCCGCCATGCGCGCCTTGCGCTCGAAGTTGGTCAAATAATCGAGATCGTGCTCCGGCTCGTGCATCGCCGGCGCGGCGATTGGCGCGAACGACGCGTGCGCGGCCACGAGCCGCTTCATCAAGCCGAAGTATTCTTCCACGTCCGTGGCCAGTTGCAATTCCCCGCCGGGGATGAGCAGCCGCGATGCCTGTTGCACGAATTCGGCTGTAAACACGCGGCGTTTCTTGTGCCGGCGCTTCCACCACGGGTCGGGAAAATAGACGTGCAGCGCGGAGACCGAAGCGGCGGGCAACCAGTCGCGAAGCACTTGGCTCGCATCGGCGCGGGCAACTCGCGCATTCGACAGCCCGCGCCGGAACACGCGGTCCGCGGCGAACAACGCGTACTTGCGAGAAATCTCGATCGCAAAGAAGTTGTGCGCGAGCCGCTGCGACGCGGCGTTCGAGAGAAACAACCCCTTGCCGCAACCGACCTCCACCTCCACCGGTCGTTCGTTGCCGAACAGCAGTCCCCAATCGATCGGTCCGCGCGGTTCCAGGTAACAGGTGTTCTGGTCCGCGCGATCCGTCAGGTCACCAAAGGTCGCGTCGCGGAGTCGCATGATAGTCGTCGTCGCTAATAACCTGGGCCGGGCGGCGGTTCACGTCGGCTCGTCATCAGGCTCGCGGAGTTCCGTCCACGTTGGCCCGCGGCGGCCGGGTAGTTCCGAAGCGAGCGATTTCATAAGCACCCCGCCAACGACAAAGCCGCCGATGTGTGCCCACCACACAACCGACTCCGTCGACACGCCAGAGAGTGTCGCTGCGCCTTGGAAAAACTGCATCAAGAACCAGTGCTTGCCGAGTTGCGCCCACTCAAGCAACGCAGCCGCTGCGCCTTGGAAAAACTGCATTAAGACCCAGAAGCCGAGGAACACGAACCCCGGCAACTCGACGACGCTCCAGAACAATTTGAAAAACGGAACCAGTGTCTGCACGCGCGCGTATGGGTAGGTGATGAAGTAGGCGCCGAGCACGCCGGCCACCGCGCCGCTGGCGCCGATCACCGGCGCGGTGTTGTTCCAATTGAATGCCACGTGCATCGCCGCCGCCGCAAGGCCGCTCAACAGGTAGAGTACCAAGTAACGCCACCGGCCCAGCCGATCTTCGACGTTGTCGCCAAACAGCCAGAGAAACCACATGTTGCCGATCAAGTGCATCCAGCCGCCGTGCAGGAACATACTCGTCACGAGCGGCATGGCCGCGCCGGCGACGGTCCCTTCGAGCGTGTACTTGCGGACCTCTTCGACGATCTGAACGCCTTGCGGCGTGCGCACCAGCCGCTGCCGTTCGACCTCGACGACCTCCGCGCCGTTGCCGATGATCGCAAATTCGCGTGGCACCACGCCGAAACGAAAGACCATCGCCTCGCGCGATTGCTCCGGCATCGCCGCCTCAGCCAGAAACACGGCCGCGTTCAGCGCGATTAGTGCGATCGTCAGCAGGGGCGTTCGCCGCGAAGGAATGTTGTCCCGAAACGGGATCATGCCGCACTCCGGCCGGCCCGTGGACCTCGCGGTCTACGGGTCGCTCAAATGTTGGCAGGCGGGTTGCTCGCTCCGATCGTCGCCCTTCGAGAATGGTACGCCGATGACTTCGCCGTGAAACACCAGCACCTTGTTGACGATTCCTTGCACGGAAAAAATTGCGCGTCGGCCGGCGCGGTATTCGATCATGCGATTGGCCAAGACGAGCCGGTCGCCGGGCCGCACGACGCCGCGGAATTTCACGTTCTCCATGCCGCCGAACGCCATGAAATCGCCGGAGTTCAAGCCCTGTGTCACCATGTAGTAAGCGGCAAGCTGCGCCGCCGCCTCGCACATCAGCACGCCGGGCATCAAGGGAAAATCGGGCATGTGACCACGCACCCAAAACTCGTCCGGCCGCACGTCCTTGTACGCAACGATGAGTTTTTCGGCCGAGTCAACTAGCACGATCGCCGTCAGTTGCTCCATCTCGAATCGCTGCGGGTTCACGCGGCGAATCGCCTCAATGTCCGCTACCGGATGATAGAAGTCGAGCCACTCGGGGTTGATGATGAGTGCGGGCGGCATTGCGTACTCCTTGCTATCCAACGATTTGGGCGAGTTGCCCCAGGTCGGTTATCAGCACGTCCGGTCTGCTCGCGGCTTCGCTGAGTTGTTCGTTCGATGCACTGACGGATGACTTATCGCCCGCATACAGAGCCGTCTGAAATCCCAGTCGCCGCGCGGGCACCACGTCATTCGCGACGCTCGATCCGACGTGCAGAACTTGATTCGTCGCGATGTCGCGCTCGGCGAGCGGACCGAGCAACGCCCGAAACAGTCGTTGCGACGGCTTCTTGCCTGCCACGTCGCACGACAGGGCCATCAACTCCGAGTCGATGATCTCCGAAAGGCGGCCGATCTTAGCCTGCTTGTTCATTGCCCGCAACAGTTGCACCGGCGTGAAGCATTGAGCGTCCGCCACGAGACCGAGCGCGAGGCCCTTTTCCTTGAGCGATTTCAGCGCGTCAAACGCCCCGGCCTGTGGGCCAATCCCCTGCAAGCTCGTGTGAAAAAAGTAGCCGATCTTCTCGCCAAGCTGTTCGACGGAGCCGTAAAACGGCGCGTCGTACTCATACTCGTTTTTCAGCAGCCGGCCCACGATCCGCCGCCAAATTTCGTCGGAGCGAACTTCCGGAAATCGTTCGCCCTTGCCGCTGCGCGCGATGCGCACTTCGTCGAGCATCTGCTCGTAAATCTTTCCCATGTACTCGGACGGCTTGCCGGGCTTGCGGCTCATCGACTGCCACATCTTGAATTCATGGATGGTTTTTTCGAGGGCCGTCTCCATGATGAACTTTTGCGGGTGCACGATATAGAGTTCGCCGCCGGAAATGGCCACAAGCGTTCCGTAAACGCTGAACGTCACCGCGCGAATGTTCGATAATCGCTTGAGGTGCGGCTTCGCCTTGGGCGATTTCACCTCCGGCGCGGCCGGCCACAACAGGTCGGCACGACCGTCGAGAAACGTCGCGTACTGTTCCAGGCTGAGAGGCATTTGAGCCTTTGAATCCAAGCCAAAATCGCGATTTCGCGTTCAGGCCAACGCTAAGTTGACTGGACAGAAGTGTCAAGGTCAATGAAAGTGTGCTGCACGCGCGATGACGAACATTCTTCAATCGACTGGCGCTGATCGTTGGCCGCTCGGCCTGATGGTCGTTTGCGGCTACGAGCAGCATGCGCTGCCGGCGCAACTCGAAGTCGTGCGGCGGCTCGGCGGCACACACGTCGAATTGTACCCGAAGTGGGCGAACAACCCCGACGCGCGGGCGATCCGCCGGCAAGTTGCCGACGCGAGTCTTGAGGTGTGGAGTGCCCACGGGCCGTGGGGAGTGGAGACCTGGTCCGGCGGCCGCGTGGACTTGGCGACGCCTGATGACGATGAGCGGCGCGATGCAGTGAGCGATATTCGCCAGGCAATCGAGTGGCTGGCCGCGGCAGGCGGCCGGTGTCTCGTTGTACATCCGGGCGTGCTCTCGGACCCTGCCGATTTCGATCGCCGCCGCGTCGCGCTCGTTCAATCGTTGATCGAACTTGCGCCGGTCGCCGCTGCGTGCAACATTTTTGTCTGCGTCGAAAACCTGCCGCGCGGCTCGTTTCCGGGCAGCTTCACCGCGGACAATGCGGGCATCGTCCGGGAGGTCGCCGCGTCGCACGTCAGCCTGTGCCTCGACACGGGCCACGCGAACATCATGGCCGACGTGGCGAGCGAGGCTCGCGCAGCGGGCGATTTGCTTCGCACCACGCACGTGCACGACAACGACGGACAGCGCGACTCGCACCTGCTGCCGGGCCTTGGAACCATCCGCTGGCCGGAGTTCTCCGCGGCGCTCGCCGAGATCGGTTACGCCGGAGCCATCATGATCGAGTGTCCACGGACATTGCGCGAGCATCCCGAATTCGTTACGGCCGAGCTACGCGATCGACTCGCCGCACTTTGCGGGCGGCCCAAAACGCCAACATCGCCGTAAGCGAGCGGAATTGGTTCTTCGCAAGCGCTGTTGCCGTTCGCGCGCAGGCTTGCTCGATCAAGCCTTTGGCCGCTTGGCAACTTCCTCGCGCAACCGCGCCAGCTCCGATTCGGCCGCACGCCGGCCCTCCGCCTCCGCGCGCCGGGCCTCTGCTTCCGCACGCCGGCCCTCCGACTCGCGGTCCGCTCGCTCGTCGGCCGTGAGTAGCCGCTCACCGGTGTCGAGGCGGTAGAAGACCAAGCCGTCGTCCTCAAGTCGTAGTTTCAGCCCCAATTCCTCGCTTACGAGCGACCCGGTTTCGTCCGCGACGATCCGCCGGTAGATCGATCCAACGAGCCGGTAACCCTGCAACGCAGGATCGAGATAGTCCTGCTCCGGATCGACCATGAAGTATTCTTTCACACCGAGCTGCGCGTAGAGTCGCGGCTTGTCGATCGTGTCCTTCCGTTTCGTCTTTTTCGATGTCGTCTCGATGATTACGTCCGGCGGCTTGCCCTCGAACCAGATCTTGTAAATGCGGCGTCTCTTTGGATTGATCCCCTTGGCGACAAACGCATCCGGCACGATAAATCTCTTCGGATTGCCCTGCTCGTAATACACCAGCAAGTCGCCCGACACGTAAACTCGCTGGTTGCGATAGTAATGCTTCAAGAGTTCGATGTGGCGCACCATCTGATCGCGATGCAGGTCGGTCTCGCCCATTGGTTTGCCGTCCGATTCGGGGTAGTGAACCTGTGAGACGTTAATCACCGAGGACATGTTTGGGCTCCTGGCCGTGTCGGCCACTGATTGCCGGCCACGCGAATAGTCGCGTAAACATGATAACACACCGATCGCAAGCGTGAGAATTCGACTATGCCGCCGTTGGCCCGCCGGCTTGATCGCTAGACGCGTGATCGGCGAGATCGGCGTCGTGTCTGCCGCCGGTTGCCGGGCGCAAGAAGCGACCGAACACCCTGCTCGCGCCGATCGCCGCCAGGATCGCGACCGCGGGCATGATCGGCGCGCGCATTCGCAGGTCAGTCCAGTAGGCGAGATGCACCAACGTGAACGCGACGAGAGCCGCCGGCAACAAGTTGAACGGCCATTGCCGGACACGGCGATCGCAGAGACCGACCACCATAATCAACAGCTCAGGGACGTAAAACATCGCACACGCGAGTCGGATCATGAGGCCATACTCGGCCGTCGATTTCGGCGCGACGCCCCAAAGGCTCATGAGACGAAACGCCACGCTGCGCGAAAAGTCGCTCGGCCGAGTCGCAATCGTCGCGGCTGCTTGGCGGTAGCAAAAGGCGTCTTTCTCGACCTCCGTCGTCACGCCGGCGGCCGCGGCCGCGTCGTTCAACTTCGCCTGCCAGGCTTCGAGGCTGGACTGTGGCCACGCGCCCCGCGACTTGCGAAGCACTTCGTCGTAAAACACGTCGTTGTTGCCCAACAGCAACGTGTATCCGCCGTGAGTGGTCGTGAACACCGGCGTGCCGAGTTGAATCCAGTTGCGCACGGCCCACGGAACCTGCACGGCGAGGGTCGTGGCCGCGACCGCAGTCGCCCATTGCCAGCGTCGTCGTCTGTCCGCCTCGCGCGAAAGAGCCGCCGCCACAATTGCCAGTCCCGTGAACGACCAGAGCGTTGTGCGGGTTAACATACCGAGTCCCAAAACGACGCCCGCGACGATTGCGGCCCGAACTCCGGCTCGCTCGGCCGAAATGCGTTCGATGCTCGCCACCAGAAGAAAAGCCGCGAGCGTTTCGGTCATGGGCAGCCGCGCGTTGTACGCCAAGAGCGGGTCAAGTGCGACGAGCACCGCCGCGACGAGCGACCACTGTTTGAGCTGCCACCGCTCCGCGACCCGGTACGTCAACACGGTCGTGCCCGCGCCAAGACACAAATGCACGGCCGCGATTGCCGTCACGCGCCAGCCCCACGGCGCGCCGAACAACCCCTGCAACCAATACGCGCAGGCCAGAACGAGCGGGTACAGCGGCGGCCGATACGCCGTCGGCTGGCCGCCGAACTCCATCGTGCCAGAAAGTGCGAGGCATTGTGACAGCGAAAGATAATCATCCCGGTCTACGGTGAGCTGCCAGAGATTTCGGCGGAGCAGCGCGCCGCGAGCGACCAGGCTGAGAAGAATCAGGCCCAGCAGCACTGCCCGCTTGTTGGTTGCCAACGCGGCCATGAAATTCATCAGAAACAGTGCCCTCGGATTGCCGTTGCTCCGCTCGACCGCGAACTTGATACTACCCGATCTCCGCGGTGGTGAAAGCCGCGCTTCACGCGAGCCCTGAAATTGGATTGTCGGCCGAGCACAAACTTAATGCCCGACGCACCCGCCTCCATGACCGAACGCCTCGCGCACTGGCTCGTCCGCTGGCGCTGGCCGCTCTTCGTGCTCGCGCTCGTGCTCACGGCGGCCGGCGCGTGGCCGTCCACGCAACTGCTCTTCGACGCCGCGATCACGAACCTCTTTCCGCCGGACGATCCGGTGCTCGTGGCCTATCAAGATAGCCTGCGGCGCTTCCGCGGCGCGGAGCAGGTCGTTGTGGCGTATGCCGACCCCGAACTGCTCACGGTTGACGGGCTGTCGCGGCTTCGCGCGCACGCCGATTCGTTTTTGGACCTCGATGCCCTCGGCGTCGTGGCGGTGACGAGCCTCGCGGACGCGCGATGGCCGCTCGCGCCGCTTGATTCTCGGCCGCTCTCGGAGCAGATCGCGGGCCTCAACCGCTCGCCGCAGCAACTCCGCGAGACGCTGTTGGAATCCGAGCTGTATCGAAACCTCGTGCTCGGCGACGACGGCGAATCGACGGCGATTCTGCTGACGATGCGGGCCAAGCGCGACGATCTCGAACGAAAGAATTTGATCGCGGCGATTCGAGAGCGGGCCGGCAAGATCCCGTTCGAGACGGCCGTCGCCGGTGGTCCGATCCTCACGCACGACGCCGCCGTGCTCGTGGACGAAGACAGCCGCCGGCTCGGCTGGGTCTCGACGACGGCGCTGCTCATCGTGATCGGCCTGCTATTTCGCAAAGCCCGCTGGGTCGTGATGCCGCTGGCCGTCGTCCACATCACGCTGGTCTGGACCAAGGCGATTCTCTGGTTGTTCTCGGCGAAACTCAGCATGGTCTCGACGACGTTGACGGCGCTGGTCACGGTGATCGGCGTCGCGTCGGTGGTGCAGATCACTGCGCGATATCGCGAGGAGCGCGAGCGGTCCGACGTGCGCGACGCGCTGCGGCGCACGATGACCGCGGCTGGGCCGGCCGTGTTCTGGGCGAGCCTGACGACGGCCGCCGGCTTCGCGGCGCTGCTCATCACGTCGATCGTGCCGGTGCGCAACTTCGCACTCATGCTCGCGACCGCGTCGATGCTAGTCTTCGTCGTAACCGTGGTGCTCGTGCCGGCCATCGTGCTCGCCGGGCGCCGGCCGAGCGATCCGGGCGCGGCGCCCGGTGAACGGTTGATCGAGCGACTGCTCGAACGCACCATGGATTGGAGCCTGGCGCGGCCGCGTCAAGTTTCAATCGTCGTGCTCGCGATCTTGGCCGTCACGGTCGCTGGCATCTTTCGCATCCGCGCGGAGACGGACTTCACGCGCAACTTCCGCCGCGGCACGGAAGTCGTCAAGGCGTTCGGCTTCGTCGAGCAGCGGCTGGGCGGCGTGGGCACGCTCGAACTCGAATTCTCCGCGCCCGGCGGACTGACGCCGGAACTCGTGAACCGCGTCCGCAACGTGGAAACGCGGCTGCGCGAAAATCCCAATCTCACCAGCGTGCTCGGACTCGTGGACGTGTTCGATTTCTTCGAAGTCGGCGCGACGGGCGTCGCGAGTCGGCTGTTCGGCGAGGAGGCGAGCCTCGCCGCGAAGATTTGGTTTCTCAACAAGCAGCGGCCCGGACTCCTCTCGACATTTTGGAACGACGAACAAAAGGTGATGCGCGTGATGCTCCGCGCTCGCGAGCAAGAGCCGACCGAGGTGAAGACCGACCTGTTGGCGTGGACCGAGCGGACCGCGCGCGACGTGCTCGATCAACCCGACGCGCCGGCGAACGTGCGAGTCAC
>Ga0247727_10011011_pt1 | contig 15886 bp, 7 predicted proteins | sample WisWelCaveWW1625_FD_202498 | JGI IMG/M metagenome (GOLD analysis project Ga0247727, IMG submission 202498) | Biofilm microbial communities from Wishing Well Cave, Virginia, United States - WW16-25 | ecosystem: Environmental > Aquatic > Deep subsurface > Groundwater > Cave microbial mat | place...
TATCTCTTGATGGGGATCGCCCTATCTAAAGAAGGGAAGGACCCGGCGCGGGCGCGGGAGCTGCTTCAAAAGTACCTGGACCTGGAGCCGAACGCTTCCGACGATTGGCGCAAACCCGCCCTGGAAAAATTGAAAAAGAAAGATTGAAAAAGCGCGACACGGCCGACCGATCTTGAAAACCCACCGTCCGAAAATCCGCACTCTCGTTCAGGACCTTCCTCGCGGCTCCTTCGGAATCATTCGCTTTTTTCGTTTACGATTCTTGGCATCGCTCTTGCGTTAGCCCTCCGCCAGGAGGTGGTTATGTACCAGGTTTCTTCGTCCGCGTTGTCGGTTCATTCATGGTCGGGTTTGGGGATTGAGATCCATGCGGGGCGCTCGAGCACGCTTGAGTCCGATCCCTTTGGAAATCACAAGATCGTCGCCTCCGGCGGTGACGACCTGATTCGCGCCCGGGAGGAAAGTCTGGAAGGGCTTCGCTGGCTCGTCGTCGACGTGAACGACGACCGCTACCGTCTGCCGCTCACGGGGCCAAGGGCCGCGCGTTCGATCGCCATCGACGCCGGGGCCGGCAACGACGCCGTCTTCGTCGATCCCAGCGTGACCTTCCCGCTGTTCGTCCAGGGAGCCGCCGGCGACGACTACCTCAAGGGCGGCTCGGGTCCCACGGCCCTCCTGGGAGGGGCGGGGAACGACACGCTGATCGGCGGGCGTTCCGACGATCTTCTGTTGGGGGGCGAGGGCCGCGACGTGATCCACACCGGCGGTCTGGCTTCCTTTACGAGCGTCAGCGAGTCCGCCAAAGGCGGAGGAAGCGGCTGCCGGGACATGGTCTCGATGGGGGATTTGTTCCAGCGTCTGCGCGAAGGTTGGTGCGACCAGCCGGTTATGGCTCCGGAACGTCGTTCCGTCGCGGAATTGCCTGCCGTGCTGCAGCCTCAACCCCAGACTCAACCTCAACCGGCTCCCGTTCCTCAGCCGATCGTCAGGCCCCAGCCGCAGCCTCAAAGGCCGGCCGTTCCCCGGCCGCCCCGGCCCTTCGCGATGCCGCGTCCGCGTCTGTCGGACCTCCTGGCCTCCGTCGACACGCACAATGAGAAGGGCTTCAAGTCGGGACGGTCGATGACCAAGAACCTCCTGACGTCGCTTTACGACGGCCCTCAAAAATTCAGGGAGGCGGTGAACTCTCTCGCCGGACAGGGGGAACGGGACGACGCGGTCGCGAGCTTCCTGCGAGCCCTCTTCGACGCCGGCCCGGGCGGGGCCAGGCTCTTCAAGGACATCCCCCTCTCCGAGAAAAAGACGCTCGCCGCCTATTTGGGCGGGGGCAATTCTTGGAACGCGCAAAAGAAGGGACTGATGCTGGTGATGTCCAAGGCCACGGAGGCCTCGGACCGGAATTTCGGGAACGACCAACAGGCACAGGACTACCTACGCCGCTACGCGGGGGTGCTGTGATGGAAACGAGAGGGATCAGCCTGCTGAACAACCGACTCATCTCCTTCGAAGGATGGCCCGAGACGCTTCCCGTCGCAACCGCCGCGCCCGTCGCGGGAGACGAGTACGTGGGCTCGCGTGCGACGGTCGCGGCGAATCACGAGAGCCTCAAGACGCCCGGCACGGCCCCGCATACGGCCGTCGTGAAACAGATCGAGGAGATCGCCGGTAACCTCGCGCTCACCGACAAACAGAAGCGAGCCACGATCAACGACTTGAGAAAGCAGCTCGGCATCTCCAAGGGAGACATGAAGAAGAACTTCATGAAGCCTCTGGAGCAGAAAGCCGCTCAAGAAGGGGATGAGGCGAAGAGAAGCCTCTACGCGTCCATGTACAAGCCAGGCGGCTGCGTGAAGAAGGTCTTCAAGGGGATCGGCAAAGGGCTGGCGACTATGGGCAAGGTAGCTTTGGGCGCGGCGGGCGTCGCGACCGCGATGGTGAATCCGGCAAGCCTCATTCCCCTGGGTGCCCCGTTGATCAGCAAGATTCCCGGCGTCTCCAAGGTGACCGGAGCCGTGCAAGGCGCCATGGACAAGGTGACGGGTTGGGCCGAGAAGGGGATGGGTTACGTCCAAAAGGGAGTTCAGTTTTCGAAGGATTTGGCCTCGATCTTAGGTTCATAATTCCTATTCATGATCAGTCAAATTTCATAATTTAGTCATATCTTTTCCAACCCACCCACCTAACATTTAAAGAATAATCAATTATATCAACTCATTATAATTTTGGCACCCTTACTGCACAACCTCCTGTGACTTTAGCTTTTTACCAGGAGGTTTGTATGTTTAAGAAATCCATCATTCAAAAAACACTGGGCGCGGTCCTCGCTCTTTTTCTAAGTGTGGGGTCGGTGTCGACATCGTGGGCTTCTGCCTATTGGAGAGGTGGAGGCGATCTGACGGCCATCGCGGCCGAGAAAGCCAAAGAAGCGGCCGCGGCGGCTGTTGCGGTGGCGGCAGCTTGGGTTGCGCGAGAAACAGCTGCGTTAGCAACTGCTCAAAGGGCGCTCACTGCCGCAAGAGCCGCAGCCTTTGGAATCCCGGCGGCCGCGGCAGCGGTGGCAAAGGCCACGGCGGCTGTCGCGGCGGCCGAGGCGGCCCTTGCCGCGGCCACAGCGGCAGCGGCGGATCTTGCCTTGGGGGTTGGGGTGTTAGCGGCAGGAACGCTCGTTGGCCAAGGTATCGATTATTTTATCGATTGGTGTTGGGACCCGGTCTGTGACCTCACGGCTTTAAACACAAACGGGCCGATTTATAATGGCCCTGCGACTGATGAGGAGATCAATCGACTCATCCCTGAGATGCTCTCTATCGTTGGGGTCCAAAATTTGATCGTCTCCGACCTTGATCCCCAATCTTACCAATTTTTAAGTCAAGAAATTCGCATGGGCTTGGGTTTTACACGGGGTGCCGCTGCCTATACCGCAGGTCGCTCCGATGAAGTTGCGCGTGCCCTGAAAGATCTTCAGCAAGAGCTGAATACATTTCCTGACACGATCAAGAACTTTGTCGAAGCCTATCAAGGTAAAACATTTCACTCACCCGTCCCTGAATTGGTAAGGGCTTATGATGACTTTAGCGCAGCCATTGAAGAAGCGCGGCTGGCCTTGATGAATGAAAGGTCAAAGCCCGGAGCGGATACGGCCAAGATTGATGAGGCCTTGCAAGAGTTGGCCAGCGCGAATGGTCATTTCCAACAGGTCCGAGAGGACGCAAGCACCTTCGAGGACTTACCTCTCGTCGGACCTGACGGGGCCTTCCCGAGCTTAACACTTGATGACTACAAGCAATTTATGTCCGATTGCGCCACGAAGGGGAAAGATTGCCTTCCTTCCGAAGAAATTGCGCTGGTTAAAAGTCTCGTGGAAGCCGCGGGTGTTTATTCTCCTTCGACCCCAGACGGCGATTTCGGAGATAAAATCGCCGAATGGGATGCCTTTTTCCATGATAACAGTCTCGATTACCCCTTGTTCGATACTGACGGGTTAACTCCTTTAGAGGTCCTATCAAATTCAGCCACGGTGAAATCGGACAATGGTTCCTGGCTAGGTATTGACCTAAATGAATCTCCTCTCATGGAATGGCTAAGAGGGCTTGACACTCAAATTCCAGGAACGGGGGGGTGTTCCTTGATAAAGGGCATCTAAGTTCACCTTTCGAAGGATTTGGTTTCGATCTTCGGGAGTTTCGGCGGGCTTTAATTAGAACATCACCCCGCCGTTGAAGTTCCCCTCCAGGAAGCCGAAACCGCCGTGGCGGTTTCCGAGGGCGCCCAAGCCGATGTCGCCGCCGATGAAGGGAAGAACGCGGCCGTCGGTGCGGTCTCGCCAGAACATCCAGCGCACGCCGACGTTCAAGACCCCTCCGTGCTGGGGGTCGCTTCCCGGCACCTCGCGGTAGATGTAATTCAGATCGATCGGGAACATGAGCCGGTTGTCGAGGACGAAGAGCCGGAAACCGGCGCCCGCCCGGTGCTGCCAGGCGCCCGTCGTGTCGTAGAACGCCGCGTAGCAGGCCCCTCCGCCCACGCCGGAAAAGGCGCCCGTCCCGTCGTCGGCGCTGGTGGTACGGAGGATGTCGATGCAACCCCGCAGGCCGACGGAGGCGCCGCCCGTTCCGTACTCCTCGAAATTGCCGGCGACGGACGCCCGGTCGTCGTGACCCGCTCCGATCCAGGCGTGCAAGACGGGGACCTCCAACCGGAAATGGAAGTAGTTGGTATGAAGCTGGTAATCCGGCCCGTCGCCCATAAAAACTCCTTAGCTAGAAGATCGAAGCGTTACTTTCCGAAACCACCGTGCCGCGCGAGTAGGTGATCCGTCTCCTCGATGTGACACTGGCGTCGTCCTGCGCCCCGTTCAAGACCGCGGTCATGAAACTGATGACGTCGTTCAAGGCCGAGGAGGAGATGGTTGGATCGCGATCTCTTGCTATACGCGTATTGATCACGCCGCCCCGGATGACGATGTAGCCGCCCTCCCGCATCGGGAGCGTGAGCCACCAGCCCTGGTTGTCCAAAAAGTCCCGGGAGCCCGGCCGGTCTTCCTGCTGCCAGGGCGAGAGGAGGACGCCGCCGGAGAGCGTGATCGGGTCCGTCGGGACGCTGATGCGGTAGTTGAAATTGTCGGTAGGGGTCACGACGCCCGTGTCCGTGTAGACCCGGCCCGCGACGGCGCCCGGGATTTCGGACGGAGGCACGACCCGGGACGGCGCGAAGCTCGCCGAATACGCCGGGAACCGGGAGGCGGCGTGGACGAAGCCCGTGATGTGCGCGGGCGTGACGCCCAGGTCGCCGGGGACGAACCAATACATGAGGTTGTCGATCGTGTCCGGCTGCGCCGTGCTCCGCCCGTGGAACTTGGCGTCCAGAAAACCGCGGACCCGGCAGGAGAAACTGTCGCCGGAGCCCGAGCCTCGGATCGCGCTCGCGGCCCGCAGGTCCTCCATCATGACGAGAAAGCGTTCCGTGGGGGCCGAAAAGTGCCGCATCGTGGCGGTGATGGTGGCGGGAGGATTCAAGACCGCCTCCGCCACCGCCTGGATGGTCGCCGTTTCGAAATGGGTGTTCAGCCCCGTCTCGGTCATGAGCTCGGAGAGGGGGATCCGGCGCGCCGAGATCCAGCGGTTGGCGACGGTGTCGTTCACTCCAAGCCGCGCGGTGAGCATCGGCCGGATGACGGCCGCGGTGGCGTCGGCGCTGATACGCAGGGAAGGATTGGCGGCGTCGGTCACGTCCAGGGCGAGGAACTCGATCACCTGGGACGTCCTCGTGATGTCCGAACGCGAGTCGAAATCGACACCGGAGGTTCGGGTCCCCGTGCCCATCTCCATCAGGTTTTCCGCCATGCCCGCGAAACGGTTCGCGTAGTAGGTGGCCAGGTCCGGCGGAGAGGGGCGGAGGGCCCCGAGGGCGCCCGTGCCGACGGTCTCCAGATTGATCGGCGGGCGGTCGGGGAGCCTCATGCGCGGGACCCGGATGTCGGCGTCGGCCCCGGGATAATCCTCGTGCTGGTCCATGATGAGGAGCGAGCCGCCTCCGGAGGTGGGGACGATGCGGATGGTCCGGGAGCCCGCGACCATCGTGCCGGCGCCGGTCGGCCGGATGCGGATCACGCGGACGTTGCCGTCACGGGTCAAAGAATGTGAAACGCTGAAGCCGTGATCGTTCAAAAGGGTGCCTGTTTCCGTCGAACCGTCGATCGAACCGCCGGAGGCCCAAGGGTCCCAGGTGGAGGACGGATTGGTCTCGATGATGCGCGCGAGCGCGGCCGGGTCGACGGGGATGACGGCCAGGAACTGCATGTCCGTGCCGTCGTTGGGCGCGGGGGCCCTGTGGTAGCTCGGATCCGCGAAGGCGTGGGCGTGGATGCCCCGCAGGCCCCGGGCGTCGACCGTACCCAAACGCGTGAGCTGCGCGCGGATGTTGCCCAGGGTCACGATCATCCGGTTGCTGAAGCGGCGGAAAGATCCTCCGCTGTCGCCCAGGTAAGAGGTGACGAGCGTGGTCAGGTCTGCCTCGGAGATCGCGGCGCGGATCGCCGGGGTGCTGCGGATGCGGCCGATCAGATCATCCATCTCCATCCGTCCGCTGTCGACGATCCGGTCCGCCGCGGCGCGCGTGATCCCCAAGGCTTCTTCCAAGTTGCGCGAGAGATCGGGGTCGAGGCGCGGCGGGCCGTCGGCTCGGTTTTCGGAGATGAAGTAGAGAGTGCCGGGGGCTCCCGTCGTCCGGTAAAGCGGACGTTGGGCGTCGGACAGAAGGATCGGTTCGCCGGACCCGTCGCGGGCCGGGGGATTCGGGAATTCGCGCCGGAAGATGAGAGAATCCTGCAGGCCCCCCATGAGCGCCGTCACGCTCGCCGGGTCATTCATGTTGGCCGTGAGTTCCAGGCTCGGCATGTCCACGTAGATCCGGCCCCGGCCCTGCGGAAAGATCGCTCCTGCGGCGGGGGCGTTCATCGCGACCTCGGAGAGGACGGCCAGATGGGTCGTCCCGTTCATCTGAGTCTGGTAGTCGCGCCATTGGTCGGTGGTCCACCCCATCCAAGAGGTCAGATTGGTGGGCGGAAAGGTCACGCCGGTAGGCGTCGGGGGCGTCACGACGACGCGCATCGCGCCGGTGGTCCCGTTGATGCGGAGCTGGACGGCCGGGACGTTCGCGTCGGTGGTGAGCCCGGTCAGGTCGATTCTCTGATCGCTGAGGGTCGCGCTGCCGCCGACGCGCGAGGTCAGGGTGATGCCGCGCACGTCCAAGACCGTCTCTCCGGTGGCCGGGTCGACGGTCCCGCTGATGCTGTCGGCGCGCGACGAAGACCCGACGGTCAGCGAAAGATTCGTCCCCGTGCCGTCGCGCAGGCCTAAATTCACCTCGAAAGGCGGCAGGTGCCCGTCGGGGCCGGCCAAGGCGTTGAAAGAGACCGCGCCGGCCGCGCTGCGATCGACCCTCCACTGCTGGCCGTGGGCCAAGGCGGAGAGCTCGACGGTCACGTTCGAAAAATTGATGCCGCCGGGGAGCGAGAGGCTCGGGATCTCGATCCGGGCCGGACCGATGTCGCCGGCGGTCCAGGTGCTGGTGAACCCCAGCGTGCGCGTGTTCAGGTCGATCGTGCCGCCGAAATTGCTGATGGGGAGGTTGAGCCGCGTGCCGGCTGGGATCGTGTTGCCGCCCAGGTTGATGGCGCTCGTGACCGAACCCGAGAGCCCCGTGCTGGGGACCGAGAGCGTCAGGTGCGCCGCGGATCCGTCGACCGTGCCGGAGAGGGTGTAGGCCGTCTCGAAGTGGGCGGTTCCGGAACCCAAGGTGACCGTGGCGCCTTCGCGGACCGCCGTGGCCGTGACGGTCAAGTCGCCCGTGAGTTGCGGCGCGGTGCCGCCGCCGCGGAAGGAGACGCGTCCCGTGCGCGGGTTGATCGTCGCGTTGAACGAGGAGCTGCTCCGGAGGTCGCCCGTGTACCGGTAGGTGACGCCGTCGACGACCTGGTTGAAATCGACGTGGACCGTCTCCGGCGGGCGGACGGCGACCGTGAGCCGGTCGCGATTTCCGCGGACGTCCAATCCTCCGCCCGTCAGATCCACGGTTCCGGTGACCGGCAGGCCCGGCCTGTTGATCGTCAGGTGCTGTTCGCCGAAGGGGAGGTTGGCCGAAATATTCGGGTTGCGGGGCGATCCGCTGATCCGGCCGGACCCGATGGTCCGCAAGGTCCCGACTCCGGGGACCGCCGCCTCCACGAGAATCTGGGAGAGGGGAATCTCCAGGTCGGAATCCGGGTCGAAGTCGTAATAGCGGATGGCCGCGGCCGCGGACCCAGAGCGCGTGTACGAAAAGTCATGGACGTGGCGCCGCAGGTCCGCGCCAATCCGGGCGCTCGCTGTAATCGCTTCTCCGTCGACGTTCACCGTCGTGTTGCCGGCGATCACGATGTGTCCCCGTGCGTCGTCGGAGATCCGGATGCTCGACCCGGAGAGCCTGACGCCCGAGCCGCCGATCTCCCGCACCGTGCCGTTGAGCCGCAGACTGGTGCCGCCGACGGTGGGGCGGAAGTCGGGTGGGGCGAAGGCGCCCGGAACGTCCGTGTGCTTGTCCAAAAGGCCCATCGAGCCGGTGAGCGTCCCCGTCATTTCGAAGGTACGGCCGCCCATGGCGGTGAAGCGCAGGCGCTCGACGCGCGTGTTGACCGAGGCCGTGTGTGTCACGCCCGCCGCGTGGCCCCGGGAATCCGCCGAATCCGAAAGGAGGCCGAGGCCCGCGAGCATCCGGTCGGTCGCGCGGCCGTTGACGACGGAGGCGCGGATGCGGTTGCCGCCCACGGTCACGTCGGCGCCCACGTTGTATTCGGGCAGGACGAGGCGGTCGATCCTCATGCCGCTTCGCGTGAACGTGGCGTCCAGTCCGAGTCCCGAGAACCCGAAGTCGGCCGTGCCCGTCGCCCCGAGCGGATTGAAGAGCCGGGCGTTCGACGGCCTGAGGCTCAGACCCTCCGCGTGAAGCGTGTGCGATTCGCGGTCGGTTCCTACAGCCGTGCCGGAGAGCGTGATCGGGTTGGTCGCCGTGAAGCCCATGAGGGCGGCGCTGACGAGGAGGTTCCCCTCCGGATTTTTCTGATTGAGGGTCGCGCTCGCGAGGTCCGGCGTGAAGCTCGCGTTGTAGGAGACCTCGCCGCTTCTCACGTCGATGGTCGCGTGCAGGCTCCGGAGGAGGGCGCCTTCGATGCCGATCTCGGACGTCTGGTTCTGAAGGAGGGTCCCTCCCAAGACGAGGGCCGCGTGGTCGAGGCCGACCTCCGGGGCGTCGATCGTCACGGAGAGGTCGCCTGGCTCAGCCCCCAAGGGCGCATGGGTTCCCGTGAGGTTGAAGGTGAGGGCATGATCGCCCGTCAACGGGTGCAGGGTGATGTCGCCGCCCTGGATCGACCCCGAGTCCATGAGGATGCGGCCGCTGCCGCTGGCCGGATACAAGGGAGAATTCCGAAGCAGTGCGGTCAAATCGCCCGGCTGCCCGGAGCAGATGCCCGCCAGGGTGCTCAAGGCGAGCGAAGTCGCCTGGAACGTGTCGTTCCCCAGGGCGTCCCGGTCGCCCCTCGGGTCGAGGTTCAGGGTCACGTCTTCCAGCCGGACGTTCGAGATCGTCGAGCCGGGATTGGGAGCGCCGTTGCAGGAGACGGTGGGGGCGTGCCGGATCGTCCCGATGCTTCCGCGCGGGATCACGGCCCGGAAACCGCCGGTTTCCTCGTTGTAGTGGAGCTCCAAGTTCAGATCGACGTCGCTCAAGGTCACGGTGGGGGAGAGACGCAGTTCCGGCAAACGGATGTGGGCGTTGCTGACGGGCCCGAGCTCCGGGACCAGGGGATCGCCTTCCTGACGGTTCGCGACGATCCGGAAGCGCATGCCGGCCATGTTCACCAAATTCTCGAGCCGACCGCCTTCGGTCCCCTGGGCCTGGAAAAAGGCCTGCAGGAAGCTGCTTGCCGGGCCGGGGATCGAGGACATCCTCCGCCCGAAGAGGGTCTCGGTCAGTTCTTCGGTGACGTTCATCGGCGAGACGTCCAGGCCGAAGATCCTTAACGGGATGGGCAGGTTGAGATAGGTGGCCGTGGCCCCAAAGGTGATCGCGCCCGTCGTCGGATCGGTGTTGATCTGCAATTGGCTGATGGTCGCGTCCCCTCCGCCGGGGATCCCGTTCCGCTTGGTGAGCGGGGGAAAGAAGTCGATCGTGCCGCGAATGCGCCCGTCCTCGACGAAGAGCCGGGCATCCATCCAGGTATGGGGATCGACGACCACCCCGCCGCGGTAGGTGCCGGCGTTGAGAGGGCCCGCCATTTGGATCTCGATGTTTCCGCTGTCGGTGATCTGGGGCAGGAGCCCGGTCAGGACCGCCCCGCAGGGGTTGCCCGCGAGCGTCCGGCTCAAGTCCGTCAGGTCGGCGATGGAGGCGTCGAGGCAATGCTCCGACGTGATGGTGATCGGCGCCGCCGGAGGGGGCGGTGGCGGCGGTGGCGCGTCCGCGGTGACTCGCGGTCCGGGGGCGTTGCCGCCCGTGGTGGTGATGGGGTCTCCCATTCCTTCCCTCTCTTAGCTGCCGACCTTTTTTGTGTCCTGCGGCGAATTTGCCGTTCGATTTTCCGAGGCCGCCTCTGGCGCCTCCACTTTGGGCGTCCGACGGAAGATTCGGCTGAAGAGGCCGCCGGACCGGCGTGGTTTGTCCCCGGACTCCGGTGGCCGCGCCGCACTCAGCTCCGCTTCAAGTCTCTTGATCTTGCGGCCGCGCCTCCAGATCATGATCCCGCTCGGAACGGCGACCAAAAAGATGGCGAGTCCCACCAGGATCCCCGTGAGGGCCTGATCGGAATGATGGCCTTCTTCGCGCCGCTCACGCATCTCGCCGACGCTGGCCTTGTAACCCATGCAAAACGGGTCCCGGCTCCCTGGAGGGCAGTTCCCTTGATTGGGGGGAAGGGACGACTCGTGGGGGATCGGCGCCGGGGCTGGGTCCGACCGGCATCCCGCCAGGACGGTTCCCAGGGCGACCGTCGCCATCGATCCGGCCAAAACGTATCGGACGGAACCGACCGGGGAAGTCTCTTGAAGGGTCAGGGCTTGGGCTTGCAGGCTCGGGATCAGAGCGGAGTTTACGACCAGACTCGGGACCATCGTTCCTAAAGGCGCCGCCATAACAAGAACCTCCTGGGTGTTCTTCCCCTCGGACGGCGCTATCGTCACATTTTTGTGAATGTTGCGTGGAATGACTTAAAATTTTGAACGATTTCGAGGGCTTGTTTGACGCGGTCCGGCGCGGAGCCCAAAAAAGTCAAGTGTTATCTTGTGTTCCGATGTTAATTTTTAGCGATTTTTTGGAGAGGTTAGTTATTCGCCCACTTTTTGGGTCCAGCGGTAGAACATCCCCGGCGAGACCTTCAATTGGCGGGCGGCCTGGTAGGGTTTTTCGTCGTTGATCTCATAGGCGAGCCGAAAGACGTTCCGTTTCAAATCCTCCATGGGGGTTTCGCCCGGGTACCGGTAGGGGATGGCCTCCAGTTCGGCCCGGCGCCGCTTGAACTTTTCCCGGCGGAGGCGGTTGTAGAGGGTGGCCTGGCCCAGCCCCAGCGACTTGGAGGCTCGGACGACGTCGAAGTCATAATGAAGAAGGGCCTTCGCCGTGATGACCGTCTCGATGTCTCGCCAGGACTTTCCTTGGTGGAGCATGTCCTTAAAAAAGTCGGGGGTTGATGGTTGAGAGATGGGAGACGATGGAGGTTTTTGAACGGAGGGCTGAGGGGAGGCCAAGGCCCGGCGGTCGTTGTCGGGGAGGTCGGCCAACTGAAGCGTCTTGCCGTCCGAGAGCGCGCAGGCCACTCGAACCCGGTTGCCCAACTCCCGCACGTTGCCGGGCCAGGGGTAAGCCAGGAATGCCTTGAGCAGATCCCGCGAAACCTTCGGAGGTTTTGGCGGAGTCTTGGTCGATCCCTGTTCCTCCGCGTAGCGTTTTAGGAAATGGCCGATCAGGAGAGGGATGTCTTCCTTTCTCTCCCTCAGGGGTGGGAGATCGACCTGGATCTCGGCGATCCGGTAGAAAAGGTCTTCCCGGAACAAACCCTCTCCGATCCGGCGGCGGACGTCCTGATGAGTCGCGCTCACCACGCGCACGTCGATGGGAATCGGCGTCGCGTCGCCCAGGCGCACGATCTCGCGTTCTTGGAGCGCGCGGAGGAGTTTGACCTGGAGGCGCGGCTGTAATTCCCCAATCTCGTCGAAAAAAATCGTGCCCCCGCTCGCTTCTTCCAGGAGGCCCTTTTTGTCGGTCCGCGCGTCGGTGAAGGCGCCGGCCTTGTAGCCGAAGAGCTCCGACTCGATCAGATTCTCAGGCAGGGCCCCGCAGTTGATCGCTACGAATTTCCCCTTCCGGCGCGGGCTGTTCTGGTGAAGCGCCCGGGCGATCAATTCCTTGCCCGTGCCGGATTCGCCGCACACGAGCACCGAGAGGTTGGAGGCCGAGATCCGGTCCAGGAGGTGAAAGACCTTTTCCATAGCGGCGCTCGCCGCGACGATCTGCGCATAGGCCTCGCGCTGGCCGGGGAGCCGGTCGCGGAGGAGGGCCTGATACGAATCGATCCGTTCCTCGGCCTCTTTCAACTCGTGCTCCAACGATTGGTTTTTGGCGGCGATCGTTGCGATGAGTCTCGCGTTTTCGATCGCCAAGCCCGCCTGATCCGCGAAGGCCTGTAAGATCGTCTCGGTCCGGGTGTCGAAGAGAGCGAGGCGGAAACGGTGGACGAGATAAAGGACGCCGATCACCTTTTGCTCGGCGCGGATCGGCGCCCCGATCATCGATTTGAGCCCCAGGAGGATCACGGACTGCTGGCTCTTCAGATCGCGGTCCGACTGGGCGTCGTCGGTCTTGAGCGGTCGGCCCTCGCGGAGCACGCGTTCGGCGAAGCTGCGGCTCACCTGGGAGAGATCTTCGGACGCCTCGATGTTCATCGAGGCGGCGACCGTGAGTTTCCCGGAGGCGTCCGCGAGGAGGACCAAGCCGCTTTCCCCGGAGGAAAGGGCGAGGGCATGGCGGAGGATGAGCGTGAGCAGGCGGTCGGGATCCTTCTCGGTCAGGAGGCTTTGGTTCACCTCCAGGAGGGCGCGCAGCCAGGAGGCGTCTTCGTGCGGGGTCTTGACCGACTGAGAGGTCTGAGTCCTTCGGGGATTGGGTTCGGTGATTTCTTCCTTCGCCGACCTCGGAAGGCTCGGGTCCACAGGCGAGCGCTTTTTCAAAAACTCCACCCGCTCTTTCTGCTCGCTCGTTTTGGCGTGGTAGAGGAGGTCAGGATAGAGGGCCGAGAAATCGTCGAAGCGTCCCTGGTCCAGGGCGAGGAGGCTCAAGGCCTGATAGACGAAGAAGGAGAAGGGCTCCAGGGATTTGTCGGAGGCGGCAAGTTTGCGGGCGTCCGAGAGGAGATCGCGGGCCGTCTCGAAGTCTCCCCGCTCCCGGGCGAGTTCCCCCAATTCCAGCGTGGCGCGGAGTTTGAGCGAAATCACGTACGGCGTCGGTTCGGGGACCTGGGAGAGGAGTTTCAACGAGAGCAGGAGGTTTTCCCGGGCGGGCTCTTCGAGACCCAAATCCTTTTCGATCGCCCCGACGTTCTGGGCCACGGCGGCCGCGGCAGCGTAGTCTTTCAAGTAGCGCGCGAGGTCCAGCGCCCGTCGGTAGTGCTCGACGCCCTCGTGAGGCTTGTGCTGGAGGTTCAAGGCGTTGCCCAGGCCGTTGTAGGCGCGCAGCAGCATGTCCCACTTGCGGAGCCGGCGGGCGGAGGACGCCGCCGACCGGTAATGCTCGGTCGCTTTTTTGAGCGCCTCCGTCTTTAAATAGCATTCCCCCAACTGATAGTGGGCTCGGAGGGCCTGCGCCTCGTCCCCTCTCTTCTCGAAAAATTTCAAAAACTCCTTCTGGATCTCGACGGCTTCCGGATGGGAGCCCTTCTGCATGAGGGCGGCCGCCAGGTCGTTGTTCACGACCAGGGCCTTCTCCTCCTCGGAGAGCTCCTTCTCCCAGGTTCGATGCGTCTCCGTGAACAGGGCGATCGCCTCGTCGATCCGCCCCGTCCGCATCAGCGCGAACGCTTCGAAGTTCTGCAGCCTCAAAAGGAGGGTGCGGTCCGTGCCGGGCGCCTCCTCCAGCAGGCTTTTGGCGGCCTCGATCTCGCCCTGGGCCTCGTAGATTTTTCCCGAAAGGATCGCGCCCCATGCCTTGCGTTCGAAGATCTCGGCGCGCCTTTTCAGGCGGACTTCCTTTTCGGGAATGAGTTTCACCACGCGCTCGCTCTCCTTGAGCAAGTCGCTTAAGCCTTCCGTCGCGCCGGAACGGAGGGCGTCCCGCATCTTGCGGAGGAGGAGCTCCGTGCGTTCGTCGGGCCGGTCGTCTCCCACCCGCGAAAGTTCCTCGTCCGCCACGGGCTGATCGGAGAGGGCGAGGTCGAGGCCTCCCTCCCGGAAGACCGCCAAATTCCATTTTCCCTCGGAATCCACGAGGCGCTTGTGGCGGCAGAGGGCGGTCAGGAGCTGGACCGTCTTTCCGGGATGCCCCCGGGTCTCCTCGAAGACCGCCATCGCGAGGGTCATCGGAGGGTTTTCGTCGCGGGAGGAGAGGCGGATCAAGGTCCGGATCTCTTCGGGTCGGAAATTTTTAAGGGTCAGAGCGGTGAGCGGAATATTTCGCTTCGATGCCGCGGCCTTGAGCCCGGCCAGGCCTTCCTCCGAGACGGCGATCACAATGCCCCGCGCCTTCGCGTCGAAGACTTCGATCAAGGGATTCCAGTCCACGGGCGTTTCGAAGGCGTCCTCGTCCAGCAGGAAGACCTCTTTCTCGCGCCCCTCGAGCTCCATCTCGTATTTCATTTCCTGCATCAGTCTCGATTTTCCGGAACCCTTTTCGCCGGTGACGGCGAGGAGGGAGAAGGGGGACTTCTCCCGTACCCAGGCGCGGATCGTCTCCACCGCGTCCAAGCGGCCCACCCAGCGTTCGCTGACGACCGCTTCGTTGCCGGCGGTTTCGTCGGTCGACTCATTCCGCGCGAGCGCCATCTCGTTCAAGACCGCCCGGGCCGTGCGGAACCGGTCGTGGGGGTTTTTGGCCAGAAGCTGCATGAGGATGCGGTTGAAGTAGGGGGGGATTTCGGGATTGAGCGTGCCGGCCGGCGCGGCGACCACGGCGGTCTGGGCCTTGAGGCTTTCCGAGCTTCCTTCTTTAAGGAAGGGGTTCGCGCCCGTGAGGGACTCGTAAAAACTCAAACCCAGGGCGTAGAGGTCCGAACGCTCGTCCACCGCGTCGCCCAGGACTTTTTCGGGGGCCATGTAGGCCGGAGTGCCGGAACCGGAGCGGAGCCGCGGGTGCGCCATGCCGAGATCCAGGATCTTGAGGGAAGGGCGCTTGGCTCCGGATGGTTCAAGCACGAACATGTTGGACGGCTTTATGTCGCCATGCAGTGCCTGGGCGTTGTGGATCGCCTCCAGACCCTTCAATGCCTGGAGAAAGAGATCTTCGGCGGTCGCGAAGTCCCGATCCTCCAGAAAGACGTGGAGCGGAACGCCCTTCAGGAACTCCTGGGTGTAGTAGAGCCGGTTCAAGCCCCGGTCCCAGCCGAAGTCGCCGATCTTCACGACGTTCGGATGCTGGATATCCTTTAAGAGGGAGAATTCGAACTTGAAGGCGTCGATCCAACCCTCGGGGTCCGCGCTCTCGGGGGCCGCCTTCAGGAGCTTGAGCGCCCATTCTTCCTTTTCCTTCCGGACATGAAAGACCTCGCCGCTCAAACCCTCGCCCAGGCGCTTCACCACCCGGTACTGGCGATCGATCTCTTTAATGTCCACCGATTCCATAAATAGGATTGAATTATAAATTTTAAACTTAGATCAAGTCAAGTTGTAAAACATATAGTAAAATCAATATAATTATAAAAATATCATCGTTTATTAAATAATAATCATTATTACATAAAATATTGGCTAATTTTTAGACTTCTTCATCGGCTGTATTCGGCAAATTTCACTTTAATTTAAGTAATTCTAGCAACTTGTGCCGAGTGCCTGCCTCTTGGCATCGCGTTTGCTCTAGTACCCTCCTGAAAGCTCAACGCAACCAAAAGGAGAAAACAGTGAACCTCGCATCCCTAAGCTTCAACTCGAACCCGATGGTCTCGAACCCGATGCTCTTCAGTTCCAACCCGACGGTCTTTTTCCACGGCCCCGTCCCGATCATTTCGAATTCCGATCCGCTGATCGAAAAGGATCCGGCGATCCCCGCAGCGCGTTTTCTGTCTGACTGGATTCCGGGCGTGTCCCTGCGGGACACGTCCCTGAGGGCCGATCGCTTCGGCAGTGCCATTGACGCTCTCGCCCGATTCGGCCTG
>Ga0247727_10011012_pt1 | contig 15886 bp, 14 predicted proteins | sample WisWelCaveWW1625_FD_202498 | JGI IMG/M metagenome (GOLD analysis project Ga0247727, IMG submission 202498) | Biofilm microbial communities from Wishing Well Cave, Virginia, United States - WW16-25 | ecosystem: Environmental > Aquatic > Deep subsurface > Groundwater > Cave microbial mat | place...
TCAAACCGGACGCAAAGTGGCCGCAGACTTCAAGCTCAACATGCGCCTTATCTTTGACACAGTTCTCCCTCAATGGAACTATCGGGCCCTGCCAAATCAGACAGTTGTTTAATTCTCATTCCTTAGTAACTGCTCACATGACAGCGTGCAGGTCATCACGAGTCACCCGGTGAGCGCCCGCAGCTCGGACTTGCTCGCCGCCATCACCGCTTTGCCTAAACGGAGTTAGCCCATGCCCAAACTCTCTCGTCGTGATTTTCTCAAACTCTCTGGCACCGCTGCTCTCGGGCTGGCGGCCTCTCAGCTCTATCTGACGGTGCTTGATCCGATCAACGTCGATAACCCTCTGGCGGGCTATCCCGACCGTGATTGGGAAAAGGTCTACCGCAACCAGTATGGCTACGATTCGACTTTTACCTATGTCTGTTCGCCCAACGACACCCACGCCTGCCGCTTGCGGGCCTTCGTTCGCAACGGCGTCATCCTGCGCTCGGAGACGAACTACGACGTGGCGAACTATGGCGACTTATATGGCAATAAGGCCACTGCGCACTGGCACCCGCGCGGGTGCAAGAAAGGGCAGACATTCCATCGCCGCATGTACGGGCCGCACCGCCTCAAGGGACCGCTCATGCGCAAAGGTTGGAAGGAGTGGGCCGATGCCGGTTTCCCCGCCCTCGACGAGGATGGCAACCGCTCCAAATTCAAGTTCGACTCGCGCGGCACCGACGAACTTTTGCCCGTTTCGTGGGAAGACGCCTATAAATATATTGCTCGGGGCATGATCGCTATCGCTACCCGCTACTCCGGCGAATCCGGTGCGGCTCTGCTCCGCCAGCAAGGCTACCCCGAAGAAATGATCGCCGCAATGGGCGGGGCTGGAACACGCACAATCAAATGCAGAGGCGGCATGGGCCTGCTCGGCGTCATCGGCAAGTACGGCATGTATCGCTTTTCAAACACGCTGGCTCTGCTCGACGAGCATGTGCGCGAGTTGCCGAGCCACGAAGACGCCAAGGGCGGGCGGTTATGGTCGAACTACACCTGGCACGGCGATCAGGCGCCCGGCCACCCGTTCACCACCGGCCTTCAAGCCTCCGACGAAGATTTCAATGACCTGCGCAACTCGCGCCTGCACATTCAGTGTGGCAAGAATCTGGTCGAGAACAAAATGCCCGAGTCGCACTTCTTCATCGAAGCGATGGAGCGCGGGGCGAAGATCGTTACCATCACCCCTGAGTATTCGCCGCCCGCCACCAAGTCCGATTACTGGATTCCGATCCGCCCGGCCACCGACACCGCGCTATTTCTCGGCATCAGCCGCTGGCTGATGGATAACGACAAGTACGACGCGCCCTTTGTCAAGCGCTTCACGGATTTTCCCATGCTGGTGCGCGCCGATAATCTCAAACGCCTCAGCGCCGCCGATGTGTTTCCCAATTACCAACTGCAACTGACGCCCGACAGCCCAAGTTTCAAATTGCATGGCCTGACGCAGGCGCAGTATGAAAAACTCGGCGACTATGTGGTGTTCGATTCAAAGACGAATGCGCCAGTGGCCATCACCCGGGATGACGTCGGGGCGGCGCTGGACGCGAAAGGCATTGACCCCGCGCTCGACTGGTCTGGCAAAGTCACACTGGCCGACGGAACCGAAGTTGAGGCCCTCACCATCTGGACAATGTACCGGGAACATCTAAAGGATTACGACCTCGACACGGTGGCCGACATCACCCACGCGCCGAAGGCGATGATTGAGCAGTTGGCCAACGACATCGCCACGCTGAGTCCGGTGGCTATTCATATCGGCGAGGGCATCAATCACTGGTTTCACGCCACGCTGGCCAACCGGGCGCAGTTCCTGCCGGTCATGCTCACCGGCAACATCGGCAAGCCGGGAGCGGGTTGCTATACGTGGGCGGGCAATTACAAGGCCGCACTGTTTCAAGGCTCACCAGAAGTTGGCCCCGGATTCAAAGGCTGGGTGGCTGAAGACCCCTTCGAGCCGAACCTGGACGAGAGCGCGCCCGGCAAAGATATCGTGGCCCACGCTTACACCAAAGACGAAGAACCGGCTTACTGGAATCACTCCGAGCGCCCGCTCATCGTGGACACGCCGAAGTACGGGCGCAAGGTGTTCACCGGTCAGACGCACATGCCCACGCCCAGCAAGGTGCTGTACTTCACCAACGTCAATCTGATCAACAACGCCAAGCACCACTACGAGATGATCAAGAACGTCAACCCAAAGATCGAGTTGATCATCTCGCAAGACATCGAAATGACAGCCAGTGTCGAGTATGCCGACTTCGCGCTGGCGGCCAACTCGTGGGCCGAATTTCAAACGCCGGAGATCACCGCCTCTTGCTCCAATCCCTTCCTGCAAATCTGGAAGGGCGGCATCTCGCCACTCTATGACACCTGCGATGATGTGCGCATACTCGCCGAACTCGCCGCCGCGATTGGGGACGAGATTGGAGATCAGAGATTTAGAGATTACTGGAAGTTCGCGCTGGAGGGGCGGCCCGAAGTCTACATACAACGCCTGCTCGACTCATCCCTGACCACCAGCGGCTACAAATATACCGACATCATGGCCGGGAAATTTGGCGAGCCGGGCGCGGCCCTGATGCTCTTCCGCACCTACCCACGCATCCCGTTCTGGGAACAGGTGAACGACTCGGTCCCGTTCTACACCGCCAGCGGGCGGCTGGACGCCTACTGCGACATCCCCGAAGCGATTGAGTACGGCGAAAACGTCATCAGCCACCGCGAAAGCCCGGAGGCGACGCCCTACCTGCCGAATGTCATTGTCACCACCAGCCGCTTTGTCCGGCCCGACGACTACGGCATCCCGCTCGACCACGAAGGTTGGGACGAGCGCACCGTGCGAAATGTGGCGCTCAGTTGGGACAAGGTGAAAGAAACAAAGAATCCGCTGTGGGAAAAAGGCTTCCAGTTTTACTGCCTCACCCCCAAGACCCGTTCCCGCGTCCACTCCTCGTGGAGCACGGTGGATTGGACAATCATCCTCGACTCCAATTTTGGCGACCCGTATCGGATGGACAAGCGCCTGCCCGGCCCCGGCGACCACCAGGTTCACGTGAACCCGCAGGCGGCCAAAGACCTCGGCATTGAGGACGGCGACTACGTGTATGTGGATGCCAACCCGGCCGACCGCCCCTACATTGGCTGGAAGCCCGATGACCCGTTCTACAAAGTGGCCCGGCTGATGTTGCGCGTGAAATACAACCCGGCCTATCCGTATCACGCGGTGATGATCAAACACTCGCCGTTCATGGCCACGGAGAAATCGGTGCTGGCGCACGAGACGCGGCCCGATGGGCTGGCGAAGTCCGAAGGCACAGGTTACATGGCGAACTTGCGCTACGGCTCACAACAGTCCGTCACGCGTGACTGGTCCATGCCCATGCACCAGACCGATACGCTCTTCCACAAGCAGAAGACCGGGATGCAGTTCATCTTTGGCGGCGAGGCCGACAACCACGCCCTCAACACCGTGCCGAAGGAAACGGTGGTGAAGATCACCAAGGCTGAAGATGGTGGCTTGAACGGAGTGGGCAAGTGGGAGTCGGTGGAGACTGGCTTCACGCCGGGGCACGAGAGTGGCTTTATGAATAAGTATCTTGGCGGTGAGACCGTGCAGGTGAAGAAAGTGTAGGGAAATCAGATGGCGATCAGATTCTGGAGCAACCCAATAATTAGTTTTTGGCGTTGGTTCACTCAATCTCGCAAACGTATCTTTTTCGTCACCCTGCTCGCCCTGCTCGCCCTCGACGTGGGGCGCTCACTGTATGCCCGCGTGAGTTACGCCACACCCGCGGGACCCTGGCAAGACGCGCCTTATGAAGCGATTGCCTGGCCGCCCGGTAGCGGCGAACTGCTCACGGCGAGCACTCCTGGCCAGAAAATTTTCGCCGAGCGCTGTGCCATTTGCCACGGGCCGGAAGGCCGCGGCAATGGTCCCGGCGCCCCTTCCATGATCCCGCGCCCCACCGATTTCACACTCGGCCTGTTCAAGTACAAATCCACCCCCGACGGACAGCCGCCCACGGACGCTGACTTGATCAACACGATTACGAATGGCCTGAATGGGCATGATCTATTCCGGGGATGAATACTATCTGGCGGGCGGGATGGCGGTTCCAGCGGGGCCGCAGGGGACGTTCGTCTCCCCCAATCTGACCGGCGACCCGGCAACGGGCCTCGGGAAATGGTCAGAGGAGGAGATTGCGAATGCGATCCGCAACGGGCGGGGAAAAGAGCGCAACCTCAACTTCTTTGGGATGCCGTGGCATTGGTTGCATTCGTTCGAGCAGGAGGATGCGCTCGCCGTCGCCAGTTATCTGAAATCCCTGCCGCCAGTGACGAACAAGATTCCGCGACCACTCAAGTATGGCTTTGTCGAAACGCTGGTGGCGAAGATAGCCGCATCCTCATTGCCGATACCGCTGGGCAACCCGACCGAGTTAGTTTACAAAACCGGGAATTATGGGCAGACCGACCCAGGCTTGCTACCCCGAGACTGGCCTCAGCACGGGTTGATCGGAGGGCAGTGGATCATTTTGGGAGTGAGAGTCTTTGCGTGGATGGCTGACCCTCGGAAGGGAGTCAGGTCGAAGAAGGGATTCTGGGCGTGGTTGGGGTTCGCGTTCTCCCTGTTGGGGATGGGCATTCTTGGGTTCGCCGTGTGGGTGATGTACAGCACGCCGGTTCTGCCGTTCATACCGCCGGAGATCATCAATCAGGGAGTGACGGCGACGCTCCCGTCAGCGGCGGAGGCGAGTTTTGAAACGCCGGAGGAAGCGGCGCTGGCGGCGAGAGGCGAGTATCTGTACAAAGTGACGTCGTGCGCGTTCTGCCATAATCCTAATGGGAGCGGCGGGTTTAAGATCAATCACGTTTCGTTCGGGACGGTGTGGGTGCGGAATATTTCGTCGGACGCGGCGACAGGCATTGGAGCGTGGACGGACGCGGCGGTGGCGCGGGCGATCCGCAGTGGCGTGTCGCGGGATGGCGGGCCACTGCACTGGCAGGGGATGGTGTGGGACCACTTGGGCAATCCGGACGAGGAGGATGTGCGGGCGTTGATTGTGTATCTGCGTATTCTGCCGCCGGTGAGCAACGAAATCCCCGCGCCTGTGCCACCGGGGCCGGGAGATTGTGAGGAGTATACGTTCTACATCGTGGAGAGCTGGACGCCGGGGTGTGGAGTGAAGTGAGGCGATAAGCAGAACGGAGTGAGCGATGTCTGAAGAAGAATTTGTGCCCGAAGACCCGATGGGCTTAGTAGGAATGGTTCTGCCCGGCGAGCCGGGTCAACTGGAAGCGATGGCCGAGTGTGTGATCGAAGAATACATCCGGCTGGGTTGGAGCGAACCGAGGCTGATGACGCTGTTTGTCAACCCGATGTTTCTTGCCACCCATCGCGTTTACCGGCTGAAGGGCGAGGCCTACGTGCGCGCTTTGATTCGACAAACGCGCGCCAAGTGGGGGGCGGACCGGATTCAATATTCTGCGCCGAAATTCGAGCCGCCAAGTAACTGCTCGCTGACGGATCCGGGGCACATTATGGAAGACTCAGAACTCTTACAGGAGGCTGACAATGCCTGAAGTCTATAACTGGCACCTCGGTCGCAAGATGGCTTACGTCTTCCCCGAGGCGCATCCCCAAAAGCAGTTCGCCGCCGTGTTCAACATCAACCGTTGCATCGGTTGCCAGACCTGCACCGGAGCGTGCAAGGCCACCTGGACATTTTCCAAAGGCCAGGAGGCGATGTGGTGGAACAACGTCGAGTCCAAACCTTACGGCGGCTTCCCCCAGCATTGGGACATCAAGATTCTGCAAATGCTGGATGAGGCGCATCAAGCGTCTGGCAAGAAGGCGGAGTGGGATGCGAAAGCGGCAAGCGACTCTGCGCCGTATGGTGTGTACAACGGGATGACCATCACCGAGGCCGCTGCCCCGGAGCAACAGGCTCTGGGCTACATCCCGCCCGATACCGAGTGGCGCGCACCCAACTTCTACGAAGACACGTCCACCGGCTACAAGGGCGACAGCCTCGGCATCAGCACCGAAGGCGCATCACTGCCGGAACATCAAACGTGGTTCTTCTATCTGCAACGGCTGTGCAACCACTGCACCTACCCGGCCTGCGCCGCCGCCTGCCCGCGCAAGGCGATCTACAAGCGGCAAGAGGACGGCATCGTATTGATCGATCAGGCGCGCTGTCGCGGCTATCGCAAGTGTGTCGAGCAGTGCCCCTATAAGAAAACGATGTATCGCGGCACCACGCGCACGAGTGAGAAGTGCGTGGCCTGCTATCCGCGCGTCGAGGGCAATGACCCGCTCAGCGATGGCGTGCCGATGGAGACGCGCTGCATGGCGGTGTGCCCCGGCAAGATTCGGATGAACGGGCTGGTGGACATCGCCGAGGACGGATCGTGGGCCGAGAACCCGAAGCACCCGTTGTATTTCATGATCAAGATGGAGAAGGTGGCCTTGCCGCTCTACCCGCAGTTTGGCACCGAGCCGAACATCTATTACATCCCGCCGCGCTGGGCGCCACGCGCCTACCTACGACAAATGTTTGGCCCCGGCGTGGAGGAAGCCATTGCCCATTACACCGCACCCTCGCGCGAACTGCTGGCCGTCCTGCAACTCTTCCGCACTACGCAGAAGATGATCTTCCGCTACGAAATCGAAGAAGGTCCGCTGGTACTGGAGACTGAAGTCAACGGAAAGCCGTGGAAGATGTACAACGACACCGTGCTCGGCTTCGACGCCAAAGACCGCGAAGTGGCCCGGCTGACAGTGGTGGAGCCGATTCACGAGCGGCCGGCAGAGAGGTTGAATTCGATATGAACATCGACACCGCCATCCCCCGCGCGCAGGTTTACCGTTTTCTTGCTGACGTGTTTCTCTATCCGACTGAGAACTGGCTGGATGACCTGCCTCTCCTCGCAGACATTTTGCGCGATTTGAATTTTGAGATTTGGAATTTGGAATTCGGATTCTTAGAGCTGCCTGCCCTGCAGGCCGAGCATCGCCGCGCCTTCGGCCTCACTGGCTCGTTGTGTTACGAGACCGAAGTCGGCCTGCCGCACGAGTTCCGCCAGAGCCAAGAGATGGCCGACATCGCCGGGTTCTATCGCGCCTTTGGCTTCAACATCGGCGGCAAAGTGCGCGAGCGGCCCGACCACCTCTCTGTCGAACTTGAGTTCATGCACATTCTGGCGCTCAAAGAAGCCTATGCCGCCCAGAATGGCGTGGCGGAGCACGTTGAAATTTGCGTCGAGGCTCAGCGCAAATTCTTGCAAGAGCATCTTGGACAATGGATCGGATTGTTCGCGGAATCCCTCAAACAGTCGACCACCGACGGGCCGTATGTGGCGCTCGCCCGTTTTGCCTCCACTTTCGTATTGGCCGATGCCGGGCGGCTGGGCGTGACGGTGGAACAACGGCCACTGGCCGGAGTCAAGCTCACCCCTCTCGCGCCGGAGATTTCGTGCGAGGCGTGTCCTGTGATCGCCGGGCAAGATTGAATTTGTTACGGAGTTATGCCATGAATAAACGCTATCTCCTCTCTCTCAGTCTACTGGTAGCACTTGCTATTGCGCTCACCTTCTTCAAAGTGCCCATCGCCAGTTCGCAGGGCCTCACCCTCGTCGCTGCTCAAATGTCGGGCGATCTGCCAGCGACCGACCCGAACTCTGATCTCTGGCAAAAGGCCACTGCGGTCCAAGTGCCGTTGAGTGCCCAGAACGTCACCCGGCCCATACTCCTCGACACCAGAGTCAAATCCGTTACCACGCGCGCCCTGCACAACGGATCGCAAATTGTGATCCTGGTTGAGTGGGCTGATGAAACGCGGAATGAGCAGATGGTTCGCGTGCAGGACTTCCGTGACGCGGTGGCCGTGCAATTTCCGCTGGCTGAAGGGCAACCGTTCTTTTGCATGGGTCAGTTGGGTGGCAACGTGAACATCTGGCACTGGAAGGCCGATTGGCAGGCCGACATCGCGGCGCTGCAGGACATGGAGACGCTGTACCCGAACATGTACACGGATCAATATCCGTTCGCCGTCGGTGCGCTTCCAGCCCCCGCCGATTACACTGATGCTAACTATGTCCCTGCTCTGGCCTCGGGCAACTTGTTCGCCGCTGTCCACGCTTCGCCGGTCGAAGACGTCATCGCTGGCGGATTTGGTTCACTCACCGCCCAACCTGCCGACGGGCAGAACGTACAAGGTTTTGGCGCGTGGGCGGCTGGAAAGTGGCAAGTCATCTTCAGCCGCGATCTCACTTCAAAAGAACAGGACGACGCGGCTTTCACGCCGGGAAAAATGTATTCAATAGCTTTCGCTGCCTGGGATGGCGAAAACAACGAACGTAACGGGCAGAAGTCCACCTCACAATGGATCTCGCTACAGGTCGAGGGTGCGGCAAAAGTGACTAATCCGCCCGCAAGCGGGTCGGCTAACTCACAAATGAACCTGCAAGTAATCCTTGTGCTCTTCGGCCCGATCGCGCTGATAGTATTGTTGACGCTGGGGTTGGTAGGCATTGTGTTCCTGATCTCGAAACTACCGGACTAGAAATGAACCGCTTCCCGATCTTCTTCCGCTGGCTGGTCGCTACCGCCCTCGTCGATTGGCTGATTGGGCGGATGGTGACCCGCTCGGCGATCGCTATGCCCAAGTCGCCACCGGTGATAGCCGTCTATCAAGCACTCACTGTCTTCGGTCAATTGGCTTTCACCTTCACTGGCCTGTTGACGCTTCTCGTCGCGATCTGGATCGCGTGGCAGTCGTGGCAAACCCGGCGCGCAACCGGCCTGGCGTTTGCCTTGCCGATTCTGATCGTGCTCAACACCATCTCTCTTTTCGTCGCGTCCGCTGGCTGGCTAGCAGTCGGCTATCAACTACTAGTGATGGCTGCCGCGGCGATAGTAGGCGGGCAGGTGTGGCGCGGGGATGGGGAGATCAAGAAGAAAATCGCCTGGTCAATTCCGGCGCTGGCGTTGCTGGCCGGGGGGCTGTACCAGGTGCTTCCGGCCTTCTATGTGGCTCTGCGCTGGTCCGGGCCGCCACCCTTCACGGAGTTGCTTTTCAACGTCGGTGAACTGCTTGTTGTCTTTAGCCCGGTTGGGTTATGGTGGGCTGTAGGGCAAGACGCTGTCTCGCCTTACAAATGGGCAACCATTCCGGCGCTGGCATTTGTCGCCGCCTATCTCCTCAATCCGGCACTGACGGCCATCATTGCCATCTGGTCAACCGGCTTGACGTTGTATCTGCCGTGGCCGCTGTACGCCCTGAGCCTGTGGCTGGCGAGCGCAGTCGTGATTGTTTCACTGCGCCGGGGCGATGCAGAGGGATGGGCGTTGCTTTTGCTGGCGGCGGGCGGTTATGCGCCGCAATTGAGCACTCAGGCGTTGCTGGGTCTAGCCGGGCTATGGCTTTTGAACTCGGCTCCCGATTCACAACCCGGCGCTGGCACATCACTACAACCCGCCTCGCAACCCATCCCTGTGCTCTCGCAAACCACCGCCAAAGCAGGCAAATCATGAAATCACTAAATGAGATTCTCGCCGCCTGCACCGCTCTTCACCGTCATCTATGCCCTCGCCAGGTGTTGGGCGCGCGGATGGGCCTCTTCGCCGGCGAGATACTCGGCCTCGATTTGCCGCAGGCCGATAAGCGTTTGCTCGTGATTGTTGAGACAGATGGCTGTGCTGCGGATGGCATCTCGGTGGCGACAAACTGCTGGGTGGGGCGCAGAACTCTGCGCGTAGAGGATTATGGCAAAGTGGCAGCCACGTTTGTAGATACTCTCAGCAAGCAAGCAGTGCGCGTTGCGCCCCACAACTACATCCGCAAGTTCGCTTGTAGTTTTGCCCCTAAGGCGCGCAATCGTTGGGAAGCTCAACTCCTGGGCTATCAGCGAATGCCTGAATCCCTCCTGCTTTCATGGCGCTGGGTAGTACTCAACACACCGGTTGAGGCGCTCATCAGTCGCGCCGGGGGCTGCGCGCTTTGCCAGGCGTGCGGCGAGGAGATTATCAACGAACGCGAAGTCAGGCAAGATACGCGGGTGCTTTGTCGCGCTTGCACTGGCGAAGCTTATTACACCGCGCTCGATCCATCCACATATCCGGCGGGCAGCGCAACCATGCCCCTGTTTGGGGGCAACCCGGCGCTCACCGATCAGAATTGGATCGACAGCGCGGTTTACATCCGCGCCCTGCAAAAGTTGCCCAGCCACATCTCGGATCACCTTGACACTGGCGAAGACGTTTAGCCTTCTTCACAACATGCCTCCATACACTAATTCGGTTACTTCTAGCTGGGGGCGGCCAGAATGATCACAGCCACGAGGGTGAAAGTAACAATGTTTCGTTTCATAGTGACATCTCCCTTAGAATGTTTTCCAATCCGGGCTGGATTGGTCGAGTCTTTTCCTGGATGTCCCTAATTGTGGCCCAATCCTTCGTTAGTCAGTATGACCGTTATCATACGAAACAAAAAAAGAGGCGGCTCCAATTGGAGCCGCCTCGGATTCATGACGAATGTCATGCAGACGCTATGATGATCGTCTACGGTCGCCGCCGCGATTTTGGCCAGGGCTTTTTTGGCAATCCGACCCGCGCTCTCGCCCGTCTATCAACGCGCGCAGGTGCGCGCACACCCGTCGCCGCTTGCAAAGCTTTGACCTCAGCGGTCGTGAGATACCGCCATTCGCCAGGTTTAAGTTTGCCGAGGCGGAGCGTGCCGATCCTCATGCGGATGATGCGCGCCACCGGCAGGCCGAGCGTTTCACCGACGCGACGAATTTGGTGCTTCTTGCCTTCGCGCATCACGACGTTCAACCACGCGCCGTCGCCGGCGCGCGATTCCACTTCGACCTTGGCCGGGGCGGTGTGTTCGGTTGAGCCATCTTCATCCTCCAGCGTCACCCCGCGCCGCCATACTTGCAGGCTCTCTCGATCCGGATCGCCCAACACCAGCACCCGATACTCTTTTTCGTGGCCGTAGCGCGGATGAGTCAAACGGTTGGTCAACTCGCCGTCGTTGGTGAGCAGAATCAACCCCTCACCCATTACGTCGAGCCGCCCCACCGGATACAGCCGGCCCGGCACCGGCACCAGATCACGCACCGTGCTCTCTCCCTCCAGTGATGAAATTACCCCGCGTGGTTTGTTAAGTGCGATGTACGTCAACACTTTGGCGGCAATGGGGTCGCCGTCGAGGGTAATAGTGTCAACGGTTGGGTCGGCTTTGTCACCCAACTGCGCCCGTTTGCCGTTGACACGCACCCGCCCAGCGATGATAAAGTCTTCGCAGGCGCGGCGTGAGCCATGTCCGGCGGCGGCTAAAAGTTTTTGCAATCGTTCAGTAGGCATAAAAATTCAAGAGGATGATTCAGGCCGAGGCGATCCCGTCAACGGATCGCGGACGAGGATGACTTGCTCGGCGGCCTCGGTCGCGGAGGCCGACTCTGGCTGGAGAACGGAGTCGGCTTCCGCACCTGTGGCAGTCTCCCCGATGGCCGCTTCCATCGCCTGCATCGCCGCCATCGCTTTGTCCGACTCCAGCGGCGGCAACTGATCGAGTGAGGAGAGTCCAAAGTGCTGAAGAAAGTCAGGCGTGGTCACGTAAAGGATGGGGCGGCCCGGCCCTTCGGTGCGCCCCGACTCTTCAATCAAGCCTTTGGACAACAGGGACTTGATCACCCCATCGCAATTCACACCGCGAATGGCTTCCAGTTGGGGGCGGGTGACGGGCTGTTGATAGGCCACAATGGCCAGAGTCTCCAATGCTGGGCGGCTGAGGTGTTGGGCCGACTCGAGGCCGAGAAACCGCTCAATGTGCGCCGCGGCAGTTGGCGCAGTTGTCAACTGCACGCGATCCTTCAGCCGTTGCAGGCTCAGGCCGCGCGATTGGTAGTACGTCTCCAACTCCGTCAACGCCGATTCAATCTCGCGAGGCGGGGCCTCGAGCGCCGCCGCCAGTTGGGCGATGGTGGTTGGCCCGTCGGCAACGAAGAGCAAGCTCTCGACGAGAGCCGAGAGCGGTAAAGGGGGCATGTTATAATTTTCGCTCAAAGGACTCTTCTCAGTGAAAAAATATCAAGTGCTTGTGATGGCGCTGATGATGTTGCCGGCGTTGGCCTGTGGCAGTGGCCCGCTGGCTGTCGGCGGCCCCACCCCGGAGTATCCAACCGTGGCCGTGTCCACTGAATCTGCCGCCTCATTGGTGGACAAATTATCGGCCCTCAACGCCGCCACTGGCGAAGTCACTGTTTCCATTACCGAAACCGAGCTGACGTCGTTCATGGCCGACAAGCTAACCTCCGTGCCCGACGCCAGTTTTAGCAACCCGCAGGTGTTTCTACGCGATGGCAAAATCAAGCTGTACGCCACCGTCGTCACCAGCAATTTTACGGCCAATGCGTTGATCGTGATGAACACGGCCGTGGCCACCGACGGCCAACTGACAGCGACTCTTGAGAAGGCCGACTTCGGCCCGCTCCCGGTGCCGACGAGCCTACTCGACTCGCTCACGACTACCATCAACGACAACCTGCTGTCGCTAATGAATAAACTGCCAGCCGGGGTGCAATTGAAAAGCATCACCATCGCCGACGGGACGATGGCGCTGACGGCGAATGTGAAATAGCCGCCAGACCTGTCAGGTCTCAAGAGACCTGGCAGGTCTTTATTGAACGGCGCGAATTATATCAGACGAGAGATGGGACATTGATGACGGACGGTAAGCCAACTTATATTGCAGTAGATTTGGGCGGCACGAACATTCGAGCCACCCATTACTTGCCTGACGGGACTCTGCTGACCCGGGCCAAACGCCCCACTATGCCAGATGGCGATGAAACGGTCGTGGATCGCATTCTGGACACTATCCGCGAGGTGTTGCCCGCCGAGGGCGCCGGGGTCAAGGCCATTAGTGTTGGCGCGCCCGGCCCCATCAACCCGCACACCGGCATCGTTCTGCGCGCCGCCAACATCCCCGGCTGGGTGGATATTCCCCTCAAGCAACAGATTGCGTCGTGCTTCAATATTTCCACCGAGATCGGCAACGACGCGAATTTGGCGGCGATGGCTGAATGGAAGTTCGGCGCAGGACGCGGCCACAACGATGTGCTCTATCTCACCGTCAGCACCGGGATTGGCGGTGGGGTGATCTCCAGCGGCAAGTTGATTGTGGGGGTGGATGGCATGGCAGCGGAACTCGGCCACGTGGTCGTGGCCCCGAACGGCCCGGTGTGTGGCTGTGGGCAACGCGGCCACCTGGAGGCGCTGGCCTCCGGCCCGGCCATTGCCCATACGGCTCAGGCGCAATTGCGTTCCGGCGAATTTAGATCCACGATCTTGAATTACACCGACGGCGACATTGAGGCGGTGACGGCGCAACACATTGGGCTGGCGGCCAAAGCCGGCGATGCATACGCCATCAATCTATTGGCCGAGGCCGGGACTTTCATTGGCCATGCCATCGCCGATTTCCTGCAGATCTTCAACCCATCCATCGTCATCATAGGCGGCGGCGTCGCCAACAATGTAGGCGATCTGTTGTTAGAACCCATGCGCAAAGCGATGCGCGAACGGGCGATGAGCGACATTTACTATCGCAACCTGTCCGTTGTCCCGGCGCAGTTGGGCGACGATGTGGGCTTGCTCGGCGCACTGGCGCTGGCGGTGGAGACGCATCCGGCATGATGGGCGGAGAAAATCAAAACAGCATGGTCAAAAAACTAATCGTCCCCGGCCCGAAAGCACAAGAGCTTCTGAAACGCGATGCGGCTACGATTTCGCCCTCGTACCCGCGCGACTATCCATTTGTGATGGATCACGGCAAAGGCGCCGAAGTGTGGGACGTGGACGGCAACCGCTATCTCGACTTTGCGGCGGGCATTGCGGTGTGTGCCACCGGCCACAGCCACCCCGATGTGGTAAAAGCTATTCAGGAGCAAGCCGAAAAATTCATTCACATCTCGTCGGATTTTTACCATGAGAAGTGGGTGCGGCTGGGCGAAAAGCTGGACGAGATTGCGCCCTTCAAGGAAGAGGCGCTGTGTTTTATGACCAACTCCGGGGCCGAGGCTGTGGAGGCCGCCATCAAACTGGCTCGCTACCACACCGGTCGCCCACGCTTTATCGGCTTTCACGGCGGCTTCCACGGGCGCACCTATGGGGCCCTGGCGTTCACGGCTTCCAAAGCCACTCAGCGGCGCGGGTTCAATCTGGCCATGCCCGGCGTCACCCACGTTCCCTTCCCTAACACCTATCGCCCGCGTTTGCAATTCGATCCCAACAAAGGCGATTATGGCGACGCCGTCATCGAATACATCGAAAACGTGATCTTCACTTATGAATGCCCGCCGGAAGATGTGGCCGCCTTTTTGGTGGAACCGATCCAGGGGGAAGGCGGCTACGTCATCCCACCCAACTCTTTCTTTCCCCGTCTACGCGCGTTGTGCGACAAACACGGCATCCTGCTAATCGTGGACGAAGTACAATGCGGCATGGGCCGCACTGGCAAGTGGTGGGGGATTCAACATTGGGGGGTGGAGCCAGACATCGTGTGTTCGGCCAAAGGCATTGCTTCGGGCATGCCCCTGGGCGCAATGATCGCCCGTCAAAAAATTATGAACTGGCCGACCGGCGCGCACGGCAACACCTTTGGCGGCAACCCGCTGTCCTGCGCCGCCGCCCTCGAAACCATCCGGCTGTTGGAGACCGGCTACATCACCAACGCCGCGCAAATGGGCGAATATACACTCGAAGCATTGGAAGAGATCGCCATCCGCCATCCCAGCATCGGCGAAGTGCGCGGCAAGGGCTTGATGATTGGGGTCGAGTTCGTGAAGAATAAAGAGACCAAAGAACGCGGCCCCGATATCCGCGACGCAATGATCCATTCGGCGTTTGAACATGGGTTATTATTGCTGGGATGTGGCCGCAATACTGTGCGCATCACCCCTCCTCTCAATGTCGGCAAAACCGAAATTGATGAGGGGTTGGAAATTTTTGAAACGGCCCTGACCGAGGCCGAGTCGAAATTGTTGTAGCGTCTCACCACCCTTGAAGCCTCTACGCCTCCTCATCGTCGAAGACCTCGACGGCGATGCCCAATCGTTACTGGCCGAACTGCGCCGTAACGGTTACGTCTTGTTCTACGAACAGGTTGACAATGCCGTTGCCATGCGGGCCGCGCTGGAGCGTGAAGAATGGGACGCCGTCGTCTCTGAATACAACCTCGCCAACTTCAGTGGCATGGACGCCCTGTTTCTGGCGCAAGCCCACGACCCTGACCTGCCTTTCATCCTCTTCGCCGACAGCATCAGCAATGAGTTAATTGTAGTGGCCATGAAGGCCGGGGCACGTGACTTCATCCCCAAAAATCGGCTGAACCGGCTCGCCCCTGCCCTCAAACGCGAAATCGATCAGGCGACCCTCCGTTACGAACGTCGCCGGGCTGAAGCCGCCCTGCGCGAGAGTGAAGCCCGCCACCGCTCCATTGTCGAAGACCAGACCGAACTCATTTGCTGTTTCGTCGCCGACCACACCCTCATCTTTGTCAACGACGCCTACTGCCGCTACCTTGGGCAATCGCGCAACACACTGCTGGGGCGAAACTTCACCCAATTTGTCCCATCGGACGAGCAAGAGGCCGTTCGGTCGAAGATCAAATTGCTAGACCCAGACAAACCGGTAGCCATACACGAAAACCCGGTATTTGTGGCCGATGGCCGGTTGCGCTGGGTGCAGTGGACTCACCGTGCTGTGTTCGACGATCAGAGGCGCCTCGTCGAATATCAATCCGTTGGACGGGACATCACCGAACGC
>Ga0247727_10011013_pt1 | contig 15886 bp, 12 predicted proteins | sample WisWelCaveWW1625_FD_202498 | JGI IMG/M metagenome (GOLD analysis project Ga0247727, IMG submission 202498) | Biofilm microbial communities from Wishing Well Cave, Virginia, United States - WW16-25 | ecosystem: Environmental > Aquatic > Deep subsurface > Groundwater > Cave microbial mat | place...
CGAACTCCCACTCCGGGAACCACAGCTCCTCGGTGGCGTAATAGCTCGCCTTGAGATCGAGCTCGCCGTCGTGGCTCACCAGGCACTTGAAGCGGTCGCTGTGACCGTTGATCCAGTTGATCATGTATCCGCCGTAGGAGGCGCCCAGGGCGCCGACCCTCCCGCCGTCCGTGAAGGGATAGGTCGCCAGGACGTGGTCGAGCCCCTTCATGATGTCCTCGAACGGCTTGCCTCCCCAGTCGCCGTTGATGGCGTCGGTGAAGGCCTGGCCGAAGCCGGTGCTGCCGTGGAAATTGATCGCCACCGTGACGTATCCGGCGCCGGCGAACGCCTGCATGTTCCATCGGTAATGGAAGTGGTCGGTCCAGGCCCCCTGAGGTCCGCCGTGAATGAGAAACGCAACCGGGTACCTCCGCCCCGGCTCGAAATCGACCGGCTTCATGATCCAGCCCTGCACCTGGTCGCCGCCGGCGCCCGGGAAGAAGAACTCCTCCGCCCGGCTCATCCGGACCGCCGCCAGGCGGGAGGTGTTGACCCCCGTCATCGCCTTCTGGTCGGATCCATCGGCGCGTGCGGTGAACACCTCGGCCGGCGAGGAGAGCGTGTCACGCAGGAAGACGAGACGATTGCCGGGGCCGAGCGCGAGCGCCGAGTTGTACCCGTCGGTAACGAGGGGGGTGACCTTGGAGCCGGTCGTGCCGTCGCCACCGGACGCGGCGTCGATCGCGAAGATCTTCTGGTGGCCTCCCTCCTCCGCGGTCACGATGATCCGCCGGCCATCATGCGACCAGGCGATGGAGGAGGCGGAGCGATCCCATCCCTCGGTCAGGACGCGCCGCCGCCCCGAGGCGAGGTCATGGAGCACCACGCGCTGCCGATCGGCCTCGTATCCCGGACGGGCCATCGCCAGCCAGGCGATCGTCCTGCCGTCGGGCGAGAAGACCGGCTCCCTGTCGACCGCCTCGTTGGCGTCGCTCAGGCAGCGGAAGCCGGAACCGTCGGCGGCGGCGAGGTAGACGTCGGAGTCGGTGGACCAGGCCGGGTCTTTCGCCATCTTGGCGGTGAAGGCGATCGACCGGCCGTCGGGCGACCAGGCGTACTCCTCGGCGCCGCCGAACGGCTTCGTCGGGCTGTCGGCGTCGGCCCCTTTCATGATGTCGACCGGATCGCCTCCCGCGATGCTCCACACGAAGATGTGGCTGCGCTTGCCGTCCTCCCAGGTGTCCCAATGGCGGATCGGCAGACTCGTGAACACCGACGCCTTGACGGGGTCGTCCGCGCGCGCCTGGTCGCGATCCGCGGTGCATTGGAGATCGGGGCAGTCGGGGTAGACCTCGGCCGAAAAGGCGAGGCGCAGGCCGTCCGGAGACCACCGGAAGGAGCCGACGTCGACCGGGAAGCGGGTGAGCTGCGCCGCCTCGCCACCCGTCGGGTCGATCGTGTGGACCTGCGAGGCACCACCCCGGTCGGAGAGGAAGGCGATCGACCTCCCGTCGGGCGACCAGAGCGGGGACGTGTCCATCGCCTTGGCGGCCGTGAGTGGTCGCGGCGCCTTCCCGTCGACGGGCACCAGCCACAGGCGAATGGAAGTGCTCTTGGCGTCCCAGTCATGGGCGCGGCGGGTGAAGACGATCCATTTCCCGTCCGGCGAGGGCTGCGGTTCCCCCAGCCTCTCGACCGCCACGAGGTCGCGCACCGAGAAGGCATGCGAGGCGGTCAGGGCGGGCGCACCGCCGGCCATGGCGATGGGCAGGACGAGGGCGAGGGAAAGGGAGAGGGCGAAAAGCGCTGCGGTACGCATCGGGGTTCCTCCGGGAGAGTTCCTGTCCGGAGGGGGAGCATACCGCATCTCTTTTGACACGGAAGGGCCGAGGAGGCTAGATTCACGCCCATGAGACCGCCGATCCTGGTCGTCGCGCGGCAGTCGGCGACGCTCCTCGGGCTCGCTCAGGCCGTGCTGAAGTTCGGTTATCAAATCGTGACGGCCTACCCGGACCCGGTGGAGCTGGACCGCGCCGAGCGGGTGGGGCCCGCCCTGGTGTTGATGCGCCCGCCGGCCGAGCCGGAGGCCAGGAAGCGCTGCCTCGCTCTCATCAAGGTCCGCTTCAGGGACCGCGGCCTTCCGGTGCTGGCCTGCGTCTCCAACGCGCAGGAGGAGCAGGACGTGCGCGCCGTCCTGGGGAAGATTCCGGTGCTGGTGGGGAGCCCGCTGCGCCTCAACGACCTCTATCTCCGGATGCACGAGATGTTCGATCTGGCGAAGCGGCGGGAGCTGCGCATCCGGGCCGATCTCGCCGTGGCGCATCGCGAGCCCGGGATCTACAGCGAGGACTACTACAACTATGACACCATGCGGTCGCTGTCGCTCGGCGGCTGCTTCATCGAGACGCAGACGCCGTACGACGTCGGGACCCCCATCGAGATGGTGTTCTGCGTCGGCAGCGGTTCCCGCAGCCTGCGCCTCAAGGGCAAGGTCTGCCGCACCGGCAAGGGGGATTCCGACGCCGAGACCGGCATGGGCGTGCAGTACGATCCCCTCACCGACCAGGACAAAGAGGTCCTCGAGTCGTTCCTGATGGGACACCTCGGGACGCTCGACCTGCCGGCGAAGCTGTAGCGAGCCACGCTTTCAGGGAATCGAGGACCGCGGCGGGAGCGCGGCGATGACCAGCGCTCCTATCCCCAGAAGCAGGACGGTCCCATTGAGTGTCACGCTGCGCCGGTGCAGTCGGTCGAAGCGGGCCTTTGCCGCCGCGTGGTCGGCGGAGAGCGACGGATCGGCTTGCACCCGCCGGGCCTCCGAGGCGCGCGGCAGGATCACCCTCCCGGCGTAGAGGCCGGCGCCCAGCATCGTCGCGAGCAGGACGAGCAGCGTCACGGATCGGCGGTCGAGACCGCCTCCCAGAATCGCCTGCAGGATCAGCGCGCCGATCGCCACACCGCCGCACGTCCAGCCGAGCACGTAGTAGCGCGGGAAGATGGCGGCCGTGGCGCGCGCCGCCATGTCGCGCGGCAGGGCGGCGAACAGGGACGGCGCGGTGACGAAGGAGAAAAAGACGACCGCCCCGACCCACAGCGCCAGCGCGAGGACCTGCAGGACCCGGAGGGCCGCGATCACTCGGTCTTCGCCTGCACCCACTTGTTGGGCGTCCCTTCCATGGACGACCCGCCGGCGGGGCGCCAGAGGGCCAACCTGTCGATCTCCCTCGCCAGGGCGAAGTCACGCTCGGTGATGCCTCCCGAAGCGTGTGTCTTGAGCTTCACCCAGACCTTGCCCCAGGTGACTTCGAGATCGGGGTGGTGCCAGGCGGCCTCGCTCAGGTAGCCGATGGCGTTCACCAGCATCAGCGTCGTCGGCCAGCCGTCGGTGCTGTACTTGCGGCGCAGCCAGCCGCCTTCGAGCTTCCACCCCGGCAGCTCGCGCGACAGGCGGGCGAGAATCTCCGCCTCGGGCAGGACTGGCAGTTTTTCCGGCATCAGAGCTCCCACCTCCCCTTCCCAGCGTTGAAGTACATGTGGCGCGGCTTTCGCCGATCCTCCTTGAGGAGTTCCTTGATCGTCGGCTTCCCCGTGAGCGCCTTCTCGATCGCCTCCTTCATGGCGGATCGGTTGTTGCGATACAGCTCGTCCCAGTTGGCGTCCTTCATGTCCGACAGGCGTGGGTCGACCCAGACCATGGCGATGATCGCCCAGTCCTCGACCTTGGCCTTCGGGATCAGACCGGCTTCCACGGCGTCCAGGACGCCGTCGGCGATGCCGGCCTGCACCGGGCCGCCGAACACCTGGACGTCCATCATCTTCTTGAGCTGCACCTTCGGGACCATCAAGGTCACCGGCTTGACCTGCTTGCCGCCGTCGACCAGACAAAAGAAGCGCGAGAATCCTGCCGACTGGCCCATGAGGCCGGCGATCGCCTGGCCCACGGGACCGTTCATCGGGCCGATGGCGATTTCCGGCTCGGTCCAGAGCCAGTCCTCGCTGCCCGCCGCCATCGCCTCGCCGAAACGGATCATCTTGCGGTCTGCCATCGGTTCATCCTCCGGAACGTCGGCCATGAAGTGGAGCGCGCCAACGGCGCTCATGCTATCGCACCCGCGGCGCGCCGTGCCACTGAGGAATCCCCAGCATGAGGCGCCGGGCCAGTGCCCGCGGGGGACGCCTCCGCGGCGCTCGCGCGCCGCTCGGCTCGGCTGCGTTCGCTCCGCCCAGCGCGCATGAAGCCGCGCGCTGGCGCCCCGTCGCTCACTTCCGCACGCCCCCGCGGGCACTGGCCCGGCGCCTCGCACCCGGATCTCTCCATGCCCACGACGAGCCCGTCGCTGGATCGGAGATTTCGCAGGTGCGGGGCCCGGCCCAGACACCGGGGATGCTTCGGGCCGTGCCACCCTTGACAGCAGGGCGTTCGGTGTGGAGAGTGCCGGCATGCGGCTGTGGCGGATCGGATTCGTCGGCTTCGGGAACGTCAATCGCGCGCTGCTGCGGCTCATGGAAGAGCGCCGCGGCGAGCTGCGGGCGCGCCATGGCCTGGAGTTCCGCGTCACGCTCGTCGCCTCGCGGCGCCGCGGCGCGCGCATGGAGGAAGCGGGCCTGCGGGCGGATGAGGTCCTCGCCGGCGAGTGGTCCGGGAACGCCGGCACCTTGCAGGCGATCCGTGAGGCGCCGGTCGATTTGATCTTCGAGGGGACGACGCTGGACCCGGCGACGGGCGAGCCGGCGACCTCCCATGTCCGGGAGGCGCTCGAGCGAGGAATGTCGGTCGTGAGCGCCAACAAGGGGCCGCTGGCGTTCGCGGCGCGCGACCTGCTGCTCCTCGCCCGCCGCACCGGGGCCGGGTTCCGCTTCGAGTCGGCGGTGGCCGACTGCCTGCCGGTGTTCGATCTGTTCGAGGTGGCGGTGCCGGTCGGTGGCATGATCGCCTTCTCGGGCGTCCTCAACTCCACCAGCAACCTGGTCCTGCAGGCGGTGGCGCGCGGGGGTCGGCTCGAGGAGGCGGTACGGGAGGCGCAGCGCCAGGGGATCGCCGAGGCCGACCCGTCGAACGACCTGGACGGCTGGGACCAGGCGGTCAAGGCCGTGATCGTCAGCAATGTCATCTTCGGCGCGGACCTGCGGCCGCGGGATGTCGAGCGCACGGAGGTGTCGGCGGTCGACCTCGACTGGCTGCGGGCCGAGGAGCGCCGCGGGAGCACCGTGCGGCTGTGCGCCTCGGGGGGCCGCGGCCTGCCGGCCCGGGTGACGCCGAAGAGCTTCGCCCCCGGCTCGTTCCTGGCGACGCTCGGCGGCGGCTCCCTCGGGATCGAATTCGACACGGAGCTGGCGGGGAGGATCCAGGTGGCCAGCAGCGATCCGGGCGTGGCGCACACCGCCTACGGGATGCTGACCGATCTCGTCGCCATCCACCAGAGCCGTCTGACGGTTTCCTCGCCGCTGATCGGAGGAGCCGCGTGATCACCATCCTGACCTGGAGCGCCGAGGCGGGCCTGAAGGAGGATTGGACAGCGGCCGACATCAAGGCCCTTCTCGAGCGGCGCGACCTGGTCCTCTGGGTCGACTTCCGGAGCCCGGCCAAGGACGAGGCCGCCCTCCTGTCGAGCGTCTTCGCGTTCCACCACCTCGCAATCGAGGACTGCGAGTCGCGGCGTGGGAATCCCAAGATCGAGGACTTCCGGGACTACCTGTTCGTCCTGACGCACGGCGTCCACCCCGACAGCTCGGAGCGGGAGTTCCGCACCCGCCAGCTCAGCCTGTTCGTCGGCGGCCACTACATCGTCTCGTACCACCGCGACCGCTCCCGCAGCGTCGAGCACGCCATGGAGGCCGCGCGCCACAACCCGCGCATCATGGCGGAGGGATCGGACTCGATCCTGTACCACCTCCTCGACTACCAGGTTGATCAGTACCTGCCGGTGCTGGAGAACTTCGAGAAGAAGATCGACGAGGTCGAGGACCGGGTCTTCCACGCCACGACCTCCGACGTCCTGTCGGAGGTGCTGGCGTTCAAGCGGGCCCTCATGCGCCTGCGTCGCATCTCCGGCCACCAGCGTGACGTGCTGATGCGGCTGGTGCGGCGGGAGTTCCCGATGATCGACGAGAAGAGCGTCTATGGCCTGCGCGACGTGCACGACCACTTGGTGCGCATCACCGACCTGGCCGACACCTACCGTGAGCTGGTGGGCGGCGCGCTCGAGGCGCACCTATCGATCGTCTCCAACCGGACCAACGAGATCATGCGCGTCCTGACGGTGATCGCCACGCTGTTCATCCCGCTGACCTTCGTCGTCGGAGTGTACGGCATGAACTTCGAGCACATGCCGGAGCTCGGGTGGCGCTATGGTTACCTGTTGATCTGGTTGGTGATGCTGGCGGTGGCGGGAGGGATGTACTTGTACTTCCGGCGGCGGGGTATTTTCGACGCCCCCGCCGCGACCAGGCCGCGCACCGCGGAAGCTGCGCGCGGCGTCGAACCCGCGCGCGCCGCCGGGGGATCGCGTCCGGCCGCCGCGCCGCAGGCCGGAGCGCCGCCGGGCAATCGTGCCGATCCGCGCGTAAAATAGCGCATGCGCGCACTCCGGGGCGGCGTCCTGCTGGCCCTGCTCGCCGTATTGCCGATCGGCTGCGCCGGCGGAGAAGGCGAGGGGACCGGCGGCTCGCCCGGGCCCGGCGGCCCGCGGCCGAACGTCCTGCTGATCACCGTCGACACGCTGCGGCCGGATCATCTCGGATGCCTCGGCTATCCGCGGAACACCAGCCCCCACCTCGATGGGCTGGCGCGGCGCGGTGTCGTCTTTCGAACTGCCATCACCGCGGCCGGCCGCACGGTGCAGTCCTTCCCGTCGATCCTGACCGGCGTCTACCCGCCGGTGCACGGCCTGCGCCACGAAGGCCAGAGCTACGAGATCCTGAAAGGACGGCTGACCCTGACGCGGGCGCTGCGCGATGGCGGCTACGACACCTTCGCGGTCACCAAGGGGCTGAACGTCGGCCTGCACCGCGACTTCGAGCTCTACGACCCGGACGTCTACCTCGATCCGGAGGGGAAGAAGGTCTACCTCCCGACGCGGGACGACCGCGAGGCGACACAAAAGGCGATCCACTGGCTGCGACGCCGCGGCTCGACAAGGCGCCCCTTCTTCCTCTGGATGCGCTACGACGCGCCGCACTGGCCGTACCAGGCCCCGCCGCCGTTCACCGAGATGTTCGACCCGGAGTACCGCGGCCCCCACACCTTCAACTCCGGGCAGGATCCCGATCCCCGCAGGGGGGACATCATCTTCGGCCTCACCCGCCTGCCGCCGCGCGAGGTGGAGCACGCCGTGGCCCATTACGACGGCGAGGTGGCCTATGCGGACCGGGCGGTCGGGGATCTCCTGAAAGCCCTCGACGAGATGGGGCAGACAAGCCGGACGCTGGTCGTGGTGACCTCCGATCACGGTGAGGGGCTGGGCGAGCACGACTACTTCTTCGAGCACGGAGCCTACCTGTACGACCCGGTCGTGCGGGTGCCGCTCATCGTCGTGGCGCCCGGGCGCCTGCCGGAGGGGCGGGTTGTCGAGACGCAGGGGCGGACGATCGACATCATGCCGACGGTGCTGGATCTGATCGGCCTGGCGATCCCGCCCGGCCTGCAGGGAGTCAGCCTCGTCCCCTGGGCCCGGGGCTCGGTGAACGGCCCCGGGCCGCTCGCCTACTGCGAATCGGGCCGGAACTACTTCAAGGAGAATCCGCGCCAGTTCGTCGACGGCATCGCCGGGAAGTGGCGCATGCTCCGGAGCGACCGCTTCAAGCTAATCCTGATCCCGAAGGAGCCGGAGCCGATCTGGGAGTTCTACGACCTGCTCGCCGATCCCGGAGAGACGACCAACGTCATCGACCGCTTCCCGGCCGAAGTGGCGGTTCTGCGGGAGGCCGTGCTGCAGATCCTGGAGACCGATCCCGGCCGCGGGGACCGTGAGGAACCCCCGATGCCGGATGACCTCGAGGAGAAGCTCCGCTCCCTCGGCTACGTCGGGAGCGGTCCGGCCAGGTGACGCGCGCGGTCACCCCTCCCGGTCACGGCCGGCCGGGAGGTGAGCGCAGCGGCACGGCGCCGATGACGTTCGGGACGGGCCACGCCAGCAGCGCGCCCCCTCCGGTGGCCCCGCCCTCGATCACCCCGGTGAACTCCATTTCCTGCCCGCCCCCCCGCACATAGAGCTGCGCCTCCGGCCCGCCCTCGGTGTACATGGCGTTCTTCAAGTCGATCGGCAGCTCGAGCAGCGTCTCGATCAGATCGTGGGTCGTGTGGGGTGCCTGGGCGTGGATGAACAGCACCCGCCCCTTCTGGTCGAGGCCGATTGCCGCCGTGCTCCACGCCTTCGGTTGCGGCGCCCAGACGTTGCGTCCGGTGCACGACACCATCCGAATGCTCTGGACCAGCGTGCCGTAGGAGCGGCTCAGGGCCTCGAAGTCCTGGCACTCGCGGTCGATGATCTGCACCGGAGGCACGCCCTCGGCCAGCCGATCGAACGCCAGGACTGCCTTGTCCTTCGAAAGCCGCGGGTTGTTGACGTGCTCCCGGCTGCGCATGAGCGACACGCTCCGGCGCAGGTCGGTCTGATACATGCTGGCGTTAATCGCCGCCGCCAGACCGTGGCGCGCGGCCCAGTCCCGCGCCGTCCTCGCGTGGCCTTCGCCTTTGGCCGTCGCGTTGAGAAGAACCAGGGTATAGCGCTCCGGGTCGATGCGCACGATCCGGATGACGGCATCCCCCGGGGAAGCCGCACGGGTGGCGGGGAAAAGGCCGAGGTCCAGGCCGGGCTCGAGGCTTCGCCACGCAGGTGGCGCGTTGCCCGCCGCAACGGGGGCGGCCGCCGCGCCCAGAAGCGCCAGCAGTCCCACGATCAATCCCCGCATCGCCTGCCCCTGCCCCCCTGAGGCCGCGGGTGCTGCGGCCCGCCCGCGCGAAAGCCCCCGCGTCGAATGTCGCCATTCTAGCCGACCCGGCCGGGGCCTTAGAATATGTCCTGTCATGCGGCTGTCCCTCACGTTCTGCCTCCCCGGAGCCGCGTTCCTGGCTGGATTCCTGGCGGCGGGCGCGGCGGCCGCGCCACCCTCCGGGCGTGCGGTCCAGGAGCACGTGCGGGTGATCGACCGTCCGTGGCAGCGCGTCGGGCTGTCGGTGACGGTCTCCGATCGGAAGGGGCGGCCGCTCCCCCATCTGTCGCGCGACGAGTTCCGGGTGCTCGAGAACGGCGTTGCGGTTGAGCTGGCCGACTTCGGTCCGGAAGGCGGCCGGAGCGACCGGCCGCTGTCGGTCGCCGTGCTGCTCGATCTCTCCGAAAGCATGGGGAGCCAGGTGCGCCGGGTGCGCGAGGCGGCGCAGTCGCTGCTGTCGCAGCTGCGGCCGGGGGACGAGATCCTGGTCGCCAAGTTCAACGACCAGGTCACCGTCCTGCAGCCGTTCACCGGCCGGATCGAGGACCCCGACCGGACCCTCGACCGCATCGGCCGCGCCTGGGGCGGCACCGCCATCTTCCGCGCCGTCGAGCAGACACTCAAGGACGTCCGTGATCGCCCGGGGCGGAAGGTGATCCTGGTCGTGAGCGACGGCTTCGACAACGACATCGATCGCGAGCAGCCGGTCTTGCAGTCGCTCTTCCTGCAGGATCTGCTGCGGTTGTGCTTCCGGACCCAGACGACGGTGTACGGCATCCGGCCGGGGATGGGGGCGACTTCCTGGCTGCCGTTCGAGGGCTTCGTGGACCAGACCGGCGGGCGCCTCATGTACACCGGGGGCGATCTGCCCGGGCTGTTCGCGCGGCTGGGCGAGGAGTTCCTGAGCCAGTACTACCTGGCCTACGACATCGACCCCAAGGCGGGCGAGGGGAAATGGCGGCGCATCGAGGTCGAGGTGATGCGGCCCGGGGTCGTGGTCAGGTCGATGCGCGGGTACTTCACCCCACGCGGCCATGTCGACACCCTGCTGCGGGACCTGGCCGACCGGGACGACCGGGTGCGCGCCGACGCCGCCTACGATCTCGGATTCACCGACGATCCGCGAGTCGCCGAGGCGCTGCGCGTCGCCCTGTCCGACAAGTCGCCGGAGGTGGGCCGGCAGTCGGTCGAGGCCCTGGCGCGCCTTCGGGAGGCATCGGCCATCCCGGATCTGCTCGATCGCCTCGGCGACGCCGAGTCGCCGGTGCGCGAAGCGGCCATGGCCGCGCTCGAGGCCTTCGGGACCCTGTCCGTTCCGGCCCTGTCCGAGGCGGTCGTGGAGGGGGTCGGACGCCGCCGGCCCGCCGGCCGCGTGCCGATCGCCGCGGCGCTTCTGGGGCGGGTCGGCGACGATCGGGCGATCGAACCGTTGGCCCGCCTGCTCCGGGACGCCCCGCCGGACTGCCGGGCGGCCGCGGCGCGCGCGCTGGGGGATCTCGGCCTTGGCCTGGGCATCCCGGCCCTGCGCGCGGCGCTCGAGGACCCGGAGCCGGGCGTGCGCCTCGCGGCGATCCGGTCGATCGCCGTCATCGGGGGCGCCCTGGCGCGCCCGATCATCGAGGACCACCTGGCGCGCGAGCAGGACGCGCAGGTGCGGGCGGCGGCCGCGGCGGCGCTGGGTGCGCTAGAATAAGGCCTCACAGCAACGGGAGGACGACCATGGCCGACCGCTCGACAACCGCCCCCAAGGTGACCTACGCCACGCTCGCGGCGGGCGCCACGCCCGAATTCACCCGCGCCTACGACGAGGCGCTCGACGGCCTGCGGAAGCGGCTCGGCCGGACGTACAGCCTGTTCATCGGCGGGCGCGAGGTGACGTCGGCAAAGACGTTTTCCGACACCAGCCCGTCCGACACGCGCGTGCAGATCGGCCAGTTCGCGAGCGGCACCCGCGACCATGCCAGGGCCGCCATCACCGCGGCCCGCCGGGCGTACGAGTCGGTCTGGCGCGGCCTCCCCTGGAAGGAGCGGGTGGCCCTGGTCCGCAAGGTGGCCGCGGCCATCGAGAAGCGGCGCTTCGAGATCGCCGCGCTCATGACCCTGGAAGTCGGCAAGAACCGGCTCGAGGCGATGGGCGATGCGCAGGAGACGGCCGATCTGATGACCTACTACTGCGACCAGATCGAGCATCACCAGGGCTACGAAATGCCGATGCAGTCGCTGACCGACAGAGAGGTCAATCGCGACGTCCTCCGCCCGTACGGGGTCTGGGTCATCATCTCGCCGTTCAACTTCCCGATGGCGCTCTCGGGCGGCCCGAGCAGCGGCGCCCTGCTCGGCGGGAACACCGTCGTCTTCAAGCCCGCCACCGACACGCCGATGACCGGATGGCTGCTGGCCGAGTGCATGCGCGAGGCCGGCCTGCCCGACGGCGTCTTCAACTACGTCACCGGTCCCGGTTCGACAGTGGGCGAGGAGCTGGTCAGGAACGAGGACGTCGACGGCATCCTGTTCACCGGTTCGCGCGATGTCGGCTTCGCCGTCTATCGCGGTTTCGCCAGCCGCTATCCGAAGCCGTGCATCGCGGAGATGGGCGGCAAGAACCCCGCCCTCGTCATGCCGAGCGCCGACCTCGACGAGGCGGCCGAGGGAATTATGAAGTCGGCCTTCGGGCTGCAGGGACAGAAGTGCAGTGCCTGCTCGCGCATCTACGTGCACCGGGATGTGTTGAACCGCTTCACGGAGATGCTGGTGGAGAAAACGCGCCAGATCGCCATCGGCGACCCGGCGAAGCAGGAGAACTGGCTCGGCCCGGTGATCAACAAGGCGGCCCACGAGAATTTTGCGAAGTACGCCGACTTGGGTCGGCGCGACGGACAGGTCCTGGCCGGCGGCGCCCAGCTGCGCGAGGAGCCCTACGCGCACGGCTACTTCGCCCAGCCGACGATCCTCGGCGGGCTTCCGAAGGACCACCTGCTCGCGAGCGAGGAGATGTTCCTGCCGATCACCTGCCTGTGGGAGGTCGACTCGCTCGATGAGGCGATCGCGCACGCCAACCGCACCGAGTTCGGCCTGACCGCCGGCCTGTTCAGCAGGGACGAGGGAGAGATCAAGACCTTCTTCGACCGGATCGAGGCGGGGGTCGTGTACGTCAACCGGCGCGCCGGCGCCACCACCGGCGCCTGGCCCGGCATCAACCCGTTCGGAGGCTGGAAGGGGAGCGGGTCCTCCGGCAAGGCGTCGGGCGGACCTTACTACGTCGCCCAGTTCATGCGCGAGCAGAGCCGGACCCTGATTCGTGGCTGAATCTCGCGCCGGCCGCGCCCGGGGTCGTTGGGCCGCGCCATCTTAGAGTCTGGCGCGCCACCGGTCGGCCTCCCCGGGCTTCCCCCAGGCCTCGTACAGCTCGACCAGGTTGCCGATCGCCTTCTTCGTCTGGGCGTGGTCGGGGCCCACCGCTGCGCCGAGCGCCTGCTCGGCCTCCAGGAGGACCTTCTCGGCGGCGGCGTATTGCGCCCGCGCGGTCAGCAGCCGCCCGTATTTCCTCAGCGTGTAGCCCGTGACCAGGTGCTCACGCGGAAAGGCCTTCCGCACCCTGTCGACCGCCGGCCGCAGAAGCGCCTCGGCCTCTGCGAGCCGGCCCTGGCTCGTGTATAGGTCTCCGAGATTTCCCATGGTCCAGAGTGTGTCGTGGTGCGCGTCGCCGAGGGTGCGTCGGAGGGCCTCCAGGGCCTCCCGGTAGTACGGCTCGGCGTCCTCGGGACGTCCCCGAAGCTCCAGGAGCCGGCCGAGGTTGTTGATCGAGATCAAGGTTTTGGAGTGATCGGGCCGGATACGGCGGCCCTGGTCGACGGCCTCCCGGCAGGCCCGCTCGGCCTCCGCGAGCTTGTCGAGCGCAATCTGGATGCTGCACAGGTTGATCACCGAGTCCAGGGTCTCCGGGTGATCCGGCCCGAGGGCGTGGCGCCTTCCGGCGAGCGCCTGGAGCAGGACCGCCTCGGCGTCGGCCGGCTTGCCCTGGGCGTAGAGCGTGGCGGCGATGTTGTTGACGGTCTCCAGAGTGTCCGGATGGTCCTGGCCCAGGACGCGCCGGCGCTTCTCGAGCGCCTCCCGGTAGAGGGCTTCGGCTTCGGCGAGGTGCCCCTGGTAGTGCAGCGTGGCGCCGAGATCCGAGATGCAGGACAAGGTCGTCGGGTGGTCCTCGCCGAGAGAGCGCCGGGCGCGGGCCAGGGCGTCGCGCAGGACGGCCTCGGCATCGGCGAGCTTCCCCTGGGCGACCCGGAGCTCGCCCATCTCCAGAAGCAGGCGGATCGACTCGGGATGATCCTCGCCCAGCACCGACTGGAAGATGCTCTCGGATTTCTGCAACAGGGGCGCGGCCGGCTCGTAGAGCCCGAGCTTTCTGTAGACCGCGCCGATGGTGGCCATCATGCGCGCCTGCACCTCGGGCTGGCCGGCGAGCTCGCGCTCGATGCGGCTTGCTCCCTGGTCCAGTATTTCGCGGGCGGAGATCGTGTTACCGCGCGCCTCGCCGGGGTCCGAAACTTCGAACAGGTCGACCAGGAACCTCGACACCTGGCTCGCGGCCTCGGCCTCGCGGCTGGCTCGATCGCGCTCTTTTGCGATGCGACGCGCCTGGAGGGCCAGGACCACGGTGAACGCCATGAGCAGCAGGAGCAGGGACGCCGCCGTCGTGACGCCGAACCTGTGGCGCCGGGCGAACTTCCGCATCCGGTAGGCCGCGCCGGGAGGCCCGGCTGTGACCGGCTCGTGGTTCAGATGCCGCTCCAGGTCCGCCGACAACTCGTTGGGGGAAGCGTAGCGGCGGGCCCGGTCTTTGTCGAGCGCCTTCATCACGACCCAATCCAGGTCGCCTCGGAGCGCCCGTCTCAACGACAACGGGTCCGCCTTTCGATTCCGGGCCGCGTCGTCGGCGGCATCGCCGAGATGCCCCACCCTGGTGCTCGGTCTCGGCGGCTCCTGGGTGCAGATCCTCTTGCGGGCTTCGTCGAGACCGCCCCGCCGAAGCTCCCGGGAGTCGAAGGGCAGAGCCCCCGCCAGGAGCTCGTAGAGCAGCACGCCGAGCTGATAGACATCGGTGCGCGTGTCCACGTCCCGTCCGTCGGTCTCGGCCTGCTCCGGGCTCATGTACTCCGGGGTGCCGACCAGGGCGCCTTCCCGCGTGAACAGGGTGTGCTCCGAATGGTGCCGGTCGGTGGCCCTGGCGACCCCGAAATCGATGACTTTCACGGACGCGACGGCCTCCTCCTCCGAGACCAGGACGTTCGACGGCTTGATGTCGCGGTGGATGATCCCTTTCTGATGGGCGTGCTGGATCGCCCCGCACGCCTGCACGAAGAGAGCGATGCGCTCGCTCAGTCCCAGGCGGCCCCGGTCGCAGAATTCGGTGATCGGGACGCCGGGAACGACTTCCATGACGAAGTACGGGCGCCCCTCGCGCGTGGCGCCGGCGTCGTGCACCCGCGCGATGTGAGGATGGGTCATGAGCGCCAGCGCCTGGCGCTCCGACTCGAAGCGGGCCAGGACTTCGCGGGTGTTCATCCCCAGCTTGATGAGCTTCAAGGCGACGCGGCGCCTGATCGGTTCCGTCTGCTCGGCGAGATAGACGACCCCCATCCCCCCCTCCCCCAGGACGTCGACGAGCTCGTAGGGGCCGACGCGCTCCCCCAGCGCCTCGAGGGGATCGAGCCCCGGCGCCGGATCGGCCGCGCCCCCATGCACGGAATCGATGGCGAGTCCGATGAGACACTTCGGGCAGGCGCCGCGGGGCGCATCTTCGCGGGGAAGGGAGGAACCGCATCCGGAGCAGGTCACGGGTTGCAACATGGCTCGAGCCCCACGATCGTCATCCGATCATGAAGCGACGGCGCCTCTGCGTTACATCCATGCATCAAGGGCCGAGCGCCGCGAACAGATGCCGCAGCTCGTCGTCCACCTGGTCGGGATTCCCGACGGTCCGCGCCACCTCGTCCCTCAGGAGCGCGCGGAGCCGCCGCCGCAGGCGGTGGACGGCGACCTTGACGGCCGATTCCCCGATCCCCATGGCGGCGGCCGCCTCGCGGTAGCCGGTGTCGCTTTCCCCGACCAGGAACGGCAGCAGGCGCTCGAACCTCTTGAGCCCGGCGGAGACGGCCATCTCCTGGTGCAGACGCTCCAGGCTCGCATCGAGCAGAGTGCGGGCCCAGCGCCGGTCAAACAGCCTCTCCGGCGTCTCGTCGTGGGATGGCTCGAGCCGGTAGGTTTCCTCAGCTACCGGTACGTCGAAGGATATCGGAGACAACCCGCCGCCACGCTTGGCCGCCCGGTCCCGGTCCGACTCGTTGGCGACGTAGTGCTTCAGGGTCGTCAGGAGAAAGGTCCGGAAACGGCCCCGATCGCGGCGGGCGTCACCGATGTAGTTCTTTTCGAGCAGGGTCGTGAAAAACCCCTGGGTCAGGTCACGGGCCCGTTCGCCATCGGCCCCGTGGCGGCGCAAGTAGACGTAGATCGGCTGCCAGTAGGCGCCACAGAGCGCCGCGAGCGCCTCCCGCGCATCCGGGTGCTCGAGGTTGCCGGCGGCGACGATGAGCGACCACTGCGTGGTCGCGAAGGCCCCTCGGGCCCGCCTGCGGTGCGGGTCGGATTCAGACATGGCCTGCCTGGATGGCCCGGAAGTCGTCAAAAGCGGCGAGTCGCTTGAAGTGTAGCACAGCCCTCATTGGTCCGATTCCCTGTAACCGCGACGGATCCTCGCTTCAGTAGCCAGGTATACGGGGTCCGGGTTCGTGCCACCGCCGCCCCAGGGGGATACTGAAATGAAGCCCTTGATTCGACAGGCGCTCGTTCTGGTCGGCTCTCTGGTTCCGCTCTTGACCCTGGCCGGACCTCCGGCAAGGGATTCCGGGCGCCATCCCGAGCCGGTTCCTCTGGCGTTCGAGGAAAACCTCGGGCAGTTCGGGGAAGAGGTCGGCTT
>Ga0247727_10011014_pt1 | contig 15884 bp, 19 predicted proteins | sample WisWelCaveWW1625_FD_202498 | JGI IMG/M metagenome (GOLD analysis project Ga0247727, IMG submission 202498) | Biofilm microbial communities from Wishing Well Cave, Virginia, United States - WW16-25 | ecosystem: Environmental > Aquatic > Deep subsurface > Groundwater > Cave microbial mat | place...
GGCCACCTGATCGACCACTGCCCCCACAATCTCGGCATTCTTGAAGAGGAGATCATCCCGGGTCATCCCCGGTTTGCGCGCGAGGCCAGCGGTGATGACGACAATATCGGAACCAGCTGTCGGATTATACTCGTTGCTCCCGCTCAAGCGAGCGTCGTACCGGTGGATCGGTCCGGTCTGTAGCAGATCGAGGGCCTTGCCCTGCGGCAGCCCCTCGACGATATCCACGAGGACCACATCCGCCAGTTCCCGCTCAACGGTGTACTGTGCCACCGAGGCCCCGACGTTGCCTGCCCCTACGACAGTCACCTTTGGCCGCATCTTCCCCCTCCGCATCGTGATTGGTGATTAGTGATTGGTGAATCACACCAGTCACTAGCCACCAACCGCCAGCCACCGTCGGTGCTAGCCCATGTTTTCGATGATGGCATCTGCAAACTGGGAGCACTTCAGCTCGGTGGCTCCTTGCATGAGGCGGGCGAAGTCATAGGTCACCCGCTTCTGCTGGATGGCCTGCTCTAACCCCCGGTGGATCCGATCGGCCGCAGGTTGCCAGCCCAGGTGCTCGAGCATCATGGCCCCTGCAAGGATGACCGCGCCGGGGTTCACCTTATCCTGGCCCGCGTATTTCGGAGCGGTGCCGTGGGTGGCCTCAAAGAGCGCGGTCGGGATGCCGATATTGGCCCCCGGCGCGATCCCCAGTCCCCCCACCTGCGCCGCTGCGGCATCCGAGAGGTAATCCCCGTTCAGGTTGGGGGTCGCGAGGATGTCATACTCGTCGCTCCGGGTCAGGATCTGCTGGAACATGCTGTCCGCGATCCGGTCCTTGATCACCACCACGCCCTCGGGGGCTTGCCCTTTGTACTTGGTCCAGAGGTCGTCTTCACTGACGGTCACATTGGCGAACTCCTTCCGGGCAAGTTCATAGCCCCAGTCCCGGAACGCCCCCTCGGTGAACTTCATGATGTTGCCCTTGTGGACCAACGTGACGCTCTTCCGCTTCCGGGTCAGGGCATACTGAATCGCCATCCGGACGAGCCGCTTGGTACCCGTGACGCTGATGGGCTTGATGCCGATGCCGGAATCGGGCCGGATCTTGGCCTTCATCTCTTTGGCGAGAAAGGCGATGACCTTCCGGGCCTCCGCGGTGCCCTGCTGCCACTCGATCCCCGCATACACATCCTCGGTGTTCTCTCGGAAAATCACCACGTCCATCTTTTCCGGGTGCTTCACCGGGCTCGGCGTCCCTTTGAAATAGCGGACCGGCCGGACACAGGCGAAGAGGTCGAGGCGTTGCCGCATCGCGACGTTCAGGCTTCGGATGCCGCCCCCCACCGGGGTAGTGAGGGGGCCTTTGATGGCCACGACGTGATCCTTGATGGCTTTGAGCGTCGCCTCGGGGAGCCACTCTCCGGTCCGTTTGTGGGCCTTCTCACCGGCCAGGATCTCCTTCCAGACAATGCGCTTGCGCCCTCCGAAGGCCTTCTCGACGGCGGCGTCGATGACTCGCACGCTCGCGCGCCAGATGTCGGGACCGGTCCCGTCGCCCTCGATGAAAGGGATGATGGGATCGTCGGGCACGTGGAGCCGGCCCTTCTTGAACTCGATCCGATGCCCCGTGGGGGAGGATTTAGGTCGTCCCGCCCTCGCCATTTGCTCCTCCGTGGTCCGTTCGGGCCGCTGAGGTTCGGACGAAGGGCACTCGCATGCGAGTGCCCATGTTCTCTTGATACTGTTCTCGGCAGGTTTCCTCAAAGAGAGCGAGCTAAAGCTACCATGGCACGCGAGGGGCTGTCAAGGTCACCGCCGCGTCGCGCCAAAGCGCGCAGACAGGAATAGGCTGACTGCGGCTGCAGCGTTTGTCGACGACGGCCGAGAGTGGAAGAGCTTGACAAGCCCTTAGAAAGACACGAAAATCACCTCAGTTTATTGGGGGTCTCACGAGCGAGATAGGCCGACCAGCCTACTTATAGTTAGGCGCCCGCAACACCTGTATGCGCGTCGTTTGGCTTTTCGCACTGTTCGCCGTTCTCTGCTCACCTCAAGTGGCGCTCGGCGTGTGCGTCCTCGGCGATTACTCGGTCGGGGGTGAGTTTGAGCGAAGCGTCGCGGTTCTTATTGGAACCGTAGTGAGCGAACGCGCCACGCCTGAGTCCAAGGATCTCTACGAGGGCGTGACGTACACTGTAAAGGTTGACGAATCATTTCGGGGCCACGCCCCAGCTACCGTTGAGCTATTCAGTGAAAACAGCAGCGGCCGCTTCCCCATGGCCAAGGGGGAGAAGTACGTTCTTTTCCTCTATCAGGTCGCAGATCGTCTTGCCGCTGACAACTGTGGCAATTCAGGACTGGTAGCAGAGAAGCAAGACGTGTTGACCGCTGTGCGGGAGTTAGCGAAGGTGGCTCATGAATCGCAGAAGCCTAACTAGCCCTTCACCACCGACGCTGCGCGCTACCGCGAGAGTTACAGTAGCGCTTCTTGCTTTCCTGGCTGGTCAAACTTCGTTTGCCGGAGATGGTGATGTGACTGGCTTGTTTAGCACGTTCCGCCTCAGCGGAAAGTCAGGTGACATCTCTGGCGCAGAGATTCATGTTGTTCCCAACCCCAAGGGATATTCGGCGATTGTGCAGGCGTCCGAAGGGACACCGGGTTTTCCGGAAGTCGTTGACGTTTTAGTTAAGGGCACAACTCTTGTGTTCACCGTACCCGTAGGCTCTGCTTCGGGATTTTCTCCCGGGACTTACAATGGAACCGTAACAAAAGAGGGGTTGAGGCTCCATGGCCCAAGAGGGTTGTACGGGGATTATTTCTTGCCTAGAAAGCGTAGCTTTTGGCAATAGCCCGTAACCACAGCTCACGCTAATGTATAAGAAATGGCCCAACAATAATGCGTTCGAGAGCGGACGTACCGTGAAGCGGCGCGCCGCTCAACGTCGAACGTTCGGCACGATCTGACCGCAACCCGAAGGTGAACTAGGAGACTTAGATGACGATCGCCTCCGATCTCTTGCAACGACATATCCAGACACTCGTCAAGGACAACGCGCAATGGCAGACGCTGATCGCCGATGATCTTTTGTGGGAACTCCCCTACGCGCCCGCCATCGGCCATCCGGCGCGGCTATCGGGGCGGGAGGAGGTGGTGCGTCACGTAACCTGGTTCCTGGGGGCGGTGGACAATTTCCGTTTCTTCGACCTCAAGGTGTATGCCTTCGCCGATCCGGAAGGGGCAGTCGCCGAAGTCAAGGCGGAAGGGCTCATCAAGCCTACAGGGCGTACCTATCGCCAGGATTATGTGCTGTTCCTGCGTGCTGCAGGCGGCAAGATCGTGTTCCTACGCGAATATTTCGATCCCGTGCGTGCGGCCAAGGCGCTGGACACGCCGATTCTTGGTCTCGAATCCTGAGGACAAGCGGCGGACGTGCCGGCCCAGGAGAACTGTTGGGTGAGGGACGATTCCGGGGACATAATACTGATTTGTTCTTGAGAAGCTGAGATCTCTAAGTCTGCCAGTTGTCACACCTTCAGGCGGGTATCAGATCGTAGGCGATCGCGTGGGGGAGGGACGGCTCGCGTCAAACTACGAGATGGAGTTCGGAGACCTCTGCGCCACTGTGGGTGCAGTGCCCTCCTGCGACGATGCTGAGGTTGTGAAATGGAAGACGATCGCAAACGGCGACTGATCTCTGCCTTCGACCAGTGGAGACACGTAATTGAGTTGATCAACGAGAAGGCAAAGTTCGAGTATGCCCAGTCGGCCAAGATAATGCCGCTCATCCTTGAGGATCTGGAAGCAGCGGTAAAGGAGTCCGGTCGCCTAGTGGCTAGCGATTACGCAGTACACCAAGCCCTGCTCCCCATTTTGGGCCCAAAGCTAACCACGCTGCTCGCGTGGAGTGTGACCCACATAACGGTCGTTGATCTCCACATGCTCGCGCTGGCACTCGAACACGTCTACATCGCGGCCAAGCACCTTCGCCCGGGACTCACGGGCGACGCGGCGGCGGTGGCGAAGGAATACATCCGCCTGTGGCGCCAAGTCGGTGACCTGCGCAATGCGTTGGAGCACGAGGAGGAGTACCTTGCGGGAGGTGGGAAGCGGCGGCCAAAGCTGGTGGATCATTCGTGGATACCGCCCCATGTGGGAACATCCCGACCATACGACCGGAGTTCGCGGGGTGTGGAGGCGATCAAAGCTCTTGGCAAAACTTACCCGGTCGGCGCTGTAATCGGTTGTTGCCTAAACCGACTGGCGCCCCAGCTGACGTAGGTGATGCGCCAGTTGACACGCGCGCCAATTCCAACTCCGGATGCCTAAGCGAGCGGTCACGCCTTTCACACTCGATCGCGCGACACGGGAGAGCGCCGGCGTCAAGTGCGGCGGAGGAGGCGGGTGGCGATGCGATGGCCGTCCCAGGCCGCAGCCGAGAGTCCACGTCCCAGTGGGCTCTCGGTCGAGATGACGGCGAGATTTCGCGGTCGGAGCCAGCGTGAAGCGAGGGGAAACTCCGGCCGCGCTTGCCTGGGTGGGACCGGGCAGGTCTGGGCCCCCGCCCACCCCGGGAAAGCCTCGTCGGGGGCGAATTCCGGGGACACCATACTTCGAATTCCGGGGACACCATACTTAATTCTTGACTCTGGGGTTGCGCCGCCATAGGGTCGCCGCATGGCGAGAATCGCACGGGTCGTGGCGCCAAGCCTACCCCATCACGTCACGCAGCGGGGTAATCGCAGCCAGGAGACCTTTTTCTGCGAAGAAGACTATGAGGAATACATCCGGCTCATGTCCCGGTGGTGCCGTCGTTGGAACGTGGATGTCTGGGCCTACTGCTTGATGCCTAATCACGTGCATATGATCATGGTCCCGCAATCTGAGGAGGGCTTACGGCGGGCGATCGGGGAAGCCCATCGGCGGTACACCCGTCGGGTCAATTTTCGTGAAGGCTGGCGGGGGCATCTATGGCAAGGGCGATTCGCCTCCTTTCCGCTGCATGAGCGCTACCTTTTGGCGGCGACACGGTACGTGGAACTCAACCCGGTCCGCGCTGGGCTGGTGGAGGACCCCGCAGCATATCCCTGGAGCAGTGCAGCAGCTCACGTTTCGGCCAGGGACGACGATCTGGTCCAGGTCAAGCCTCTGCTTGAAATGATCGGGAATTGGAAGGACTTTCTTCTGAGCGGCGTCTCCGAAGAGGAGATCGCGAGCCTACGACGCCATGCGCAGAACGGACGACCGTTAGGGGACGACGGTTTTGTCGGCCGGCTTGAAGAACTGTTGGGTCGTATTCTCCAGCGGCAGAGGCCGGGCAGGAAAAAAGCGCTGAAACAGAAATAAGTATGGTGTCCCTGGAATTCCATGCGGGCGGGCGTTTTTGCTTTTGGCCCTCGTTCGTAACCCCATTGCTGGAAACTGGCCACGACATCAGAACGGTTCAGGAGTTATCGGGGCATAGGGATGTGAGCACGACCATGATTTACACCCACGTACCTAATCGAGGGGGCAGAGGTGTCCGCAGCCCGGCGCACGAACTCGGAATGAGCCCAGATCAAAATCACCTCAGTTTATTGGAGGTGTCACGAGCGAGATAGGCCGGCCAGCCTACTTATAGTTAGGTGTTGCAGGAGGACTTTGTCATGAATACTAATAGGTCTATAAGGTTTATCGTATTAGTTGTTTCTGCGGTTTGTATACTATCTGCGTGTCAAACTGGACCGTTACTTCCAGATTTACAAGTCACTAGCATCAGCGTTAACTGGGTCAATAAAACCGTTACAGCAGAGATCATTAACAACGGGGATTTCCCTGTTTTCGATGAGTTTCTTGTCTATTTTGACGCTGAAGAAAATCCTACCTCTGTCAATTATAGGCCTCAAATAAGTGAGAAGGTGACTGCTTTGCCGATAGGTATAGGTGAAACGAGAAGTTTTCCACTTATTGATTTTGCGCCCCTTGCACGTCCAGAAAATAATAATCTCGGAAATGTGTATCAAATTCGTGTAATCATTGATCCCAAGAACCAGATATTAGAAAAAGACGAAAACAATAACGATATGGTCGAAGGTATAAATTAGGATCGTAACTATACTGAATGACCGGTCGGGGAGATAGCTAACAAAGAAGTCCGAGGACATGGGTTACACTACGGGGTGTCACGCAGTGGCTACTACGCCTGGAGGCAGCGCCGGCCCAGCACCCGCACGCAGGCCAACCACCAGCTCCTCACACGGATCGGGCACATCCACGCGCGCTCCCACGGCACCTACGGCAGCCCCCGCGTGTGGGCCGCCCTGCGCCGCCAGGGCGAGCGCTGCGGGGCGAACCGCGTGGCGCGCCTGATGCGCGGCGCCGGCCTCACGGGCCGCGTCGTGCGGGTCACCCGCCGGGCCCCCGGCGTCCATCGCTTCTTTGCGGCCACCGACAACCTGCGCATGGCCCGCGAGGCCCCAACCTGGGCCAATCAGCAGTGGGTGGGCGACGTCACCTATCTCAAGGTCAACGAGAAGCCGTGCTTCCTCGCCGCCGTGATGGACCTCTACTCGCGCAAGATCGTCGGGTGGGCCTTGGGGGGGACCGGACGGTCAATCTGACCGCCCGGGCGATGCAGCGGGCGATCCGGCACCGGGAGCTTCGCCCCGGGCTGATCTTCCACTCCGACCGAGGCATCGAGTACGGGGCCTACCGCTATCGCGAGCTCCTCGATCGGGCCCGCATCCGCCCCAGCATGAACCGCCCGCGTTGCTGTCAGGACAACGCGCACATCGAATCGTTCTTCCACACGCTGAAGGCCGAGTGGATCCGCGGCCGAACCTTCCCCTCGCGCGAAGCGCTCGAGGGAGCAATACGTGCCTATATCCGCTTCTACACGCTTCTACAATCATCACCGCCTGCACTCGGCGATTGACTATTGCACCCCAGAGGAATATGAAAGACGTGTGGCGTAAACCCTGTCCACTTTTTCGGGGGAAGATCACGCGAAGAACCAGCGCGGCTTATCTCAACCGTTAGGCCGCTGTCGGACATTGCCGGGGACAGGACATTGCCGGGGACAGGATACTTCATTAGGCTTGGCGTTCAGGCACGGAAATAATCGGGTGGCGCCATGGCTCGACTCGCGCGCGTCGTAGCGCCGAGGCTCCCCCATCATGTCATCCAACGCGGCGTGCGCTCGATCGCCATCTTTTCCACCGACGAAGACCGCGAGGCGTACCTCGCCCTCGTCGCTGAGTTCGCCGCTCGGTGGAATCTCGCCATCTGGGCGTGGTGCTTAATGACCAACCACGTCCATCTCGCCTGGGAACGGTGCTGCTTCCACGGAGAGGGGGCTGGCCGAAGGGAAGGCCCCGGAAACCCTAGGCCGGCGACCAATGCTCTATACTGTCCCCGTTGATACTTGTCCCCGTTGATACTCTGGCCGCTCTCAAGGAGAACAACGTGAGTATCCACCTGTGGCCACCGCTTAATAGAACGAGACAGTTAGTCAGCCTCGGGGTAGCTATTTTGTCTATTTTCCTTGCCTACGCTGGTGCGAGTGCCGAGGGGGTACGGCTGGGTATGTCGCAAGAAGAAGTGGTTCAACTGCTCGGTGAGCCTGATCGCAAAGCGGTTCTCGTTGGCAAGGTATTACGCGATCTCGACGAAGTACGTGATGAGGACGTAAGCCGATTAAGGCTGGTTTATGTCTACGAAACGTTCGGGCTACAGGTCTGGTTCAAAGACGGTCGGGTTACAGGCGTAACCCGACACGGGGTTTCTATCAGATGATAGCGTGCCCACAGTGGCGAAGATAATCTGACCCCGATGGCTCCCGAAAAGCTAGGGGATAAGGTGTCCTGGGTGTCTAGCACACGACTAACGTCAGAGGAGGTAAAGATGTTAACTGATAATTCGAGTCGATGGTATTGGATTTCACGCTGTATAGGCGCACTTTTTGCGGGCATCCTCGCGATCGGTTGCGCTTCATTCAAGGGGTACCCCTATATAGACGAAACCGGTAACCATGAGAGCCCACATCCTCACGTACCAGATATTGGCAAGAGCACACCCGAGAGCATCAAGGAGCCCATCCGGGTGCGCGACGACAAGGAGCGTGCTCGTATGGAGCGCTATATTGCGGAGTATATAAGTCGCGATGACGTTGTAACCACAATTGAACTCTCATCATATGAGCTGATCGATTGTGTCGCCTTGGACAAACAACCAGCCCTGCGACGACCGGAGCTGAGGGGACACAAGTTGCGGTTCGAACCTCCTTCCAGTCCCAAAGATGAACCGGAAGAGATCTCGAGTATCTTGTTGGGTGACCCCGTTCAGGCCGACAGGCTAACGACTCCTAAATTGGAGTATGGCACCCGAGTGAAGACCTGCCCTGAACGAACCGTTCCGCTCCGGCGCCTGACAATGGAGATCCTGGATAACTTCGAGACCCTTGAGGATTTCTTCCGGGCGCGTCCTCCCCACACCCTGACTGGGCCTACAAGCCAGCACCAATACGCCTATTCCTATATCTTCGTCGATAACTGGGGGGCTCAGTCTACGCTCAACGTGTGGAGCCCGTATACAGAGCGAGCAAGCGAATTCAGTCTCTCGCAGATCGCCGTTACGCGTGGTTCGGGGAGCAACAAGGAAACGGTCGAGGCGGGGTGGCAAAAATTCAGGGATCTGTACGGCGACTACCGACCACGCCTCTTTATCTACTTCACACCGGATAACTACGGCTCTGGCGGTTGCTACAACCTGACATGCAGCGCTTTCGTCCAGGTAAATAACAGCGTGTATATAGGTGGGGGATTCACCAACATCAGCGCGCATCCCCACCCCAGCACTGCCTGGGAGTTCACTATTCGGTGGCAGCGCCACGATGAGACGGGTGATTGGTGGCTCAAGTACGGTGACACTTGGGTCGGCTACTATCCGTCCAGCTTGTTCGACGATAATGGGCTGAGGCCCCGGGGTAGCAAAGCCTCCTTCTACGGCGAGATCATTGACGATCAGCCAGGAGGTCGGCATACACGGACCGACATGGGCAGCGGCCACTTCCCCGGTGACGGCTTTGGCTACGCTGCCTACCAGCGACGTATCCGTACCATCACTACCAGCAATGTCTGGAATATCCGGCCCGCACTCTCAACAAGCCGCACGGACGCGAATTGCTACGACATCGATATGAGCAGCAGTTCGGGTAGCTGGGAGCGCTACTTCTACTTCGGTGGGCCCGGCTACAATAACCATTGCCAGTGACAAGAAACTCGGCACCAACCCTTGCCTTAGCGAGACATTGCCGGGGACAGGATATTTCATTACTCTAGGCCTTGAGGTATGGAAGTGATAGAGTGGCGCCATGGCTCGCCTCGCGCGCGTCGTAGCACCGAAGCTCCCCCACCATGTCGTCCAACGCGGCGTGCGCTCGATGGCCATCTTTTCTTCCGGCGGAGACCGCCAGGCGTACCTCACCCTCATCGCTGAGTTCGCCGCTCGGTGGAATCTCGCCATCGATCCGCATGGGGGTCAGGCCTCAATATCTTGAGAATCTTTGCTTGAGGCCCCCCCTCCGGCAGCGGATCCGGAAGCCATAAGCCGGATATCTTTCGCCACCCTCCTCCAGGGGGGCCAGCACCGACCAATAGAGGACCTAACCCCGGGAACCGAAGCCCCGCGCCGCTAGATTGGGCCCCCTTCGTGGTCCCGGTCGACCCCAGTTCCGAGAAGCACAGTTTCCGCTTGACAGGGATCGCGAGACTCGGGTATACGGGACCTACCTCAGGGCGACCCTTAGGGTTGTCGGCTCCCTGAAGGGCAGATCGCGAAGCGATCCTCCTCTCGCAGGAAGCAACAGGTTGGAACCGGGGTAGGGATACTACCTAGCCCACCTTCGGCACAATCGACGGCGCACCAGAAAATTCCGACGCCCTCCCGGGCGGAGCATGGCCCGGGAGGGCGTTTTTGCTTTCTGGAGAGATGGGGAGGCGGGGGTACGGACCGCAGCGGGTGCGGCCTGCGAAGGCTGGGAGGCCGAAGACAAAGCTAGAGTCGAAGGCAGAAATTCCAGTCTGAGCGTTATTTTGGACCGTGCCCACCAATGGATTGCTGAGGCTGCCTTGCTATGCTGCAAAGGCAAGCCGCAGCAGACTTAATAGTTAGGCGCTTTTTCGCTCGTTGCACCGTGACCACTGAGTCAGCATAGGGAGTAGAAAGGGGAAACTCCATGGAGGAGTATCGCGCAGTTCTTTTCTGGGTCTTTATGGGCTTCTTCATCATCATCGGCATCGTCTCCCTGCTCGCCGTCGTCGGAATCCTGAAGACAGACCCTCGATTCCGGAAATGGGCTCTCAGCGGATTCGTTGCCGCGGTAACCGGAGCAATGATCACTTTATTCAAGATCACGTTCGGAGGGGAAGTGGCCCTTTTTGTGACCCTCCTCCCGCCGCAAGAGACAGTGGGCAGTACCTTGGATCTGGTCAGCGGAAGCTATAAGACAGCAGGTGAGGTAAAGACCCGCTCGGGCGATGTTGAACTGACGCTCCAAGAAGGCGGCTGGGTCGCGAGGCTCCCCCAAGACGTGTTGGACAAGGCTGTAGAGTTGATCTTTAAAGATCGAAATGGAAAGCAGTGGCGTGTCCAGCCTTTCTACCCGAAGCACAACAGGAAACAACTAGTCCCGCTGGAGCACGCGTCCGCCGCATCGCATGAGCAAGCTTCTGGTGAGGCAAGGTCGCTGATCCCGCCTTCTCCTGTTCTAGCCGAAGAAGGCTCTCTCGGGTTCAACAATTATGCCCGTCCCATCGGAGAGCTGCACGGCCGCACCTATTATCGGTGGCGAGTCTTTTTAGACGAACCTCGCTTGGTACTTAACAGGATCGCAGAAGTCCAGTATCTGCTGCATCCGACCTTCCCGGAGCCGTTCCAAGTTCGAAGGGATCCGGGCACTAAGTTTGCTCTGGAAACAAGTGGCTGGGGCTCGTTCATGATTCTGATAACAATCCACTACAAAGACGGGAGAGTCCAGAAGAGAGACTACTATCTAGACCTCTCCAAGGGCTGGCCTGCGATCGAGTAGAGGACGACCCCGGATGGGGCCATATCGGAAGAAGGCGAAAAGGGAAAAAGAGACAGTTAATAGAAAAAGGGGGGAAGTCCAATTACGGACACGTTGCCTAAAGCACATTGCCGAGGACAGTATATTTCATTAGTCTTGGCCTTGAGGTACGGAAGTGATAGAGTGCCGCCATACCTCGCCTCGCGCGCGTCGTAGCACCGAAGCTCCCCCACCATGTCGTCCAACGCGGCGTGCGCTCGATGGCCATCTTCTCTTCCGACGAAGACCGCGAGGCATACCTCACCCTCGTCGCTGAGTTCGCCGCGCGGTGGAATCTCGCCATCTGGGCGTGCTCTCAAGGAGCACCGGCGTCAAGCGCGGCGGAGGAGGCGGGTGGCGATGCGATGGCCGTCCCAGGCCGCAGCCGAGAGTCCACGTCCTAGTGGACTCTCGGCCGAGATGACGGCGAGATTTCGCGGTCGGAGCCAGCGTGAAGCGAGGGGAAACTCCGGCCGCGCTTGCCTGGGTGGGACCGGGCAGGTCTGGGCCCCCGCCCACCCCGGGAAAGCCTCGTCGAGGAGGCTCACCGGATCTCGACGCGGGGCCCGGAGCATGCGGATCGCCACCGCTCGCTTTCGGGACGACCGTCCATCGGCATCCCCAACGACTCCCAAGGCAAGATGTAGAAGACCCGGCGGAGCCTCACCCGACCGCTCGGCCTCGACTACAAGGACATGCCTCCCCATCTCCCCCGGGATCCACGCCTCGTCTACGAGAAGATGCAGGACCCGATCCTGTGGACCCGGATCGGGCTCCCATACCACATATCGAGAGGACACCACTTCCCCATCCGCCGTCGCGACCTCACGGATTGTATTCCATCTCACCGTGATTTCTCGCACCACCCCACCCCGGATCTCTCCCCCTAGAGCCTGGAAGCGACGGATGGGGCGCTCGATGAACGCCTTGCTTCCGCCCCGGGGGGCGAAGAAACCTTTCCGGGCGTGACCAAAGGCCATGGCGGCCATGGCCACGGTGGCCTGTGACGGGTCCACACCGAAGCAGGCCGCGGCCACCGCCTCGGCCATGTCACAAAAAGGGGGGGTGATCCCGCGCTTACGGAGAAAGGTCCGGAGGTGACGTTTGCCGTCGAGGCGGCTGCTACTCCAGCGGGCCATGGTCCAGAGCGGCGTCTGCACCCGCGCCCAGATGACCTCGGAGAGCTGACAGAGGGCCTCTGAGCAGATGAGAATGTCAGACCAGGAGCTCGAAAATTCCCGTCGAAGCTCCCGCTCCCAGTCGGGACCCGGGCCGTACAGCCCCACGCGGTGGCAGGGAAGGACCACCTGGACCCCCGGTTGAAGTCGGACCACCGGGGGCTGCTCCTCTGTGGCCAGCAACGGATGGAGAGATCCCTCCTCCTCCAAACCCCAGAGCAGATCCGGGGATCGATCATGCTCGAACCTATCGTGGATCCGGTAGAAGGAGTCCTCGAGCGCCCCGGGGGTGAGCAGGAGGACCCGCCAGCCGCGCTGGGCCAGTGCCGTCCCACAGGTCACGCTGCCCATTCCGGATCCGACGATGAGGCAGTCAATCTCCCGGTGCATGGGGGCTCTTCCGCCGGAAGGGGCGCCCTTTGCGGACGTGGAGGCGGATCGGGTTGCCCTCAAACCCGTACGCCGTCCGAAGGCGATTCACGAGGTACCGCGCGTACGACGGGGGGATGCCTTTGGGATCGTTGACGAAGAGGCCAAAGGTCGGTGGCCTGGAGGCGAGCTGGGTGGCAGACCAGATCGTGATCGGCCGCCCCTGCACTGAGGAGGGAGGATGCGCGGCCACGGCCTCACCGATGAAGCGATCAAGCTCGTCGGGTGGAATGCGTCGGGCGCGCTCTTTGAGCACGCGCTCCACCACGGGAAAGATCTTGAAGACCCGCTGGCCCGTCAGCGCCGAGACACAGAGGACTGGAGCGTAGTCCAAATGACCTAGCTCTTCACGAATTCGGCGCAGATGCTGGTCAGCCCCCCCTGCCCGTTTTTCCACCAGGTCCCATTTGTTCACCACGAGGATCGAAGCGCATCCCGCCTGGATGGCGATCCCGGCGATCCGCGCGTCCTGACGCACCACCCCGGTCACCGCATCGAGCACAATAAGGGCCACATCAGAACGCTCCACGACCTTGACGGCCCGGAGGATACTGTAATACTCGACCCGATGGCTCATCCGGCTCTGGGAGCGAATCCCCGCCGTGTCCACCAAGACATATCGCTGTCCTTGGTACGTAAAGGGGGTATCAATGGCGTCTCGCGTCGTTCCGGGATCAGGATTGACGATAACTCGGGGCTCTCCCAATATCCGGTTGACCAGGGAAGACTTCCCCACGTTGGGCCGTCCGATCACGGCGATGGTCACGCCCTCAACCGCCGCAGGCGTCTCCTCCGCCGGCGGCACAAGGGCAAGCACGCGATCCAGAAGTTCTCCCACGCCCGTCCCGTGCTCGGCGGAGACCGGGAGGACCTCGGAAAACCCGAGCCGATAAAACTCAGCCGCCTCGGAGGCCCTCACGGGTGTATCCACCTTGTTGGCTACAAGCATGACCGGTTTCTCCGCCTTCTTTCTGAGCAGAAGGGCGATCTCCTCATCCAGAGGGGTCAGCCCCTCCCTGGCGTCCACCAGAAAGAGGATGAGCTCCGCCTCTTCCATGGCCAGTTGGGCCTGCAGAGCGACCTGCTGGGCGATGCGGGAAGGGGTCTTGGGTTCGAAGCCGCCGGTGTCGACGAGGAGAAAGGATCGCCCCCGCCACTCGACGGTGCCGTAGTTCCGGTCCCGAGTGACCCCGGGAGTCGCATCGACGATCGCACGCCGTCCCCCCACCAGCCGGTTAAAGAGGGTGGACTTTCCCACGTTGGGGCGACCCACGATCGCTATGGTGGCCAGCGGTGCCATGCGCGTTCGCTCCGCCTTGTGAATACACGACGAGTGCCGCTCGACCCTAGGATACTGCATCGCCACCGCAGACGCAACGCAGCAGAAAGAAGGGTCACGGATTCGGAGGGATCAAGGGATGAAGCGTTGAAGGGATCCGAGGAGAGGGCGGGCCTCGACTACGCGGGTGAAGCGTTTCGCAGTCGGGAGATCACCTCGACGGTCCCGCGGTAGACGTAGTCTATCCCCGACAGGGCCGTGAGGATCGCCGCTGCCCAGACGAGCGCATCGACGGGCGCACCCCTCTCTCTCACCGTCATGGCCGCCAGGACCGTGAGGATCTGCAGTCCTGTGGTGAGCTTCCCGACCGCTGATGGCGGGTACCCCAGGCGGCCACTGGTCGCGTAGAGAATACAGGAACCCGCCATCAAGACCAGGTCCCTCCCTATGGCGATTACCGGAAGCCAAAAGGGGAGACGTTCGACAACGCCCAACGTGAAGAGCGATGCGCCCAACAGGAGCTTATCGGCGACCGGATCGAGCATCCTCCCGAACTCCGTCCCCTCCCGCAAGGAGCGGGCCAAGAATCCGTCGAGCCCGTCGGTGATTCCGGCGATGAGGAAGACGACAAACGCCCAGGAGAAATCTTCTCGGAGGAGGAGCAGGACGATCATCGGTGTCAACAGCAAGCGAAGAATGGTGAGCCCGTTGGGGAGGTTGATGATCACAGTCTGTGCCCCTCGTCACCCACGCCTACCGAAAAGCTTCTCATTCGGGCCTTGGCATCTTCGACGGCCTTCAGGCTCTCGGCAATGGTGTGCTTGAGGTCGGCAAGCCCGGTCCCGGTTCGCGCCGAGGTGACCACCGACCCAGGCCTCCGGGCGAGGAAGGCGACTCCCTCTGGATACGGCAGCTTGTCGATCTTGTTGTACACATTGATCAGCGGCTTTGCGCCTGCCCCCAGTTCCTCCAGGACCGCCGTCACCGCCTGCGCCTGATTTTGCCAGTCTGGATGGGAAATATCGATGACGTGAAGGAGGAGATCCGAAGCCCGGATCTCTTCCAACGTCGCCTTGAACGCCGCCACCAGCTGATGGGGGAGCTTCCGGATGAATCCCACGGTATCCGACAGGAGGATCACGCGGCCCCCGGGCACAATCACCTTCCGTACAGTCGGGTCCAGCGTGGCAAAGAACTTGTCGGCGACGGGAAGGGCCGTGTGGGCCAACGCATTGAGCAGGGACGACTTGCCCGCATTGGTGTACCCCACGAACGCTGCGGTCAGGAGGGCCTGCTTCTGCCGACCCCGACGCAAGAGCGCCCGGTGGCGTCGCACCTTTTGCAGCTCCTCTTCGATCTTGACGATGCGGCGCCGAATTCGCCGTCGATCCACTTCCAGTTGGGTCTCGCCCGGGCCCCGGGTCCCAATGCCACCTCCCAGCTGGGACAGCTCGACACCACGGCCGGTGAGGCGCGGGAGCAGATAATGGAGCTGGGCGAGCTCAACCTGAAGCTTCCCCTCCTTGGAGCGGGCGCGCTGGGCGAAGATATCCAGAATGAGCCCGGTCCGGTCAACCACCTTTCGCCCGAGGACTCCTTCGAGATTTCGCTGCTGGGACCCGGTCAGGTCATCGTTAAAGATGACGAGGTCCACCCCCTCTTCGCAGATCGCCCTGACCTCTTCGGCCTTGCCCCGACCGATCAGGGTACGGGGATTGGGCAGGAATCGCTCTTGGAGAACGCGAAAGGCCGGCGTAGCCCCTGCCGAGATCGCCAGCTGAGCCAGCTCCTCCAGGGAATCCTCGGCGTCCCAACGGGACTGCTGAGGCCGCCTGAGCCCGACGAGGACCGCCACTTCACGCCGTGGTAGGGAGATTGCTCTCACCGAAGTTGCTCGCGCGCCTCCTTGGCCCGCTCAAACTCCT
>Ga0247727_10011015_pt1 | contig 15884 bp, 17 predicted proteins | sample WisWelCaveWW1625_FD_202498 | JGI IMG/M metagenome (GOLD analysis project Ga0247727, IMG submission 202498) | Biofilm microbial communities from Wishing Well Cave, Virginia, United States - WW16-25 | ecosystem: Environmental > Aquatic > Deep subsurface > Groundwater > Cave microbial mat | place...
CGAAGAGATAGCGGCGGCCGTTGATCTCGCGCAGCGCCACCTTCGCCGTCACCTGCTTGCCGATGGGCGTCGGCGCCAGGTGACGCAGCTCCACCCGGTAGCCGACCGACTGCTCGCCCGGCTCGACGTGGCGCGACATGAGCCGCACGCACGTCCCTTCGACGAGCTGGAGCATGGCTGGTGTCGAGTACATCGAAGGCGCGCCCGGGCCCAGGTGGACGATGCCCATCTCGGGCGTGGTGGTGATCGTCTGTTCGTCGCTGGCGCCGGGCTGGAATTCGGGTTTCACGGCGAGTCCTCCGCTGCGAGATATCGCAGCGATGGTAGCACACGCCGCGCTCTCGCAGACCGCGCCGGGCTAGACGCTGAGCCGACCCAGCGCCGCCAGGAGTTGCGTCTCCACCACGGCGCGCGCCTGCCGCCGGTTCGCTTCGGTCAGCTCCACCAGGAAGGTATCGGGCTGGGCCTTCAGCTCGTCGGCGAAGGGGTGCGCCGCGAGCATGATCGTGCCGAAGAGGACGCGATGCCGCCGGAGCGCCTCGATCACCGCTCCCTGGAAGGCCGTCGAGAGCAGCTCCATCCGGCCGATCTCGTCGATGACGACGAGGCGCCCGTCCCGGACCGCGGCCTCGATCGCCGGCACGGCGACGCGGTCCAGCGCCGCGAGGTCGACGCCGTAGCGCCCGACGCGCGGGCCGTCCGTCGTCCGCGTGTCGGCGAGCGTGGCAGTCTCACCGTCCAGCGTGACGAGTTCGAAGCCGGCGCGGCGGCCGCCGGCGTCCCGCAACTCGCGGGTGTAGAAACCGCTGGCCGGCGTGTCGAGCGCGTCGAGCACGCTTCGGACGAGCGTGGTCTTGCCGGCGCCGGGGCGGCCGGTGATGAGGATGGCGGCCATGGGGAGAGCGCTTGTCGCTAAGGCGAAGCGGCGACCGCCTGCGGGACGGAGGTGTTCTTGGACGGCGCGTCGTCGGACGTGACGCTGCCAGGCTCCACGGACGTGTTGTCGATCAGGCCTAAATCGTCCCATGGCCAGTAGGCGAGCCACGCCTGGCCGATGATGTTCTCCTTGGGCAGCATGCCCCAGACGTGCGAATCCGAGCTGTTGTTCCGGTTATCGCCCAGGACGAAGAAGTGGCCGGCCGGCACGGTTTGTCGCTCGTACATGTAGGCCGGCGGCTCCTCGATGTACGGCTCGTCGAGCGCCTTGCCGTCGACGAAGACCTTGCTGTCGTGCACCTCCACCGTTTCGCCCGGCACGGCGATGATCCGTTTGATGAAATCGCGTTCGGGCCCGCCGGGCGGCTGCTCCAGCGCCTTGAAGACGATCACATCGCCGCGACGCGGCCCGCGGAAGAGGTAGCGCGTCGGATCGTCGCCCGGATCGACGAAGGGTAGGAACTTGTGCACGGTGTTGAGGTTGACCTCGAAGTAGATCGCCTTGTTGACCAGAAGGTACCAGCCGGTGGTGAGCGTCGGCTCCATGCTGCTGCCCTCCACCTGGAAGTTCTGCACGGCGGCGCGAACGAGGAGGAAGATGAGCAACGCGAGGATGATCGTCTCGGCCACCTCGCGCAGCCCGCGGCCCACGGCGCGGCCGACGGCCCGCTGCCGCATCGGAGGTGCGGTGGCAACGTCGGCCTCGCCTCCGAAGGCGCCGTAGGGGTCCGGATACGGTCGCGGGCGGACCTGCAAGGGGCTGCCGAATTCGTAGCCACTCCAGCGGTCGTCGAAGGAGGAGGCGCTTCCTGCTTGCGGCTGCCAACCCTCGTGGGCGCGCTCGGCGAACTGCTGGGTATCGGGCAGGGGCGAGCCGGCGAGGGGGCCGAGCTGGTCGGCCTCCCGCGAGGCGTCGACGCCCGGCTCGTGTTCGTCGATTGAGAACCCGCGGTCGTCCACATCTGAAGAGGGTGGCGGGGGAAGCGCCCAGGCGTCGACCGTCGAGGCGCGCTGGGGGTCATCGCTCGGAGGGCCGACGTCCTGACGCTCGGAGGCGGCCGGCCCGGGAGGCGCCCAGGCGTCGACCGCCGAGGCGCGTTGCGGGTCATCGCTCGGAGGGCCCACGTCCTCGCGCTCGGCGGCGGCCGGCCCCGGGGGCGCCCAGGCGTCGACCGCCGGGGCGCGCTGCGGCTCATCGCCCGGAGCGCCCACGTCCTCGCGCTCGGAGGCGGACGGTCGCCGGGGGAAGCCCCAGGGATCGTCCGGAGGCTCGCCCGCGACCGGCGCTGGCTCCGGCTGTTCGGGCCGCTGTTCGTCCGGCGTCTGCTTGTCTGGGGGTTGGTTCGCCATGTCGGTGCGCTGGAATTAGTATAGCACGACGGCTTCGGGTCCTCATGAAGGGCGCCGGAGAAGTGTCGACCGCGGCCCACGTCATGACGAGGGGGCGTCGGATGGGAGGCGGCGCAGCGAGCGTGGGGCTCGCTCCGCTGCTCCCCCGGCGCGGGGCTGTGCTAAGATCGGCTTCCCAAGTCTGCCAGGCTCAGCGCTGTGCCCCCCACTCCAACAAGCCCAACGAAAACGCCGCAGTTATCGGCGGTCGCGCCACTCCTAGTTTTCTCTCATAACCACCTAGCTCCCCAGATACCAAATGCTCTCATGAATTCATCACGTAACTGCTGTAATACGTGCTCACGTCTCAGCAGCAGTTCAGATAACGGCACGTCGACTTCGACCACGAGCGGATGTGAACCTTGGTATTCGCTCCGGCGGCGGTGCCCGACCCCCGCAAGAACCGGCCGAGATCCCCGTAAAACGGCGCTAAACTCGAACGCCCGCAAGAAGCATTGCACGATCTTCAAATTGGCCACGATATTCAAGCTGATGTCGACCAGCACGGCGACGCGACTGTCGCTCGACGATGGCGACTCACTGACCTGGCTTCGCATCCGCTGATTCTTCTCTCACTTCTATGTTGCCGTCACGAGCGACAGCATCCGCAATTGCTCAATCAGCGCTGCCAGCGGGCCCAGGATCGCCTGCACCACTGGAGACGAGGACCACGACAAGACTCGTGTCAATTGCTACTTCGACAAACACCTCGACCATGACGAGGAGTACGAGCTCGTCTTGACGTATCGCCAGCCTCAGTACCTCGTAGGATTCCCGAACTCTCATTCATGGATCATGTACGAGTACTTTCAAAGGCGTGCTCTTTTTCGAGGAGGAACCCAGAGTTTCACGTTCCTGCTGTCGCTCGATGACCGAGGCCGGCTCTCCTAGGCCCTCGTAATCCCTTTGTCAAGTGGGCCATCGAAGCAACACCGCATTGTGCTGAGGCCCGTTCTAGGCCTAAGCGAACATTCCGCTTTGAACCCGGCTTAGGGCCAGAGGATCGATCCCGCGGCTTCCACGTCTGGTCAACCCTCAACACCAAATCGCGACTTACCGTTTTTGTCGCCTTCGGCGTACGTCGATACTCATGCCATTGGCAACTCACATGTTCGGGCTACCGTTCTGACCGTCCGTCTGCTTCCCAACCAGCCGGGAGCTCAACGGTGTGCTTCCGTATCCTGACGTGGAACGAAACCCCCAGAGTTGTCTGCTATCGCGTCGCTCCTGGTCATGGACGGCAGGTTCTGGTTTCGTCAGGAGGACGGACCTGCCCGGTAAAGCGTGTGCATCAGCATGTCGCGCGTCAAGGGTCACGAGGGCTGCGCCACCCGTCCACTGCGCTCCCCGCTCCCCCCTCCCGCTGCTCCCGCCGGCGCGGCGCTGCGCTAAGATCGGCACGAGCGGGAGTAGCTCAGTTGGTAGAGCATCTGCTTCCCAAGCACCCCCGTGTCAACACTAGAGCGCCGTATCTGGGGCGGCGAGCACTAGAGCGCGAGTTATCGGCTCTTTGCGAAGCTACGTTTGGAGCGCCGGGGTCGGACTCGAACCGCCCTCTCCGTCCTGGGCGGACGGCGCATCGACCGCGATGCTTCCGGCGCGTCTGGGGTGCGGCTTCCTGAGCGGCTGCAGGCGGATCGCCGTCTCCACGTCGAGCGGCTTGATATAGCAGTGCTTCCCTGGCAGCCGGACGACCTCCCGCGCGTCCTGGGGCCTAAGCGCGCGCTGCGGCTTGCCGTAGTGACGCTTCCAGCCGCGCGGGGAGACGTGGCGCGGGTGGTGCTCGTGCCCGGCCTTGTCGATGTAGAGCTTCGACGGCTCGGTATCGCCGACGTACCACCAGCCGAGCGCGGCGTAGAGCGTGCCGATGTGCCCTTGTCGAGGGTCGGCATAGGAGATAAGCAACCGCAGCCGAGGCGACTGCTTCCTCAGCAGCTTTAGGCCGACGGCGACGATGCGCGACGTGGGTGCCTGGTGCTCTCGAAGCGCAACACGCACTAGCTCCGCCACCTCGAAGTACTGTGCCAGGCCGAAGCGTCGCCCGTCCGTCGCGCGGCCCGCGCCCATGCCGAAGATCACGGCGCCGACGAAGTGCTCGCCCTCCCACACCCCGACGCGGGCCGTCGGGCAGCGCGGCATCGTGCGCGAGTAGTGCCAGTGCTCGACGGCGTAGCGCGCCGCCTGGTAGCTGCACCAGTCGAGGCGGAGGCCGTCGCTCATCGCGGCCTGAACTCCTCGCCGCAGTTGGGACACGTCACGGGCGCGCGTGTGTCGAGGCGGCTCTGCTCGTCCACGTCCACGGGCGCGAAGTGCGGCGGGTCGATGCCGTGCTCCTCAGCTATCGCGTCCAGGAGGTCGGCGACCATGCCGTCCTGCTCACCCAGCTCCTCGATGAGCCGCTCAAGCGCGCCCGCGTCCGTCTCGGCCATCGCTGCGATGGGGTCGAGCGTCGCCAGGATCAACGCCTCCTCGTCTTCGCTCACGTCGATGTACTTGATCGGCACGCTCGGCTCCGCGCGTTCGACAGCCAGCGTGAGCCGTAGGTGCCCGTCGACCACCAGGCCCGTCCGTTTGTTGACGACGATTTCACCCACCCAGCCGACGGAGTCCAGCACGCCGGCCAGGGCGTCGCGTTGCGCCTTCGGGTGCTCCCGCCAGTTGCGCGGGTTCGCCGTCAGGTCCGACGGCGGCACCTCGGCGTGGCCGACGATGCGGGAGCGCCAGCGGTCGGTAGTCATCTCAACGGGCGCGCCAGGGGCCAGCCCGTGGACGCAAGCCAGCCCCTACGCGCTCGATCTGGACAGCGGCGCCGGGCCCAGGAGGAACGGGCGAGGGGGCAATCCATCCCCCGCCCGAAAAAAGGCCCGCTCTCTGCCGCCGTCCGGGAAACGTCGATGGTGGCCGACCAGGGCGGGGGATGGATTGCCCTGATCGGGCCTGGTGACGCCGAGCCCGAGCGGGGAGCTGATGGACTCCGCGCTCGGAGCGCGGCGGAACACCTACGTTGCGGCGCGGCGCTCAAGCTCCCCCGCCTTCTTTGCGGCCTCCGCCGCCGCCGCGCTCGCCGACGCCGCTTCGCGCCGCAGCCGCGCGGCCTCCGCCTTCGCCTCCTCGCGCCTCCGCTCCTCGCGCCGCTCCGCCTGTAGTGCTGCGAGGCGCTGCGACTCGGCGATCATGATGTCGACGACGCGGCACGAGCTAATGTTCAAGCTGATGCAGCGCCAGCCCCCATCTTCGAACAAGTCGATGTGGTCGACCTGCGAGTTCTGCAGAGCCGCGAGTAGCGCCTCGTCGTCCTTGCACTCCCGTTCCGCCCAGGCGGAATCGTTGCTCACGACGCCGTACTCGTGGGCGTTGCTCCAAAACAGGCGCATTCTCCGTATCCTGTGTTTCATGTCTAGACCTCCTCCTTGATCTCTCGGACGTGGTGCTCCAGCCACGCCAAGGTGCCCAACTCCGGCGCGCTACCGGGCTCAGGGCGGGCGCTCATGGCTTGCGAGAACGCGCGCCTACTGCCGTGCCAGTGCTCCAAGAGATAGGCGTCCACCGTCTTGCCGTGCCCGCCCGCCAGCTCTGCCAGCAGGCCATCCTCGTCGGGCCGGTCATCCTCTCGCGCGAACCTGAGCGGGCCGGTCATGCGTAGCTCGTAATTCGTTCCCATCGCGTCGTCACCCTCCTAGGCGGCTAGAAAATCCTCGTCCTCATGCCCGCCATCTCCGGCCGGCGCGCCTCGGGTCGCAGCTTGTCGCCAAGCAAGCCCGACAGCGGTCGCTGCTGCACGGCGTGCAGACACGCCATGCCTAGCGCAATCGCCCGGTCGCTGAACCCGCCGCTGCGGTGGTCGATGCGCCAGCCGTAACTCGTCTCTTTCGCCTCCAGGCGCAGCAGCTCGCGCTCGAGCTCGGCATCTGGGTAGAGCCGAAGTTGCCCGTTGTGCAGCAGCGAGTACAACGTCTCCGATAGCCGCCGCACGTTTTCCGCCGTGAACGTGAACTCCTGGAGCCGGTAGCGCCCGGCGAGGCGCTGAATCGTTCCCTGCATCTGCCAAGGGTCGGCCAGCATTACCGGCTGGCGAAACGCCGCGTCGCAGCGCTCCATGTCCGCCTCGATGTCGGTGATCAGTACGGGGTCGTCCTTCGTCCCCTGCCAGACGCGCAGGTCGTCCAGCACCACGCGCTCCTCGCCAGGGTCGTAGTGCGCGACGGCGCGTGCCGTCCGGTCGCGTGTCAGGCCCAGGTCGACGGCGTAGACGTAGCGGCTCCCGTCGCCGTCCGCCTCCACCTGCGGGCGCCAGGTCGGGTCGACGCAGCGCCCGAGGTCCTCGCGGGTGATGAAGGCGGAGGCTGCGTCAACCCAGATGTTGCCGAAGTACCGGGCGAACGTCGTCGGGTGCGTGCCGGCCTCAGCGAGCGCGAGGTCTTCCGCCCTGAGCCACGACGCGATCACGCCCTCCGCCGCGAACAGGTAGGCGCGACCGTCGGCGGCCATCGCCTCGACCTGCCGTCGCGCCTCCTCTTGCCACGAGCCGCGAACGCCCGCGTTTGTGATCACAATGAGCTGCGCGTCGCGCACTTTCGGCAGCGTCGTCATGGCCATGTCGAACATGTCCCGCGTCCTCCACTGCGTCAGCTCGTCGCAGATGAACAGGAGCCGGCGCGCATCGGGCCCGAGACCGAAGCCCGACGGCGCGTCGGACGCGAGGACGCGAATGAACGAGCCGTTCTGCTTCACGGCGAAGAGGTCGCGGGCCTGTTTGAGGCGCTGTCCTAGCTTCGGGTTCCTGCGGCACTGCCCGCCGAGAGCTTCGAGGATGAGCCGAGCCTGATCCTGGTCGCTCGCCATCGGAAACACGTTCGTGCCGTAGGCGGTCAGCGCCGCCACCAGCGCGACGCCGGCCACCAGCGAGGTCTTGGCGCTGCCTCGGCTCAACTCGATCCAGACGACGCGGTAGCGCGGGCCGTCGGCGTTGCGCTCCAGGATCGGCGTGAGCACGTCGCGCACGATCCACGGGTCGTCCTTCCAGGCGGCGGCCCAGCGTTCGCCGGTCGGCAGGGTGAGAGCGGCCAGGGCGTCCAGCGGCTCAGCCACCATCGGCTCTGTCCTCCGAGACGGCGTAGGCGGCGGGTGGGGGCGTCTGGGCTGCGCTCTGGGCGATGGTCGGCGCGAACGGATCGGCTGGGTCGGCCCCGTCCGACAAGTCGGCCAGGTTCTCGCGCACTAGCCGCGCCAGGTCGAGGACGCGCGGCACCAGCGCCCGGACTTCGCCGTCAGCCGTCAGCTCGCCGTCCCGATAGAGTCGGTCGGATGCGTTCTCGAAGTGCACCAGCAGGCGCGCCGTCACGCCGAGCAGGGCGTCCTTGTGCACCGGTAGCTCTCCGAGGCCGGCACGGAGCCGCTGGGCGCGGTTGGCGGCGGCCCTCGCTCCTCGCGTCCGGCGCTTCGGTGCGCGTTTCGGAGGACGGGCAGTGCCGTTGTCGGGCAACGTCGGCGCCAGAGCCGATAACTGGCGCGTTTCTGCGCCGTCCGGTGGCTCGTTTCGAATCTGAGGCGGGGCGTTCTCAGGCATACGTGCGCTCTCTACGTCCTAAGCAGGTGCTGTCGCCAGGTTCGGGCAGAAGGGCCAGGTAGGGCCGTCGGGCGCTCCAAGAGGCCGCTGGCGTTTCCACATCTGTGGAAATCACCGAGGCGGGGCGCGCATCAGGAAAACGGGCCGTTTCCTGAACACCGCCGCGCCAGAGAGTCCATGTTCGTCGTCGTTCATCAGGAACGACGAACATACTCTGTATGTTCCTGTTTCCTAATGCCCTCCGCGAGGCGAACAGGAAACAGGAAACGGGGTCTATTTCCTGCTTTCCTAATGCCCTCATATCAACGGCTCCTGGGGGCCGCCGGCGCCGCCGGCGGCCTTCTGTCTCGGCTTGTGGCCGTGCTGGTCGCCGTCGGGCAGCAGCTGGTAGGCCTTCTTCTTCGTGCTCCCGGCGGGCGCCTTCGTCTCCATGATGAGCTTCATGCCCACCGCGTCGCGGATAGCGTCAGTCGCCGTGCGGTCGGAGCAGCCCATGTCGGCCATGACACGCTGCATGAGGGGTGCCTGGCCTTCGGAGTAGCCGTCGAGGTTGAGCAGGGCGGCGACGACATCCTCGGGGGTCACCTTGATGGCGCTGGGCCGCTCGGCCACCTCGTAGCTCAGGCTGGGGCGGTCGAAGTGGAGGAACATGGGCGCTAGGCGTGCTTCGGCGTCTCGATGCTTCACCCAGTCGGCCAGCAGCTTGTCGGGTTCCTTCGGGTCTTCGTTCACCAGCAGTACCGACTGCATCGCGGCGACCAGGTGGTACGAGCCGCGTATCTGGTCGAGAGTCTGTTCTGCCCGGTTGAGCCGGCGCGGGTCAGGCTTGCGGACGTGGTGCACGAGCACGACGGCGAGGCGAGGGAGGACGGCCATCAGACTGTCGAGCACGGCCATGAGCTGGGCGGCGTCCTCGCTCTTGTCTTCGCCCCAGCGGTGGGCGTCGCGCAGCGGGTCGAGGATGAGCACCTCGATCTGGTGCAGCCGGCAGAGGTCTTCTAGGGCCGCGACGTGGCGGTCGTCGCCCAGGTCAAGGGCGGCGATGCGGGCGAAGTGAAGGCGCCGGCGTGCGCCCTCGTCGGTGTCCCGGAGCACCTTGCGGAGGCGCTTTTGGAGGCGTTTGCGGTTGCCCTCCAGGGCGGCGTAGAGCACGGTGACGGGCTTCGGGCAGGGGAGCGTGAGCACGGGTTGTCCTGCGGCTAGGCTGCTCCCCACACCGAGGCCGATGTTGGTCTTCCCCACGCCGGGCGGCCCGGCGATCATCAACTTCTCTCCCGGTGACAGGATGGCGCCGTCACCACCATCACCAATGATCGCGTCGGGGTCAGCGATCTCCTCTGCCAGGAACGCCTCGGCGCTGACGGCGACGAAGACGACGGCCGGCGCCTCCTCGTGCGGCTGCCAGGTCGCGGCGCTCTGGGCGAGCTTCTCCAGGTCTTCGGGCGGCGATGGCTCGGCGCAGCGCTCGTTGAAGACGGCGAGACAGGCTGCGATCTCGTCGGCGCCGGCTCCCTGGCGCCTCAGTGAGCCCGCGATCTTGATGAACGTGTCATGTCGCGCCCCGGTCGGGATCTTGTCGGGGATCGGCGGCTTGCTGCCGTTTGTGCTCGCTGGTGGTGCAATCTCTTCCACGCCAAGGTGCCGGGCCAGGTTCGCCCAGGCTTCGCCAATCGAGGGAACGGAGAGCGGCGGCGCGTCCAGCCGGTCCTCGTAGCCGACAAGCGTATACCCTGGCGTCGGCGGCGCGACAGCTTGCGCGCCCTTCACGAGGAGGTCGATGGTCACCTCCCGGCCCTCGAACATGGCGTGAACCTTCCGCTTATGAGGCGTGGGGGTGTCCTCGATCACGTAGACGTGCAAGCAGCCGCTCCCCGTCCTCACGAGTCGCACGTCCTGGTGCTGGCGCAAGAGGAGGGCGAAGGCCGCATCGGCCAACGCGATGTCGCAACGTCGATTACCGCCAGCCTGCCGGACGCTGGCCCCAGAAGGTTGCCGACGCCGAGCGCGTCGCGCCACGGCTGCGCCTTCCAGGTGTCGAGGGTGGTGTGTTGCCAACCCTTGACAATCGGCTGCTTCGGCTTGCCCTTGTCGTCGTGGTGCAGCGCGAGGGGCACCCAGCCGCGATCGGCGTAGCCTTCGGCGGCGTCGCGGATCGCAGTCGGCGCCGTCGTCACGGCGCCGGTCATGTCCGCGCCGCCTTGCCCGGCGGCGTCGCTGCCCGTCGTGCTCGCGCGGAGCGGAGCGCGAGCTGCGCGTAGTACCGGCGCTGCTCCAGCGCCGCCATGCGTCGGCGTTCGTCCGGCGCAAGCACGCGGTCTGGGTCGACGGCATTCTCGAACTTGCGCCAGAGGCCGGCGCGAGCCCGGGCGGCCACGGCGTCGGGCCCGTGGCGGGCGACCGTTGTCAGTCCGCCGACGCGGCCGAGGGCGGCGTAGGCGGGCGCACTCATGCCAGCGCCTCCGCTTCCTCGCGCTCACGTGAAGCCTTGTCATCCCCTGCACCATGGATCGCCTGACGGAGGAGCCACGCCGCCTCCTGCCAAGGAGTCCGTTCATCCTCTCGCGACAAGCGCTCTAGTGCGCGATAATCCTTCGGCGGGAGGTTGATTGTGAGGCGCTTCATGGCCCCGATTATGCTCGGGAAAAGAGAAAAGAATTCGGCCCTCGAATAAGTTTCCAGGGGCCGAATCTACAGCAGGCTTTCGGGAAGGAAATTAGGGGCTTGACACGCCGAATTCTTTCCCGCTCATAAGGCCCATCTCGACCTCTTCGTCGTACACGCTCGCCCAATTCTTGAGCGACTTGATCGACGTGTGCAAGGCCCTTTCAATCTCCGCGTTAGTCACGCCCTGGCGCTTCATGGCCCGATATCGGCGTACCTTCCGGCGGCGGTCGTCGCCCAACTTGCCGGGCACCAACGACGGCGGCTGCCCACGTTTGCCGGTGGCCGGCGGCGCTTTCCCATCGCGGACGCGCCACCAGCTCGCGGGCAGCCACTCGCCGTCTACCGATGCCCAGAGGTCGAGGGTCTCGCTCACGCTGGCGCCCCGCAGGTCACGCTCCCACTGTTCGACGCCCCACGCCCTATGAAGGGCTACATCGACCTCTGTGTATTCGCCAGGCACGATGCACGCTCCACGGCTGCGGAGGTTCTCTACGAAGGTCTGCCCCGCGTCCCCCTTCCACTCTTTGCGGGATGGCGACCAGCGCAGCATCACCCTGAGGCGCGTGGCCTTGAAGATAGAGCGGTAGTCCAGCTCTGGAAGGGGGTTCACAGCCTGTCTCCCAGCCCGTGCCGCTCGTGCGCGGCGTGGCTGCGCTCCGCCCGTGTGGTCGAGGCGTAGCGCCTGATCATCTGCGGGCTCGACCAGCCCAAGCGCGTCTCCAGGTCCGTCTCCGGCCCGCCCGACAGCAGCCAATGATGCGCCGCCGTGTGTCGGAACGTGTGCAGGTACAGCGCGTCCACGCCCGCCGCCTCGCCGCGCTTCTTGATCGCCTGGAAGACGCCGCTGTCGGTCAGCCGCTCGCCGCGACCGTTCAGCCAGAGCCAGGGCAGGTCAGCGCCCCTGCTCCGCGCGCGCAGGCGGAGGTAGCGGTCGAGCGCCGTCGTCGCCTTGTCGCCGATGCGCACGATCCGCTCGCGCCGGCCTTTGCCCATCAGCTTGACGAGCGCGCCCGCCGGCTGTTCGAGATCGAGGTCGCTTTGCACCGGGCCGACCGGGTTCCCGCGTTCGTCCTCGAAGCGATACGCCAGTCGCAGGTTGGCGATCTCGCTCCGCCTGGCGCCGCTGTCGGCGAACAAGTAGATCAGCGCCAGGTCGCGCCGACCTGCGAGCGTCTTGTCTTTCGCCGTCGTCTCTACCAGCCGCTTGAGCTCGTCCAGCGTGAGAACGCGGGGGGTGTACTCCGGCAGCTTGGGCGGCCTCATGTTCGCCATCGGATCGTCCGGACGCTCGCCCTCTAAGACGAGCCACTTGCAGAACGTCCGCAGCGCCCGGTAGCGGTTGCTCTCGGTGGCCGGCTTCATGCCCCGCTCGCGCAGGTGCAGAAGGAACTCCGTGATGTGCTCCCGCGTGAAGCCGTCCGCCGTCGCGGGCATTCCCCGCTCGCGCAGGAAGCGGGCGAACTGGGACACGCTCTCGCCGTAGGTCTGGAGTGTGCGCGGGCTCTTGTTCTCCTGCCGCAAGGCGCGGGCGAAGCTCGTCAGGGCGTCCTCAACGTTGACGCCTCCCCCCGCCAGTGCTACCGTGCCTTTCGATGGGGCTTGCATCTGGTGTCCTCCTTTCGCTGGGCCACAGCGATCTGCTAAGCGGCATAATTATATGCTGTCGGAGCACTAGAGCGCAAGCCCCACTCCTGTTATCTGCTGCCAGCAGATACGAAAACGAGCGGGAGTAGCTCAGTTGGTAGAGCATCTGCTTCCCAAGCAGAGGGTCGACGGTTCGAGTCCGTTCTCCCGCTCCGGGTACAATGGCGCGACTGCCTCGGTGGCGATCCCCAGGCTCGTCCTGTTGAGGGTGAAGCAACGCCGCCTGGGGCATCGAGCGCAGGGAGGCCGCCCCAGCGGGGGCGGCCTCTTCCTGTTTTCCGTGTTTCCGGGGGTTCAGGCGACAGCCGCCTCCGCCGGCGTCCAGGTACAGTAGCCGTTCTTGGCGCCGGCCTTGCGGCGGGGGCAGAATGTTCCCCAGCGTCCTTCCTTGGAGACGCCGTGCTCCGGGCAGACGGGGCCTTCTGGGTTGCGGTCCGGCGCGAGCTCTTCGACGCGGGCCGCGGGAGTCTGGCTGACGGGCACGGTGCGGATGGGCCGGGGAGCGGCCGCTGGCGGGACGGCCTGCTCTTCCAGCTCCTTCCGTCGGGCGTAGGACGGCGGCTGCACGTCTACCCAGCGGTCTCCGGCCTCTTCGTACATCGCCGAGTGGACGGCGACGAGCTGCGGGGCGGAGCGCCCCTGAGCCTTGATGGCGGCGACGTTCCCTTGGAGCAGGCCGTTGTCAGCGGCCCAGCGGAGCGTCTCGTTGTCGAGCTGCCAACGACGGGGCCACCGTAAGCACAGTTCTTGCACTTGTCCGGATCGGGTGGCAAGCCTCGCAGCTCACTACTTCTCAAGGCTCGGAGCAGGTGCTGCACCAGCAGCGCCCCGTCGCAGACATCGCCAGCAGGGCGGCCGGCTTGGTAGGCCAAGTCTGAGTGCCAGTCGGGCCACACCCGCGCCCTGGCTATCGCCACCAACGGAGGCTGATTCGCGAAGGGAGGTCTCTTTAGTGCCCAGGGTTCTGCCAAGCGAACTTCGTGCTAATCCTCTGCTGCCAAGCTATTGGGTTGAACCAACGCGCCCCGACAAGAATCGGGGCGCGCAGGCTTGCGAGACAGGCGACCTGTGAGCTCTTCGGCTGGCTTGGCCCAGTTGCGTGGCAGCCTATTCTGTTTCGAAGAAACTAACGGTAATGGTTTGGTTGCCGCTTACCTCCAGCGCCAAGACTTCAAGTTCATACTCTGTGCCGGGCTCAAGGAACTCGGCAGGTACGGCCAAGGCGTTCCGGTCGGCGAGTACATGCACGTCGTACACGGGTCCAGAAAACCCATGCGGGTCGTCGTGGTCGACCTTAGTGATGATGACCTCGTAGCCGGTGATCGTCACTGGATCGCCGTCGACGGTTCCAGTCACATCCTCCCATTCAATCACCAGGTCGGTGGTGGAGACCACGGCACCCTCCAGCGGAGCGGTAACGGTCGGGGGTTCCGGAACATCGTGAGTGAAGGCGGCGGAGCCGGTCAATCCCTTCCCCTCAAACGAGATGCCGCGAACGCTGTACTGGCCCTCCGGGAACCTCGCCTTGAGGTCTTCAAAGGAGAACTCCGCGCTGGGCGGTTCTCTCGATTCGAAGAAGATGCCAGCCATCGTGAGGTCTTTCAACTGCGCCTGCGGCTTGACCGCTAGCACTTGCTTGCCGGTCGGATCGTAGACACAGAGCTCCGACCAGCCGTGATCATCGAAGGCGCCGTGGACGCCAATGTCGTCATCGGTTGAGTTGTATTCGATAATCAGCTTGGCGGTGGCGATGGTGACCGTCTTTCGAGGCGCCGGCAGGCAGACCGTCTCGTCGCCGCAGTCGGCTTCATCCCGGCCGACAGCTTCTTCGGCGGTCGGCTCAGGGGTATCGCACACCTGCGGCGTGGGGGTCGGGGTGCTCCTGCCCGGCCCGCTTGGCCCTCCGGCGGACACGAGCGAAGTCGCGGTAACGATGGCCGCCGTGAGAGCGACGATCGCGGCCAGCGCCACGGTCCAATTTACCTTGTTTCGCGCGGTCATGAGATTCCTCCTCTTTGGTTGCTTTTGCCTGTCCGATGAGGTCAGACTAAGGCGCGCGCATGAAGCGATCCTGAACCACGGATGAAAGTTGGATGAAGAACAGTCCCGATTGTGGCGGATCAGGTCAGGTCGACTTGGCCTCGGCTGATCGTAGCTGCGTAGATCGTCGCTCTCGGTGATGTTGGGAGATGACGGGTACGCGCCGAGCTGGAGATTCGGGCTACGGGCATTCGGGCACCACAGCATCGGCGGTCAGATCGCCTTCGCCGATCCGGACACGAGTCTTCCTTCGCCTACGTGACGAACGGGCTGCGCCTGCAGCGCCGCGTCGCAGGCGTCGCCAGCAGGGCAGCCGTCTGCGCTGCTCCGCTAGGGCGATCATATGCGGCGCGTAGGACGGATCCCCGGCCGTTCGCCTTGTAAAAGCGCACTCGCCGATCCGGACCTACATGGGTCCGCTTCTGCGGCTGAACATGCGCCCTATGCTCGCCGGGTGATCGTGGTCGCGCCGGCGTGCGCCTGTTGCGGCGCCGCCGCCCACTTCCTCGGCACGCTGGCGGCGACCATGCAGCGATGGGACGAGGCGGCCGGCCGCTTCGAGGAGGCGCTCGTCGTCAACGAACGCCTGGGAGCGCCACCGCTCATCGCGCGTACGCAGCTCTCGTACGCGCGAATGCTTCTCGACCGAAGAGGCGCTGGCGACCGAGAACGCGCGACAGCCCTGCTCGCGCCGGCGCTCGAGTCGGCGGAGACACTCGGGATGCCGGTCGTCGCTTCAGACTGCCGCGAGCTGCTGGCTCGGGCCGCGCTCGCCGAAGCCTGACGGTCATCAGGTCGGAGCCTACGGCGGCCGTCGTACAATCCGCCCTATCGGCGTCCTGCTGGTCGTGCCCTGTAATCTTCGTTATCCGCACAGCGCTCGTCACGGGTAGCCAGCCGCTTCGACCTGCGCGACGAACTGCTCGATGAGACCAGCGGTTTCGTGAGGCCGCGACTCCGGGAACCCGTGCGGGGCGCCAGCAAGGTCTGTCAGGCGTGAGCCTGGAATGGCTGCGGCAGTAGCCTCACCAACACCCGACGCCACAAATCGGTCCAATTCGGCCCGCACGACCAGCGTCGGCACAGCGATAGACGACAAGGCTGGCTCTAATTCCCTCAGGTCTGGCTCCTCGTGCGACCATTCCCTCGTTGCGGCCAAGATGATCCCGGGGCGGCTGTAGATCGCCTTGGCCCTGGGGAGGTACTCGGGAGGTAGCTGCCCAAGATCGGGACCGAACTTGTCGCGAAGACCCTGCTCGAAGAAGAAGCGCAGTAGCGGCGGCACGACGGTCCAAGCGAGCAACGGTCCTACGAGCGGCAGCGCAAGCAGGGTTCGCCCCAGCCTCATGGCCGTCTCCTGACTGTGGCCCTCCACGGTCAAGCCCGGGCCGTCGCTGGCGAGGAGTATGAGGCCACTGGGGAACTCGGGATGGTCGGCGGCTATTCGCATCGCGACTCCGCCTCCGTAGGAAACGCCGACCAGGATTGGTCGAACAACGCCGAGGAGGCTCAGGGCGCGGTAGACCGTCTCGCTCATGTCCGCTAGTCGGTAACTCCTGGGCCGGTCGCTCCACCCCTGGCCCGGCCGCTCCGGGACTACCACGCGGTAGCGATCCTTCAAGTAGGGCACTAGTGGTTCGAAGCT
>Ga0247727_10011016_pt1 | contig 15884 bp, 11 predicted proteins | sample WisWelCaveWW1625_FD_202498 | JGI IMG/M metagenome (GOLD analysis project Ga0247727, IMG submission 202498) | Biofilm microbial communities from Wishing Well Cave, Virginia, United States - WW16-25 | ecosystem: Environmental > Aquatic > Deep subsurface > Groundwater > Cave microbial mat | place...
TTGTCCCCTTCATTGTCCCCGGTAGTTTTTAGGAAAACAACCGTCTGTGCGACAAATTGGCTTAAATCCAAATTGCACTATGAATAATCAGTTAATTAACCATTACGAAACCGGAGCTCTCTTTTCTCTTCCCGAAGCCGAGCAGGAACGCATCGGGAATGTTTCTACACTTCAATCCTGCGTCAAAAACGATCATTTCTTTGTACCCGGCGCGCCTCACCAATTTGTGTACCTGATTCGTTCAGGGCGCGTCAAAGTCGCATCCTTTTCTGACGACGGGAAAGAAATCATCAAGGAGATTCTTTACCCCGGCGAGATGTTTGGCGAAGAAGCATTGATCGGTGAAGCTTTTCACCGGGATTATGCCGTCGCGCTTGACGACGAGGTAAAGGTTCTTGAAATCAAAGCCGCCGATGCTGTGTCGCTGATGAGCCGGAATCCGCGGCTTGCAATGCACATCACTGCAAAACTTTGCCAGCGGGTCAGATCCATGGAAGGCAGGCTCGAAGCTTTGCTTTTCAAAAATTCCCGCACCCGGATTCTGGAATTTCTCAAAAGAACGGCGATGAAAGATCAGCGGAGAGTCGGCGCAGAATTTCTCATTGCGCCATTCCTGACGCATGACGACATTGCCAAAGTTACTGACACTTCGAGGCAGACAGTCACGCAGGTTTTGAACGAATTAAAAAAATCAAACCTGATTTACTTTGACAGGAAAAGACTCCTGATCCGTGATCTGGAGAAACTGGTCTGAAGTATCCGGGCATTCTCATGAAATATCAATTGCCGGTTGCGGGAACTACAATTCCTGTAACCGGTAAATTTTTATTCCGGCGGTGTCTCCAACGAGCATCTCCGGGAGCATGTAGGGTTCGTACCACTCGGGGTGATTGACAATCGCACCGCTGACAACAAGGAATCCGGCGCCATCACCAATATGTTCCTTCATATTCCCTTCTTGCATTTCAAATATTTCGCTCCATCCCATCCGGTTCATCAGGTACAATGAGATATTGGGACTGCCATCCGGGATACTAACGACCAATGCGTCAACCGGAATTCCATGCCGAACCATAAATCCGGACAGGCTTCGGAATGCCGGGTTGTATCCTCCGCCCAAACTGCCTTTGTATCGGCGCGTTTGTATCCTGCCTGAATGATGCAAACAAGTAACCAATATGAATAGAAGCCCGGAGACAATCAGGATCTGCACAAGGTTTTGAAACCGAAAGCTTCGTTTCAACAATTCCACCGATGCAATAAAAACGATGAATGGGAAAAATGCCAGATTGATCATATAATAATCATGTTCATCAAATGCCCTGAAAAACAACATCGAGTAGGAAATGGCCCCTAAAAAGACAAAAACTGAAAGAATCAGCAAATCGCGCCGTGCCCTTCCGGCAAACAAAATCAGTACGAAGAACAATCCTGCAAAAATCCACCGGACCTTTTTCAGCATCAAGTCGTTCATCCACATATTCCAGAAAAAATCAAGATTCCTTACAATTGATTCATGATCCATTTCCCAGATCGGTATGGGCTTCAGGAGATTCCGACCCGTGCCGTAATATTCGTTGAACCATCTCACGTAAAAAATCCAGGCCAGATTCACAGCAATCACAAGAAACGAGGAAATGAGAATTTGAATTGCTGCAGGTTTGATCTTACCCCTGTAATCCCTTTCCGAAAGATATCGAAACAAGATGGTTGCCAGTACTGCCCAGAATGCAATTCCTGATGATACTTTCAATAGCATTCCCAAAGCGGAAGCTCCTGCGAACAACCAGATAAATTTCCTGTTGCCTGCTTCTTCAAAACGAAACCATGAATAAATTCCAAGAAGAGCCATTCCAAATGCCGGCATGTCAGGAAGAAAATTGAAAGAATAGTATTGATGATACGGCAGGGTAACCAGCATGCCAACCGGAATCAATGCCAGCCACTGATTCCTGAAGATGAGTTTGCCTGAATAAAAAGCTGAGATCCATCCAATGAAAGCGAAAAACCATGTCAGGCAACGCACGATTCCGTCATGTGGGCCGAAAACGCGGTACAGCCAGCCTGCAACCCAATAGATCAATGGAAATTCGCTTGCCGCGAATCCGTTTTTCCCATCCAGATTATGAGTTTGCGGCGTCCAAAACGAAATATCATGCTGATAATAATTGATCGCCTGTGATGCCCCATCTGCTTGCCGCCATTGATGCACTCCAACCGGCCCCGCATCGAAGGCCGTGATGTATCCATTCGTGAAAAATGTAAGAACGAGGTAACCCAATAACGCAAGCAATGCGGCGTTCTTTTTGATTGCCGTAGACACGAAGGCGAATATAGGGGGGTGAATTCAGGAATTTGATTAACTTTCTTTCCATTTTAGCAGAAACGATTCTAATGAAACCTTTCACTCACTTTTTCACCAGCTCCCTTTTGACCCTCCTTGCCTTTTCGACCGCAACATCCCAGAATTTTGAATGGATCCGTGGCGCAGGCGGCACAAGTTTTGACATCGCCAATGATGTTACCGCCGACCCGGCCGGCAACAGCTATGCTACCGGATGGATCAAAGACACAGTGATGTTCGATACCATCCAGACCATCTCGACCGGTGGCCAGGATTTTTTTCTTTCGAAATATGATCCCAATGGAAACTTGCTGTGGGTCGTTACCGGCGGCGGACCTTCCGGAAATGACCAGGGATATGGGGTTGACGTTGATGCAATGGGAAATGTATATGTTGCAGGAAGCTTCCAGGATACCGTGAATTTCTCAGGCCAAACCCTGAACGGAATCAATCTGTATGACATTTTTATTGCCAAGTATGATCCGTTTGGAAGTCTCATTTGGATCAAGGAAAACGGAAGTTCGATGGACGATCAGGCAAACGATATCAAAGTTGCGCCGAATGGTTCGGTATACATCTGTGGAAACATCGGCGGATCCATCACCTTCGGCGGCAGCAATCTTGCCGCGACCGGTGTTGACATGTTTCTCGCAAAATACACTTCCGCTGGCGCGGCAGTTTGGGGAGTGAACGGCGGCGGAAGCAGTGCTGACAATGCCTACGGGATGGTTCTGGACGAATCAAATGGAATCTACGTCACCGGTCCGTTCAGGGGAACCGCAACCTTTGGTACCTCAAGTGTGATCAGCAGCGGAGACGATGATATTTATCTCGTCAAATACGACACATCCGGTGCCTTCCAATGGGTGCAAAGCGGCGGAAGCACAGCACAAGACCAGGGAAACTTCGTTTCGTTCTATCGCGATGAAAGCCAGGTTCTTCTGACTGGCTACTTTTCCGGCGCGGCCTGTATTTTCGGATTGACAAATCTCACTGGCAATGGAAGCAGCACGATGTTCACAGCGATTTACGACCTCACAGGTGCATTGGTTGAAGCCGATGCTTACGGCTCCTCTTCGATGTCGCAGGGAACCGGGTTTGTAGTTGACGCCATGGGGAACAAATACCTTTTGGGACAATTTAACGGGTCCCTGACCATTGATTCGCTTACCATCACCTCCAACAATGCTACTTTCGGATGGGATGTCCTGTTGTTCAAATTCGATACGACGGGAGTTGCGGAGTGGGGATTGAATGCCGGAGGAACGGGCTTCTGGGATACAGGAAACGGACTTGCAATTGACGGCGACAACAATGTGTTTTTCGGCGGAACATTCCAGGGAACTGCCTATTTCGGAACCGATTCACTTGTTGGTTTTCCGACCGCTGATATGTTCATAGCAAAAATCGAAGGCGACACATTGCCGATAATCATTCGCCGTGAAATCCCATACAATCAGGATGCAAGTGTGAAATCCTGGCCCAATCCTGCCAGGGAGAACCTGTATTTCGAAATCATGGATGCACAAATAGCTGAGGGCGAACTCGAGATTTTTGATGTAAGCGGCAGGCGGATTCTGAAGCAGGCGAATTCCGGGGAAAGGCGATTTGAAGTTTCTTTGGACGGATTCCAACCTGGATTTTATCAATGGAAGTATCATCAGAACGATGTATTGAATTCCGGTAAATTTTTTCTGGTACCATAAACCAGAATTTCATTCGAAAGGGAATTCATTCTGCTTTTGAGACTATGGACAAATTCAATCCCGATGCACATTCGAAACCGTCGCCGCAGCAATGGTCATTGAATGAGTTTTTTTGCCATCTCGACAATGAAGAGCGGGAAGATTTCAAGGCGAGAACAGAAGTTTGCCTTTCAAATTTAAAAGAATTTGCTCCCATAGATCCGGTAGCCTGGGTGAAAGACCGGAATTATGGAGCACGGGAATTTACGCGATCATCGGAAGATTTCAGCGGCAAACGGGTCAATTCAATACTTTGGCTTCGGTCTCTTGCACATGACCTTTTGCACTTTCGTCAGATTTTGAAGTTGGAATATGCCAGATTGAAAATCTGGGCCAATCACTCACTTGAATATGCCGGAAATTGGTAATATAAGACGGATTCGAAGTTCCCTGTGGACGGTATTTTTCAACCTTGCGCTGATTTCAGTACAGCCCGGGATTGCCAAAGCCAACCAGGTCGCAGGGATTGAATTTACATATGATTGTCCCAATGCGAATTTTTTCAATTTCCAGGTCAGAATTTTCCGCGATTGTTCCGGTACCAATCTTCCGGATTCGGCGAACCTGTTTCTGAAATCTCCCGTCTGCGGCGTCTTACATGTCCAATTGGTGAAAACCGGCGCAAGCAACATCACGCCGCTTTGTTTTTCTGCTTTGAATTTATCTACCTGCAATGGCGGATCAACATATTCAGGAATTCAAGAATATATATATATCGGGAATTTTTTCTTATCTGGGGGAAACGCACTTTGTTATGATTGGGAAGCTGAATTCAGCATTTGCTGCCGTGCAAATACGATTGACAACATTGCCGGTCCGGCCTCCACCGTAGCGTTTTTCAAGTGTCCATTTCGTCCCGAGGCGGCACCGGAAAACAATTCGCCTCAATTTCATTCTCCCGCCGTTTTGTATGCCTGTGAGGGGCAAGCCGTATGTTACAATCCGGGAGCGACCGATCCCGATGGCGATTCCCTGGCTTTCGAATTAATTCCCGCTTTGTCGTACAACGGCGCTTCGGTTAATTATTTTGCGCCTTTCACCGGATGGTATCCGCTGAAGACCACAACCGGTATCGTAGATTTCGACAGTACCACCGGCTCGATCTGCTTCATTCCGGATTCGGCAATGACAACCTCTGTAAGATACCGGGTGAAAGAATACCGGTGCGGAACCTACATCGGATTTGTGGACCGCGAAATCAGAATAGATGTCTTGAATTGCAATACGTATATGCCCATAGTTGCCGGCGGCGGGTACAATTCCGTTTCGAAAGGCATTGCATTGGATACGAATTCTTTCACCGTCATTCCGGGCGATACTCTGGCTTTTCAGTTGGTTGCAACGGATCAGAATTCCGGCGATACCATCCGGATGATTCCTGACCCACTTACCTTTCCGGCCGGCGCTTTCTGGCTGGTCAGTGGGAACAATCCGGCAACCGCTTCCTTCTTTTGGGATACCCAACCGGCGGATTCGGGCTATTATTCCTTCACCCTGACGGTTACCGACAGCACTTGTCCGGCATATAGAATTAGTATTTACTATTTTGAAATATTTGTCGGAATTCCGGCATTCCCTCCCCCACCCTCCCTCGCTTCCCTGGTGTCGCCTCCTTCCGGATTCAACTTCAGCAGCGCCGCAATCAACCTCAGCATTTCATCGGGACTGCCACCCTACTCTTTCCAATGGTCGGGCGGCGATACGGTAGAAGATCTTTCAGGTATTCCCGGCGGATTGTATTCCGTGATCGTTACCGACAAGCGCGGTTGCTTTGCGCTTGATACCGTTGACATCCCAATCTGCTATGCATCGGCAACGCTCGGCTCCGATACCACAGTTTGCACCGGAAGCCTGGCGATTGCCGCAACTCCGGGCATGAGTTCCTATTTTTGGTGCAGTGGTCAAACGACGCAATCTGTTACCGCCGTTGGCCCCGGTCAATATTGCGTGACTGTAACCGATTCTTTATCCTGCATGGATGCAGATACCATGAATCTGAATTTCGGAACCGCGCCGACCGTTGACATTGGCAATGACACAACTGTCTGCGAAAATTCCGGCTTTGCCCTCGACGCCGGAATCGGATGGACCGGCTACTTATGGAGCGACAGCTCATCCTCTCCGCTTTTTACACCACCCTCATCCGGTTTGTACCACATTACCGTTTCTGACACCAACGGTTGCCTTGCGACCGATTCAATAATCATAAATATGTTACAAGCTCCAGCGGCCAATTTCAGCTTTTCGGCAAACGGAATGACGGTGTCGTTTGTTGACCTTTCGCCGGGGGCTGTCTCCTGGTATTGGACCTTTGGTGACGGGGATTCATCATCATCTCAAAATCCTTCCTACACCTACCTGGCCGCCGGCGCTTATTCGGCCTGCCTTCAAATTACCGACAGCAATGGTTGTTTCGGAGATACCTGTCAATGGCTCGCTGTCGTAGGTACTGAAGAAAAAATGAATACCGGAATCACGGTGTGGCCCGTTCCTGCCGATAAATCCGTATATTTTGAATTGCATCATCGGCTGATTTCCCGGCTTTCTTTGAAAGTTCTGGATGCCACCGGCAGATGGGTACAAGACCTGGAATTCCCCGCCGGAGGTATCAGAGAAGAATGGAATACCGCTGCTTTGCCCTCCGGAATCTACTGGCTCATTGCAGAATATGGAAACCAACGATGGTTCAACAAGCTGGAAATCAGGCATTAACAAGCCATAAAAATTGAATCGGGTACTGACATTTGTCATTTTTCATTCGCATCATTTCCGGTAAGTTGCTCACCAGCTAAAGAAAATGGAATATGAAACCAAAAGGTAAACAGGGAGAAGTGGTTACAGGAATGGCCAACGGAAAAAAGACATCACGAACTTCAAAATCAATCCGTGAAAACGAACATCATGATGACCATGCCTTTAAGTATGTACCAAGCTCAAGGTTGCAAAAGCAAACGGCAAAAATGTCCCGAAAAGACTTCAATGATTTTTACGAAAAAGAATTGTACCGTTTGCAGGTTGAATTGGTGAAACTCCAGGAATGGATCCGGAACAAGGGACTGAAAATGATTGTCATTTTCGAAGGCCGGGATGCCGCGGGCAAAGGCGGCGTGATCAAACGGATCGAACAGCACCTGAATCCCAGGGTATGCCGTGTCGTCGCGCTTCCCAAACCAACGGAAAGGGAAAGAACACAATGGTATTTTCAAAGATATGTTTCCCACCTGCCGGCAGCCGGTGAAATGGTATTGCTTGACCGGTCATGGTACAACCGCGCCGGCGTCGAAAGGGTAATGGAATTCTGCACTGAAGAAGAATACCGCGAATTCCTGCGTTCCTGTCCCGATTTCGAACGGATGTTGGTACGTTCCGGTATCATTCTGGTGAAATACTGGTTCTCCGTCAGTCATGAAATACAGGAAAAGAGATTCCAGGAGCGAATCAGGTTGCGGACCAAACGCTGGAAAATCAGCGAAATGGATGTGATCTCCCGGGCCCGCTGGGTGGAATATTCCCGCGCCAAGGATGACATGTTTTCATTTACCGATATCAAGCAATCACCGTGGTATGTCGTGAATGCCGACGACAAAAAGAGGGCGAGGCTGAATTGCATTGCTCACCTGCTGAGCATGATTGATTACCAGGATTTAACGCCCGGAAAGCTTGATTTGCCGGAACTTCAGGACGACAAAGGTTACATCCGGCCACCGGCAACCGATCAGACATATGTCCCGGAATTGTATTGAAAGTGGTATTTACTCAGCAGTAAAAATTCCGGCTTTCCCGGTGTCGCCGCTGGAAACAACAACCAGGAATTCGTTTTTTCCCAAATGGAAAACTGATTCTGCCTGAACGGCGTCACCGATCTCCGTCGTTTGCGATCCGGAAGATGAATTCACCGTGATGTAAGCCCTGGACTTGTCATAGTCCATGTATACAACAAACAGACGATTGTCTCCGGCGATCGCTTTCACCGGTTTCGCCAGTCCGGTCGCGATTGCAATCCGGTTCCTTTTCAAGGTCTCAGTTCCGGCTGCCGCCCCCTCAGCCGAGAATTCAGAGAGAATCACATCACCGAAATGATACGGGATCTGCGCATCAGTCCTGGTGCTGGCATTGTGGTGCATCGCGGCATCAAATTCCCGTTCTGATACCTGGCAGGATTTGCCATCGTCAAACATAAATGCAAATATCGCGGCATAGGGATCGGCTGTCGCGCGATGCCCGCCGGCGACGATGTGCTTCACCTTTTCCCCGATTTCATCCGTCTGAAAAAATACGATTTGCGCTGCCTCTGCCAGTTGAATGCCCGATACTGAGGATGTGGAATGCAGCAGTTCGAATTTTTTCCAATACGTACCGCAAATCCCGGAATATTTCCCATGTTCTGTATAATTTCCAAGCACATATATTCCATCTTGTTTGCCGAAGCAAATCCTTGCATTCATCAACAGCTTTCCGGGTTCATCAATCAACAGGGTGCGGTTTGGATGGCCATCGCGGTAAAATGCCATAATCCTCGAATCCCAATCCGGATCACCGCCGTTTCTGCCCACCGGATTGATTTTGTAATCCCGATAGGCGACGTACAGATTTCCGGCATGATCCAAACCAACGTGATTTTCCATGACAAATTGCGGATTCGCCAAAGCCGGCGAAGTCAAATTCCATACCTTCGTCATTTGCCTGTCGAGAATAGCTGCGACAAAACTTCCTCCCTCACCGGAGTAAATGGCAAGCAATGAACTGTCAGGTGAGAAACAAAAGCCGCCGCGGACCGATTCTGAATTTTCCACCGGGCCGAAATTCGTCCATACATTCGCTGACCCTGTCCAGACTTCCATTGCCTCCCCAACAAGATTTAATGTTGATAAATCCAGTTTCTGTGCAAACAATTTCTGAATATGAACTGACAAATCATATTTTTCACCCACAAGCCAAATCTGCCCTCCCCAATCCAGGGCGAATTGAAAACGGATGTGATCCTTACCCGCATTCATTTCAAATTCCTTCGATTCTACAAGGGCAAGCTGCGGGTAAGAATATTTTTCCAATCTCTGGGTCCCTTTTGACATGTAGGTCACCGGAATGTGAGAAAGAAACACGTACACAAAATCGTCTTTCCTGACCGCAAAGGATACCTCTTCGTGTTCATTTAAAACCGAATGCTCCGGTCCCCATTTGATTTCAGCCGTTTGCGACCGGAGGTCCGGTGCAAAAGCAGACAGATACAAAAGAATTAAATACAAATTCTTCATTTTCAAATTCATTGTCCGTAAAAGAACCGGTACCTGACAGGTTTAGGGGCGAATTTACAAAGCCGCTCTCAAAACCTCCTTTACATTTGATAGCAATTTCAGCTAAATTCCGGCCGCCAAGAGAAAATTTACAAGTATGTTTAAATCTGTATCAGCATCTCAAACGACGATTACGGAGTTGATGATTCCGTCCTATGCCAATTTCGGAGGCAAGATCCACGGTGGAATACTCCTCAGCCTGATGGATAAGGTGGCATATGCCTGCGCATCCAAGCATTCTGGTTTGTATTGTGTCACGGTGTCGGTTGACACCGTTGATTTTCTTTCGCCGGTGGAAGTCGGTGAACTGGTCTCATTGATGGGAAGCGTGAACTTCGTCGGAAATTCCAGCATGGTCATCGGCATCAAGGCGATGGCAGAGAATGTTTCACGCGGCGACCGCCGGCATACCAATACCTGTTACTTCACTATGGTCGCCAAAGACTCCGAGGGAAATCCGGCAACCGTTCCCGGCCTGATCCTGGAAGACCGGGAACAAATCCGGAGATGCCTGGAGGCCATGAAGCGAAGGGAAATCAAAAACCGGTACCAATCTGAGTTTGAAAATGAGAAGTCAAGCCTGCGGGTTGATGCTGAAATTCACCTGCTGCAGGGGCAGCGGGTGAAAGTAAAATAGAAAAAGTCGTACTAAACCTGTCAGGTCTTTAAGACCTGACAGGTTTAGTACTAAAAAAATCAAATTACGCAAGCATATTTACTTTCGAAATTGAGCAAGCTAATCTTCCTTCAGTGCGCCGCCCCGCAGCCGGCACATTCTTTTGCGTCGTACGCATTCATCTTGTCGCAATAGGCACATTTCCAATCGGCAAGTTTCTGCTCCTCCGCCTTGGCTTTGTCTTCCGTCACCTTCTTATCCTGATCCGACTGGTTTTGCTTGGCGGTAACATTGCTCATAACCTTCCCCAGGTCAGTTATTGCTCCGTCAATCTCAGATTTCAAACTCCTTAAGATAGATTCCGCGGTGCCCCGATCAGATGCTCCATTTTGTAAGGTCCTGTCAAGGCCATTCAAAATGCGATCGGCGTTGTTGATCGCAAATTGAGCCCCCATCCTGTCCGCTTCGTCAAGTTTGCTTTTGTTTACATCCGTGACTTTGTCCCGCAGGTTTTTCTTCCAGGAATCCACGTTACTCAAATCCGAGACCCATCCTCCGCCAAGTATTGCGTTTGCATCAGCCATTTTTGCAATTTTTGCCGCTTCATCGCTCATTGACCTGGATTCATCCATTACCCTTGTGGCATCGTCCAGAACGGATTGCAAAGGAGCCTTGAATCCGGGAAACTTCGATTGAAGCGTCTTTACATTTTGAACATTGGCGTCCCAGTTTTTGGTTTCGCCTTCAACCGATTTCTTGCATCCGCTCGCGATCAGCAACAGCATGGCCGCAAACAACAATGTCGTTTTCATTTTCATGGTTTCGAATTTAGAAATTTCTGGAAAATTAAGGAGTCTTTATGGAACTCTGTGGAATTTTGCTGTCCAGCGGCACTCTCCCCAGGCTACCCGTACCAGGTAATAACCGGGTGCAAGTCCCGATACATCCACCTCGATTTCTGATCCGGCATGTAAACCATACTGAATTCCGCGAATGAACAATCCGTTCATGGCAATAATGTCCACCTTCGGCGTCTCAGAAAATGCATGCCATATATATATCCGGTCTGTCGCCGGATTCGGAAATACACGGATCGAATTCGCAGGATTCCCCTTGTCATATCCAACAGCCCCCTGCACCTGCACAGTGTCAGTTACAGAACATCCATTGCTGTCGGTGACCGTTACCGAATACATTCCGACTGAAAGTCCCGATGCAATCGAATTTGTCTGGGCTGGAATCGTATTCCACAAATAGGAATATGGAGGAGTACCACCGGACGGAATCGCTGTTGCCGTTCCCGATCCGCTGCTGTCCTGGTCCGGAGTGGAACTCATCGCAATTGTAAGAAGCGCCGGTTCTGAAATTGTAAATGTTTGAACTGCCAAACATCCGTTTGTGTCGGTCACGGTAATCGTATATAAACCCGCCGAAAGTCCTGATACATCCTGGACTGCGGGACCATGCGACCAACTTACGCTGAATACTCCGGATCCACCCGTTACCTGCACATCAATCTCGCCATCAGCATTACCCGTACATGTGATGTCTGTAGTTACTGCAGATACCACCGGTCCACCAACATTGCTGACGGCAACACTTGTGCTTGCCGTACATCCCAAGCCGTCCGTAACAGTTACCTGGTAAGTTCCGGCCGCCAATCCGGTTGCCGTAGCCAGCGTAGATCCGCTTGACCATGAATAAGTGTAATTCGGCATGGGAGTTCCTCCTGTTGGAGTTACGGTTGCGCTGCCGTTGGAATTTCCACAATTGGCACCTATGGAACTCGTGGAAAGAGAAATTTGAGTTGATTGATTCACGGTGTAAGAAGAACTCGCGGTACATCCTTTGGAATCCGTTACTGTCACATTGTATGTTCCTGCAGCAACGAGGCTCAGATCTTGTGAAGAACTGCCATTTGACCAGTTGAATGCATATGATGGAGCTCCGCTTCCGACCGTAATGTCAATTGCCCCTGTGGATTGCCCGAAGCAATTCACGTTCGTAATATTCTGACTGGTGAATGCCGGATTCGAATTGACGGTTATCGCATTTGAGACAAAAAGGGTATCGCTCCCTGCTGAGTTTGCGCTGATCAATTGCACATTGAATGTGCCGGGGTTACTATACTGAATGACCGGATTTTTGAGATTGGACCAAACCGGATTTCCGCCCGGAAAACTCCAATTCCAGGAAGTTGCGCCACCGGTTGATAAATCTGAAAACGACACCGAAGCACCGGCACAAACCGATGCAGATAAGGGCGAGAACGAAGCAACCGGCGGCAATAGAGTCTCCGTGATAGCATAATTTGCAGTATATATCTGGTCGCCGGAGGAAGAATTATTTCCATTGGCGGCATTCCCGGCGAGGTAGAATCTCACGGTTCCGGTACCGGCTACGGGTGCGGTCCAGTTGAAGCTCCAGGAGTTATTTCCCGTTCCGTTTTTATGCCCGACGTATTGGCGGGAATTTCCGCTGACGACTCCGATTACAAGAACTGTATTCGTCGTGTTGGTAACGGAGAATGTTCCTGCCGATGATGTATTGGCTGAAGTCAGTGCAGTGATCTCAAATCCGAAAATGGTTTTTGTTGCGTCGGTAACGCCTACGATGATGGTATAGGTATTCCCCGGAATATAGGAAGTCTGTCCGCCACCAAAAGAAAAGCTAAGTCCGGATACGGTATTCAAAGTTCCGCCGTGGCATCCTGTACAGGTGATTTCACCGGGAGCCAGGGTTCGGGCAGCGGGAGGCTGAGATTTATTGGAATAGGACCAGGAAAAGGCTGCAAAAAGAATGGAAGCAAACAATGTGATGGCAAAGGTGTATTTGGTGAACATTCTGTTAAAAATAGCGGATCACAAACCCAGGTGGAAATTTACGAAACAATCTCTTTCTGGCCATTTTGGAACCCGCAAAAGGGTTCCTTTGTCGTTATCTTTCATTATTTTGCCCGGATTCGTATCGAAATTCGTGAATCCCGGACGCTACAAATCCGCAATCGCTGACAGATGAAAATACTTTCACTTACTTGCAGGTTTTGCATTCCCCTTTTGGCCTTTTTTCCGGTTTTGTCTTTTTCCCAAATCACCATCAGTTCCGACACAACCTGGGCAAGCAATCAGGTATTGAATCAGTCGGTTGTCGTAAATCCGAATGTGAAACTCAGGATCGGGGGAGGAGTTCAGGTCGAAATCAATTTTGTTGATGTTAACAGCGATTCTGCAGGCGACATTAAATTTGAGATTCTCGGGGAATTGGTCCTCAACGGACAGCCATGCAATCCGGTCGCATTCAAACCAACAGGTGGCACACCCATTTCCGGAACCCGTCATTGGAAAGGGATACATCTGAATTCTCCGGCATCCATGGATTCACTTTCATTTTTCTTCATTCAAAATGCAGACAGCGGAATGTGGACTCATAGCAATGCCAGCATTTCAGAAGGTGATTTTTTCCAATGCGGCCTGGGGCTTGCGGCATTTCCCGGAACAAAATTGTCCCTGAATGACAGTCGCCTGTATTCCAGTCGCGGAACCGGGTTGCAGATTTATTCATCCGATATCACCGTCGTGAATTGCCTCATCCACAGCAACGGACGATTCGGAATAGCATCTCACAGCGGAATGCTGAACCTGGCAGATTCGGATATCAGCAACAATTCCTGGGGTGGTGTGTTTATCGGCTCCGGAAATTTCTTCGCATCCAATTGCAATTTGTCGCTGAATGCCGGCGCCGGAGTTGAGATTTCAGAGTGGTCATTTGATACGGATTTTGATATCAACGGATTAAAATCTGCCAATCCCAATCTGACCGTAAATTTTTGCAACATCGAAGGAAATTCTCCGGTCGGCGTTTCGATCCCCGATTCCATCGCAGGAAAGATCATTTCATGGGTTGCCCCCTGGACAGGATGTACAGGCGGCAGCACGGGACTGGGTCTCAATCAATGCAGCAGCAGCGTAGCTTTTGAGGTTCCATTCGGATCTATTGATACCGCTTCTCCTGATGTCAGTCATGTTTGGAAGCATTCCCTGGGAACACATTACCCGATGGTCTATACCCTGCAGAATGCATATGACTTGTCAGGAATTGATACATTTCCAACAACAGCCTCCGGCACCGATTGCAGCATTGGGTCCACCCAAAATGATGTTCTCGAGGCCGGCGAATTTGTGGTGCCGGTTCACACCGACCGATACCTCTGGAAAACCTGCGGCCTCACAAATGATACTGTCCAACGGCCAACCCTGCAAGACGGATGGATTTCAATGAAAACCGGCGATTTTCAAGTCAATTCCACAGTCGGTGGTCCCGTACCAATGAATTTTGCATTCAATTATTGGGGAGTGCAGATCGGTGCCATCACCCAATACAATGAAGTTGATACCGCCAACATTGATACTTTGTTGCCGACCAACGGACAATTTTCTCCCTGCGGATATCTGCCGAAAAACTATTACCCGGCTGGAAACCTGGGAGGAGATACTTCAGTTTGTCCGGGAACCATATTGGTGCTTGGAAACAAGAGCATTGGAACGGATTACCTCTGGTCAACCGGCGATACAACCAAAACCATCAATGTGATTTTGCCTGATACGTACAGTGTTGCCGTGTCCAGCATTTGCGGCAGCTCTACCGATCAGATTGTCGTTTCACATTTTACAAAACCAAATGTCACATTGGCGGGTGATACTTTGCTATGCCAGGGAGAATCGGTGACATTGATCGCAAGTGGCGCCAACTCTTACATCTGGAGTTCCGGAACTTCCACCAATCCTGCAGCAAAATTTTACCCGACCGATACAACGGTTTACTCCGTGATTGGCACGGATGCCAAAGGCTGCCGCGATACGGCCATGATCACCATCTATTTGCAACAGGTTGACACGTCGTTTTCCATTTCCGGCGATTCACTGATTGCGAATGTGCCTGACACCTTGCAGTGGCTGGATTGTCAAAACGGAATGGCTGCAATCCAGGGAGAGACCAAACAGCAGTTTCTTCCGCTCGCAAACGGTTCCTTTGCCCTTGCTGTCACCCAGGGACCTTGCACAGATACTTCCAATTGCCATACCGTTACCATCACCGGTTCCAGGAAATCAATTCCCGGTAGTGGCATCCGGTTTTTCCCAAATCCAGTGACCGATAAAATTTGCTTGCGATCGAACGGAGTCATTAACAACACATGGATTGAAATCCGGGACCTGACTGCCAGATTGCTGCTTACCGTACAAGTAAAGCCCAATGAAAATTCTTGTCTGGACTTACCTGGTTTTTCAGCAGGAACTTATTTTCTCATCATACAAAACGAAAAAGGCCGATTTTTCGCAAAATTCGTCAGGATGTGAAGTGCCTGGTTGTGTTCAGGGAACGAGGAATTTGATTGTCTCCTTCCAATTGCCGCCTTCCATCCGGCAGAAATACACTCCTGATGGGAGAAGGTTCAGGTCTTCCAGTACTTTGTGTGAACCTGCATCAAAAATTCCTTCCTTGCGAATCAGGACATTTCCGGAAATTCCAATCACTTCTGCAACAACCTTTTGGCGATCGGCGAGATTGACAATTGCTGAAGATTCATCTGTAACCGGATTTGGATAAACCGACAACAGCGGTTCCTGATTCACCTTCCCTTTTTCCCGGTATATCCAATTTCCGCCAATCGTTGAAGTCCAGATTCCGTAACCATGGGTTGCGATCGCGGTCAATCCGTCAGACCTCCGGTGATCAATCATATCAACGATCATATTTCCGATGGAATTGGTTCCCAATTGAGTCCAGATTGTCGCTGTACCATTCAAGGAATCGGTGCCAAATAAACCCGTGCTTGTAGCAGCGAGGTAAAGTGTCCCGGAATCCACCGGGATGATCTGAACCCACCG